>Ga0247769_1000071_pt1 | contig 17528 bp, 21 predicted proteins | sample UWRJL166409R6_FD_179942 | JGI IMG/M metagenome (GOLD analysis project Ga0247769, IMG submission 179942) | Plant litter microbial communities from Arlington Agricultural Research Station in Wisconsin, United States - UWRJ-L166-409R-6 | ecosystem: Environmental > Terrestrial > Plant litter >... | reverse complement strand
TTCTCCGCGTTCTTGCTGCCCGGCTTGCGCCCGCGCTTCTTGACTGGCGTCTCGACCTCCTCGGTACTAGCGCGGCTGGGGATCGGCGAGTTCTCCAAGGAGGCGTTGCCATGGGCAATCTTTCTGAGTCGGTTCTGCTCTCGCCTCTCCTTACGGGCAGCTTTACGGGCAGCCGCCGCCTCCGGACTATCCTCGTCGTCGTCGACAGCCATCAACCATTGTTCCTCGGTAAGGCCGTCGTCGTACTTCACCTTGGTACGCTCACGAGCGCCGCGGCCGAGAATGACCTCATTCTCCTCCTCGACCGGGTTGCCCTCGCTGAGGTAGAGTTCAGGCAGTTCGTCTTCCATCATGAGACGCGAAACAGCCTTGCATCCTGGCTGGGTACCGTAGGTCGGATCTCGTGCTCGCTCCTCGTCTATCTTCTGGAATGTGACGAGTTCATCCTCACTTCGAGCAAGAATCATGTTCAACTCTTCGTCGTCCATCTCCTCCTGCTCGCCAGACTCGGCCATGTCTGCGGTTTCCAGCAGTGTTCGGAGCATGGCGTCGCGATCTGTCTCGGATGATTTGTTGTCGAATCGACCGGCCTGAATGACCTTGCCATCCATGTCAAGCTTGAACCTGGCACGCTCCAAGATCTTTTCTTCGACAGAAGCTGAGCTGATCAACCGGAGAATCCGGACCTCGTTCTTCTGGCCGATACGATGCGCGCGATCTTGAGCCTGTAAATCTTGATGTGGATTCCAATCCGAGTCGTAAATGATGACGGTATCGGCGGTCTGCAGGTTGAGACCCAAACCACCTGCACGGGTGGAAAGCAGGAACATGAAGTAAGGTGAGTCCGGTCGGTTGAAGTCCCTGAGAAGGTCGGATCGGTCCTCCGATTTCGTTGTACCGTCGAGGCGCAGGTACTGAACGCCGCGGTATCGAAGGAAGTCTTCCATGATGTCCATAATGGCCGTCATTTGGAAGAACATCAAAACGCGATGGCCAGTGGCCTTGTACTTGGGGAGGATCCTGTCCAAAAGCTCGAACTTGCCAGCCGTTCTCCAGAGGAGATCGTTACTGACATTGGCGGGGTTCATCTGATTTTCCACTTCATCAAAGACGAAGGGGTGGTTGCACAGCTTCCGCAGCTGCATGATCATGTTGCTCAAGCCGCGTGAACTGGACTTTCCACCCTTCCCATCACTAACCAGAATCTTTTGGTGGGTGACCATCTGCTTGTACAGACGCGACTGGAGCGCAGAGAACTTGCACTTGATGACCTTCTCCGTCTTGTCCGGAAGATCCTTCTCAACATCCTTTTTGAGGCGGCGAAGCAAGAATGGCCGCAACACCTTGTGCAAGCGACGAATGACGAGAATTTGTTCTTCTTCTGTCAGCTCCATCTTATCTTGGCCGCCCGTGTTGGCGAACGGAGCGCTGAACCACTCATCGAAAGTCTTGGCGGACTTGAAGATATTGGGCAGGACAAAGTTGAGCATAGCCCACAGCTCGGACAGGTTGTTCTGCAAGGGGGTACCAGTCAAAATCAGACGGTAGCGAGTGCTGTAATATTGCTGAATGGTCGCGCTGAGCTTGGAGTTCGAGTTCTTCATGCGGTGACCCTCGTCGATGATCATGTGGAACCACTTGATCTTGCTGAGCAGCGGCCGGTCCTTGATGATGTATTCGTATGTGGTGAGCAACACCTGGAACTTGCCTTGGCGAATCTTCTCCTGTTGAAGTTTTCGGGCGTTGGGGGGACCCTTGTACACGACCTTGGCAACGGAGGGCGCCCATTTATCAAACTCGAGGTTCCAGTTTGTCAAGGTACTGAGGGGGACAATGACCAAATAGGGACCGTCTTGCCGCTTCTTCTCAATCAAGTAAGTGACCAAACTGATGGTCTGGATAGTTTTACCGAGACCCATTTCGTCGGCAAGGATGCCGTTCAGGTTGTTGTTGTAGAGCGAAACCATCCACTGCAAGCCCTTGACCTGGTACTCTTTAAGACTGCCACCAACTAAGATGTCGGCTTGTTGAGTGACCTCTTCCTTGATACGATGGGCAACGGCATAGTAGTCGATCTTCCGGCTGCTCTCCTCGTCCTCTTCGTCGAGCTCGCTCTCGTCGTCGGGCATATCGTCATCCCCATACCGTTCTGCTGTTTGCCTTTGTTGAGCACGTACCGAAGACGCGAGCTGCTTCAAGAAACCGTCGGTTTGGCGGAGAAGATGGGTAATACGAGTGTCCTTGGCCTGGTCGAGCAGCTTGAGGTATGCCTCCTCGTCGTTGGCTTTCAAAGCCTGGAGACGTTGCTTGGCAGTTCTCTCGACGCGCTTCTGCTCTTCCTTTTCGATGTTGAAATGGTGAGAGTACATGAGACGTCCAAGCTTCTGCATCTTATTCCGCTGTGCTTGGCCTTGGGCCTGTATTTCGCCGCGGTGGTTATACACGGCCTGAAGGAAGTCAACGTGCTTCTTGCGTTCACGGTGTTCGCGCGCATCCCGCTGCTGCTTCTCCAGCTTCTCGGTGATGCGGGCTTCCCTGACATTCTGCTTCTTCATCCGACGGTAGTGTGACCGGTTAGTTGTCATGGCAAGATTGTCGTAGTGCAACATCTGTTTGCCAATCTTATCCCGGAGCGCCCGCTGCTTTGAGTACAGAGCTAGGGATTTCATCTCGATAATTGCCTTCCGCTTGGCAGTGTCGTCGAGCTCAAACCCATCCTTGGACGTGTCCCAGTGAGCAAAGTTGGCCGGAAGATTTTTCAGCTCAGAGTACCTGGCGCTCATGCGATTGAAGACGATCTTCTCACGTTCCGTCCGCAACTGCTCAAAGTCGACCCCTGAGGGGAATATGCCTGGTACTATCAAGCGATTTCGTCGTTGGCCGTGTTCGACGTAGCTGATGGACTTTCTCACCAAACCACTGTCGTAAGGCGATTTGACACTCTTGAATGTGCGGGGCTTTGGGGCAGGAGACTCCTCCACTTGGGCCGTTGAAGCACTGTTCCCTGCCGGCTTGAGATCCTCCTTGGCGGGTTCCGCGGCCGCGGCGGAAGCAGATGCCTGCGCTGCTTGTTCGGCCATGGTGGCTTGGCGTTTCGCCCGCTGGTCGAAGATGGCCTTCTGCATCTGGAAAGGAACCCCGGCATTCTTACCCAGCAACTTGAAAACCTGGATTTGTGTGCGCAGAAGCTGGAGCTGGGCTCCTGTAAACTGATGGTTATGCGCAGGCGCGGTGCCAGGTGGCCCAGCACTGGCGTTATTTGATGCAGCGGGTAGGGCGGACGCGCCGAGAGCGGCTGATGATGGTGGTTGGTTTGTCTGCTGGGCGCCTTGTTGCTGAAGCGGTCGGCCCGTCTGGGCTCCGTTGATGCTACCGTTGGCACCATTCTGCATCTGTTGCTGTTGTTGCTGCTGCTGCATCTGCTGCTGCTGTTGCATCTGCTGTTGTTGCATCTGCTGTTGCAGCATCTGTTGCTGTTGCTGCATCTGCTGGTGTTGCATCTGCTGGTGTTGCATCTGCAGTTGTTGCTGCTGCTGCTGTTGGTGTTTCCGCATATCATTCTGCTTCTGGAGGTTGTGGAGGATGTTTTGCGTCTTCAGGAGCTCGGGGTGGTTGCTTGGGACGCCCTCTTTTTTGAGCTGTTGATATTTCTACAGAATATTAGCAATGACGACACGAGGTTGAGACGGGGCGGCGACGGCAATGAGGATCAATAGATATTGGAGAGACGAACCATGTACCACTCGTTGGCTTGTTGTTGGGTCATGTTGGCAGGGATGGCGGAGCCATGTTGCTGCACAGCAGCTGGCATCTGAACGCTGGCCATAATGGCAGCAGGGATATCGAGAATGCCAACTTGGGAGTCAATTGCTGGCGCCTCTGTTACAGCACGCGCATATCTAAGGGTGGATCAATCGCGAGTCGGAGGTTGTGGAACCGCGGATGGCGGTCGCGGTCGAGACGGGGTTGGATGAAGACACGGGGGACCTGCAGGCGAAGGGCAGCGCGTCAAAAAGTGCGAACGCACAATTCGTCGCGGACGACGGCAATTGCGCAAGACGGCGGCGGGTTGGCGACGGTCGGGTCGTGTGGAAACGGGGACCCAAAGTCGCGCGGCTGCCGTCGCGTCGGTGGAACGAGCGCAAACTCGATGGATGTCGAGAGGGTTGAGCCGCGCCGGGATGGAGGCGTGCTGTGTGGGGGGGGAGGAGGAATGCAAAATACAAGGGAGCGTGGATGGGCGTGGTGAAAAAAGTGAAAGGGAGCCGAAAGACGCGAGGGAAGCGTGATTTCGGGGCGGGAAAGGGCGAGGAAAAGCGTGTCCCGTTTTGTGTCGGTGATTTGGTGATGGCCTCGATGAGTCGCAAAGGGAGATTGGTGATTTTTTTGATGCGCGCCGTCACCCTTCGCAATGATGGAGAGGTGAAGGCAGAAAGCCGAGAAGATTGAATGGCGCGGGCGATGGGTAAAGCCTGGACTGGGCGGCCCTGCGTAGCTTTCAGCACGGCTTAGGTAACAAATTCTCGGCAAATCTCCGGCCGTCGAAAAAATTGGGCACATCGACCACTATCAACCTACAACCCTAACCCTCACGTACCGAAAAGGGGCTGGCGAGGCTGGGACGAATTCCGAACGCGGCGAGGAAGTCATCAGTCAAGAAGGGAGCTGGGTTTCCCTATCTGGATCCCACAGGGGAGCCCATTACCGATGACGATGACAAACTTTGCAGTTCCTCGCATCAGGCACTATTTGCAAGGGAATTCCCCGTCTCAAATATGTTTTAGCGTGAGAATTGGTTTGGTAGCGCCGAAGCACAATTACGGTAAGGTAGGTACCAATGGGAAGGTCCTGCATACCTACCCGAGCACATATCACTTAATATGGTATCTTCCCAATCCAGAGCCCCCAGAAGCCCAGAAGCCCCCTTAAAAACGCCAGTACCTATTCCGGAGAAGAAGAATCCAAGATTCCCATTCTCATTCACCTTTTCACTTTCTTCTTATCAGGACCGTCATCCGCACCCTCGTCATCGCTCAACTCGGCGAACTGGGGAACCGGTTGTGTAGTTTTCCACGCCGCCGTGAACTTGGGATCTTTTTTGGCGACATCCGCATATTTCAATAAAGCCTCCCGTGGGTCTTCGTGAAGCATGCGGCTCAACGGTATGTTCTCGGAAATGTGCTTCTCGTCGGGCTGGCTGCGCATGAAAGGGGTGATCTGCTGAACCTGTGGTCGCATCCCGCCCTTCGCCTTACCCGAAGCACCACCACGTTTTGTCCCCGCCATGGCGCCTGGGGTAATGATTGAGTCTCCCGATATGCCGCCACTCTGGTCGGTGGTAAAGTTCGGGTCGTCATCCACGTGTCGTTTTTTGGGCGCTCGAGACATAACCTCGAGGGCGCCACGATTTGAGAGCGTTGGACTGTAAAGTATGTGCGTTTCGGCGTTGGCGGAGCCGGTAATTATTTGGTTTAGTTTGGGGTGCCACTCCACCACAACAAGCGGGACACCAGGTGTGACGGGCGTGATGAGCTCTGGTCTGAGATTCCCGGGGTTCAGGATGTGGAGGTCACCCGAGGCTGAGCCGGTAATGATGGATGATGAGTTGGGTGAGTACCTGATGTTGGTCATAGGGAACCGGTCCGAGGTCGATTGGTGTTCAACCTTGATGAGAGGTTCTTTGAACTTGCGCGTATCCCACAGTTTGATGAGATTGTCCCCGCCCCGTGTGACAACCATTCGACCGTCGGCGCTGATATCAACACCTCCAGTCCATACTCCCGGTTGGTGCGCCTCTCGTATCTCCGCTGTCGGGCGGTTAAATGGCCCGTTACCGCTATACATCACCAGCGTCCCATCAAGCGCAGCTGCTACCAGCACCGGACTACCTCCCTGCGCGGCGGCACCCCATGCGACCGCCGTCATCCTGGAACGACCCGCAGAGCCAGCTGCCCTGGACTTGAACACGATAACGTCTTTCTGGCTCCTCTTATTGTTGATGTCCCATATTCGCAAAGTGCTATCTGCGCCGGCTGTCACGCAGAGATTCGGGTCCGAAGGATGCCAAGTGCCCGTGGCAACCTCCCCGACGTGACCCTTGGTGTTGTTCATGTCGCGCAGATACATGTCCCCCTTGATGAATTCCGTCAGCACGTCGCCGTCTCTGGACAGTATCTTGGCCTGGGGGTGCGCGGTCACGCAGAGGAAGGCGCTACCCGAGACACGACCGAACTCGAGGTGGTGGATGGGGTGGGATTCAGAGCTCGCTGCGGACTTCTTCGTCTCCCAGGGATCCACGCTCTTGAACGATCTCAGAGTGGTAGGCGTCATGGATGAAAAATCGTGGAACTTGATTGTGCTATCAAGGGAGCCGGTGATCATCCGGCCTCCTGCCGGGTCTAGAGATATGCTCGTGATGGCGCGCTCGTGAGTTGTGAAGATGATCTCGTGGGAGATGGGGAATCTGTCGGTGTCATCTTCCGAATCGTCGGAGTCGGAGTCGGAATCACCATCGGAATCGCTGTCGGGATCGGGGCGCGGTTTCTTTGATGCCGGAGCGGGTTCCACCTTTCTTCGCGTCTGCTCTATTTGGGCCGCGATGTTGGCTTCCTTGGATTTCTGGCCAAAAGAAGCCGGGAGGAACGATCGCATCGGGTCATTAGGGGCGAGGGCAGGCTGCTCGACCTCGAAATCATCGCTGTCGCTGTCGCTCATGTTCCCAAGAGATGCAAAGATGACGGATCGACGTTATGGACACGGCGGTGATGGCGGGGCGAGGTGTTTGATAAGGCTGAATTGGAAATCTTTAAATTCGATGACCCAATTCCTGCACCGTCATACAGTTGCTTGGCGCCCCTCGGGAAGGGACCCACTAAAATTCAACGGACGAACAGCGCTGCGTCGGCTTGAAATCACCCGAGGAAGCACAAGGGAAATAAATGTGCCAATGGGGGCTCTCAGATCACAAGCAGAAGCCGACATCGACAGCTCCCCACTATTTCGGTGTGGAATCTAGGTAGGTAGGGTCATAGAGAGCCGTATACAGTCACTTAAAAATCAAGCATTTTCGAGCACATGATTACCGGGCATTTGGCATCCAAAATACGACGCAGGGCTCAAGCAGCAGCGCGAATCGCATGCGAAGCCTCCTCCGTCTTTAGCGCTGCCAGCCTCTCTTCCTCCTCCCGTTTCATCCTCTCCTGGATTCTGACCCTCTCAGGCACAACACCTTCCCTCGGCGCGGCAATCTTCCATCCCTTGAGGCTCTTTCCGCCGAGTGCTCTCATGGTCATCTGCTCTACCAGACTATAGTCGCCATCCTCCCGGTCGAACCGGAACGGCTCTTTGACCGAGACCGGGGGGTTCGTGATGATGCGGAGCTTGCGAAGCGCGTTGCTTGACGCTGAGTGGAGCATGAGTGGGTGCATCAGATACACATCCCCGAGCTTGCCGGTGGCCTCAACAAAGTTGTCACAGCTGCGTGCCACACCGTTAAACCAGGCAAGATCCTTCTCCTTCGTAAACTTGGGGTGACCTCGCGGAGACATTCGGGGCGACACGCCCTCCGGGTGGTCGTACAGGTGGCGGGCAATCTTAGGGATGGCCTCGGGACAGATCACGGTGCCACCCCCGTTGGGCTCGATGTCGGTGAACAGTGGCGTGACTAGTAGTGCTTGTTCCGGGCTGTCGAGATAGTGGACGAAAAAGTCGCCGTCGACGTGCCAACCCTCCAGCTCCTTTGGAGGCACTGGCTTGCCCTCCCCCTCGGGTGTCCCGAGGTTGACAATCAGAGAGTCTCCCCACATCTTGGAGACGGGCTTGATACGGTCTTCGCCCCCGCAGAGCTCGCAGATGGCTGCCCAGGCTCGGGGTGCGAACTCGGATGCGTCAAATTTGAGGTGGGACGGCATGTTGGTTCGAAGCCGAGTCCAGGTCGACTTGTCCTCGGGATCCATGCCCAGCCTGGTCCAGACATCTCTTGTTATCGAACCCGACTTCTCTTGTGTGAAAGCGCCAGGTATCCTGATGGGAAGTCAGTACCGAATCGCTATCATACACAACCGGGTTCAGCTCACTTGATCCACCCATGGGTCAGAAAGTGCTCTTTCTCCTCTGGGGTGAGAACGGAGACTGGCGCCATGATGTCTACCAACTTGAAACAAAATAATCAACCCGTTGTACTATACAGTCTGAGTTCAGGGTTGCTGTACCGTACAGGGTGTCTCTCTCCAGGAGATGGCTATCCCAGTACCCCTATTTGTAGGCCGTTGGGGTAAGGAACTGCTGATCCGGGACCGGGACCTCACCACCATTCAAGCTGGCGGCAGCGCCCGGGAATGACTGACTGGCCGGCCATTCCGACCTGACGATGCACGATGCGGGGAAACGATGTTGTCTTGATTAACCACTGTACATCCCATTGGATGTTCGGTGCCCACCAAGCCTTCACGAGGACACCAACTTTCCCCTTCGGTGATAGCGACTTTGCTTCACTGTCCGGGGAACGGTAAGCCTTCGATTGGCCGAGGGGCTTTTCGGCTTCTCGTCCGAACGTGTGGTCGCCGGTTGCGTCAGTGGTTTTGATGAATGCAGGGCTGTGGGTGGGGTTCCAGCGTCGATGATCGCTGAGAGACGGCAAACTCACCCCGCGTGCCCGCTAGGCCTCGGCCGTGGGGAAACTCTAGGCTTCGTTGTCTCCACTTTAATTTTGAGGATCTCTGGAGCTCAGCCGGCGACTTGACAAGGGCAGTTCTCACTATTCATTACTCCGTACATCAAAATATTCCCTAGACAAGGGCAATTTTAAGCTCGAAAACGCTCGAAAACGCTCGAAAATGGCGCCACACGATCCCCATCTAGAACCCGAGGAGGATTACGCGTCCGAGGAAGACTCCGACTTCGCGCCAGAGGACGCGCCGGCCAACGAGGTGTCCTCGGACGACGAAAATGACGAGAATGACAACGAGGCAGTCGACGGCGAGAAGCCCGTCCCGGGAAAGCGGAAGCGCCCCGCGCCGGCAAACCCAGAGGCCGAGGATATTGGATTTGAGAATTCTGGCGATGAAGCCATCGTTGAGAAGGGGAAGAAACGACAGAAAAAGTCAAAGTCAAAGCATGTGGCCGCCAATGCCGACGATGAAGATGGTGAAGACCGGATCTTGATCAAGACACGCAGCATGCGCGCTGTCGAGTAAGATCTCCGCCAGCTCATTCGACTTGATGCAAGGTGACTAACAATAGCGACGCAGAAAAGCTGAACGCCGCCCAGCAGCCGTCAGCGGGCCCGTCACTATCGACGTTGATGCCCTTTGGGCGCAGATGACGAGTGGGCCGACCGCCCGATTGGCGCCAGCGACACAAGACGAGCCTCGTCAAGACAACTTCCCACCGTCGTCGCAGGAGGAAATTGCTACAGGGGCTTCATCCGGAAAGGCACAGCAGCAAACACAGCAGGGAGGGGACAACCCCGCCACCGAGCCACCCGAGTTCATCCGGATCAAACGAACATACAACTTCGCAGGGAAGGTTCACACCGAGGAAAAGGTCGTTGCGCGTGACTCGGCGGAGGCGAGACTATACCTGGCATCGCTGGGAGAGGATGCCAAGGTAGAGACAACGAACGACGCCCAGGATCCACAAAAACGGATGCCCAGGAAGGCATTCCGGTCCGCCTTTGAACCGATGCCCGACCAGTCCACTCTGCGTGCCGACCTTAACCTCGGCATGTCCGTCAGGTTACGTGCCCGGGAGTTTGCAGGCGAAACGGCCGCCAAGAAACTCAACACGGTCGAGAAGAGTCGCATGGACTGGGCTGGGTATGTCGACCGCGAAGGCATCAAGAGCGAGCTCGAGCTTGCGGGCAAGTCGAAGCACTCATTCGCTGCTCGGCAAGACTTCCTGGCGAGGAGCGAAGCGAGGAGAGAAGAGGATGCGAGGCGCGTCAGGCTCACTAGCAAGGTCTGAAACAGCCTTGTGTGGTCGAAGAACACTACAAAGTCTTATTTGGCTTACAATACGTTCGATATCATCATCACCATGTATCGAGACCACCCGCCCCTTCAGATGTACCAGCGGACGCACCTCCATCTCCACCGCTGTCAGAGCCTCGATTTCTCTCCAGCAGGCGGCAGTAGGGTGACGTCCGTGAACGGGAGAGCCAGGAATTTGTATATGAAGTGGAACCTGTCACTTCCGAAGAAGGGCTCAGCCTCACCAGCACTGTTTGTCACCCAGAGCCACGGTGCACCGAAGGCACCCCGGTCGAGGGCTGTCTGTGTTGTTTGCTTCAGCACGTCCTTCATGTCCTGCGACGACGCGCCGGCCATGATGGCCTTCACCTCTTCGGCGCTGAACAGCTTCTTGCCATCGGGACTTGCGCGCCCACTGCTTCCTTTGAAACCGATGGGAATCTCGGACAACGCCTTGGCCACGTTCTCAGGACGCGTCAGGTTGACATTGGGTGGAGACCAGAAGCTATGAAAGAAGTAATGCAACGCCGTCTCAAACGCCGTTGTCGAGTGATTGCGCTTGATGAAGTGCAGGGCGCGCAGAGGCACGACGGTCAGCGATACAGCCATTATGTCCTCGGGAAACTGGATCTCTAGATTTGGGAAGCGCTCCACAGCGCGGCGACCGTCATGTGTGCCGTAGGCTGCCTTGGCGGGGAGGGTCCATGGTGGTTTATTGCCTTTTCGAAGGGTTAGAAGGCTCGCGATTAGTTTGAGGGTGATGATCAAGGTACGCACCTGAGCCGGCATTGACGGCGCCAAGGAGAAAGGGGTGGAACCTATGTCAGGGGTCAGCATGGGGATATATCATGCAGTATGTGTCTACAGATGTGACCTACTCGACAGTTACGGAATGAGACTCCAAAAGATGGTGATTCCTCTGCAGCTCGAGAAATACCAAATAACTGTAGAAGGACGCTTTCATTCCGGAGGAGAGAGCGAGATGTTAGCGAGCCTGCTCTTGCGCTGATGTTGGAAACCGAAGGAACGAATGACAAGGACTTACCGAGGTCGATGTAGCACTCGATTTTACCTCCCATTTTTACCTACTTATCGGGAGAAACAAAATCACGTCATTGGAAGCCGACGTGGATTTGGACTGTTGGGAGTATGGGAAGAATGAGCTGAGATGTGAGATGAGGCTGGGACAAGACGGGGTTTCTACCTATTTACCAAAGGTAGACAGATACCTTGATAGGTAAACGTGAGGGGGGGTGGACTGATGTTGCACAAATGCATGTCCACAGTCGATCCGGGGTTGAAATCGGCGATGGACCTCGGCTTCCCCACATTTTACATTCGGGGTAAAGCACCCACCTTACCTTCCTCTCTGTACCGGCCTCCTATCCTCGCCTTGTGCCAGAGCATGGGCATGCCTGGTTTGGGAGTTTTAAGCCGATGTTTTAATTGATCTGATCTGATTTGATTGGTTGATGACTGATTTTAAACACAAGAAGTGCCGAGATAGTTGCTGTGGATTGTTCTTCGGAACGGCTGATCAGTAATCTCTTTGGCGTTTGAGACACTCTCCTCCCTTCCTCTCTTCACTGTTGTCTTCCTTCCTCAGGAGTATATGATACATAAACATAGCGTCGTGGTTGGTTTTCCTACCTAGGCATTGAGCTGGGGGGGTTTTCGATATTTTTTATATGATTATCCCTTGGGATTACCTAATTTACAACATCACGAGCACCACCACTACCCTCTTCCACCTCTTCCGTCTCTCTTTCTATCTACAAAAGGCACCTAGACACCCATCTACATCCATCTTCCTCACAGTCCTGTCTACCTATCTAGGTACCACCTTACCTTGCCCAAGTCATGTGAAGTAAAGGTGCTCGCCAATTAGCTCCTTCGGCACCATATTACTTGTCCCGACTAGTGACTTCCCTCTCTCGTCAGATATCCTATTTAGGTAGTTCCGAGGTGGCAGGCTGGGCAGGAGCCCCCATCGAGTCATCTCTGAGATCTCCCTCCTCGAGAAAGTCAACGTAAAGAAAGAAAGGAGGAAAAGAAGGAAAAGAAAGAAAAAGAGAAAGAAAAAATGGCATCAACCAAAAGGCCGGTAGCCCTAGTAGTGGGAGCATCCAGGGGGATCGGACGACGGGTGGCCATCGATCTGGCTGCGGATGGGTACGCAGGTAAGAGAATAATACTTTCTCCAAGTTCCCTTCAACACCCCTTCAAAACACCTCTCACAAACGGGGAATACGCTCTCGTGTTGTAGATACGGTGATGCGTCAGGCTGGCCGCAAAAGAAAAGGGGGATACCCCGTATCACGATACCCAAGCATACCTTACCTTACCCAGAACCAAACCAAACCAAACCAAAACAAAACAATAAACTAATACGAGAGATAAAATAGTGGTCATAGCCGCAAAGTCATCCGGCACAGACCCAACAGCACCCTTCCCGCCGGATCCCAACTCGCGCGCATCAACCATCAGCACCGTCGAGCGCGAGATCCGGGAGGCCGGCGGCGAGGCGACGGCGATCCCCGTCGACACGATGGATTTCGAGTCTGTGAAGCGGATGGTGTCGCAGACTGTTGAGGTATGTTGTATTTATCATCTATTCTCCCCCCTTTCATGAAAACACAAAACAGACACAAACCCCATCCCAGCTCAGAAGGATATACATATCAGGTATCTAACCCGTGACCACAATCCCCGATCAAACAATCCAGAAATACAACTCCCTAGACGTCCTGATCTACAACCCGGGAGCCATCTGGTGGGCCTCCGTCGAGGACACGCCCATGAAGCGATACCAGCTGATGCAGCGGGTCAACGCCGAGGGGCTCTACGGCGCGGTCCAGGCCTGCCTGCCGCATCTCAAGAGGAGCGAGAAGGGCGGCAGGATCATCGTCGTGTCGCCGCCCATCTACAGCCGCTTCTTCAAGGGGAAGACGGCGTACGCCATGACCAAGGTCGCCATGAGCGTCTTGACCAAGGGACTGGCTATGGATTTCGAGAGGCAGGGGCTGCGTGAGATGGCCATCACCAGCATATGGCCAGCAGTCGTGAGTTTTGTCCCCCATTTCACATCCACCCTGGGATGGGTGGGACCTGGGTGGGACTGACACCCCAGACAGTCCATCGAGTCTGCCGCGACGGAGCAATTCACTCGCAAGGATCCGTCGTTTGCCAAAGACCTCCGCACACCAGCCATCTTCTCCGATGCCATCATCGCCATGCTCAAGGCCCCCGCCGCCGTGGTAAACGGCCAGCTTGAGCTCGACGAAGACTTTCTCAGGAATCACGCTGGAGTCACCGATTTCTCAAAGTATTCGGTCGCTCCTGGCTCGTCGCCTCGGCGAATCATGCCCACCGAGCTTCCCGACCTCACCGTGAAGGAGCAGGATGATGAAGGAATGCGTCATGATAGTTCAAAGGATGCAAGGGGCGCAAAGCTTTGAGTCCGTCTATGCGGGAATATAGGTCCAAATCGTGCCTAGAATGACAGATCATAATTCGCTCCTCTGCTTCATCCCCAGTCACCAACCCTGACCGCAAAGCTCGCCGCCGACCGCGCTGCCTGTCAATTGCCCCAGAAACGCGAAGCCGTCCCCGCTGCCGCTTCAGACTTGACCCGAGTATCCCCTCCTTCTGCTCCGACTGAAAGCCCCGTCAAGTCCTCGATGACCGGCAAAGTGATTCCGCGAGGGACCCACGACCTTACAGACGCAGACTCCAGCCGTTTGAAAAACCTCTTGCCGGGCCTGGATTCTCGAAACCAACGGTGCCGCAATGCCTCCCGGGCTGTGAGTCTGGCTTGTCCATCGTACACTAGACAACTGCGGATAAAGCCCTGTCCATTTGCAGAGATCCGGGGGCCAATCGCCTTGAAAGCCACGTCAAGGTACGTCTCAACGCAGCTCTGGCCCTTTGGTGCCATGTTTTGGAAGTGTGGCAGCTCTTCCGTGCCGGTGAAGAGCTGCAGACACAGCATTCCCGTAGACCAAATGTCGACCGAGAGGCCGTGTTCTTGACCGCCGTAGCTCTCCCTGAAGATAATCAGCAGCGCCCAGCCAATAACGGGGCGGACAAGGACGATTACGGTGCTCGATAAAATGCTGTACCAACCCCTGATCTCCTTCTGCCGCCGCTCGTCGGAGCAGAATCTCCCAGGTCGGAGAGAACGATCCTGTATGCAGCGTTCGGTGCCACGACACAGAGAATATTCTCAAGCTTGATATCCCTATGCGCAACGCCCTTTCTGTGCATATAGGCCAGCTACGCGAATGTCAGCAGAGGTTCTTCTCTCGAGGGCGGAATAGGAATTCTGTGAGAATTGCTCCCCAGTGTGAAAAGCCAGCACGTTCGGATCACTAACACCACGAAGGACTTGCAGAAGGATCCATCGGATTTCAATATCGGTGAAATATTCACACCTCTTTAGCAATGAGAACAGATCTCCGCCGGTCGCTAGCTCAGTGAATATATATCTGGCCACAATTAGCATGTATTGGACGTTGTAATAGGTAACTAGGAGGGCTAACAAGGTGTTCTGCGTTTCGAAGGCCGATTTCATGGAGATGACATTTGGCTGTGGAATCAGCGTTTCTGAGGAAGCTGCTCGCGTCTCAGGTAACCTCACATGGTCCATATAGCTCAGCAAGATGGCTTCTTGCCGGATACGCCTCAGTCTCTCGTCCGAGGTACGGACACTGGACAGGCTGTGCACCTTGCACACGGCCTGAAGTCCGGTTTTCTTCTCCGTGGCCAGGTAAACCAGAGCGTTTGCTCCATCGCCGATGGTGCGGTCACTGATGAAATATTTGTCTCGAAACAACTGGAGACAAGTCAGAAAGGGTCAACACCGCCGGTGCGAGGTAGCTGCTGAGCATCAATCACATGGCAAACGCCCCCTGAAGAATACTGTTACCCTGTGAACCCACATCAACCCCGTTGTAGTTGAAGATGGCCATCTGTACAACAGAAAAAATACTTAAACACATATTAAACGGGGTTGAAACACATCGTTGTAAGTATAGCGTTTGCCTTTGGTGTTGGCTTGGATGTACTTGGCCGTGCAAGCACCGCTCGTAACCTCTCGCGCTGGCAAAGTAGGTTTCTTTTCTTATGGCAGGAGACCTTCGCACTCCTGGTCGGCTCACCTTGGCTTCTTCGCGTTGGTGGCTGCTCAGTTGGCATGGGGATGGTTCCCTGTGCTGGGTGAATGTGAAAGTCACCAGCGGTGAAATCGCTACCACGTCGCCATCTTCGAGCAGCCAACCCGGGGAGAGACTTGGCCCTTTGCCAATGACCCGATGGTTCACGAAAGTCCCGTTGGACGATTGGCGATCTCGTACAAAAACGAGGGGACGATGTCGGCGTTCGTCGTCGTCTACAATTATTGAATAGAATTCCGCGTGATTCCTCGATACTGTCGAGTCTATGAACGCAACGTCGTTGCTCTGCTCGTCTGGATCCCGACCAATTCGGAGGGAAGTGTTTGGAAGCAATGGGAGAGGACCTAGGATGAGGAACGCTCGTTAAATTCAAAGACTTGGTGCGGTGTCGCGTCTAGAGATCATGGGAGGAGGAAGCCCTTGGCAACCACCGGACGCAAATGCAAAGCAGACAAGGTCACGTTCCGACTTACCCGTCCTGGGAGGTTGCACATTGCGGTCCTCGAACCAGAGCTCCGCAACCGGTGATGGATGCATCTGAGTTCACAGCACCTTGGGACCTGTTGGTAGGCCGAGAAATGACAAAGGCAGGAATGAATGAGTGGAACGACCTTTGACGATACACTTGGTCGTGAACATCTGTTGGGAAACTCTGGGTGTTGACCTGTTTGAGCAACTCCAGGCGAGGGACCGCCATTGCTCTTGCTCTTACCATACCGGAGACCGCGGGTGAGCTCTTTCCTACTTCTGGCACGTCTTCGGCCATGTTTCTACCTTTGCCCTTGCTCTTCAGGAAGGAACGCCTTCGCAGCTCATCTGGAGGGTGGTCACCACGTCACTTACACCACCTGTTTTGTGGGGTCAGGAGCTTGGGTCAAGGAGAGGAGCTGCCTGGTGCAGTGGCTAGCGCGCCATGGCTCCCGTTTAGTGGAGGGTCAAAGCTCCGTCACCTGACTTACCCCACAGGGCTAGGAGCCCTGGTGCCCTAGATCAAAAGTTCCCCTCCCAATTCCGATCCTAAGCTTTCACTTCTCCAACCAACAACAATCTCATCAAGAAAACGTAAGAACCCTCCCCCCCACAGAACTGCAACGATCTCGCTGACACCGGTGCTATTAGCATCAAGATGAGAGCGAAGTGGAGAAAGAAGCGCGTTCGCCGCCTCAAGCGTAAGAGAAGAAAGATGAGGGCTAGATCGTAAGTTTTTTGCCCCTCTGCGGACCTGCCTGACAGGCACTGACCTAAGCAAAGCAAATAAACGTATCGCCCACCTCGACCTCAACCAGCTCTGAGCAGCTCGCTGCTCGGATCATTTCGACGAAAAGAGCACATGGTCTGCAGCACACCGACAATGAACTTGGTCGTCACCACCCACAATCGCCTGGAGGCATTGCATCTGGGAATCCGGAAGTCTACAGGCCCATGATCGCCCTGGGGGAGAATGGCGTGGATCCACGGATTGGTATGGTGGATTTGGTAAAGGCTGGTTGCCTGTCAATCATGGTTGAGCTGGACCGCAACGTTTGGGACGGCCAGTAGAAGCAGTTTGCTGGAACGCAAATCAGAACTCCTAAGGATTTGCCGCACTCAATATAACAGCTTCGCTTCGGTGCAATACCTTTTTGCAATGACTTTGCGTGTTTGACATGCCCTGGTTCTGATATGCGTAGTGAGTGATGAATGAGCATCTTGCCACCAAAGCTCGCATTGAGCTTGTTGAGCTCTTACTATGAGCTGCCGAAGCTTGGTTTGGAATTGGCAAACGGCCCGCCCCAAGATGACCATTCGTCCAATTGCGTGTCTACTCGGGAGGTGGGCACTTGAAGACTTGAGCAAATTCTAATTTCTTGAGCCTATTTGACCAGGCCCTCAGTGTCACGCAAACTGGTATTTCAACCGGTTGACGTTCGTCTGAAGTTTCGTGTGGTGTTGAACCGGTGGGTGCCTTAGGCTTGCTATCTGGTGGGCGGTGAAACTGATTGGCGAACCCCTCCGGCAGAAAATTTGGGAATTTAACTTTTCCACAGGCGTCTCCAACCGCCAGCTCTAGCGCCCCAGCTTTGATCGTGTCAATGACGAAATAGCAACCATTCAGTCTGCAAATCGTCTCAAGCTCTGGCAATGGCGGTAGAGTCTGCGAAGAAGCGGAAGAGGTCCCGAGATGACCCATCGGAAAAGGAGCCGAGCATCGAAGGCGACCGACCGACCAGCACGGGCTCATCGAAGTTCATCAAGATCGCCAAGGTGCTCAAGCCAAAGGTAGCTCCCGTAGTAGGCAAGTTGCTCAGCTTATTACCGCGAAAAAGGGCAGCTGCTAACGCAGATAACAGCTGTGGGAGCGGGTGTCAACTTACCTGGAGGGCTTGATTTTCACACGTACGAGAAA
>Ga0247769_1000070_pt1 | contig 17544 bp, 19 predicted proteins | sample UWRJL166409R6_FD_179942 | JGI IMG/M metagenome (GOLD analysis project Ga0247769, IMG submission 179942) | Plant litter microbial communities from Arlington Agricultural Research Station in Wisconsin, United States - UWRJ-L166-409R-6 | ecosystem: Environmental > Terrestrial > Plant litter >... | reverse complement strand
AGGTTGCGCCTCAACTGACTTTTGAGGCACCTGCTCGGGAGTAACTGGCTGCATTTCTCGTCCTACGGTTCGTCCCACCTCCGGAGACGAACCAGGCATCGGTAACTTTGGCTCCATAACTAGTTAAATTGTAACACAAATCATAAGCATGTAACTGATATACTAGCGTCGTTTTATCACATAGAAGCAAGCTAATCCGATAAGACAAAAGACCAACACGAAATCCTTGAGTTCAAGCTGCCCAATGGAGTTGAGCGCCAAGAGAAAAACCGGCGCAAGCGCAACGATACTCGAAATATAATACATTTTGCGCCGAGAAACGGGATTAATGGTGACGAAATAAGCCATTAGAACCATGACTAAAGTCAGCAGCAAAAAAAGGCTACTCGATATAAATACATACGCAAGTCCGAATACGAGCAAAATACCAGCCGGACCTACATCCAGCGGATTTGTCCCGTTAATCAGGATTACGATACCCACACAGCTCAAGATTGGTAAGGCGTAAGGAAGATACTTCTTTAATTGCTCGGCTAGCTTACTCATAATACTCCTTATTATGCCTAGCGCTCAGGCAATTAAAAAGGCCTGAGCGAGAAATCCGCTCCTTGTATATTAACTATTTAGCGTTTCTCGCTCGAGGCTGACTGACCGCTCTCAATAAAGAGAGCGACGAATGAAATGTGGATAGGATGGCCGACCATCGCGGCAGGCCGCTCCCTCCAAGTTCGCCACTTAGTGAAAGCAGCGACTGCCGCCGATTTTACCGGCACCCGGTGTTTTCACTAAGTGGACTTACAACTTAAGTAATGTGCGAGCTTTATTTTTGTAAACGTTTTTGTTTTTACTAAAAGCTTACGTTCAATATAGCACACGCTTATGCTTATGTCAATAATTACAACCCTTCATTACGTTGTTGTATGAACATCGTTCATCTATTAATACGCCTATGAACCATTCGACGTTGTAAATTGTACTTACAAGTATCCTGCTGTATGATCCATTTTCAATACACATCTTTTAGTAATTACTGACGGCAATAAATATGACACTTAGACTCGTCAAAGCATGCGCGCATGTCCGCCTAAAGCCAATGTCTCCGCCTCATCGTAAATAAGCAAAGGCAGCTTAGAAACATAGCTAACTATAATGAATGTCAGCTTGTCCGCAGAAATTCAAAACTTCAGACATACGCCAGGATCGCAGACACAATACTTTGATCATCCCCTGTCCCTTTGACATGTTGCCGAAATCCCAGAATCCAGAATAGAGCTCCAAAGATTCAGTAGGTATGAAGCCCACATGTCGCTAAGCTGCACGTACGTCTAAAAGAGCGACGCCCGACCAGGCAGAAAGTTTGATTAAGTCTACGCAAGTACAGCACGTAGCCCTTCCCCACCCAGGAATGCACCGACACCATCCATGTATGCCTGATTATCCAGTTTTCCACAGAACGAAAAACCGGCAAAAAACATGTTGACAGCCATAAGCGTAGACCCTAATATAGGGGTAGCACTTGAATAAAAAAAGTGCTCAAAAACAAAAAACGAAAATTACTAACAACGGCTTCTCGCAGGCCGTTGTTTTTTATCTATAGGACCTCAAGATGCTCTCAATAAAAATAACCCAGTAAACACTGAGTTATTTTTGGTGGAGCTGCGGGGAATCGCACCCCGGTCCGTCCGGTCATCCGTCCTCAATCTACAAGCTTAGGACATTTTAGAGTTTTTTAGCTTAGCCTGCCTCAATAATGCCCAACAGAGCGTGCCAAGCCTACGAATGTACGTCGATAGTTCGCTTCGCAGCCACGAACCATCCTAGCCAAATGAGTATGACATCACCCTGCCCTATTTGGCGTCAGGCTGGTGACGGTCGCTAACTTAAATTAAGCAGCAACTGGTGCGAAAGCTGGAGCGCGGAAAGCGTCAGCTACTCGCTGTACAAAAGACTTTGCAGTTATTTGTGTGAACGTTAACGCCCGTTCAAACGACTTGCGTGATGACAGATGTAAAATTCCAAACGTCGAAGCTAATATCAGCCCCTTGTTACCATAAGTATTATAACATACTTGCTCTCTTTAGGCTACTAATGCTTTAATGCCGGACATCATGACAGCACACGTGTTCTCCGCTACCACTTTAGGCTACGAAGGTAAGGTAATAGATGTCGAAAGCGATTCGAGCAATAGTCTACCCGGACTCGTTATTGTCGGGCTTGGCAACAAGGCAGTCGACGAAGCAAAAGAGCGAGTACGAAGCGCTATCAAGAATTCGGGTCTCGATTTTCCGCGCAAGCGCATCACCATCAATCTGGCTCCTGCAGACCTACCCAAAGACGGATCCCATCTCGACCTCCCTATCGCATTGGCGATTCTCGTTATAAGCGGACAACTACCACCAGCAGCTCTATCCGAAATGCTCGTTATTGGCGAGTTAAGTCTCGATGGCACTCTAAAGCCCGTAAACGGCGTCATAAGTCATACGCAAATTGCACGCCAGCTTAACCTCAAAACAATCATCCTGCCGCACGAGAACGCCGTTCAAGCAGCATTAATACCTGGCATCGAGGTTCTTGGCGCAAAGACGCTACGAGAAGTATACTTACATGTTACGAAGCAGGCACGGCTTGAGCCGCATCCTTTCCACGCCCTCACGCCACAGCAGCCGAAAGAGACAGCCGCTATGCTTGATCACATCTACGGGCAGGCTCAGGCCAAGCGCGCACTCATTATTGCCGCAGCTGGCGGCCACAACATTCTCTTTGATGGGCCACCGGGTTCGGGTAAGACTATGTTAGCCCGAACGCTCGTCTCCCTACTCCCCGACCTCAACCATGATGAAATGATCGAGGTAACGAAGCTTCACAGCATAGCCGGCGAACAGCGCAGCGATGTCGTAACCGCCCGACCGTTCCGATCACCCCATCACAGCGCAAGCCCGGTCTCCCTCATTGGCGGCGGCGCCCGTGCAAAACCTGGCGAGATAAGCTTGGCACACCGCGGGGTGCTATTCCTGGATGAGCTCCCCGAGTACCAAAGATCCAGTCTCGAGAGCCTACGTCAGCCCCTGGAAGATAAAGTTGTGCATATCACAAGAGCGAGCCACCGCTGCTCCTATCCCTCCGACTTTATGCTTGTAGCCACGCAAAACCCATGCCCCTGCGGCTTTGCCACCGACCCCGTCAAAGGCTGTTCATGCAGTGCCGCGCAAATTATCCGCTACCAACAAAAGGTTTCGGGGCCGCTCCTCGATCGTATCGACCTCTTTGTGAGCGTCGCACCCGTAGAACACAGCCAACTTCTGAGAGGAGCTGAAACAAACGAACATCTTGCAGCGCAGCTCGCTATCGCAACCGCCCGATCACAACAGGCGGCACGGTTTCAAAGCTCAAAGACAAACTCGCTCTTAACCAACGGTGACGTCATTCAACTTGCACGCTTCTCTGATAGCGGCAAACTACTGCTCGATAAGGCCAGCCAGAGTCTAAACCTCTCTGCCCGATCATATTTTAAGACGATTAAGGTGGCGAGAACTATTGCCGACCTCGAGAATAGTGAGTCAATCGAGTCACATCACATCTCTGAAGCGCTCCAATATCGACCACGGCGCAACACTACTGTTGAAATTACATAGTACATCTGGTAGAATGGGATGCGAAACCAATAACCCGCGCTAAGGAGTATTTCTATTAGTAAATCTGTTCGGATCAACGAGGCAATTAGAGCACATGAACTTCGTGTCATTGGTCCAGACGGCGAACAAATAGGTATTCTGACTCGGGCAGAAGCACTTTTAGAGGCGGAGCGACAAGAATTAGATCTTGTCGAGATCTCACCGAACGCCAACCCACCTGTAGTCCGTATCGTTGACTGGGGTAAATACAACTACCAGAAGACAAAGGAAATGCAGCGAAACCGCAAGAATGCAAAGACCTCTGAGGTCAAGCAAATGCGTCTGGGTCTCAAAATAGGCACGAATGATCTCGAAATCAAACTCCGCAAGATTCGCAGCTTCCTGGAAGACGGCCACAAAGTAAAAATTATGGCATTCTTCCGAGGTCGCGAGATGGCTCACCAAGAACTTGGCTATGAGCTTCTCGCGCGAATCACTCAGTCTCTGTCTGAGATCGCAGTTGTTGATCAAAAGCCACAGCTCGCCGGTAAAAACCTGAGCATAGTAGTAAGGAGTAGTAACAGTAATGCCAAAGCTAAAAACCCACAAGGGAACAGCGAAGCGAATTAAGCTCACTTCTAAGGGCAAATTGCTTCGTGAGCGTGCCTTCGGCACTCACTTCCTGCAAAAAAAGAGCGCATCGCGTAAGCGCGTCATCAGTACGCCTGCTGGCGTAAAGGGCTCTATCGGTAAGAACCTTAAGCGTGCATTAGGAGTATAGACAATGAGAGTTAAACGAGGCGTTACCGCCCGCGCTAAGCACAAGAAGATCCTCAAGCAAGCCAAAGGTATGCAGCACGCTCGCACGAGCTCGTTCCGCCTTGCGAAGCAGGCCGTTATTCGTGCACTTCAGTACGCATACCGCGACCGCCGCAATAAGAAGCGTGATCTTCGCGGCTTATGGATCACCCGCATCAACGCAGCAGCACGAGAGAACGGCATCACATATGCGGCACTTGTAGCTGGTATGAAGAAGCACAGTATCGCAGTGAACCGTAAGGTTCTAGCAGAACTCGCTGTCAGCGAGCCTCAGGCCTTCTCTGACATCGTCAAAGCAGCTACCAAGTAGTTTGTTCGGGACACGAGAACGAAAAAACCACCCAAACTGGGTGGTTTTTTATGTCAGGCTACCTGTAAGCCGGGTTCTGTCGAGAGCGACCATCTATCTAGCTACGCAATCACTCGCGCATTCAAGCGGATATAGCGGTCTGTCTGGCGGACAACCAACCCCGAAGGGTTAAACAAACCTCCTTGCAGCAGACAGGGTTTACCTCCCGACCTAGTCACCTAGGCCGACTGTGAGCTCTTACCTCACTCCTTTCACCCTTACCATGCTTGCGCATGGCGGTATCGTTTCTGTGGCACTTTCCCTAGGGTTGCCCCTGGTTGCGGTTAGCAACTGTCTCGTCCTACGCTGCCCGGACTTTCCTCTTAGTCCTAAGACCAAGCGATCGCTCAGTAGTCTGACCAACCTATTATACTGAAAAACAACCCCCAAGTAAAAAGCTTACGCTTCCTGCTGATCGAGGATTTTGTTGACCATGGCATCAGCCTCTTTATTGAACTCACGTTTTACATGAGTAAATGTGACCTTGCGAAACTGCTTGATAAGCTCTTTGATACTTTCGTGGATGGGCCACAGATCCCTATTCTTAACCCGATAGACACCGGTCAGTTGATTAGCCACAAGCTGGCTATCAACGCGGAAGCTCACTACCCTCGCCTGCAGTTCCAATGCCTTTTCAAGCCCGAGACGCACTGCCTGATATTCTGCCTGGTTATTAGTCGTGATGCCCAGATACTTACCGCCTTCAAAGAGCAATTCTCCGTTCGCGCTGTACACCACAAAGCCCGAAGCGGACGGCCCTGGATTGCCGCGCGACCCGCCATCTGAATACACAATTACCTCACGAGCATTGCCATTCGTTGAAATATTGTCAACACCTCGCTCGGAAGAATCCCCAACCTCATCTGTAACGAGTTCTTTAAGCTCATCGTCTAGCACAACCCGAGTCAATAAATTAAGTTCGTTCAGTTGTATATTAGACAACTTGTCCCATATAAATTTGTCGTGCTCAGAACTTAAAGAAATCTTCGTACTAGTGGCGGCCAAACCAACTAAGTACACTACTATGATATGCTGAGTGTCCCTCTGGACAGTGTCGATCCAGGAGACGACCTTATATAACTGCAACGGACCAGCCTCGATGCCTAATTCTTCATTTACTTCACGGCGAACAGACGCTTCGGGGTCTTCGCCATACTCTACCTTACCGCCAGGCAGCTCGTACTGACCAACGTACTGCGGCGTACCGCCAGAACGGCGAACGAGTAGTACTTTCTCGTCACTCTTTATCAATGCACGTACTGAAATTTTTTGTCTCATATTTATATGGTAATTACCTTATAACAAAATAGTAAGTTCATGGTCGGGATGACAGGGTTCGAACCTGCGACCTCACGGCCCCCAGCCGTACGCGCTACCAGACTGCGCCACATCCCGATGTTACCTAAAAGCCCTGCGCAGCGGGCTATAAGCGTCGAGTCGATTTCCCCGCATTACATGCAGGTGGGTGCTCGCAATGAAAATCCACGGACTTTCAGTATGTAAAGCTCCCTATCAACAAAAAGTATAGAGGAAAATCTATCTTTTGGCCTATGCCCTACTTCGCAGGACATAATTTATTATAACACCTCGCCTTAGACGAAGCTGTAGCCACTCAGCCAGCTTACCAAGAACTGGATAAGTCGAATAAAGGGCTCGCTCAAAAGCGTATAAAACAGCAGCATAAAGAAAATAATAGCCGTGAAGCCCATAGCCTCAATGCGCTCCATTACCGCCCTGACAGAGTCTGGCGCGAACGCATAAAGCAACCTTGATCCATCCAAAGGTGGAAACGGTATAAGGTTAAAGATGGCAAAGCTGATATTAACCGTCAGAAAGGTTAGTAGAATAGTAAATTCCATAGTTCCCGGCACGGGCGCAAATAACTGTATCGCAATACCTGCGATGATTGCTAATGCAAAGTTAGTCAATGGACCCGCAACGCCAACAATTGCGGCTCCGTACTCACCGTGTCGTACCCGATTCGGGTCAAAAGGCACCGGCTTAGCGGCACCAAATGGTGGCGCACCGATAGCAGCAAGCACTAGCGGCAACAAAACCGTTGTGAACGGATCGATATGAGCAAGTGGATTGAGCGTGAGTCGTCCCTCGAGCTTGGCAGTGTCATCTCCGAGCCAATGGCTGGCAAATGCATGCATGGCTTCATGCAGCGTCATCGAGACAAGAATCGATCCTAGAACGATCGCGAGGTATACAAAATTCAAATTTTCCATCACCATTCAGTATAGCAGTTAATCATCGCCTGCGGTATTGACTTCAACAGAGAAAAACAGTAGTATGTATACTTGTAACAAGAGACCACCCAATGGCAACACGATGCGAACTCACCGATAAAGGAAACCAGTACGGCAATAACGTCAGTTATTCAAAGCGCCGTACAAAGCGCGTTTGGCGAGCAAACATTCAGAAGAAGACCTTCGTCGTAGACGGCGAAAAGATAACGATGAATCTCAGCACCCAAGCTATTCGAACCCTCAGGAAAAAAGGGATTCTTTAACAGCAACCTTTATGCCGAAACGCAAAATGCCGACTCGCAATGAGCCGGCATTTTGCGTTTCGTATAGCGGATTTAGGCTACACGGTTCAATTGCTGAACAGTCAACGTCTCGCTTAACGTGCCTGCCTTGAGTTTGAGCTTGCTAGAAACCTCAACTGCAGCGCCTAGCTCTTTGACGAACAGATCAAGATCGGCCTGAGGTACAGGATACTTCGTCGCGCTGTCAGCGTAATGTGTTGGGATTACCATCTTTGGACCGACCTTGCGGACCAAATCAACAGCGCCTGCCGCATCAAGAGTGTATCCACCCCCGCCAACAGGGACAATGAGCACATCCACCACCCCCAGAGCTTCCAGCTGATCCTCGCTTATCTCGGGATATACGTGACCGGCGATAGCCACGCTAACCTCTTCGGTCGCCAGAGAGTACATCGTAGCCCTCATGCCATCTTCAGGCGTATCCATGTGCGCACGAGCCGCGATGCCTCGTATGGAGATGTTTGCCACTTCGTACTCCCCTGGGCCACTCACCACGAGCGTGTCTTCGCTATGAGGCGCCTCAAAGCTTGGTTGCGTCAGAAGTTGCACTGCAGCATTTGCCCCTTGATCTTTAAGGTTGAGCTCGGAAAGCTTTGGGTCAACCACTATTGTGTTCTTCTTGGCGGTTATAACTACGCAGTTGCCACCTTTATATTCTATGTCCATCGGTATCTCCTGTTTTTACTGATTAGATAGTATGCCTTCGGTATCTTGAAGCACGGTAAATTTGCCGCTGGTAATCGCACTGATAAAACGATCTTTGATACTCAAACGATAGTAAAAGTCCTCATAGCTCATAACGGTGTAATTAAGACTACGACCTTCTTCATCCTCTAACTCCTTGAGGAATCGCTTGAGTTGCGTCTTATTGATATCGCCAGCAAGAAGCACGTCGAGCTCGCCGTTGCTACCGCGCACCAGACTACCGCTGAATAATGCAACTCGCACGTCGCCAAGCGGCTTAAGGCGTTTGGTCCAATCATTCACTTCCCCATTGGCTGCTACCTCTGATTGCAAATGAGCGTCAGCAAAAATAGCGCGGAGCGGTTCATAATGCTGATACTCCTGATTAATCTCGTAATAGAGGCGGTTATTCGAGCTATCGCTCTTAATAATACCGACGCTCTGCATGTTCGCCAACTCTCGACGGACAGAGTTGATCTGTTCGTCAATCTTACGCGTGATTTCGCGTACGTAAAATGCTCTGTTCGGATTGTTCAAGAACAGATGGAGTAACTTCACCCTCGTTTTTGAGCCAAATAATGCATCAATCATGTTTATGTCTGCCTCTCGGTCATCTCTATAGATTGTAACAAAGTTTAAAAGATTATCACACTAGTCTGTTTGCTGACGCAAAAATGTGTCCACATGGGCGAACAATATATCGGGATCATCAGACCACATGATGTGCTTATTACGCTTGAACCAAGTCATCTGACGCTTGGCCAGTGCCATATCACTCTGCACGAACTCCTCCAGGGCAGCTTCGAGTGACGTATGGCCCTCAACCACTCCACGGAAAATGCGGTAGATATTGCCCTTCAGCGCCTCGCCTGCCCAATGATATTTGGCTCCCACGGTCGCTACCTCGTCGAGCACACCCTCGTTCACCATTTCATCGGCTCGTCGCCTCACGCGTCCGCGCAGAACATCCCTTTTCGCTGATATTCCTACAACAAAAGTACTCGATCTGAGCACCTTTTCGTGATGCGGCAGACCGCCCAATTCGATTGCTCTCACCAGATGTCGCTTGTTAGTGCTATTGATTGGGATATCGATGTCATTTTTCCTACATATCTCCTGTAGCTCTTCCACTGACATCCGCTGCAACTCAGCCCGACGTGTGGGGTCGGCAGCCGGGCCAAACTGATAATCAAATATGACACTATCTATGTACAAGCCCGTGCCACCCACTAAAATAGGCAGCTTACCACGCGCATGAATATCGGCTATTGCCTCAAGAGCGAATTCTTTAAATTCGGCAGCGCTGAATGATTCATCGGGATCACGTATATCTATTAGGTGGTGCGGCACGCGTCGCTGATCTTCAGCGCTCGGCTTAGCCGTACCGATATCCATACCGCGATAGATCGTCCGAGAGTCTGCGGCTATAATCTCGCCGCCATACTTCTCGGCGACTCGCATCCCGAGAGCGCTCTTACCACTCGCCGTGGGTCCTACGATAACAAGTAGCGGCCTATTATTACTAGCGGGCATCTGGCCACCACTGAAGTTTTGCTATATCAACACGATAGTCTTCGCCAACGCTAACACCTTCCGCCTCGAGGATAGCGGCATGTGCCGCTTGGCCACCGTTCGGCCATCCGACGGCCAGTCCACCCTGCTTGTTAACGACACGCTGCCATGGGAGATCTGTCGGCCCGTTATGAGCAATCTGACCGACCTCCCATGCAGCACGAGGCTCACCGCACAGCGCTGCGATTTGGCCATATGTCATGAGTCGGCCCTCTGGAATCTGGGCTACAATCGCATAAACGCGTTCGGCAAACTGAGCGTCTACCCCGCTCATAGCGACTGGAGGAAGTTTTGCAGCTCATCAAGCGCGATAGTCTGCTCTTCGCCCTTTACTCGTACGCTGACCTGATTTGCCGCTGCATCGCGAGGGCCGACAATAATCAGCACCGGCACTTTCAGCTCGACTGCATCACGAATTTTGCGCCCGAGAGATTCGTTACGATCGTCGATACTATAGCGGATCTCGTTATATTTCAATGGCTGCATCAGGATCGTGTCGTCTAATACTGCCTGTACTCTCTGGGCGTATTCGAGGACTGCATCATTAATAGTCAGGATACGCACTTGCTCTGGCGCCAGCCAAAGTGGCAACCATCCAGCAGTCTTCTCGAGAAGAATCGCCATAAAACGCTCATACGAGCCCAGAATAGCTCGGTGGATCATGACAGGCGTCGCTTCTTCACCGCTCTGGTCTATATACTTCAGGCCAAATCGCTTTGGCGTAGCAAAATCAAGCTGAATCGTCGAAAGCTGGCGCTCATTTCCCAAAACATCGCGATACATGAAGTCCAGCTTTGGCCCATACAGCGCCGCCTCACCCTCCATGCGACGGGCGTTCAACCCCTGTTCTTCTGCAAGGTCAGCTAGCATCTGTTCAGCCTTATCCCAGTCGGCCGCGTCACCGACGTAGCCTTCCGGCTTGCTGTAGTCACGAACGGACAGAGAGACCCAATGGTCTCCGTACATGCCGAGACTGCCGTGAAACTCTTCGATAAACTTGCTAAGGCCAATGACGACTTCCTTAATCTGATCTGTCGTACAGAAGATATGCCCATCGTCAACGGTTATAGCGCGCACTCGAGTAAGGCCACCGATCTGGCCTGGTTTTTCGTCACGATACTGCATAGTCGTTTCCATGTAACTGATCGGCAGCTCCTTGTAACTTCGCGGACGTGCAGCAAATAGCTGTGTGTGGTGTGGGCAGTTAACCGGCTTCATCACAAAATCTATATCGTAATGGCTCTTTACCTCGAACAGCTCTTCGCCAAATTTCTGGGCATGGCCAGAAATCTCATACAAACCGCGCTTGGCGATGTGCGGGATCTCCACCTGGACACCACCATATTTCTTGCCGACCTGTGCCAGCATGTCCCGAAGGAGTTTTCGCAAAAGTGTACCGCGAGGCGTAAAGAGCGGCAATCCTGGGCCAACCAAGTCGGAAAAAGTAAACAGATCCAGCTGCTTACCGAGTAAACGGTGATCACGCAGCTTCGCCTCTTCGACTGCTTTGAGATAATCGTCAAGCTCCTGCTGCGTAGTGAAGCCAACACCATAGAGGCGCTGCATCTGTGGATTACCTTCTTTGCCGCGCCAATAGGCTCCTGCGATCTTCTGAAGTTTAAACGCGCCTACCTTGCCTGTACTGTCCACATGCGGACCACGACAGAGGTCAGTGAAATCTCCATTACGATAGAATGAAACGTCTTCCACCTTGCTCTCGCCTCCCGCCGCTAGCCCAAGTTCACCTACGTCGAGGTCCTTCGCAACAGTGGTACCAGCGCGCTTCAGATCGTTGAGCAGTTCAAGCTTGTACGGCTGACTGCCGTCCTCGGCCCAGGTGATCGCCTCGTCAATAGGCATAGAAAATCGCTCGAACGGCTGGTCTTCGGCAATAATACGCTTCATTTCTTTCTCGATCTTAGGGAAGTCGGCCTCAGAAACAGTATGGCCGTCCCCCAAATCAATATCGTAGTAGTAACCATTCTCCACCACAGGACCAACGCCAAACTTGGCGTGCGGCCACAGTCGCCTCACAGCGGCTGCAGTAATATGCGCAAGTGAATGGCGCATTGCGTGAAGGTTTTTATCTTCTGGTTGCATAGAATTATCCTTTTATAGTCTGTATTACATAGAAAACGCTGAAGTATACGAAAACTACCCCCTAAGGGGTTGTCATCGTCAAAGCTGTCATCTTTCTTAGCAGACACATCTTGTGATCTATTCTAGCGCCTCGGAAGGCGGCCCGCAATCCTCTCTTGTGTAATCTGTTAATTTGGTCTATATTTATTAGGTATTCGGGCTCTTAGCTCAGTTGGCTAGAGCGCTTCCTTGACGTGGAAGAGGTCAGAGGTTCGAGTCCTCTAGAGCCCACCATGAAATTATGCACGATGAGCACCCTCCCAGAGGGTGCTTTGTCGTAGCGGGGCTTTTGCTCGATTACTTACCCACAGCCACACTCCAGTTTTCCACCTGTGATTCAGCGGCACAGGCAGTCGTCGCATACTCTACATGATATATCGTTCAAGCTGCTACTCGCACCTTTATGTTACTCGTGCTATACCTAAAATTGTTCGTTACATGCCAGGCGGCACCCTACACAGAACACTATAATTATCCAAATCATAAGATACCGATTCGTCAATGGAACACATACTATTGCTTTTTCATAAAGCTTATGCTAATATAACTATGTCATGGAAAAGACACAAACAAATCAAAAACTTACTTCAGAAGAAAAATCAGCACTCGAAAAGTTCAAACTTTTCTTCGAACATACGGACGACAGTCGCTTGGTAGTCAACGCACAGTCTAAACCCGTAAAGCAACCCAGCAGGAACATTGCCACGAAACGCTAAAGCAATTCACCGCGCCACACTCTATTATCCTCTCTGACAAACAGAGAGGATTTTGTTTTCCCCATTATACTCATGCTTTTTCCACTGGACTTTTTAATAGAGGGATGACAATATGTAGTCATGGTATGTCCATTTTGTCTTCACAAGAAAACCAAAGTCTATAACAGCCGTCAGACGAGCAAATTGAACGCAACTTGGCGTCGAAGGCGCTGTGACAGCTGCCGGCGCGAGTTCACAACCCGTGAAAACGCAAGCCCTGAAAGCATTCTGCGCGTCGGAACAGTCAAACGCACCCACCCATACTCGCAAGCAAAATTAACGCTCAGTATTTTGAGCGTTTGCGATCACCGCACCGACCATGGCGAGGCGGCCTACTGGCTCAACGACACGATTGAACAAAAATTGTATCGCCTCGCAGCCACGACGAACAACCATGTCACGAAAAAACAAGTTATCAACACGATACTTGAAACACTCCGAAATTTCGACACTGCCGCCTACGTAAAGTACTTAGCACGCTATTCTCCAGACTTAGATGCCCGAACACTAAAAAAGCACCTCAAATAAACAACGATTTCGAAATGAACTACTTCTTCACAGTTTTTTCGGTAACGTCGAACTTGTCGAGGTACTTGCCAAGCAGCAAGCGAGTCTGCGAGTTAAAGGCAGCAGCCGAGCCATAGCCAATGCTGGTAACTGGCATAATTAACCACTGTAGCAGCATAAGGAGATTACGATGAGCTTTATATCGCGCCGGACGAGGTGGCAGCATCTTGAATGTCAGGAATACCGTAATAAATAAGCCCACGAGCGCAATTTGCTGCAGCTGGCTGGCGATGGAAGGCAGTTGATGCGCGATAATGCTATGGCTTGATTCCCTATTGATAAACAGAGGTGCCCACGCACCAAAAGCAATGATTATAGACGCCGTAGCCCAGCTGACATGACTATCGATAAGCCGCCAAAATCGCGCCAGGAAACCCCAGAATGGCACAGTGCTCCGCTTCCCGAGGCCCTTCTCTGCAACATAGGCAATGTCAGACGCTCCATATGCCCAGCGCCTCAGCTGCACAAACTGAGCCTTTGTCGTCTTCCAGTAACTTTCCGACAGAACGGCATCCTGATAAATCGGTACATACACCGGCACTACATCGTAGTCCCCATCGTATGCAAAGTAGCTCCGCCAGTACTGGTGGCCATCCTCAACGATAGTACGAGCACTCCAAAAATTAGTATCGAGCAGCGACCCCATCCCCTGGGAGTGAGACGAAAAGTTCCGCAGCATATGCTGACGCTGGGAATTGATGATAGTCCAGAAAGAGTTGCCCACCGCTAGAACGCGCTGAGCAGCCGGTACATCCCAGATATTATTCATATAAAGAGAGATCGGCTGGAACGCCAGATGGCGACGGCGGTCACCGGACATAATGTATTCATACGCAACATAGGCAAAGTAGGACGGATCCGGACGGTTGTCGGCGTCAAGCGTCGTCACGATAACCTTGTCAGGATCAATCTTCTCCTGCTTCAGGTATTCGAGCAACTCCCGGCCCGCAAAATTGATATTGCCACCCTTGCCAATGAGCTCATCCGGCAAACCCGCCGGATGCTTAACCGCGACGGCATGAAGAAAATGCGAACCGTATTTCTTGATCAAATCATGCGCCAAAGCCTCGGGCTCCTGACCGGCGCGGCCTTCGTAAGCGATAATCAGAATCATATTACGCTTGAAATCATAATGGCTCCGCAGAATCGACTCGATAGTTGGCTCGAGGACATCCCTCCCCTCCTTGACCATTGGTACGATAACAGCGTTGATAACACTCGATGGCTTATAGTAGCCAGCACCTGCGGCGACGATTTGAAGGTTTCGATAGTGAACCGCATGGCGCCATTCACCCCGGTGCGATCGCTCATTGTAAGCCGCGATAGAGGCGTCAGGATCTTCCAGGTCATGGAGTCGGCCTAGCCAATCTACCTTCTGGGCTCGCTGCAGCAAATTGTAACCCTGAATCGTGCGATACGCGATACCGATAGCCTTCACGAACCAAATGATGATATACCCAATAATAAATACAGCCGCGAGAAGCGGATCGATAAGGCTAAGCACAACGGGAACCAACAACAGGCCGTAGCTCAAGATTGCCGGCAACATCTCGAAGAAACGATACTTCGGCGTCCGCTTGCCAAGGGGAATCTCGAGGTCTTGGGCTCTCATGACGACAACGCCGCCAATCGGAATACGGCCGTCGCAACGACAAGCGCGATAATACCCATAGAAAGGCTAACGAGTGCTAAACCAAGGGATAAACCGCGACGAATAGCGTGGAGCTTCAGAATAAGATAGCTATTTACAGCGGCGGCAAGCAGTGCGAATAGGCCGAAGGATAGCAGCGTGTACCACTTATCACGGTAGATACCGCTGGAACCATACCCGGAAAAGCGCACTGGAATCTGGACATCAGTGACGTGAAGATTCAGAAATGTGATCAGGAGTAACAGCACCATACTGAGCAAGAACGCTATCAGGAGCGACATTGCCACGCGGTCACGAGAAAATTGAATCAGTTCTCTTTTTTTGAACATAATAGCTAGCTTTCAGTATATAGGAAATCGATCTGGTGCGAAATGCGAGAATCGAACTCGCACTTCCTGCTTGGGAAGCAGGCGTACTACCACTATACTAATCTCGCATGTACGTTTACAAAATGGAGCCATCTCGGGGATTCGAACCCCGGACCCCCGCTTTACGAAAGCGGTGCTCTAGCCAACTGAGCTAAGATGGCGTACTTGCCTCCAACGGACAGAGGTCATTATAGCAAACTTATCTACCCTAAAACTACCCCTTGTAGACACTTGCCAGAATCTGCAAAAATTGCTACTATTACACAAGTCTTGGGCTCGTAGTGAAGTTGGCCTATCACGCCTCCCTGTCACGGAGGAGATCGCCGGTTCGAATCCGGTCGGGCCCGCCAAGTTGAAATTATTTTTTTGTTTTTATACACAACTACCTAGTTATTGAAATTACTAAGTTTTTATTATATTATAGTTGCGGTTTAACAGCCCGACTCATTGGGAGTACTCCATGACACTGTCCATCAGGATCGACGGCCGGACGGCCAAGATCATGCGCGGCCCGAACCAGGTCGGCGCCCTCGAGCTGGGCGAAGAGCTGCAGGTGCAGGAGGTCAAGATCTCCCGCACCGCGTCACCGGCCGACACGGAGCAGATCATCCGGCTCGCGTCGTCACACGTCGCCCAGTACATGCCCGCTCCGCGGACCGCGCGGACCGGCACAGCGACGGTGCTGAAATCAACTCAGAAGTTCTCTTCGCTCCCCGGCTCGACGCCGGAGAAGTCACGAGAGTTGCTCGATTTCAGCCGCATCCCACAGCAACACGCCCGCCTCAGCGTCGAAGAGCTTCGTGCAGTGCTGAGGTCCGTCGGCGTTCGGATCACGACGATCTGAGCCGCCACCCAAGGCCCCGGCAGTTGCCGGGGCCTCCTCAATTCCCGCAAACCTACTCTATATATTGACTAATAGTAGTTTAGATTATATAATCTTATTCGTAGCCTCTTCTGGGCATACCTACATGCTTTGAGTACACCAGGAGACACCGTGAAACGCTTCAGCATCGTCACGAGCGGCATCGTATCGATCGTAGGGGGCTTTTACAGCTTCTACCACTTCTGCCTCAAGCCCGAAACGTCCAGCATCTGGCTCGTTTTCGGACCGATGATCGGCCTCGTGCTCCTTGGCATAACGCTGCTGGTCTGGGGCATGAGCGACAACCTGCACAATGTGAAAGCCGGCACCGTGATCGGCCACAACTTCACTCGCGCCCACATGACGCAGTCCGTCTACATCCCCGGTTCGCCGGCCATCGGCAGCAGCCCTGGCACACCGGCGACGTACATCCCGGGTTACTGGGTGAATGACGACTGGGCTATCAATCTGAGGGACAGCAAAGGCCGTACTGGCTGGCTCCACTTTTCGGCCAACGTACTCGATGAGTACCCGATCGGGAGCCGCTACCCCCAATAAAAGGCATTCGCCCCACTTGGCGGTGGAAACGTATTCGCTCCTCATGAGCGATTCACCCACCACAGGCTGGGGCGTTTCTAATTGGATCGCATGCTACACTGAAACAAACAAGGAGGGATCCAACTATGGCAAAAGATTATGACTTTTCTGGCCTAAAGGCACTTATTTTCAATGGCACGCTCACCAAGTCGCCAGCACCGAGCCACACAGAGCTACTCATCAAAGCCAGTACGGACATCATGGAAAAACATGGCGTACAAACAGAGATAATTCGCCAAGTTGATCACGACATCGCGACCGGCGTCTACCCAGATATGCGCGAGAAGGGCTGGGACACCGACGAATGGCCTGAGATTTACAAAAAAGTTCAGGCTGCTGACATCCTCATCGTGGCCGGTCCTATCTGGCTGGGCGACAATAGCTCGCAAACCAAAAAAATCATCGAGCGGCTCTATGCCTGCTCTTCCCTACTGAACGACAAGGGACAATATGCGTACTACGGTAAAGTTGGCGGCTGCTTGATTACGGGCAACGAAGACGGCGGCAAACACTGCGCCATGAATATCCTCTACAGCCTGCAGCACCTCGGCTACACCATCCCACCTCAAGCCGACACATACTGGGTAGGAGAGGCCGGTCCTGGCCCCAGTTATGGCGAGGACGGCACTGGCCTGGACAACGATTTCACGAACCGCAACGCCACCTTCATGGCATGGAATCTCATGCACACGGCTAAAATGCTCAAGGACGCCGGCGGCGTACCTGCTTACGGCAATCAGCGCAGCAAATGGGATGGCGGCGCACGATTCGACTTCCAAAACCCTGAGTACCGCTAGTCTCTAACGCAAAAGGGCGGATCGCTCCATCTAGAGTCGACCCGCCCAAGAAATTAACTAAACTTATCGACTGCTCGGTGCGACGCTTTCGGCAACCTTGATGTATTCTTGGATCTTGCCATCTTTCTTGAGCTGAGCAAATTGCTTGTCAAAAGTAGTATAGGCGACGAATAGCTTGGCAAAATGGATAGTACTGTCCTTAGACTCGAAGAGCTTCAC
>Ga0247769_1000069_pt1 | contig 17567 bp, 14 predicted proteins | sample UWRJL166409R6_FD_179942 | JGI IMG/M metagenome (GOLD analysis project Ga0247769, IMG submission 179942) | Plant litter microbial communities from Arlington Agricultural Research Station in Wisconsin, United States - UWRJ-L166-409R-6 | ecosystem: Environmental > Terrestrial > Plant litter >... | reverse complement strand
CGCGATCAACCTTCTTCCGGTGCAGAGCCAGTACTTCCTCGTCGTTGCCCGGCCGCTGCCAGCCTTCGACCTGGTCGAACGGCGAGGTCCAGTTGAGCTTGATACCGGACAGCTCCAGGAGCACCCTCAAGCCGTAACCCGACCCGCCGATTTCCTCGTAGCCGCCCTCGTGGAACATCGCGATGCGGCCCTTGCAGGTGCTGTTGTTGGCGGCAGCCATCAACATCCGGGTCATCTCGCCATAGGTATCGGTGCCGAACATGAACCGGCCCAGGGGGTCGGTGTTGCCCGAGTCGAAGCCCGACGCCACCAGGATGATCTCCGGGTTGTGCTTCCGGATGGCCGGCAGCACAACCTTCTCCATGACGTACATGGCGGTGTCGTGGCCGGTGCCCGGCGGCAGGTCGACGTTGAGGATGTTGTTGTGGGCACCCCGCTCCTCGATGTGGCCGCCGGTCGGAGGAAAGGAGAACTTCTGGTGCATGTCCACGATCACGACACGCGGATCATCCCAGAAGGCCTTCTGCGTACCGTTGCCGGTGTGCACATCCCAGTCGAAGACCAGAATGCGCTTGGTGCCGCCGGCCAGCAGATCCGCCGCGGCGATCGCGAGGTTGTTGTAGACACAGAACCCCATGGCCGCGTCCGGCTCGGCGTGGTGACCCGGCGGACGCGTCAATGCGTAGCCGTTCTTGACCTGCCGCTTCCAGACCGCCCGCGCCAGCTCGACAGCCCCACCCGCCGTCAGTCCAGCGAGGATATGGCCGTTGTGCATCATGCGCGTGACCTGCGCCTCATCGGCGTAACCGCCGGCCGATAGCGCACTGAGGGCGAGCATGCGCTCGATGTGTCCCTTGGTGTGCACCCGACGCAGCTCGGTCATCGTGGCCTGTCGAGCCCCGACCCGATGAAGTTGCGGAAGCACTTCGGTCCCCTCCAGGAGCGTGTGGATCTCCATCTTGGGACGGTGGTTCTCGAAGTGATGGAACGGGAAGACCGTCGTAGCCCCATTGGCCGGAAAGACTCCGAACGGGGTGTCAGTCGACCAGCCGCGGATCGACCGGATGGGGGCCATGTAGCCGGTCCGAAGTCCCGAAGCACCCTCTGCCGCTGCGATTTCGGGCGCGATAACCGCTGCCGCTCCGGCAACCACGCCGGCTGCCAAAATCTTCCGTCGTGTGGACAAAACTGCCTCCATGAGCTCAGCGCAAGGTTCTACGCTATCGAAATAGTGACGCCAGAACGGCGTCACTACATATACTATATACTAAAATGGCTTTGGCACAACTGTAGCTGTCGGCGTGCCAGCGATATCGCCTACGACATTGCCTGACCACTGCGCGATTGTCACCGAACAACCGGACGAGCAGGTAGTCGTATAGCCCCAGTGGTTTGGCCCGAATACGTTATTCCGGATGACTAACCCCTCGCCGTCTTCCATACCCATATCAAAAGCACCGAGTGAGATAAAATTGCCTTCTACGGTATAATTTCGCAACTTACTGCCGCCCTCACTCTGTGTGAAGAGCACCGCCGTAATCGCCTTCCAATAATTCGGCACTTCCGCGCCAGTGAAGGCGTTGACGCCCGGCTCCAATCTATTATTACGAATTGTCACGGGCCCATCGCCCCCGTACGGGAAGACACCACCAGTGTGCGCCACGCTCGGATCTGGCAAATGAGCAATATAGTTGTCATGGAGCCAGCTGTTCTGCACCGTAACATTCTTGCCACAGAGGCACATACCGCCGCTGTTAGCAACGTCGACACGATTCATCGTCACGCTACAAGTTTCGCAGTCGTTTAGGACGTGGTCTGTCAAAGCCGCATTCATACCGCCCAGGCCGACTGGCTCCGGACGAATGGTCGTATCGCTAATATTGATAGCTAGCGAAGCAGAATTGTCAGCATTCACCAAGATCGCTCGCTGATTTGAGCCTGGCGGTGGGGCAATAATAGAGTTGGTAATGTTGATCGTGCCGTGACAATCAGTGCCGATGTAAATGAATGCCCGAATGTAGACGTGATCCAGCGTCGTTGTGCCACTACAGGAATACATATTGTAGGCCTCACTCGCCCCGCCATCGTTCGGAAGGATCTGGGTATAACCGGACGGCATCGGCAATGATGAATCAGATTGTTTGTACGTGCCAACCCCAGGTGCGCCGACGCTATAACGCGCCGGATAGGTCGTGCCAGGCGTGGGCGCTGGTGGCGGAGTTGTCGTGCCGTCACCTGAATTGCCGGTTGACCCGGAGCTAGAGCCGGTTGCGTTACTCGTGCTAGAGGCTGTGCCTTTCTGCTGAAGTGCCTGGGCGGGAACGGTGGTGCCTGTTGGGTTTTTCTCAAAGACAACGGATTTGTTGCCCGATGCTGTCGCGTCGTCCACTATTTTTGCCCCACCATATAAGGTGGCATTTTCGGCTTCCAGAGTCGAATAGCTGACCGCGCCCACAACGCCCACGACAATTGCAGCCACAACAATGCCGAGGCACACCCCGACCGTCACGAGATGATGCCGTACGAAATACAACAACTTCGTACGCAGGCGCGCATCCGTGAAGAGTTGTACGCCAGCCATCTCAACTTCGACAGCAACCTTCCTAATAAATGTATGGTACTTCCAAATTAAAAATCCGAATGCGCCCAGCGCGGCCACAGCGCTGACGCCAACTACCCACCAATTTAACGCGTGCTTGGCTTGGACAGACTTCTGAGTCGAGGGAGTTGCGACAGCATCGGACGTGGCAGGCGAAACGGTAGTCGCCTCCTCATACAAGCAATTATCGCCCACAGAGACCGGCGCACAATCAACACGCTTTGTCAGAAGCAATTTATCGACAGCAACACCGACATCGCGACCAGTCACCTTTACGATGTGCTCACCCTGTGCCAGATCCACACGGACGCGAGCATTAGTATCATTCGCCTGATGGCCGACCCATGTAAGTTCCTTGGCGAGCGGAGAGTTACCAACCGCCACCGCACACTGATCATCCACCTGCACGAAAATACTATTGCCGCCGTCGGATGCAGCGCGCATGCGCAGCCACAGCGCATAAGTGCCTGCTTCGTCGACCGGAACTTTGAAGACCGCCAAACCCTTATCGTCCGGAAGCGCATCACATGCCGCTCGCGCAGGCACGCTACTAACAAGCGGCAGGCAACTGGCGATGAGAGCACCTACGATAATGCATTTCCTGAAAACCTGTGGCATATTCTGTCTCAATAATAACAGTGGTGCGTACGAAAGTTAAATGTTTCGCCATGTTGCTTATGTTACATAACTTAGTTGCTTTATTACAAACTAAATTGTATAATCACCTCCATAAAACTAATGGGAGGAATTCACATGATCGTGAAGTCTCTTACATGGTGTTCAGTAACAGTAGTAGCCATTGTGGCCGCTGCGCTATTGACGACCGCGCCAGTGTCAGCGCACAGCGATGACGACTACCAAAATACTCAAAGCCAAAACGAAAACAACACTGACAAAGATGACAAAAAGTTTACCCTGAAGGACCCGATCTTGAGTCTTGAGACAGGCGCTTGCGTCTTCGAAGGCCAAAATCAAGGTACTATCGGCGTTGTCATCACCAACCCAAACAGTCACAAAGTAACCTACAAAGTCACGGTTGGTGGCAAAGAAAAGTCAGTCACCGTTGGCGCTGGCCAGACTGAATACACAGCCTTCACCCGCCTCTCGATCGGCGACTACGCCGTAACCGTCGAAGGCCCTCACGGCACCACAGCCGAGGGTAGCGCAACCATCAAGGAATGTCACGAGCGTGAGCTGCCAACCGTCAACGTTGACGCATGTGGCTGCACCGACGACCATGACGGCCGTCTGACCCTGACCATCGAGAACACAAACGACTACGCCGTAACTTACACCGTCAGCATTGACGGTCACCGTAAAGACGTCTTCGTCGATGCTCACTCGGCTAACACTGTTAGCTTCGGTCATCTCGCTGCTGGTGAATACCAGATCAGCGTGAGCGGCGACGACTGCACTGACCTCTGTCTGCACGCAACTGTTGAGCAGTGCCCAGAACCTGAGCAGCCCGGCCAAGGCAGCGGCGACCCCACTCCTACAACCCCTGAAGAAGAAACTCCTGTCGAAGAAGCAACCCCAGTCGAGCAGACCGAAACGCTGCCCGTAGAGCTTCCTGACACATCAGCTCGTGAGTCAACTTCAGCTGTTACTGCAACCGCTACCGTCGTAGCTCAGACTCCAAAGACCGTGAACATCAGCAGCCTTGCGCTTATCGCCCTTGGCCTGCCAATGATCGCTGCAGCCGCTGTACTGCGTCGCCAGCAACACGGCAATAACGCCTAAGCGACTTTCGCCAGGAACCGTAAAACCCGCCAGACTATTGGCGGGTTTTACTATGGTCTCCAAAAAGCAGTCTTCTTACGAACCGCAGTCAGTCAGCGCTCGTACTTGAGTTATAACACCTGTCGTCCAGTCAAATGACACGACCGCGTTACCGCTCCAGGACTTAATCTTGTCACAGGTTACATCGACTGGCCCGTAGCCCCAGCTGTTATTAACAACCTTGTTGCCAGTTACGTACGCCGTAAGTGGTAATGTACCGTATACTCGAAGCCCATAACCACCACCAGCAACGACGTTGTCGGCAACTGTTACCGTTACCCCATTGTTACCCTGACGGTCAGCATCGGTCGGGATAAAGATCGGTGCAGTTGCTGCGCCATTGGTGACCGATCGTTGGTCAATCGTATTGTGACGGATGACGATGTTCGTAGCATTCGCGGCGCCGTACACTTGTATACCATCAGAGTGGTCGTTTGGATTGACCGAACACACCGTTACGTACGAGTCTTCGATCAAAACGTTCGAACCCGCGATACGGAAACCATCCGGCTGGTTCTTAATACGCACGCGCTTCGCCGTGTAGTTAGAAACTCCGACAACACCGTCACTGATGTTGCCACAGCTATTTGGCCCCATCGTCGAATCTTCTACGGTGAAACTTGGTCGCGAACTGTTAGAGCCGGCGTTGTTGTCAATCTTGCCAGTAATCTCAGAGTTACGGATAACAACGCCGCTACCCCCGATAATGAGGCTACCCGTGATGCGCTTACCATCAATGACTTCGCCAGCTTTCGCCGTATAGTCGCCACTTATGGTCGTCAGCGTCTTGCCCGCAGGGACACCAACGCAAGAATCAGTTGGGTACTTTGGCAATGGACAGGTAGTGGTGCCAGTGGCCGGTGGCGGTGTTGTGGGCGGTGGCGTTGTCGTCGGAGCGTTGAAGGCAATCGCCTTTCCACCAGAAGCGCTCGCATCATTCACGAGCTTGGCATTTCCACTTATCGTACTACCCTCGGGCTCTGCAAAAGCAAAGAACCCCGCGGCGCCACTCTGCAAGACAACATACCCCGCAAGGATGACAATGACAGCAGCCGCTGAGGCGATGATGACATTACGTTTATGATTTTTTAAAACAGTTTTTATATTCATATTTTTTATAACTCTTAATAACCCTTTTTATACAGAAAAAGCAGAGCCGTGTCCAGCAGCACTATGAAAAAACTCGCCATTTCAGTAGTAGGTTTTTCAATAATTCAGATTTTTCAAAGATTATTATTGACTTGCTGATTAAAAATGAAGATGATTATGGTATAAGTAATAAAATCACGAAAAATAAATAATAGGGATCGTATGAAAAATTTGCACAAAAAGGCGACGATCATTACAAAACGCCTATCTCTTGGACTCATAGCAGTTGTTCTTAGCATCGCAACATTGTCGATTGCTAAGCCCGCCAGCGCAGCCGCCTGCGTACAGAGCACTGACTATGGCAAGGTAACCGGTAGTGTTCTCCTGCCTGGCGCTGCCACCTATCGAGTATGGACTCGCATGATGGTGCCAGATGCTGCCAACAACACCTACATGCTTCAGCTTGGTGGCAACTGCTACACAGTTAGTAGTGGCGCAGCCGCTAATACCTGGGTCTGGGTAGCAAGTCAAAGTGGTACAACAAGCTCCAAGGTAGATGTATCGCTCGGATCCGGATCAACATCGTACACACTGCTCGGCAACAAGCCAGGCGTTAAAATTGACCGACTCGTATTTACATCCGACCTTACCTGCACACCTACGGGAGATGGCGCAAACTGCGACACGCCGGCCGATAGCCAACCACCTACTGTTCAACTGACTGCTCCAGCCGAGGGCGGCACTGTATCGGGCAACGTCCAAGTTGCGGCCAGCGCCAGCGACAACACAGGTGTAACCAAAGTTGAGTTCTTCGTCAACAGCACGCTCGTCAAAACAAGCACTGCCGCACCACACAATTATCAGTGGGACACGACAGCCTCACCAAATGGTACCTACCTCGTAGCCGCCAAGGCCTACGATGCTGCCGGCAACGTTAGCAGCGACAGTTACTCTGTCCTCGTGCAAAATGGCGACCAGCAAGTACCAAGCGTCCCTGGCAATCTAAAAGCCACAGCGCCGACCTACAATCGAGTTAATCTGACCTGGTCAGCCAGCACCGACAACACTGCCGTCACTGGATACGTCGTACTCCGCAACACAGTGCCTATCGCGACACTCAGTAATGTCACAAGCTACACCGACAATAGCGTAACCGCCAACATCGCCTACTCATACCAAGTAGCCGCCTTCGACAAGGCTGGCAACCAATCCGCAGCCTCACCATCAGTCAAGGTCACCACTCCTTCCGTTCCTGACACTCAGGCTCCAACAATGCCGAATAACTTGAGTGCAGCCGCAACCAGCTCTACGCAGATCAACTTGTCCTGGTCAGCCAGCACCGACAATATCGGTGTGGCCCGCTACGACGTCTACCGCAGCACTGGCTCCGGCAGCGCCCAGAAGATTGCAACCAGCACAGCTCCAAGCTTCGGCGACACCGGGCTCAATCCTTCAACCAACTACAGCTACTACGTCATCGCAAAGGATGGTGCGGGCAACCAAAGCCAGCAATCAACCGCTGCATCAGCTACTACACAAGCCAGCAACAAGAAGCGAGGCGTCATCACCGGCACCGTCACGAGCCGCTCAACAGGCAGATCACTCGGCGCAGCAACCGTTGTCATCCAGGATAGTGGCAAGCAGAAACACCTATACCAGGTTGACCGCAACGGCCGATACCGCATTGGCCGCCTCGATCCTGGCACATACCGCCTGACCTTCGGCGCTCGAGGCTACACTTCAGCTAGCTACACTGTCAAGGTGGGCGAAGGCTCAGTAACAACTAAGAACGTTACACTACAAAAGAGATAAGGAGAGGTAGTCACTATGAACCCCACGCAAGACCAATCCCCAATCATGCCAGCCATCCCTGACCCGAAAGCTCCGGCACCAGCGCCATCAAAAGGCAAAAAAGGCTGGACGATGCTGATCGCTGTCCTCGTCATAGCTGTAGCCGCAATTGCCGGCGCCCTATGGCTCTACAATCAGAACCAGGCTGATATGGCCGCCCAGCAGGAAGAAGGCCCGGCAGTAACTATTACCGCTACAGGCTTCAGCCCTGCCGTCATCAAGATCAAAGCCGGACAAGAAGTTACCTGGACTAACACCGATAGCAGCTCGCACAAGCTCAAGGCCGACACGACCGCTCTCACCGATTTCGACAGTCAAGACGACCTGAACAAAGACGATACCTATACGTACACCTTTAGTAACACCGGTACGTTCCACTACTACGACACCGCCAATCCGTCAGTGCTCAATGGTACCGTTATCGTTGAGTGATCGCCGCAAGCCTAGAACTCTAGTCGTGCTCTTCCAGTCGGGAGAGCTCGGCATCGTAACCACCGAATAATCGAATTCGCAAGTACACGAGACGAGCAAACGTCACGTGGAGATGGATGCTCACGACGAGCGTAGCAAACGCCAAAGCCAGCACCACCAGTGCCCATAGTTCATGCATACTCAGCGCTTCGAGCGACTGCTCAAGCGCCACCAGACTCGTGGGCACTAATAGATTTATAAAGACCAGCCAATATAGCGACCAGGCGACCAATCCGGCAATCCGCAGAACGAGCCGCGCCAGACTTTCTTGGGCGGCCTGCCTCGCGGTTGCTCTGTCAGAATGCACTTCGCGCAGAAAAAGCGACGTACCATAGACCACGCGACTTATACTCTCGAGGACTATGTAAACAGTCACACCCGCAATAATACTGCCAGCAAACAACAAGACATAGTACGTCAGAGGCCCGCTGAAGATAAGGCCTTGCAGCGAATCAATACTATAGGGCCTGACTTGGGCAACCGTCACCGCGCCGTACGCACCGAATAACTGGTCGTAAAATAGCTGCGAGTCAGTAATATATGCCCAACCCGCACTGCCTAATACCAGCAGCGCCAAGAGAACACAAATAGGGCCACTCACCAGCGATGGTGAGAGCAGCAATCCCAAATGCCGCGCTTTCGTCATCATTGCTTCTTATGGTAGGCCAACAGAGCCAGATTGTCCATCGGTATCTGGACAGTAAAATAAATGCTTGTGCCTACTTTTCCATTTGCAGTATAATGATCACAATAAGGGATTAAAGATGAAAAAACGCTTAAAAATACCAAATGTTTTCGTCAGAATAACAATTGGCGTGAGTATTTACGCATTAACAGTAAGTTCATTGGCACTGGTGCCTCTGTCGCAGGCATCGGCGGCAGCCTGTAGTGCGCCATCGACAGATTATGGTAGCGCCAGCTCCAGCGTCACCATACCGTCAGCAAGCACCTACCGAGTATGGAGCCACATGCTCACACCTGACACCAGCAACAACACATACCTGCTCGAGATCGACGGAAATCAGTGTTACACCGTCGGCAGCGCAGCTCAGTCCAACACCTGGGCATGGGTCAGCCGTCAAGGCGCGACAACCTCAAGCGTCGACGTCTCTCTGACGAAAGGTGCACACTCACTTAAGTTCATAGGTAACAAGCCCGGCGTTATGCTCGATCGGGTTGTTTTTTCGTCAGACCTCAGTTGTACACCGGTCGGTAACGGCGACAACTGCAACACACCAGCAGACACCACCGTTCCTACGGTCAGCCTAACCAGCCCGAGCAACAACGCAACGCTATCCGGCACAGTAAACATCGCCGCAAACGCCAGCGACAACACCGGTATCCGTGAAGTTGAGTTCTACGCCAACAGCACGAAGCTCGGCACCGACACCAGCTCGCCTTACTCGCTCCAGTGGGACACTAAAACTGTCGCAAATGGCGCGGTCACGATCATCGCCAAGGCATACGACACTGCCGGAAACAGCAACGTCGACAACATCTCTGCAACCGTCCAAAACCAGACAAGTGACACAACTGCCCCAAGCACGCCCGGGAACGTCAAGGCAACAGCCCTCACCTACAACAAGACACAGGTCACCTGGTCGGCCAGCACCGATAACGTCGCTGTCACTGGGTATCAGATCTTCCGTAATGGCTCGCCAATCGCCCAGGTCGGACGAGACACAACAACATACCAGGACAATACCGTTCTGGCTAGCACAGCCTACAAATACAAGGTCGTCGCTCTCGACGCAGCCGGCAATGCGTCGCCAGCTTCGAGCGAAGCAACCGTTACGACACCAAGCACGCCTGACTCTGTTGCACCGAGCGTGCCAACCAACCTAAAGGCATCCGCCGTTAATGCCAAGCAGATCGACCTGAGCTGGTCGGCCAGCACCGATAACATCGCCGTAAAAGAATACGAAGTCTACCGCTCGACTACCGGTGGCAGCGCCCAGAAGATTGCAACCGTTGGCTCGACCACCTACGGTGATGCCGATCTAGCCGCCCTGACCGAGTACTCGTACTACGTCAAAGCTAAAGACGCAGCCGGAAACACCAGTGCCCAGTCCAACACCGCTACCGCCAAGACCACTGGCAAGGTACGCGTCTCAGTACTACGAGGCGTAGTACATGGCAACAACTCACGAACCAACCTGAAGGGCGCTCGAGTACAAGTTGGCGCACAAGGCAGTTCATACACTGCCACAACCAACAGTCGCGGTCAGTACGTCATCCGTGACATCCCACGCGGCAAGTACACCATTACCTACAGCGCCAACGGATACCGCAGCAAGTCAGTCTCGCGCAACATATCAACAGCCAGCGTTTGGCAAGAAATAACTCTAAGCAAGCAAAGATAGGGCAATAGACATGGAGCCAACACAGACACCCCAGCTTGAATCGACCCCGCCACGTAAATCACAGCCTAAGCTACTCGGCATCCTGGCGATTCTGCTCGCCGTAGTAGTCGTCGTAGTTACCGGCTGGCTCGCGTGGAGCGCCTGGAACGATCGCAATGACGAAGAAACGCCGACTGCCGAAATCAGCATTAGCGCCGACGGCTTTACTCCGTCCACAATCCGCATCAAAAAAGGCAGCGACGTGACCTGGACCAACAAGGATGGCAATGCTCGCAGCGTCAAGGGCGACGAAGACAACCTTGGGCTTAACACAACGGACCCACTCAGTCAGGGAAGCGCCTACTCGTTCATGTTCGAGCAGAGTGGCACGTTCACCTACCACGACCCGACACACCCGACGGCTAAAGGTACGATAATCGTAGAATAAAGGATGCACATCACATGCAAGCTATAAACTCCCTATCTCGTTCCCGCAGAAATATCCTGATTGCTGCAGTGGTTGCAGCCGCAATATTTGTTGGCGGATACTTCATCGTGCGAACCCTGGCGGCCGGCTTCTTTGCCTCAGTTGACGCCAGCACAGCACAGGCTTCAGGCAACGCAAAAATAGTCGACGCCCCAGGCGCGCTCAATGGCAAAGCCCTGCAGTTCACCGGCTCGACAACGACCACCCCACCGCCAACAACCGGCACGACCACCTACCCAGCACGCTACAGCGTCGGCGCGCCCGGCGTAAGCAGATACCAGCAGTCTGACGCAAAGCTGCCAGTACCGGCAGGCTACAAGGAAATCGCCGCCAGCGACAGTAGCGGCGCATACAATCTATACTCCTGTAGCGGCACGACCACACTCGATCACGTCTACATCCACGCCTTCATCTACATCGGCACAGGATGTCACGGTACGATCAACATCACCAACTCAATCATCGCGCCTCCACCAGGATCAAACCAGCGAGCAATCCTGGTAAATGCCGATAGCTCAGCTGCGCTGAACATCAACATCAGCGACACAACCGTTCGCCCAGAACCAGTCGCTCGCGGTGGCACTAACGCTGCGCTGACCGACCACATCATGAACGACTGTAGCACTTGCACCATTAACATGAATCGCGTCGATGTCGCCAACAGCGGCGGTATGTGCCTCTGTGGTCAGAACACCACTATCCAAAATAGCTGGCTACACGACAGCTACATCGCCCACCTGGCAGACCCGAGCCTGGCGCACACTGGCGGCGTCTTCCCTTACGGCGGTAGCGGTCCACTGACAATCAAGAATAATCGGCTTGAGCCAGGAGTAAATGCCTATACCGGCACTGAGGTACCGGACTATTGGAAGGCGATAACCGCCGTGCTCTTTACTCAAAGCTCAAATGGTAGCACCTTACGAAACTACACCGTCGACGGCAACTTCATCTCACTCGGCGCGTTCGACATGGGCATGGAAAACGGCCAAGGACTCGTGGTTAAGAATAACGTATTTGGCCCGAATCACTGGGGCTACACCACGACCTGCTCGTCAAGTTGTGGCGTCACCATCGCCGATTGGAGCAACAACTACATTGGCGACATCAACGGCAACAAGAGCAGCAGCCTCCTCGCGAAGCCTTTCTAAGAGTTGCGAAGTCTCACTCAAATACCTCCGATCCGTTCGGAGGTATTTTACTATCGCCAGATACTCGCACCGAACGCTTTTGAGATGATACAGTTAGAGGATGCACAAACCACTCATTGGCATTACTTGTGGTGAAATTCAAAACAGAATAGAGCCCTGGTCGCCAGTTACCCATGGCCAAAGCCAGACATACATCCAGGCGATTCTCCGTGCTGGCGGCACACCTATTTTGCTACCCTTAACGACCGACCCGAGTGTCACCAAACAACTCAGCGAACTTATTGATGGCCTCTGCATGGCCGGCGGCAACGATCTCAATCCCCACTTGTACGGCCAAGAACCACTGCCGACAACTGCTGATTACTCTGATATGCGTGATCAGACCGAAACCAATATGGTTGCAGCCGTTATGTCGCTCCAGAAACCTGTGCTGGCCATTTGCCGCGGCATGCAACTGCTCAATGTCTATCGTGGCGGCACGCTTCACCAGGATTTGAGTGTCATAACCTCTGTCGATCACGACGCATCCAGCAAACTAAGGAGCCTTGTCGACGCCTCTTACCCACTCAGCATCGTTGGTAATTCCAAACTAGCCGGCATCATTGGCGACGAACCAATTAATACAAACGAGCATCACCATCAGGCCATCGATACACTTGGCAAAGGCGTTGTCGTGACGGCTCGATCCGGCGACAACATCATTGAAGGTATCGAGCTTATCAATTATCCATATGCTATCGGCATCCAATCGCACCCCGAGTCGCTCGTCGACGTCGAGCCGCGCTGGCAAACGCTCTTCAGATCATTCGTCGAGCACGCTCGAAAGAATGCCACAGCGCCGTAACCTTACCGGCGTCTCCTGCATATACCTAAGTATGAAACAGAACGAATCTGAGCTGATCGCTCGCATATTGAGCGGTGATGAAGACGCTTACGCACTCCTCATCGACCGCTACAAAGAAGGATTATATCGTCACTGTTTTAAGTTTATGCGCGATGAGGACGAAGCCGAAGATGTTGCACACGAAGCGTTCATCGAAGCTTACTTGCATCTGGATCGCTACGATCAAAACTTCCGCTTTAGCACCTGGCTATATAAGATCGCAACCAACCTGGCGCTTATGCGTCTGCGCAAACGCCGAGACGTCCGCCTGGACGAAGACGAGTTAGATCGCATTATAAGCGACTCGCCTGGCACAGATGATCTTGTATTTTACCAGGAAATCCATGACGCCGTGGACACACTACCTATTCGGTACCGCACAGTCGTATCCCTGCACTACTGGCAAGGAAAAAGCTATAGCGAGATTGCAGCGCACATGGGCACATCAGTCGGATCAATTAAAGGCTGGATGAGTCGAGCCAAAAAACAACTAAAGGAGGTGCTCTCATGAGTCACAAAACACATGCGGCGTCGGCTCCTTCACAGCCACGTCGTGCAATACGGGCAGATTTCACCGCCTACACCATGCAACACGCCGTCGCAGCTCGGCGGCGCGCCAATACGAGACAACAAATAAGAGCTTTCTTTAAGGAGCCATTTACTATGAAATCACTAACACTTTTGCGCACCGCGCCTGGGGCGCTGTTAGCTATCGCTATCGTCGCCACCACAAGCGTTGGCGCCTACGCCCTGACCAACTGGTTTAACGGAGAAGTTACCGTCAAACAGGCTAACTCTGTGCTATCCGTAGATCTTTCAGCCTGCAAAGGTAATCTACCTCCCGGCATCGAGCAGCAGACGGACAGACATAACGTCCAGTTCAAGATACTCAGCAACCCTCACGTTTCAGCCGACCAGCTGCAACATAAACTTTTGGTTGAATGCGAGTACAACGCCGTCGTAGACTTCTACCGGACTACCGCTGGAGATAAGAATTACGCCTTCCACCCAAGCACAGTCAAGGCAATCAATGGACCTGCCTCGATCACACTGGACTACTTCTGGGGCGGTAAACTGAACGAAAAGACAGTCACCCTTCCCCAAAATGCCAACATCTACGATCAGGGTAAAAAGACGAATGTCGACAGCCTGAAAGTCGGCGACCACGTCGTCCTGGTGGTTAGTACTCCGTCGTTAATGGAAAATGTTGATCCACTTGCCAGTGTGAGCGAAGCGCAAAGCATCTTTAAAACACAATATGATACCCAGGAAGCACCCAGTGCAACCAAAAAAGCTTTCTACGAAGAGAGCAACATCATGCCACTCGGTATGTACGATCAGCTGAATAAATAGCGTTCGCAGATGAGGGAGCTCATATAAGCGAGCTCCCTCACATCCCCTCACCTCTTCGTTGTTTTGAGTCCGTATCGGAGCTACAATAATGAAGGGCTGGCTTGTAACGATAGTTACGAGAACACAGCCGAATATCGTAGCAACGTTAGAAAAAAGGAGGCATCTTCAATGATAACATCAGTTTTTCGTAGCGCTGACGACCCTGGGTCTTTACCACCAACGAACCCACCTTGGATCGCACCAAAGCCGCAATCTCCCTCTCCGCAACCTAAATAATTACGTCGGCTGCGGCGATGCCTGCTCGCCAGCGAAAACAAGGTTATGGGACTTTGCTGAAACCTTTCGCGAAACAATTTTGAGATGGGCTGGAACGACTGGATGTAAGGATTACTCCTATTTCGTTTCGGCAGTCATTTTTAATTATGTAATCTTCCGGAAAATCATAACCCGCTTGTACCGCAAAGAGCCAACTTTATATTTACTCAACCAACTATCGTTTGGCAAAAGGAAAAGACTGTCTTTTGTTACCGTCGCCTGAGCGCGATGGCTCTCGTAGACCGAGCGGAAGTAATAGTGGTTAAAAAGCCGATTAAATTCGGTGAAGTAAATATCGGCGACACGTTTGTTCCCTTTAATAATCAACATATTTTCGTCGTTAGCTGTGGTAGAAGCGACACTGAAGTTTGCCGATCCTGTCACTACAATTGGGTCATCGCCAAAGGGGTCGACCAGTAAAAATTTGGAATGAATATAAAGCACGTGCTGGTTGAGTTGGAGCAGCTGGTTATTAACCTCTTTAGTCCATTGGTACAGTGGGTCTTTTATATACGATCCGAATGCCTGGTAAACATTGTTGCCAGCGGTTAGCGAGGTAAATTTTTTGCTCTGGCCGGGTTTAGGCTGGTCCTTTTTCTCTAGCAGCATGAACGTAATTTGGTCTTTAGCGGTGTTGTCGGCGAGTAGTCCCTTGAAGACATCATTAATACCAAAGGCAAGGGTGATGGCGGCGTATTCGTCCGAACTATCGAGCAACTCGGCGTATGTCTGTAGCATTGTATTGTTTAGCCTTGGGCTAAAGATCGGTGTGATACTGCGAGGTATTGCCGCTAATTTATCTGGCGCAATATCCCGCTGAATAGCAACCACAGCTTGCTTAAATGCTTTGTTTTTGGCTGTTGCTTCAGACCGAGTATCGCCCGGAGCGCCGCCCGGGTCGCCACTTAATATATCCCAGTAGTCCTTAAATTGCGTAGCCGTTTGCGCGTCTCTCACCCAATGACCAACATTGGTCTGCCCAAAGATGCCACCCTCTGACACATTGGTCGAACCAGTCCACACAGCGGTTGGGGTTTGGGTTTTACCCCTCGCAAACACAATAAATTTATTATGCTGAATACTACTTTGGTTGGCCTCGCGGCGAATAATGTGCTTAGCAGGAATCCCTGCCGCTTGAATGGTGCTAAGGTTGTCTTTTCGGGGAAACTGCTCTTTATTGTTTTTGGCGTCGATAATAATATGTACTTGTACGCCCCGGTCGATCGCGGCTTTAAAAGCCAGCACCACCTCTTTGTAACGAAACTCGTAGAAACATGCAAAGAGAGAGTCGCCTTCTTTAGCTTGTGCAATAAACGCAATCAACGCATTCTTGAGGTCACGCGCCAGCCAATCCAATACGGCTGCCTTCTTGTTGGGGTCGGCTATAGTGTCTGGAGTTTCGTTACTAAACTTCCGGGCATAAGCTTGACTACTGGCAACGCCCCTGTTAAAGAAGATGTCGTGCTTATCGGTTTTGCTGTATAAGGGCTCTGTGTGGACTGAAATCTCAATCGGCTGGGCCGTTCTGTCTAAGTTTTTCGGGCTGCCCTTTAGCGGATAAAAGTAATAACGATATTTATTTTCTGGATTGCCTGTAAAATCGTCCCATACAAAGCTTTGTACTGGATTCTCGTAGGTACTTACCACGGTATTCTCGTCGGGATTAGCCAGGAATTCCTTAAATACCTTAAAGCCCCGAATAAAATAACGCTCATTATTTTCAAGGTCATGCCGCTCGATCGCGAAGCCTAGTAGGCCTTTTGTATTGGCGTCTGTCGCATCAATAGCAAACGATATCGTGTTAGTGCCGCTCACTGCGTAAACAACGTACCCTCCGGTCTTTTTTGATCTAAAACGCATACTGCTGCGACCACTTCCCCTATCAGCTCATTGATGTTGTCTGCCATGCACAAATCGTAAAACAATGTGTCTTACCTCCCACGATACACGATACAATTAGTATTGTTAAGAAGAAAAATAAGGGGTTACTATGGGTTTTTGGTCCAAGATTAAAAGTGTAGCTAAGAAGGTCTGGCGTGTCACTAAAGCTGTGGTGCGCGTTGTAGTGCGGGCGGTTATAACAATAGTCAATAGCCTCACCTTTGGGCTCTACGACCTACTACTTGGGTTCTTTGCGTGGCCGCCAAAAAAGCTTAGACTTCATGTATTTATACTTACGGCGCCGACTTCGTCCGGTGGGGGCGATGTTGTTCCTGCTGGCCCGGTTGCCTCCGAACAGCTAGTCTTGGATGCGATAGAAAGGACGAAGCAGCTCTATAAAGACAAATTCAATGTAGATGTTAAACCATATAGTAAAGATTTTGTAGAGGTACTTACCGAGGAAGTTCCGCCCGAAGCGCTCGACTTCGAATGCGGCGCTGGCCAAGAATTCGGGGTAGCCGGTGAGTTTTTTGCCAAACACTTGGCCGGTTGGAATGGGATTCCTATTTCGGGCACTTTTCCCGTTACCGTATTTGTTGTGCGGAGTTTAAAGGGCCCGCTTGGCTGCTCGATGTCGGTCATTGGCGACTATGTGGTCATGGCGCAGCCTGGCCTGGAAGATAACGTCGCCTTGGCACACGAGATTGGCCACACCTGTAGCTTATGGCACTCAGGCTCATCGGATAACCTCATGTACCGGCAGTCGCCAGCTGGCGAGAAAGTGAAATGGTTCCAGAAGAACTTGCTACGTTCATCCCGGCATGTGCAGTATTGGTAGGGCCCGAACCGTCAACCCTCCTGGCTAGTCAAGGAGGTCAAGTTCGGAATAGAGCTATTTCTAAAAGAAAAGCCCGACATTTATTTGTCGGGCTTTTTGATCTGGATAATCTTATGGTGACCCCGCGGAGAGTCGAACTCCGGTTGCCGGGATGAAAACCCGGTGTCTTGACCGCTGGACGACGGGGCCGAAACGGAGGACAGCGTAATTTTATGCAAGCATAAAATTCGTTGATCCGAGTATTCGGTTCAATGCGCCTTGGCGCATTGGGGCCATGTATACACTGATGCGGAAACGTCTGGCTCGCAAAAGTCAGTAGCGTTCACAACGACCCAATTATACCCAAAATAACCCTTTTCGTAAAGAGTGAGCCTCGGTCTACTCGAATAAATTCATTTGGTTGTGTCCGATTGGAAGGACCGATGGGCTGGGGCAGGGCGGAGCCTGGCTGCGAAATTCCGCAGCCAGAGCTCCGCCCGCCGGGCTCACCCGAGATGTGGCTAGGCCACGTTGGCGAGCTCACCCTGAGGG
>Ga0247769_1000068_pt1 | contig 17577 bp, 20 predicted proteins | sample UWRJL166409R6_FD_179942 | JGI IMG/M metagenome (GOLD analysis project Ga0247769, IMG submission 179942) | Plant litter microbial communities from Arlington Agricultural Research Station in Wisconsin, United States - UWRJ-L166-409R-6 | ecosystem: Environmental > Terrestrial > Plant litter >... | reverse complement strand
TGGAGGTGGAAAAGTACTACCGCTCCGTCATGTAATTCGCTCAGAATGGTATGTCGCATCTGTTCCGCACTCGCGCCGGTCCAGTCGCGGCTGTCGATGGTCCAATAGCAGATAGCATATCCAAGCTCTGCGGCGATTTCCCGCACGTACTTATCATACCGGCCTTGTGGGGGTCGAAGCCAGGGGCCTGGCATCCCACCACTGATTTCTGATCTGATAGTGGTTTCTGATGCGCCCCGCAATGTTTGATGTGAATAGGTGTGATTACCAAGGATGTGACCTGCTTTCACGATCTCCTCGACAAGCTCTGGATGTTTAGCCGCCCAGTCTCCTTGCACGAAGAACATGCCCTTCACCTGACGGTCACGCAATGTGGCGAGGATGTCATGAACTTCCTCGGCCGTACCGTAATCATCAAAGGTAAGCAGTATGGAATCTGTCTTCTTGTGGCACCGCTTCTCGGCCTCAGTCGCGCCAATGCGATAGTCGGCATAGGCATGCAGCACGCGGGAAAGGGCGTGCTTGAATTTTAGATCGAAGATGGATGTCATAAGCATATTATACTGCTCGTTTGTAGAGTATTATATTTAAGTATGACATATCTGATAGATTTGGCAACCTACTCTGTAAAGCTGAAGTGTGATAGGCTAACAAGGCTATGGAATATTTAAGAGAAATGTCTTCTATACGTAGTCCATACCACCACCTCGTATCCAAAAAACACAGCGCCGATCACGGCCTGCAACTTCCACGACATCGAAAATTACCGAAAGTTGTTATGTGGCTTGCCGCAACAGTCGCATTGTCGATTGTTTGTGGTGCGCTGTATTTCGTGTATTCATCAGTTACTAATATTATTCCAGGTGGTCTGCCGCCTGAGCTTGACGCCACTCCGGCGGTGATTCCTACGCAGGATGATCTGAAGCATAGCTATGGTATAGCCGCGGGTGGTTCGCTCGGCGAACTCAGCGGTGATGAGCTGGACAAGCGAATGGCAGGCATCGCGGCGAGCGGCGCTAAATGGGTTCGATTTGACTTCAACTGGGCAAATATCCAGCCCGATAACGCGAAGTCATATAATTGGTCTGTCTATGACAAGCTCGTGTTGGCTGCGCAGAAGCACAAGCTCTATATCCTCGGCATCCTGGACTACACTCCGGAATGGGCTCGCGCTGCCGCCTGTAAAGACACGGACAAATGCCGCCCAGCGAACAATAACCAATTTGCTCAATTCGCCCGCACGGTTGCCAACCGCTATAAAAATCGCGGCCTCCACTACTGGGAGATATGGAACGAGCCAAATAATCCGCAATTTTGGCAGCCAGCCGCCAACCCGACTGAGTACACTCGCCTGTTGCAGGTGACATCCAAGGCATTGAGGGCTGAGGATAAGGAAGCGTTTGTCATTACTGCCGGCCTATCGCCACAGGAAACTGAAGATGACGCCTACGCGCCGATTGATTTTCTGTCTGGTGTTTACCGTGCTGGCGGCAAGGACTCCTTCGATGCTGTGGCGCACCACCCGTATACCTTCCCTATCAGCCCAAAGTCGTCGCCTTATCACGCCTGGACTCAGATGTCAGACGACAAGACCGGCCTTCGGGGACTGATGATCAAGAATGGTGATGGTACCAAGAAGATCTGGATTACAGAGTATGGCGCCCCGACTGGCGGTCCAGGTATAGTATCAACTATTGAAAATCCTCAACTCGAAGAGCATCCCTTTGTGGTTGACGAGCGCTTGCAGGCCAAATTACTTGGTGACGCAATCGAACTGTATAAGAGTTATGACTGGGTTGGTCCATTCATGTATTACTCCTACAAAGATGCTGGTACGACCCCTGATACGAACGAGAATTTCTTCGGTCTGGTCCGTGCCGATGACAGCAAGAAGCCTGCTTACCAAACATTTCAGGATGCTGCCATGGGTACAAAAGCTCAGTCTCAGTAGACGCCTGGGCTATTCTACTCAAAAACTAAGAAACTCTGCTATACTCAAGGTGTGGACCAGGAGGAACTAGAACTAGAACAAGACACGGCTACACTCAGCCATGCTCGCTTGTGGGCACTGGTAGTTCTGATAGTAGCTGCACTCGGTCTGTACGTCGTCTCGCTTATATAGCGATGTGAACGCGGGCCCCAACCAGGTGGATTTCTTTAAACTGGCTTTATAACGCTCGAACACGCATGCATAAGATGCGTGTTTTTGCTTTATTGCGGCGCGAGTTCTGCGGCAAATGGATAATGCGGCAGGCAACGCGTCTGGAAGTTGTGGCGGGCAATGACGGATGAACTTAGAATGATCTTGAGCTGAGACTGAATGGACGCTCGCACTTCGTCTGAGGGCGTTTCGGCGTACTCGCTAAGCAGTCGGCGCAGAAAGCCGGTATTCACCCAATGATCCTTGAGCTGCGGTTCCGCCCTCACAGTGCCAACCCAGGCGTCGATACTTTGCCGGCCGTACAGAAGCGCGCGCAGCGTGCGACGGTTGCCGTCGAGAAGTTTGAGGGTCCCATCGAGCTCGCGGCGGGCGACGATCGGATAGTGGTCGCGTGGGACGACGGTATCGCTTGATTTCTCGTCAGAGATGCGGCGGTTGATAACCATTTGTTGTGCATTTTGCAGAATGCGTTGGTTGATAAATTCGTAATTATATGGCGGTTGCCCGTGTTCGGCGAGGTTGCCGACTGGCGTGCCGAGCTGCAGTTCGTGCGGATTGAGGACTTCGAGCTGCCAGGAGATATTTGCTGAGGTGACTTGCGGTACGACGTCCTTGAGCTTGAGCGTTAGCATGGTGCCATCGATATAATTCCAAAAATCCGCGATCGGTTCTAGCTCATACCCTGCCCCGTGCATCCAGTACAGAATGCTTGAACTCACTTGATCGAAGTTGGCGGCTTCCAGCATCGGGAACAGCTTGTAGTACTCCTTCAGTACGAGTTCCCGGGCAATCTCTATGCGTTGTGGCTCGAAGATGTGCTGCGGAAAGTGTCCCCTGTCGTCGGCCGGTATACGGCTGACAATTGTCTCGATTAAATGCTGATCATACCAAAATGACGGCTGGGACGTAGGACTACTGTTCATAATTGTATTGTAGCAGACGCTCTGGCGGCTCTCTCTATTAGCCCAACAAGCTCGACCTTCCCGGGAGGAAGGTAGTGAGCTGTTTGCGAACGGACTGTACTTGTTTGGGCTAATAGAGAGAGCGCCAGCGTAACCTTGCTATGTAGTTATTTTAGTGGTACTGTATGGTGCGGTTAGCGATTTTTTGACTCGAGAGAGGCTTTGCTATGCCCCTTCGTCCGCTTCGAGACCAACGCCCCAACTACGGGACCCTCATGGGTCAGCTGGAGGACGGCGAAGTCCTTCTGGCGCGGCGTGCCGACCATATGCCGACCTCGCCCAATGCTGGCGCGCATCTCAAGACGCAAAAACTGTTCAACGAGTACATGGCTACGGCGCGGCAGTACAGGGTCGCGGTCGATTTCTTCGCTCTTCCAGAGCGAGAGTTGCCGCCGCCCAGCCTGCGGATCACTCGTCGTAAGCCCCGTCGCTAGCGGCATGCCACGCCTCCACCGGTTACCTCGGTGCGGGCGTGGCGCCTATCCATGATCTTCATGGATTTTTTGTTTTCTAAACATGATAATAGTATCGAGGAGCTATTCTATGTGTCGCAGTATCAAACCATTATTCAATTTCGACCCGCCAGCCACTGACGAGGAGATCAAGGCTGCCGCGCTGCAGTTTGTGCGAAAGCTCTCCGGCTATGATCACCCGTCCCAGGCAAACGAAATTGCCTTTAACCGCGGCGTCGAAGAGGTAGCGCACGCTGCCCGTCACCTGCTCGGTTCGCTCGTGACCGATGCCGAGCCAAAAGACCGCGACGAGGAGGCGGCAAAAGCCAAAGCGCGTATCGAGAAGCGCTTTGGGCCTCGCGACTAACCCTTCAGCTCGGCGTAGCGATACGTGGCGATTCTCTCGATAAGATCAAACGGCATGGGCTGATCGAGCGGAAACCTGACTGAGCCCTTATCGTGTTGGTATTTGGCAATCTCTTCTTTGAAGGCCGTATTACCTTCGGGCGTGGCGTAGAAACCGATGTGTTCTTTCCACGCGGCAAAATACACGAGTGGCTGGCCTTTATATTTGAAAACTGGCATGCCGTAGCTGATAGCCTCTTCGGCGTCCGGCGCGGCTTTGTGGATGATGTCGCGAATTTTCTCGAGCAATGGGCGGACGTGTTCCGGGCAGGATTTTATGTAACTGTCGATATCTTTGTGTGTTGGTTCTTCCATGCGCCTATTGTAGATAAATTAGGGCGTCGTGGCGAGCGAAGATTTCGTGCTACACTATCGCCATGGATAGTACACCTCATTTCTCACCCTCTCTACTTCAGAAACCTCAAACGCCTTATTTGCTGCTGGACTTGCCCACGGTAACGACTGCCTATCAGGCGCTGCGTCAGGCAATGCCGGACGTTACGCCGTATTACGCCATTAAATCCAATCCGGATAAGACTTTAGCGCGGCACATCGCAAGCCTCGGGGGTCTTTTTGAGATTGCTTCAGCAACCGAGATGGATCTGCTCAAGGAAATTGGCGTTGAACCCTCAGCCCTACTCTTCACCAACCCAGTGAAGATGCCCGAACACATTCAGCGAGCTCACGCAGCTGGTGTTTGGCGTTATTCGTTCGATAGCCGTGCTGAGATCCAGAAGCTCGCCGCTGATGCTCCAGGCGCCTCAGTATTTGTCCGTATGAAGGCGCCGGCGTACGATAGCGCGGTGCCGAGCGAGGGCAAATTCGGTGTCGATATCGACAGGGCGGCTGAGTTGATGAGCGAAGCAGTTAAGCTTGGTTTGAAGCCTTACGGTATCTCCTTTCATGTTGGCTCGCAGATGGAATCGCCCAAGCCATGGGACGTCGCTATCGAAGAGGCGGCGAAGTTGATGAAGCTGCTTCAGGCGCGTGATATCACTATCGAGATGCTCGATATTGGTGGTGGCTTCCCTGGGTTTTACGGGCAGGAATTACCGCCGATTGCAGCATATGGCGATAGTATTACAAAGGCCATTGCCCAGTATTTGCCATACAAGGTTACGCTGGCGGCTGAGCCGGGTCGCTATCTGGTGGCGAACGCCGGGCTGCTGGTGACGACGATTATCGGTGTCGCTGAGCGTGGTTCTAAGACGTGGCTGCATCTGGACGCCGGCGCGTTTAACGGTCTTATGGAGGCGCTCGAGACGCAGAATACACTGCGCTTTCCGGTGAGCGACTCGCTGGGCAGACAGGACACGCGGCTGTACAATTTGACCGGTCCGAGCTGTGATAGCCAGGATAGCATTTTGTTTGACGTGCCGTTGTCGAAGGGCCTGGACGTTGGCGATCGGGTGTACATTCATACGGCCGGCGCGTACACGACGTGTTATGCCAGCACGTTTAACGGCTTCAATATTCCTGAGACATTTGCCCAGTAGATAAGTTCATGTATGCGCATCGGGCGCTCCGCAAGATGCCTCGTGGAGCGTCCGATGGACTGTCGTCAGGACTTCAGGCCGGCCTTGAAAGTGCGAAGCTACGGGCGTACCCGTGATCTCTGAAGTTGAGCTGTACGACTGCCAGCGCTGCCAGAGCGCCGTGTTGGTCACAAGCTCTGTGCGACTTCTTCTAGCAGGCCGTACGTCTGGTTCATCCCCTCTTCCATGCCACTTTGCAGCATGCCGTCGCGGTCGGCAGAGCTGAAGAATGCTTGGGTGACGTGAAGTCTAGTTTTGCCGTCATCTAGCTCGGTCAGCTCCATTTTTTCCATAATGACATGTCCGCGCTCTGGTAGGCCGCTGAACTCGAAGGTTTGGACTACGCGGTCGGGTCCATACTCGTGAATGATGCCGTAAAAGGCAAAGTCCTGTCCCCCGGCGTGCTGCACGAAGCGCCACTTGCCGCCTTCGTGTGGTTCGAATGCCTCAACGGTTACGGTGCTGCCAGGCTTGCTCCACCATTTGGCGATAAGCTCTGGGGTTGAGATGGCTTTGAAGAGTTTGTCTTTTGGCACATCAAAGACCCGTTCGATATCAATGATCGGCTGGCCTTCTGGTGCGGTAACGGTTGCTTTTGTCATAATTATTGCTCCTTTGCGATTTGTTCGAGCGCGTCGAAACGGTCGTTCCATAGCGACTCATATTGTTGTAAGTAATAGCTAGCGTCCTTGAGTGCATCAGGGGAAATACTCACCACCTGCTCCTTTCCGCGGCGCTGCTTTACGATTAATTTTGCATTCTGTAGCACACTCAGGTGCTTGGCGACGGCTGCAAATGATATGTCGTACTCGCTGGCGATTTGGCCGATTGTATAGTGGGCGTTGATCAGGCGCCGCAAAATATCACGGCGGATCGGATCCGCCAGTGAGCCAAAGAGACCATCGAGGTATGCGTTACGTTCAACCATATGGTTTAATGTACTCGGCGGAAGACCAAGAGTCAAGGGCCTTTTTAGGCAAGTCGCTTGTATATTCGAGTCGCGAAGAAGTATGCAATAATCGTGAGGCCTACACACCACGCCAGTGCCACCCAGATATCATTTGCCGCACCATTTCCCTCGAGTAGTGACCTAAGAGCATTTACGATAGCAGTGACCGGTTGGTTCTCGGCGAACAGACGAACAGGGGTCGACATGGTTTCTGTCGGGACGAACGCGGAGCTGATGAACGGCAGCAGAATGAGTGGATACGAGAACGCGCTCGCTCCATCGATAGTCTTCGCCTTCAGGCCTGGGATTATTGCTAGCCATGTCAAAGCGAGCATGAAGAGTAGTAGTATGCCGATGACTGCCAGCCATTCGAGCACCCCTGCGCTTGAGCGGAATCCCACCAGGAGCGCAACGCCAATGATGATCGCCAGCGAAATCGAGTTCGAGACGAGAGAGGTCAGAACATGACTCCACAGTATAGATGATCGGTTGAGCGGCATTGAGTTGAATCGGGCGAGAATTCCCTTTTGCATGTCCATGAATAGTCGGAACGCGGTATACGATACGCCAGAGGCGATAGAAATTGCAAGGATACCCGGGAGCATGTAATTGACATAGCTACCTGGTCCGGTGTGGATTGCGCCGCCAAAGACATAAACGAACAGGAGCATGAAGGCAATTGGCATAACCGCCACAGTAATAATCGTGTCTGGGCTTCGCAGAATATGCTTCATGCTGCGCCCGAGAAGAATGAATGTGTCTCTCAAGGCTTTCATTATTTTGTCTCCTTTTTGCCGGTTATCGCGAAGAAAATTTCCTCCAGCGTTGGTTGTTTCTCAATGTATTCTTTCTTGGTTGGGGGCAGCAGCCTCTTCAGCTCAGCCAAGGTGCCATTCGCTATAATTTTGCCACCATGGAGAATGGCAATCTTGTCGGCGAGGTGTTCTGCCTCTTCGAGTTGCTGAGTGGTTAGTAGGATGGTCGTGCCGCCTTTGGATAGTTCTTTGATCGTTTTCCAGACTTCCAGGCGTGCTTCGGGGTCGAGGCCTGTGGTTGGCTCGTCCAGAAAGATGACAGCAGGTGTGCCGATAAGACTCATTGCGATGTCGAGTCGGCGCTTCATGCCGCCGGAGTAGGTCGACGATTGTCGATCTGCGGCGTCTACGAGGCCAAAGCGCTTCAACAGGCTGCTGGCAGTGTCTTTGGGCTGGCTGTCCGCGCGCAGTTTGGCGATCAGCTCGAGGTTTTCGCGACCGGTGAGCATATCATCGACGGCAGCGAACTGACCGGTTAGGCTGATGCTATTTCGGACTTCCTCTGCTTGATGCACGACATCGAAGCCGGCAATGGTAGCTGTGCCGCTATCGGCCCGGAGGAGTGTGGAGAGGATCTGAATAGTAGTGGTCTTGCCTGCCCCATTTGATCCGAGGAGCGCAAAAATTTCGCCTTGCTTGACCTCAAAGTCAACGCCGCGAAGGACCTTGGTTGTCTTGAATGATTTGTGCAAATCTTTTGCTTGGATAACGGTATCCGCCATACTACTTCCCTTCTTTGTTTAGTTTCTTATTCAATTTGTCGCGCTGTTGGTCGCGGTAGGACTTTTCGCCACGTACCAATTCATCTGCGAAGGCTGCGACGTCTGGGCCGGTGATGTCCGTGACGCGTTTGTTCTCGGCCGCGGCTTCTTCAAGCATATCAACCAGTACTTTCAGCGGCTCCATAGTTAGAATCCCTGAAGTAGTGAAGATGTAATGCTTGATGTCTTTGTAGGCGGCGGCGTATTCGGCCGGCAGTGCTTTTGCGCGCTTTTCGTTTTCTCGGTACTCTCGCTTTTCGTTGAGGTCGCCGATGATTGTATTGATGATCTTTCCCATTTACTTACTCCTGAGTTCGTTAATTTTTGACGATACAAAGTCCCATTTAGTCCAGAAAAGTTTTAGCTCTTCGTGGCCTAAATCGGTAAGTCTGTAGAACTTGCGCGGAGGGCCGACCTCTGACGGCTTCTTCTCTGCCTCAATAAATCCGTTCTTCTCCAGACGCACCAGGATGGTATACACTGTTCCTTCTACGACGTCCTCGAAGCCAAGCTTTCGCAACTTCTGCGTGATGTCGTAGCCGTAGCTTGTGTCTCGGCTGATAATCTGGAGGACACTTCCTTCGAGCGTGCCTTTGAGCAATTCGGTAATGTTATTCAAGGTATTTCCTAACTAAGTAGTGCTACTTATTACTACTATATAGTAGCACCGAGTAGATGGAGCGTCAATATGTAAAACAAAATCGTTTTTAAGCCATTGATAGTGCGCTTGAGCGGAACGTATGTCCTTTATCACGGCTTATCTCGATCAGCAAAAACAACAAGCCGCTCCGCATAGGTTTTTTCTGCGGCACTCCACGTTCCTTGGCATGTAATAAGATTAAGATGCGCCATGGCGTCATCTGAGGTGAACACGCTTCGCGCATCATCGGCATGTTTGAATATGCGGGTTGTGCGCACGGTAAAACTAACTGTCACGCCCTGTTGATCGAGAACGCGTATCTTGTCGCCCGCTTTGAGCGCATGTAAGTCATCAAATACCGAGTGGTCGCCATTTTGCCAGCGCCCATAGTGCCCTGCCACGACGGCGCTGCCGACATCGCCAGGACGAGGGCCGAGCTTGTACCAGCCTGTGTCATGCGCGCCGGTTGGTGCTTCCATATCGCCGGCAGGTGTGAGGCCCATGCCATCTATTTTGGCATCAATGCCAATGGCCGGAATCTGAAGCCGAACCGGCACACCGGCCGGTGCAACCTGTGGCCGCTGGGCCGTAGTGACAGCGGCCACAGGCTCGTGGGCAGGCTTTTGGCTGACCTGCCGCGCCGCAACGACGCACGCCCCGACGCTCAGGCATAGAACCACGCCGCCAGCCACAGCCATGGGTGCCCAGCGACGACGACGCAGGATCATGTCCTCTCCTCTACCCTATATTCGGTGCTTGGGGATGACGTAAGCTACTACCGCCAAAACGCCAAGTGCGACGGCCCAGCCGAGTATGCCTTTGTCGGTTGTATGAACGCCGGTGTTTGGTAGGCCTGGGACGCCAGCACCAGAGCCGGATCCGCCAGAGCCAGAAGGTGTCGTACATACCGGGCGCGTGATCGTATTGTTGTTGAGTGTTACGGCGGCATTTCGTGCCAAAACACGGCCTTCAATAGTCGCAGCACTATTCACGGCCGCAGAAGTAAGCGTCATGATCGTGCCTTTAAATGTGGACGACGTTCCAAGTGTTGCCGAGCTACTCACTTGCCAGAAGACGTTACACGCCTGAGCGCCATTTACGAGCTGCACCACACTGCCTGATGCAGTTATGAGGTCTGAGGTTGCCTGAAAGATGAATACGGCCGTCGGATCGCCCTGCGCGTCGAGCACCAGCGGACTTGCCGCTGTAATGTTTGCAGTTGAAGCATGGCCAAATCGGTACGTTCCTGCTACGAGCGTTTGTCCGCCCAGCTGGTTGTCGCCACTCACGAATGTTGTCGTTGGTGTGCGGCCCGCTGCATCTAGGTAAGCAGTCGTGAGGTCATTTTTTGCAGTTGTCAGGAGGCCTGGATTGTTAACAGACCCAGCAGGCCCCGTGCCGTCCACGGCGTATATCGTGCCGTTTACTTGCGCAGCCGTGAGGCCGGCGTAGTTGCTGCCTGCGGCCGGGCTCAAGCCGACATCGCCTGTAATGGTTGAGGTCGGGACATTCGTTATGCCGGTGCCGGCTAGGACTGCAAAGTTTGCGCTCGTCAAAAGATTAACGGTCGTTGGACCAGCCGCCACGATTGGTGAAGCCAAGGCAATACTAAGGGCTGCCGCGCCCACTACTACCCTTGCTAGTACATTGTTTCCAAATAATTTCTTCATCGATCGCTCCTTTTATCGGTGTTTTATTGCATTTCTTAGCGTTGGGTCGCTCTGCCCTGCTTACGCATCTGGCTTGGCGTTATGTGGTACGTAACCTTAAACACATCGTTGAATTGTCGCAGACTTGCAAAGTCGCAATTAAAAGCAACCGCCACGATAGACAGCTTCGTCTTTTGTAGCAGCTGTTTTGCTTGTTGAAGACGCCTGTCTCTGTCGAGCTTGCTCGGCGATGAGCCGGTCTTTGCCTTCACAATCCGTCTGAGATGCCGCGCCGTAATGTGTAAAGAGCTCGCTAAACCAGCCACGCCTTTTTCGCTAATGGCGCCAGAATTTATCTGTGCAAGGGCCTCCACATCAAGCCTACCAGTACCTACCATAACCTTATGATGTCACGCCTTTGCGTAAGTACTAGCGGTTTTCGGACATTCTGCCTTACTTACAGAGATATGATTTATGACGATTTTTAGATGATTGCCTATCGAGGGTTCAATGCGCTTATCTGCGCGATGGATGTAGCCCACCCAGCAGCATGAGCGGCATCTTGTGTACTGTACCACCTGAACTTTTTGTAGCCGTATAGCCCCATTTACATGGTTTTGGTGATGCGAGGCCGAGCTATTGGAATATCACGTCTGCCCTTTATACTAAAGCGCACAGGAAGGCGGCTATGAGCCTACCTTACATAAGAAGGATCTATATATGAGCGTCCGCATAACCTACTTCGTACACGCCACAACCACCGACAATCAGAGTCATCTTGCCACCGGCTGGCTGCCCGGTGAACTTTCAGATTTAGGGCGCGAACAAGCCGCCAAACTTGGCGAGCTAGTGGCTGATAAACAATTTGATATCGTGTTTTGCTCAGATTTAGAGCGAGCGGTAGAGTCCGCCCATCTTGGTTTTGGTAATAAGTATCAGATCCTTCAGGACAAGCGTCTCCGTGAATGCAACTACGGCGATATGAACGGCAAACCACACAACTTTAAAGACAACATGGAGGACTTTATTGATAAGCCGTTCCCGAACGGCGAGAGCTACAGAAATGTCGAGGAACGGATGGCGGCTTTCGTACAATTTCTAAAACAAAGCTACGATGGTAGGCACATTGCTATCGTAGCCCACCAAGCGCCACAGCTCGCGCTCGATGTCATCCTTGGCGGCAAATCTTGGCCCAAGGCCATTGCCGAGGATTGGCGCAGTCGCAAAGCATGGCAACCAGGCTGGGAGTACGAGGTTAAATAGCTGCGAGGATTATTCACGCAAACTCTACTGGCCGGCGGTACACGGATACGTTTTGGCTATTTGCGTAATGTATCGATGTGTTGCGTCGCTCGCAAGAGCGCATCATACGATGGCTTTTTTGTTCCGTCGCTGCGCCTAAGGCCAAAACCGCCTTCGTTTTTGCGCGATACGAGCCATTGGTCGCTATCAGAATGCACAAACAGCGGACCGACATTCGACTTTTCGTACCAGCCTTCGACGCCTTGGGTAACTATCTGGGCTTGCATGGTTTCTGTGACGTGGTCCGGCCGAGTTCTCGCCCATGGAGCGCCCGCAGCCCGCTGGCCTTTTGTACTCGCGCCATATTCTGTGCCCCATATTTCTTTCTCGGCCCATCCGGCACGAATCATTATGGAACGCAGATTTATGTTCGGCTTGCCATTATCGACATTATAAAATGCATTGTAAGTCGCGGCCTTACTGGGCATAGCCGGCCATGAATAAGGATGAATCGAAACGCCGTCAAACAGCTCAGGCTTTAAATTGGGAAGCAGCGCCTCCAGGTAGTCGCTCTGTCGCATACCAGTAGAAGACTTTGGCTCGAAGAGGGGTGCCATGCCGCCCGTTATAATCACGGAATCTGGGTAATTGTGGCGAATTTGGGCAGCAGCAGCGTTGGCCATATGAGCATACAGTTCAGGACTGACGACAATCTTACCGCGTCGCACGCTCTTCCAATGGCCGGTTAGGTTTGGCTCGTTCCAAATTTCCCAGCCACGAATATTTGTGTCCTTGTATCGAATTGCCAGCGCTCGGGCAAAGGTGGCAAATTCTTCATTGTCACGAGGAAGACATTTTTGGGCGGACTCCTCCTCTTTAACTAGGTCGGCACATTCCGGGTTTCTCGCCCAGGCCGGAGTGTAATTAACGAGGGCCAGAATTTTTAGATTATATTCGTTTGCTACGCGCACTAGGCGATCGTACAACTCCCAGTCGTATCGTTGAGGACTGTCGGGTTGGATCACTCGCCAACTAAAATCAACTCGTATCCAATTAGTTCCCAACTGACGAATATCGTTAAGGCGTTGGCGTAGCTCGGCATCATTCATCCGAAGTAGCGTAGCGCTCGTCGCCATGCCAACTTCGTATCGAGTAGCAGCTTGCGCGGGTAGCGCGGCAGTTGTGTGCAGCATAACAATTACTGCAAACAAAAAGGCGCCCACTCTTTTAGCGCCAAGCGCGACTATTATGGATCTAATTTTATGCACAACATAGACAGTACTAGATGCACATTAAAAACAAATTAACTAGCCGAGAATTGTGGGCTTTTCGTAGTTGAGGTAGCGATATGCGAAAAGCGCTACGAATGATAGGCCAAAACATATCATGCCAAAGATATCTTCGCGGGGAAATGGAGCGAGGTGTGTGAGAGGCAGCGCGAGTGTTTCTGGGTGATGAACGGCGTTGTTAGCGATATAGATCCATCCAGCACCGCCAAAAACGAAAACCGTAAAACAAAGTGCACTGATAATTCTTTTCATAGGCTAAGTATAACAAGTAAAGGTCTCCATCGATTTAATAATTTTCTAACATCTTTGTTCTACATTGAGCGTGCAATTGTTAAGCAACGAAGGATTCGTTATCACAAGACCACGCAAAACAGCTTATCTCCTTATCGTCGTCTGTTGTTTGGTTGGTGCGGGCGGCGTCGTTTTTGCGCAACGAAGTGCAATCGTTTCGCAGCTAAGCGAATGGCGTCTGCTTCATGAGCGTGAGGGTCTAACGGAACTTTATTTCACTGACTATACTAACTTGCCAAAATCCCTCGCTGCTGGTTCGCAGCACACGATTGCTTTTACCGTACACAATCTAGAGCATCGCGCGACTACTTATCACTATAAACTTGTTGCGGCATCGCAACGTGGCACGGAGAAAACGCTCGGCAGCGGCACATTCATGCTTGATCACGATGATGTACGTCGGGGTAGCGCCGACATTATTGTGCCAGCCTTCGATCCCCAACTTGCCATAAAAGTAGAGCTGTACTACCAGGGTATCGAACCTCATCACACCGCAGAAACTATACGAACGCAAGTTATAGATTTCTCTGCAGCGATAACAAATTCTAGCGCAGGCAAGGCGGTCATATGAATGTGACGCCGAAGAAGGTTGCCGTCGTTATCCCCTGTTACAACGAAGCTGCCAGCATCGCTAAGGTCATTGGTAAGCTGCCTACTGAAGCGCTTACACGCCAGGGGTTGCACCTTGATGTATTCGTGATAAATAACAATTCGTCGGATGACACCACTACAGAAGCTGCTCGAGCAGGAGCCATTGTTATTGACGAGCCCGAAAAGGGCAAAGGCAACGCTCTGCGGACAGGATTTCGCAGCCTGCCGGCCGACACTGACTACGTCGTTATGCTTGACGGTGACGATACCTATCATCCTGAAGAAATCTTGCGATTGCTTGAGCCCCTGCGTAGCGACTTTTGTGACGTCGTTGTAGGATCGCGCCTGGACGGGCGCATCCAGACTGCGGCCATGACTCGCCTTAATTACACGGGCAACAAAATCTTTACCCTTGCCGTACGACTGCTATATGGGGCAAATGTAAGTGATGTCCTGACTGGTTATTTCGCATGGAAAAAACCCGTACTCGACAGCCTGGTGCCGCATATCACAAGCACTGGTTTTGCTATCGAGATGGAGATGATCACTAAAATGGCGCGTCTTGGCCATCAAATGGCCTCAGTGCCTATTAGCTATCATCCGCGCACAGGCACATCGAACTTACACCCTATCCGCGACGGTCTGCGAATACTGTCCATGCTTCTCAAAAACCTTGCCTGGCGCACACCCAAGCCAGTCGCAAAGCTGCCATTTGTCGCCCGCAAAATCGTTTTTGTGAGCGATAGTATTTATCCGTATATGAAAGGCGGCAAAGAAAAACGCCTTCATGAAATCACCAAGCGCTTAGCCGACATGGGCCACGATGTTCACATTTACACCATGAAGTGGTGGGATGGCGCAGAGAAGACAAGGATTGAAGCCGGCGTGCATCTGCATGCGCTCTGTAGACACCACGAGATGTATAAGGGTGATCGTCGCACCGTTCGCGAAGGCCTGATGTTTGGTATCGCTTGTTTCAAATTATTTAGGGTGCGGTTCGATGTATTGGACGTCGATCAGATGCCTTTCTTTCCTATCTTTAGTGCCTGGGTGGTCTGTACGCTTCGGCGACGCAAACTCTATGCAACGTGGCATGAAGCACTTTCGCATCAAGAGTGGGTTGAGTACATGGGGGCGAGAGGTGCTATCGCGGCGTTCATAGAACGTCTGTGTACTCGCCTGCCGCACCGTATTACGGCTGCCTCGGCACACACAAAAGAACTGCTCGCTACAGTACATGGCCGCGTAAAGGGAGTTGGCGTAGTGACGTCCGGGATCGATAAATCGCTCCTAGAGACAACCCCCTCCGTCTCGTTGCGCTGCGATGTACTGTACGTCGGGCGGCTTGTAAAAGATAAGCACGTCGAAAAACTTATCTCAGCCATGAACATTGTTCACAGGAGTCACCCCGACATGCGCTGCGTCATCATCGGACAAGGAATTGAGCGGGGCCGTTTAGAAGAAAAAGTTCGCCATTCCGACCTTTCCGCGTGTGTAACATTTTTGGATCCCCTCCCAAAAGCCACCGACGTATACGCCTATATGAAGACGGCCAAGGTTTTTTGTTCGCCTTCAGTACGCGAAGGCTATGGCATTGTATCGCTTGAAGCATTGGGCTGCGGGACGCCCGTCATAACTACCAATAGCCCCACAAATGCCGCCCGTCATTTAATACGCAATGGCCAAAATGGAAGTATCGTTGCGCCGACCCCCCTTGCGCTTGCTGAGGCAATTATGCACTGGACGTCCGTCGCTCATAAGCCAGACATGGCGGGATTGGTTCCTGGTTACGACTGGCATGCCCTCGCCCAAAAGCAAGTTGAGGTATATTCATTGTGAAAATCCTCCACGTGAGCAAAAAGTACCCATCTGCCCTTGGCGGAGATGCGGTTGTTGTAGCAAACTTGCAAAAACAACAAGAAGCAGCCGATCACCAGGTGGTTATTGTGACATCAAACTGTGATGAAATCAGCGACGGCCCAGGTATATATAAAGTTGGTCTTAAGGATACGCCTGCCGCCCTGGACGCCATAACGATAAAAAGAATTATATCGCTGATAATTCTATTCTTTCGAATGTTTGTGATCCTGCGTAAAGAACGGCCAGATGTAATACACACGCATTCAGTCGATATGGCATTCTTTGTTTCGTTTGCTGCTCGCTTTTACGGCATACCAATCGTTCATACGTTTCATATCGTGACCTTTTATGACATGACACAGTCAGCGTTGCGCCGAAAGTCTGAGCTGTGGCTGGCAAAGAAGGCGACGCCACGTTTTGTAACCGCTCCAAATAGCTATGATTTACATAAGCTTCGCACGGCTGGCCTCGCGCAAGCGGTTTTATTGCCTAATGGCGTCGACCTAGAGTTTTGGAAGTTACCTAATGTCACTCCTAAAGACGAAGTATTTACATTCTTGGCAATAGGCCGACTTGAGCACCAGAAAGGGTATGACTATCTTATCAAGGCCGCAATGCAGCTGACCCAGAAAACACATACCGCTTTCCGAGTCGTTATCGTTGGCGAGGGTTCGCAAAAGAAAGCACTGTACGCCCTGGCACATAGCCTCAAGGTGGAAGGTATCGTACAGTTTGTTGGCCGCAAAAGTCCACAACAAACGCGTGACCTGCTAGGACAGGCCGGTGCAATCGTTTGCCCATCGCTATACGAAACGACGCCGCTTACTTTGCTGGAAGCGTGGTCGGGAACGGTTCCGGTCATTATCACACCAGTTGGTATCTTGCGCGATGCGCCAACCGATTTCGATGGCGCCTTTCTGGTGCAGCCGAAAGACGTCCACTCTCTTATGGAGGCCATGGCAAAATGTATGAGCGACGACGTGTCTCGCCAAAATGCTATCGCCAAAGGATATGAAGAAGCCAAGAAGTATGCGTGGCCACTCGTGAGCAAAAGAGCGGAAATATTCTACCGGGCCGCACAATGAGCCGCATGCGCATCGTCCAGGTGAGCTCGTATTACCCGCCTCATCTGGGTGGCCAAGAGAATGCGGTGCTTAGTCTTTCCCGGCAGCTTGCACGGGCAGGACATGATGTACACGTGCTTACCTCAACTGCTGGCGGTGGTACACCTGGTAGCAGGATAGAAAATGGCGTGCGAGTCCACCGAATGCGGAGCCTTGTATTTGGCCATGCCCCTATCATGCCGTGGCTGCCAATTGCATTGCTCCGCGTTGCTAAACCAGACAGTGTGGTGCATGTTCATATTGGTCAGGCCTTTACGCCGGAAGTTGTTTGGCTGATGTCAAAGCTGCGCGGCTTTACATACGTGGCGCAACTCCATATTGATTTTAAAGCTTCTGGGCGGGTCGGAGTGCTTTTGCCACTGTACAAAAAGTTCGTGCTGAAGCGAGTACTGCAATCGGCTGCAGTGGTAATAACGCTCAACGAAAAAACACATCATATTGTGCGAGATGTCTACGAGCACACTGGCAAGGCTGTCGTTATGAACAATGGCTTGGACGACGCTTTCTTCAAAGTAGATCGCAAGCCGCTACCCTCTCGGCCGCCCGAGGTATTGCGGCTGCTTTTTGTAGGAAGATTTAGTAAGCAAAAGAATATTAGTACTCTTTTGCAGGCATGTGCACTGACATCAAGGCAGGTTTACCTGGACATAGTAGGCGAAGGCGATGAGCAGGCAGAGGTGGTTGCCGCAATTGAGTCTCTCCAGCTTAAAAACATTAGCCTGCACGGTCGTCTCGAGCGCGAAGGAGTTGTGAAGTTGTATAAGGCCTGTGACGTCCTTGTGATACCGTCTTTATACGAAGCTCAACCATTAGTACTGCTAGAGGCGATGGCGGCCCGCATCCCAATTATT
>Ga0247769_1000067_pt1 | contig 17654 bp, 21 predicted proteins | sample UWRJL166409R6_FD_179942 | JGI IMG/M metagenome (GOLD analysis project Ga0247769, IMG submission 179942) | Plant litter microbial communities from Arlington Agricultural Research Station in Wisconsin, United States - UWRJ-L166-409R-6 | ecosystem: Environmental > Terrestrial > Plant litter >... | reverse complement strand
GCCCGACAGCTGGGCGGCCTGGATTGGCAAGAAGTGGTTTGCGATGGTGGGAGAAGGGAGAGTGAGAAATTGGCGGGAGCCGATGGGGGGGCGTAGGCCGGTATCACGCCATGCGCTGACAGGTCCAGTGTTTGTTTCTCTCTGTCGGTCCCGAAGTGACAACGGGGTGTGGGTACGATTCTCTGGAAGCCCAAGTTGGCGGCTCCGTCCGCGAATGCTCAAGAGATCCAATGCCAGCGAGCGGCGAGCGGCGAGCGGCGAGTTTGACATGCGGTTGCGACAGTGGCATGTGGGGATGGACGTGAGGTCGGGTCTCCAGTCTCAGGTAGAGAGAGAGAGAGGAGGGGTACTACGGGATGAACGAACGAGACGAACGAGACGAACGAGGGGCCGCAACCTGCCAATCAACAATAGGGTAAGGTAGGGAACTTGTTCTCTACACACCAAAACCCACTCTCTAGGCTGCGCGGTTTCGTCCCGCCCTCCTTTTTGCGTGACCGATCAAGATAGGTATGTTATGTGTGTGTGTGTGTGTGTGTGTGTGGTGCACCACTGTTGATTCGAACCAGGGGTCGCTTTTCATCGACTGGGCTTGGATCGCGGATGCAAGTGCGAGCGGGCAATGGTGGGGTGCAGTGTGGTCGGAAGAGACTGAGCAAGTTTCGATTGGCTGCCGAGCCGAAAGCCCTGTGCGCTTGGCACGCCTTGGGGGCTTGCTGCGGTCCTTGAGTTCTTTGGAGCTTCCACGCCGTGCGCGACCAGGCGCTGAGAGTCGGTTGATGAGGCGGGAAACCCGTGGGTGAGGAGGCGAGTAGGTACCTATCGGAAGGTACGTTCGAAGCACACTATTGGCGCTCATGTGAAGGCGGGATGGAGGGGCGAGGGGCTGGATAGGGCCGGCCTAGCCCTCCTCGCTTCATACCTCGGCCAAAAGCCGCCCACCTTCCAGAAGGGGTTGTCACGTCAGCTCCCTACTTTCAGCGAGATGATAGAAGTGCGGCGGAAATGTTAAGCTTATCGGTTCAATGCTCGGCCGTCAGGTATATTTATTAACTCGAACAGCACGGGATACCAAGGACGGGTATCCCTTACCTAAGTCCCGACTTCATTCGGGAGGAACCTGGAAGCGTAAAGTAGTAGGACCTAACCTGACCCGACCAACATCCTCCGCAAGACTGACGTCCGATCACCAAGGCCAACTTCCCGGGGAGCGGGAGCCTGGCCTGACCAACTTTTGGGTTGATGCTTCCGGAAACGCGGTCGTTCCTTTCAACGGAAAGCCATTATTTCCTTGGGGCCTGCACAAGCCGACGATCCCCACCACCGCGCCGGCGCCAGCTTGCCATACTGTTACCTTACTACCTGACCGACTCATGACTAACCACAACGAAGGAAGGATTGGGGTTTTGGGGGTTATAGCATTTGGCGTTGTTGTATCTCCACGGGCCAAGCTCGAGAGGCGGAAAGGACAACGGAAGAGCACAGCCGAGATGACCTTCATTCAACCTTCCTCGATCTGCTACGCAAGTAGCGAGGACATAGCAGGTTATGCGACGCCCAAGATGGAGTCCGAGCCGGCCTCATTTTTAGGAGAATGCATAGCATAGTGAAGCGTGGTCTGCTTCGCTATGTGCTGCCCACACAGCGTTAAGAGACTAATGAGACTAGAATTTCCTTGGCCGCAAGTCAATTCAGCCTTCAACTGGGGTAGGCTCTCCCGGCTCTGTATACTACACTTTGGATGACAACGGCCCCTAGAAGCACGAGACTCGGGCCGCCAGGCTGGCTGGTGAGCTAGTCCTCAGCCTCCGACCCCGACCCTGCAAACATGTCCACGGCCCGCATTCTCTTCCTCGACGGTGGCGCTGCTTTGACGGCCGAAATATGAAAACCCGCAATGGACTTGATGGCTGGTTTGTCACCTATCGGCGTTCCCCCAGCCGGCTCATCTAGCCCGCCCATCACCACGTCCTTAATGTTGGTAACGATGCCCACAAGTGCTAGAAAATCCTCATCCGGCTCCCCGTCAAGATCATCGTCAGAGTACAGCTCGTCGGCGCCGGAAGAGTACTGCAGTCGAGGGGAGCGTAGCTCGTCCTCCGCACCTCCCATCTCCTGCATGATATCAGGGCGCGCGTTTTCATCCATTGTGGCCTCAGGTTGATTTGACGATTCCGGCCGAGATACTGGGCGGAATCCGGACTCGGGCTTGTTTGAGGACGATTTCCTGTCCAAACCGGAAGCCTCGACCGTCTTCCAGCGGCCTGTGGCCTTCTTCGTTGAGTCCTTATCCTCGCCCTTTGTGGCTTTTGGCAGCAGTGGCGGATTCTCAAAGGTACTAACGAAGAGAGCAAGTGTCTCCACAGGGAAAACGCACCAACCCTCCCAGAGATTTAGGACGAGCCCAACACTGCGTTTCCACTTGTCGGCGCGGAGTCGGCCCCAGTTCAGCTTGCTAGCCATGCTGCCAAGGACCTCAAAAGTCTTTCGATTTCGTAATCCTGTCTCAAATAGCTGCCGATAGCGCCAAGCGTGTCGGACGGTACTAGCAGACGACGACGAGAGGATGTCGCTCACAACATAGAGACCTAGCAGACGTGCTGCGCTCGTGTCGGGAGTATCGGATGTAGCTTTGTTGTCTGCGGCGGGTGAGGCCTCGCGGGAACCGTCCTCCTGACCTTCCTTCTTCGTTCCAGGCCGGTAGTGTGGGTTCGCCGATGTGTAGGCAAACGGCTTTTCAATATTCGAGAGAATCATGTCGACAATCTCATCAGCGCCGCGTGTGGCGTGCGTGATGGCGAACGTGGTGACCCGCGCAATATCGCCTTTCCTGATCTTGGACAGCGTTGTTGGTAGCCGAGCTAGCAGGTGAGCCAGCTTTGACTTTTCAAGGGGGTTGAGAAATGTATCTTCCTGTTCAGGTGCTCCAGGTTCGGCTTGGCGGGCCTGCTCATCCTCGGAGTCATCGTCATCGGGCGAGTTGTACTCGGACTCGGAGACAAATTCGTCGACACCAGTTGTATACTCGTGAGACAGGGGCTCCGGCACCTTCCAAGCATAGCTCCCCTCAAACAGAGGGATATACTTGACTTTTTTGTGCCTTGGGCCTGTTATGATTTCCCACAGACGCCATCGATACCAAATGCCTCCCTCGCTCCTCGCGTCCCAGATCCAAGCCCACTTTTCCTCGCGCTGGACGTCCGGGCGCGACATGAGCAATGCCTCAAACTCAGGCCCATGGCTCATAACCGCTTCGACAACTTTGTGTATCATCCGCAGCTTCTTGATATCCCTCGGTGGTCGGATGGGCACATGAAGGAGACCGCCTCTGTTCAGCGGACCTCCCATGGGAGGGCCATAGGATGTCGGAGGTGCGTAGCCACGGCCGTAGCCGATAGACTGTGGACCTTGGCCGCTCAGGGGTTCCTCGACACGTTTCGCGCCGAAAGGATGAGCCACCGCAATGGAGGTTGACACGGTGGCTAGGCCGGATGCAATTGCGGCCGAGGACAAATGCCTATGCAGGGAGAGAAAAAAGCCGAAACCAAGATATCGATTTTGTAAGGAGCTCACGGCCGCATCTATTTCTGTCGCCGGCGTTTCCTTGGACAGCGTGACAATGGCAGCAATTGACTTGCGCTCCGTGCCACCTGGGCCGGATGGCGGAACGATCCTGACGTTCTCCACGGTTAGGTTGGGCGGCATCAACGACTTGACAAAGGAGGGGGATGTCCCAGGCGGGAGATTGGCAAGGCGCAATGTTGGCTTGGATATTGCCTTCTCTTCCGCGCGGCCGGACGCTGGAGCAACTTGCTCGTCGTTGTCGTCGTCGTCGTCGCTTGCCACGAAGGCCTTGGACACGGAGAGGGCATTGCTCGATTCTCGATCATCGAATGCGAGTCTCCCGCGTCCCTCTTCGGCATCCCGATGGTGTGATGACTGGAAAGCATCGTGTGGTCTCCTCCGCCCAAATGACGGCGGTGGTGGTCCCAAGCTGCCTGGGCCGCTTTTATTGGGAGTGCTAGAGGGCACCCCAAAGTGTCTCTTGCCGGTGCTCCCACTGAGCGGGATCTGGCTACCAAATGGAGGTCGCTCGGGAGCCCCGGGACCAAATCTGGAATGAGTAGGACGCGACCCGTAGGAGGAGTTGCCGTTATCGTCATCGCTGTCGTGGTCGAAGCTCTTGACAAAGTCTTCGTAGACAGCGGCGGTCTCCGCGGCCTCGCGGCGGCGTTTTGCTTCGGCCTCTGCCTTTTGTCGCTCGAATGCTGTCTGTTTGCCCGGCTTCTGCAACTTCGCTTCCACGTCAGGGAACTCGGCGATCTTCTTGCTCGACGACATTTTGGGCGCGGGTGTGTCGACCTCGCATGGTGTTGGACTTAGATTTCGTCAAGTGCAATGGACTGTGGCAGCAAGGGGATTTGGAAATCGCCAGTGACCTACGATAGCGTTCGCGACATCTAAAGGTCCGTGCACCAGTCATCTTCATCGTCATTCTCTCAGCCGAGTCCCCCCAACCCAGGCTCAATCTGCCCACTGTCTGAAACACAAACTACAGAAGTAAACTTGCAGCTACGTTTCTAAGGTTTCGGGACGCTTCCAATAACACGGAGGTTTTTTCCCGCCAGTATCGGCTGTCCAATAGGGCAATCTCAAGGTGGAACGGGACGGTCTTCAGGATTCCAGAGATATTTGTTGGACTAATGGCTACTTCGTACCTCCCCGCGACGAGCGTACCTATGCATTCTGCCTCATCTATTCACGATACCTTCCCTGCATGGCTCTGCAAGACATGGGAAGCGAGGGCAGCGGGAAACAGCCTCATCGGAAATGAGGAGCTGAGGTCCTGGAAATTGCTGCATTTTTGGTACGTGTCTCTTTTTATGTTTACTGGACTGGGCTTGCTGCATTAGGTGATCCCTTCGCTGTATCTACCTTACACGCTGGCGGCAAGTTGGCGCCTTTTCCAGCGTGATCCAAAGGGGCTCCATCGAGGTGCAATCGTGTCTCCACACATCCCATCCCGCTCGCGCTTTCTCTTTGCGCCCCCTCTTCATCATCGGACTCCCAAGCTCCTCGTCCCTCTCCTCTTTCCCTCTTCTTCCTTTCTACTCCCAGGACGAAGGCATCGCTCGTCCGTCGATGGTTCACCTCCCCAAATCTTTGTCCGCCCCTGTCTTTGCTTGCCTCCCTTTCCCACTGTCAGGGTAGGGCCGTCCTTCCACCAGTCTGTCTGGCTTTCGCTCCCCGGATCGTTTGAAACCAACGCTGCCGCTGAAATAAGCGTTCATCCTGCGTTGGCGGCGTTGCTGGCTTCGCCGAATCCACCGTCTCGCGAACCGGGGGCGCCTCCAGGTTCCAGTAGACCCTGGACACCAGCTTTCGGGGTTTGCCTGGTCGTTCTGCGCCCCCGCTGACCCCGTCCGTGCCTCACCTGTTCAAATGGCTTCCCCTCTCTCCCACCTCTCTCTCCATCTCCTCAACCCAGCCCTTCTTCTTTCTCCCCTCCGTCTTCACTTATCATTATTGGCTCTGGGGTCTTTGGACTCAGCACTGCGTGGGCTCTCGCACGACGTGACGCATTCTCTCGGTGTGCCATTACAATCGTGGACAGGTCCAATCCGTCTTGCCCCAACGTCTTTCCTTCCCCAGACGCTGCGAGCATCGACTCGAGCCGCATTATCAGAGCCGACTATGCCGACCCAGCCTATGCCGCCCTTGGAGCGGAGGCTCAAGTCGAGTGGCGGAAGCGAGACAGACCCACCGACCTAGGTGCCCAGGGACGATACCACGAGAGCGGCTTGCTTTTAGTAGCCGACCAAGGTTCAACCAGGTTGCCGAAGGAGGGAGAGGACAAGTATACGATGACTGGAATGGACTATGTTCGATTCAGTTGGGAAAACGTCCTCTCACTTGCGTCCAGCGGCGCCGCGCTCGCCGATAGCGTCAGAGAGCTCCCCGATGCTGATGCCATACGCACGAGGCTAGGTACGGGTGGCACTTCCGGATCGTGGGGTTATATCAATGAGGGAAGCGGATGGGCAAACGCCGAAGCGTCCATGGTGTGGCTCTTCAACCGAGTCAAGGAAACAGGACGCGTCAGTTTCGTCTCTGGCAAGGTTGCTTCGCTCGATCACCATGGAACCAGAGTCACTGGTGTCAAGCTGTCTGACGGTCGTAGTCTCTCGGCCGACCTTGTTGTCCTCGCTGCTGTAAGTGCGAACAAGAGCGGCTTCTCGTTTCGTGAGGCTAGAGAGCGTTTCTCCTTCTGATACACCAACAAGAGCTGACAATTCCCACAGGGAGCTTGGGCTGGGGGTCTGGTCGACCTTACGGGGCAAACTGTTGCGACTGGACAAGTGATTGGGTACTTGGACATCACACAGGCCGAACAAGAGCGGTTGGCCGATATGCCGGTCATTCTCAACATGTCAAGTGGCCTATTTATCATACCTCCGGCAAACCAAGTTCTCAAAGTGGCGCGTCATGCCTATGGGTATGTCAACCCAACGTTGCCCGATACGAAGATACTGTCATCGGTATTTTCCACGCCACCTCGCCGGCCTATTTCACTCCCTTTCACGCATCTCGACGACCCGTCACTCTCAATCCCTTTAGAAGGTGCTGACGATCTCCGCCGGGCATTGCGGGAGATGACGCCGCTTCCTGGACTTGCAGAGCGCCCATTCGCAAAAACGAGAATATGCTGGTATTCCGATACGCCAACAGGCGATTTCCTCATCGACTATCATCCCCATATCGAGGGACTTTTTGTGGCAGCCGGCGACAGTGGCCATGCTTTCAAGTTCATGCCTGTTATCGGCAACAAGATTGCTGATTGCATCATGCAAGATTGTCCCCCCGAGTTCAGGAGGAAGTGGGCCTGGAAGCCAGACACCGCATTCGTCATCACAGAAGACGGGTCCAGGGGAGGAATACCTGGGCTTAATCTTGGCCGACTCGCCAAAGAAGGGAAAACTGGCGAGAGTTGGTCAACAGGCGAGACACAGCGCAAAGACCGGCAACATGACAAAGTAGGCCACAAGTGATTATCACATCACAGGCAGGCAAGCGAGTTGATTCAGATCAATGGTATTGATGGCTGAATACCACGACTTGAAAACCGAGAGCTCCCAAACGCTGATTTGCCAAAATCCATGACGTTGTGGAGGACTTAAGGTCCACCGCAAAGCCGTGGGGCAAAAGATCAAGAGTTCTTGCATGCAATACTTGCGTCTCAGAAGCCACAATGACCTGTTCCAGCGGCACGAGACTGCATCCCACCATCTCGCGCCTGCTGTTGATGGCTGCAACCTGCGAGCGCCTGCTGCCGTCGGGTCTGATGAGGATTCTCTTGGCCAACGGCAAGCAGTCGCAGTCTCTGGACCCTCAATGGCCCCTAAACCTCAGCCTCCACGCAGCTTCTTCTTAGTGCTGCAGATTAGGACGGCAATCGACCTGCGCACATTGCCGTCGTACGCGCCATTGTCGACGATCCCCATGCGCAATCTATGTGACTTGAGGCGATCCATGCCTCAGTCATTATCACCCTTTAAATTTTCTGCCGAAACGCCGATGCAATGCTGTAAAAGACTCGAATGATACAATATCCGAAATGCTAGCTCTCTTATGAGTGCTGTTCCGGAGCTTTTTTTTGGTGGGTATGGTGTCGTGATCTCGTGAGAGTATTGTGTGGGTAGTGTACAAAGTCGTGATGGGCGGCTGCAAGCACGACCGGAAGATGAAGTCCAGAGGACTATCATATCTTGCGGAAGTCTAGTAGTCGATGTTAGATGAAACAAATAATAAGAGACCGTGGACAACGAACCTTGCAACACGGGATAGATCATCTCGAATGCTTGATAGATCTCCTCGCGGACCTTGGCACCAGTGAGGACAATCTTGCCACTCACAAAGATCAACAGAACGATCTTCGGCTTGATCATACGGTAGATGAGGCCGGGGAAGAGTTCGGGTTCGTAGGAACTGAAGTTGTGATGCTTGGATGCCAATCCCTCCAGACGAATGGGAAACTTGATGTCGCAAGAGCCCACGATGTTCTGAATCTTGAAGTCGGTGAACTTCGCGTTGAAGCCAAGCTTCTGGATGATACGGGCATACTTGCGTGAAGCAAGCTTCGAGTCATCCTCCGATTTCGCGCCTGTAACAACCATCTTTCCACTTGCGAAGATGAGCGCAGTGGTCTTAGGCTCGCGGATGCGCATGATGACGGCAGCGAAACGCTTGGGGTTGTACTGCTCGGCTGTCAGACCTTGCTCAATTGCAGCTCGCATGGAGCATCACGTACCTCCGCGTTCCTCGCATGCAGTGCAATCGTCTTGAGATCCAGACGGCAATCGAGATTGACCGTGGCGACGATGTTCCTGATTTGAGTCAGCCCACTGACCCCATTGAGGGCCAAAGAGGTGATCCTACTGGAGCGTGGGCGTCAAGCCACTACCATTCGGCGCTGCGCCAGGTGTTGCAGCAGGAGTCGCGGGAGTCACCCCAGTACCATTTCCGGTTTGAGCTCCTAGAATCTGACCACCGTTGGCCATGGAACCCTTGTCGTGAACGGTCGAGGGCGGCGTGAGCTCGCCTGCTGCGCCCGGAAACGACAGAGATCCAGGCGCGGTGAAGGCCTTGGCCTGCGCAGCGTTGGAAGGGTGGGTTTGAATTGCCTCCATGATGTCTGAGGATTGAGAATGCGAGTCTTGTGGTATCAAACTCTTTTTCCTCGAACAGACCTACGATTAAAATGTCAGGTCGCGCTTTCAGAAGATGATGGTCTGGCAAAGACAGCGAATTGCTGCGGTGGAAGCGATTTTGGTGATGTGGTTGCTCAGTGGAAAAAGGCAGGCAACGCGTGAGAGCGCGTGGATTCTATACTTGGAAGGTGGGGCAAGGGGATTGTGCTGAGGCCGACGACGGTTCTTCGCCGCCTTGCGAAGCCCAAAAGCGTGGTGTGTCGAAAAGATCTGGGCTGCGGGGAGGCTTACCAGGTGTGGGAGATGAACAACTTAATGTCTCCCCCTCCACTGCTGTTCTCTTGACACCGTCGTTGACCTTTCGATCAGCGCGACTGCCAAACAGGAGACAAGTGGTCCGGGTTCGTCCAAGGACCGCTGCCGATGATCTTTGCCGTGCGCACGCGAGGGGGCGACGGTGAGGAAGCGCGGGCAGGTGGCGAACACGTTCAGCTCACGGCAAGGAGACCTCTTCTTTGTCCTGGATAACTAGCAAGATGCACTGTGACCTGTGCAAATGTGTCTTATATTGTCCTCGACGATTAAAATGGTCGACGATGACGGAGGAGGTCGGTTGCTTTGGAGAAAGGCGCCGCGATGACCGAGTCGTCGGGACCCTTTGTTCCAGAAAGACGATCGAACTCCTGTCCGGTCGACGACAGATTAATCCTTAACCTAAATGAGAGGTTGCGCCCACACAACGCGGTTCGGAAAAGGAGAGGATTTGAAATGCACGACAGCGACAGACAAGGCTGGGCTGTTGTGGTGGAAGACGGTGCTTCGTGACGGAGATGAGGGGTGTGGGTGTGGGTGGGGGTAGAAAAAATCGAGGCCGAACGTGGTAGCAGGTACGTAGGGCCGGTCGGGACTTCCGCGCGAGAGTCTCGAAACAAACGGGTTGGAGGGAGCGTGGGCTTCTTATAATTTTTGCCCAGCTTGCACACTGTGGCCTGAGGCACGGACGCTAAATTTGTGGCGGCGGGTCCCTTGGTCTTTGATGTTTTGGGAGGCGCACCAAGGCCGGCTGCAGCCAATCACCGGCGGGAACGGCCGGATTTTATCTAATCTAGACCACCGTCTGGTCGCCTCCTGAACCAGACATGCAGCCCGGCCCTGATGTACCGGTACTTCCTGCCAAAGTGCCATTTCTTATCCATGCCCAACCTGCCACTCAAAACCTGCGCTTGTCCGGTGGGGCTTCCCTGCGAGCCTGCTGGTGCTGGTGCCCGGCCCCTCAAGTCCTATGTAGGTCGCCACACACCTCCACGCCCCCTGAAACACTCCGTCTCTTTCCTTCCTCCCCCTGACCTCCTGAAAGATGCAAAGCTCACGTCGCGGCTCTCACTGCGATGAGTTCCTCTCTCTTTATCTTCCATCGCCCTCCAGCTGCCTGAAGAGCAAACACGCCTGCGGCCTCTCGTGATGGCGGCCATCCTCAACCACCTCACCTATCCCTTATATCGACTTACATTTCCAGCCCAGCCTATTAGGTCGGCGAAGGGATTCATTCACCCTCCAGCGCACTATGGGCGAGCACCGTCACCTGCCTGGTCGCGCTCTGGGTGCTGAAGCCTGCGCCTGGTTCCAGTTCATGCGCTGCAAGCTACGGGCCAGTGGGTTCATGATCGCCACAGTTGCAACCGAACAAAACCCGATCCGATGACTCCGATACACTCTCTGAACCTTTTTCTTCAACAGTCTCTCTCTCTTTGTTCTCGCTCACCCCAAAACCCTCGGTCGCTTCGCTGTATGGAGCCTGGCCCCAAACTCTCCCTGGGCTCCCTGGTCAAAGTACTTCGTGGGGGCGCTTGCCATTTTTCGTGCCCGAGGTGGTGGCACCCACAGTGTTTGACCAGGCAATTTCTCGGGTGCAACCACGGCCGCAACGCCGCGCGAGATCAACGCAACATGCACCTGGAGCCGCAATCTCTTCAACAGAGCAACACCGATATGGGATTTGCTTTGGTTTGCCTTTCATATCACATCAACCGCTGGATATCCATACCTGGGTCGACTTAGGATCACAGCGGTGAAAATGCTGAGGCCTCGGTGTGCCTGAGGCAGCATCGGAAGGCACCCTATCCGCCAAGAACATCCAGCCGATCCAAATGAGAAGAGGTTCGTTGTCCCAGGAGATGAGTCGCAACAGCTCCTGACCGTCGAAAGCGAATACTAGAACCACTATCATTCCTATGGAATTATCGTTTCAACAAGCTCATAATCTAGACTTTCACTCAGCACGGCGCCATCAACCTTATAAACCGCCATCCCCTCTCGGAGCACGATTGCTCACTGATCCCAGAAACTGGCACTGACGCAATAGCGTTGGAGCGTGCTGGCAAACGTGCAAAAACGACACATTCCGGAAAGACTCGTCCTGTCAAGAGACGGCTGGTTGCAAACACTTGAACGAAGCCTGTCTGCAGCAACATCATCTCAGGGCATTGGTGAGTTGCCCCTTTTCATAAATCCCTTTTTGAATTTCCCAACAGTTTGTGTCTGCCGTGATTGTCAGGCCGCCGCTCTGCTCGCCCGTCCGAGGTACCGATACATCGGTTTGCAAGGAGTGGCCCGTGTGGCTCAAAGCGTCACATCCCTGTCTTTTTTTGCTTTCCGGCGCACCAGCCTCACCTATGACTCATTTCCCTGTTCCCACCCTCCATGGACTCCACAATTCAAAAGCCCCGACCTCATACGCAGAGAACCCCCCAGTCCCCCCTCAAAATTCAAGTCTCCTCGGGGCGTCAAGCTTTCCTCGGGTTGACTTCTACGGGCCGAGGTCTTCGGATGCATTCGATGAGGCGCTTGTCAACTGGTATTTCAGACGCCAGAAGATGATCGATTAATGAACTACACGCTCCGGGGCAACAGTATTCAAGAGAGGAAAGCGACAGCCTTCCCTTGCTGCTACTTACACACCCCCATCTTGGGGAGGATGAGGATGGAGGGAGGGAGGGACAAAAATGGACCGTCCAGGCAGCGTTGCGCGGCCCAGCCTGCTTGCTCCCTTCTCACATGCAACCACCAGCTTGCATAGAAAAGCCGGCGGACTGCATAACTGCCGCGACTCATTGGCCATGAAATACCCTAGCGCTTAAAACATCCGCTATTATGCCTTGTTCCCAGGCCGGGAGAGGGCAAAAAGGCAGCAGGCAGTCCAAACTCTGGCCGGGCTGGACTATGGATTCCCTCCGCCGCTTGTTGGATTTGATCCCGGCCGTCGGCTGTACTTCAGTAATGTGGAAGGATATCCAACCGGCCCTTCTCCGTTGCGCCGACCGATGTGGACGAGTTGCGCCCGCAAGATTTTTGGTCCAGACAGGTTGGGCGTGCTGGAATTGCGCTCAGAACGCGTTGAGGAGCGTGATGGTGGACCCATGGATCGTAACCCCGTCAAAACGGACTTGTGCGAAACATGCTGCCTCAGGCGAAATTTGGTGTCGCATTCGCTCTGGTCAGCTTTGGTGACCAACCGAATTATCCGTATTACGGGATATTACGCGACAGTGTGCATCCCAAAGGACGCGTCCCACGTCGCGGGGAGGTGCGCATAGCATCGCGCATTGGCATCTGGCCTGATGGATATCGCGTAGTAACACGATGACCGCGTCGATCAAAATCTAGATGGGCGTCTCAACTCTCAGCGTTCTGGTCCCTGGATCTACCGTCCCGACAAGCTCGGCTGGGCGACCTTGGTTGGGTACCGACCAGCTTGGTACCGCAGCAAAGCTGTTATCTGGCCTCTCAAGGTTACAGGTACGATACTAATGGTGTCACGAGGCTAGGTACGAGGTTTGTATTGTACTTGTACAGGACGGACTACGCCGGGCACCGGGCACAAAGTACGGCGCCACAGGGCTGGGTGTAGTTGTATCGTCAACCACCGACGATCCGCCTGGCGTTGAGAGTTCCTGACGGAATGGAAGTGGTCGAATTCACTTTTCCTCCCTCCTTACGCATTACTGAGTCGCAAAGAGGGAACAAAAAAAAAGCTTCGATCTTGAAAAGTTCCACTCAGTCTTTTTCCTCTTTTCCTCCCCTTTCTCTTACCCATATCAAATAAGGTTGGATTGCAGTTTATTAGGGACGGGCGTACTGAACCTATGTGCCGTCTTGCTTATGCCCATCTCTAACGCCGTACGGAATATACTTTATATCCACAGACCCCATAACTAGAGTAGTTATGTTTGGTCGTCTACTCTAATGAGCAAAGAGGACTTTGAACACGGTGGTGTTGTAGATGGCAAAGTGGGACACCGTATACCTGACGACGACGACGACGACGGTGATGATGATGATGATGTCTAGGCTGCTCCTTCCTCCGACCAGAACATGGTATCTACAGCTGACTGGCCCATCGTCTTGTAGAAGAGCCAAACCCAACGCTGTCTCTTTTTGCTTAACCCCCAAATCCCCGCCAAAGATGCCCCGGATCCAAAATTCGAACCCGCCGGTATGGCTGATGCTGCTGATATAGATGCCGCCGCCCCGCCCGTTATGTCATGTAATATTTAGGACCCTCTCCGCCCTGCGGCACCTGCCAGTTGATATCTTGGTTCGGCGCCTTGATGTCACATGTCTTGCAGTGAATGCAGCTAGCGTGCGAGTCGTCGTGGTTAGCCTACGTCGCAGCCCGCCATGAGGTAGGTACAAAGGGGGAGAAGGGATAGGTGCGGAAAAGGGACTCACTTTTGTGCGTTGATCTGGAACCTCACCCCCTCGGGCTTGCTGGCATCTTCGACGTACTCGTACACGCCCGCGGGACAGAAGCGGTTCTCCAACCCCTTGAAAGCCGGATATGTCTCGGCCGTGTGCTTGTCCCAGTCCTTGACTTGCAAATGCACCGGCTGGTCCTCCTCATGGTTGGTGCCGGTCCGCGAGACGCTGGTGAGGATGTCGAAGGTGAGCTTGCCGTCGGGCTTGGGGTACTCAATCTTGGGGCAGCTATCGGCCGGCTTGGTGGCGGCGTGGTCCTGCACCTTGTGCTTGAGCGTCCAGGGGACACGGCCCTTCAGGAGGAAGGCCTCCAGCCCGGAGTACACCATACCGCCGTAGATACCGAGCGGCGAGTGGAACGACGGCCGCATGTTCCGCACCTCCTTGAGCTCTTTCCAGATGGACGAACGGCGCAGGGAGTCCTCATAGTCGTACAGAAACACGGCCCCCGCGTCGTCGCTGCCTTGCAACGCTGTCCACGCCGCCTCGCCCGCAAGCATGCCCGACTTCATCGCATTGTGAGTGCCCTTAACCTTGGGCACGTTGACGAAGCCGGCCGAGTCGCCGATCAGAGCACCGCCGGGGAAGGCTACCTTGGGGATGGACTGGAACCCGCCCTCGATGAGCGCGCGCGCGCCGTACGAGATGCACTTCCCGCCCTCGAGAACGTCGCGGTAGAGGGGGTGCTGCTTGAGCTTCTGGAACTCCCCGTAGGGCGACAGCCATGGGTTGCTGTAGTCGAGGGCCGTGACGAGACCAATGGTGACGAGGTTGTCTCCAAAGTGATACATGAACGCGCCGCCGTACGTGTCGTACGGGAGCGGGTAGCCCATCGAGTGAACGATCTCGCCCTTCTTGAACTTGTCGGGCTGCACCTCCCACACCTCCTTGACGCCAAGCCCGTAGGTCTGCGGCTGGCTCTCGCTTCGCAGGTCAAACTTCTTGATGACCTGCTTGCTCAAGCTGCCGTGGCAGCCCTCGCCAAACAGCGTGACGCGGGCGTGGAACTCCATGCCACGCTCGAAGGTATCCTTGGGCATCCCGCTACGCGCAATACCCAAGTCGTTCGTAGCCACGCCCTTGACGCTACCGTCGGGGTGATAGAGCACCTCGCTCGCCGCAAAGCCCGGGTAGACCTCGACGCCGAGCTCCTCGGCCCGCTCGCCCAGCCACTTTGTGAACTCGTTGAGACTGACGATGTAATTCCCCTTGTTGTGCATCTGCGGCGGGGCCGGTACCGGCAGCGCCATCGTCTTGGTCAAGAACCGCATCTTGTCGCCGCCGGCCGGCGTGGCGCCACCGAACCGATTCTCATTCTCCTCGGCCAGCCAATCCGGCAGCAGCTCGTCGATGGCCGTCGGTTGGATGACGGCGCCGGACACGATGTGAGCGCCGATCTCGCCGGCCTTCTCGAGCAGCAGGACTCGAAACTCGTCGTTGCCGGCCTCGTCGGCGAGCTGCTTGAGGCGGATGGCGGCAGCCAGGCCCGCGGGCCCGCCGCCGATGATGCACACATCCACTTGGTCGCTCTCGCGCTCAATCGTCTGCGGATCGAACGACTCGCCGGCTTCGGCGAGAAGACGGGAGGCGGTTGTGGAGAGCGCCGCCCTCTGAGGGATCGTGGCCGCCGCAGATGGCGATGCCGCGATCGGGCTTCTCCTCCGACATCGCTGGCGCTGACCGGCGCTGTCGAGGGGATTGGTCGTTGCCGCCGGCCTGGGAGGCGCACAGAGACTATGGAGGCCTCGTGCGTGCAATTGGCCTCTCGTCGCAATCGCGGCGGCGGCGCTGGAGCTGGCACCTCGTGGGGCGGTCGAGGGCAAAGGCGATGATGCCGAGGTGGCGTGGCGGCACAGGCTCGTTTTGAGCCTCGCCGAAGCTGTTGAAGACATGACTACCGTGTCACGTCGGAAGAGAGGGGGCGTGGTGGTCGGGGTTCGAGGGCGAGCACTAAACAATCAGCAGCACACGGGAAAGAAGGCATTTCATTCCTCCCATTTTCCGGGGCGGTGGAGCGATCGCGGCAGCAGACGACGGAAGCGATGGAGACGTCGGCTTCTTGGGGAAAGGCACAATGACGTTCCCGCCTGGGATGTTCACCAATCGACCTTTTGGCATTTGAAAATGGTCTGTGCGGTATGACAAGGATCACCCAGCCTAGCATTGCCTGGTTTTTTTTCTCCCGAGGCAAGCCGAGCGGGCAGCTGGCTCAGCCAGGACCCCTGAACCCCCTGAAAAAGCATGCGCTGTTTTCGATCACCGGACTCGGTCGTTGGCGACGCCGGAACTTTTGTTCATTACTCTACTAGTGTACAGTACATTACACTGCATGCGGTGCTCCTCCTCCCGAGCAGACAGCCCCGACAAGGTGAGATCATGAACCGTGCCGGTTCAGATGCGGGATTTGGTACTGGGCGGTCCGTCCCTGCTTGACGGTGGCCCAAAAGTCATAGCTCTTGTCCTTTTCCCTCCTCGCGAGCTCCGCCTTGCGCTGCCTCCTCTCCTCCGCCCTGCGCCTCGTCTTCCTGTTGCGGCTCGACTGGGGCTCTAGCCTCCCCATGTATGAAATCCCGCCGGCCAGGGCGCGTTTGGTGTGCACGAATATCGACTTGACCAGGACCTGCGCTCGCCAGTTGTACGCCGCAATGAGCGATAGCACCACCAAGCCTACCGACGACGGAATCGAGATGGCCCCGATCATCTTCAGGCTCGGAATGTTTTCGTCCTGCCACTCTCTCGCGTTGACTCCAAACAGGCCGGTGAAGAAGCTGAGCGGGAGGAAGATAACGGTGAAGGTGGTAAAGATCATGACCGACAAGTTCTGGCTGGACGCCAGCTCCGTCTGGACCCGCGACCAGCGTACTTCGTCCACCTGCGCTTGTCGCTGCGCCATCTCGAGCATCTTCTCGTACTGTATCCCCGCCAAAGTTAGCCACTCCCGTCCAAGGGCTCGCTGTGGGACCCAACATGAGCGTTGCGGCTTACATCTTTCCGGACCGTATCAACCCTCTTGAGCATGTCCTTGGCCTGCTGCTTGCTACGTCCTGTGTTAGACTCCGCGCGAATTGGCCGATAGGGGGGGACATACTACTCATCCAAATACTCGAGGGCTTCGTCCAGGTAAAACTGCCCGTTACCCGTGATGTCTTTTAGGTCCTTGCCAACGTATATCGACTTCATCGATTTGATAATCGACTCCTGTGTCTCAAAAAGCTTCGACAGCGTCGTCATCTCGTCCTCCATGTCGCGCAGCTCTAGCAGAGCCGACGTGTTCTCCCTATTTTCACGTTCTGCTCTCTCAAGCTCCCGCTTGTGGCGTCGCTTGATGGCTGCTGGGCTGTTCTCCTCCTCGTCCTCCGAATCCGAGGACTCCGATTCAGACCCCACCGCTTTGAACGTCTGTAGTCGGAAATGCTTCATATTCTGTGTCATCCTTTCCGCCTACACATCGCATTGTTAGAAAGATCCCTTGTAGCGACGTCAGATCATGGCAATACGTACTAACAACCCGATCGCCTCCTCAAATATGCGGAATATTTCCAGGTCGGGGTGAGAAGACCTGTCCAGAAAAACGGTAACAGCGTGGAAAACGACAAAGGCGGCGAGCTCCAAAGCGTTCTCGGTTCGGCCCGTGAGATCCCCGTTCAGCTCGTTGTAGATGCTGTTCCGCAGGTCTGCCTGCTGGAACAGAGTTCCTTCCCTGGGATCCGACTCTCTCTTCGGGAAGAAGGTAGTCAAGATAGCTAGTCGGCGTTAGCACCCGAAACACATTCCTCCTCAGCAAAACTCACTAGTGTCAATAGCCCACAGCCAGAGCTGGTCGACCGTGAGGACATTCCCGTCTCTCAGGTCCGCCTCTTCCTCATAGGAGGTGTCATCCGAGCTTTCCGTTTCCCTGTCGTCTTTTGAACCCCTCGACTGCATGGAGCGCAAGCTCGACGGGGCTGTCCGAGCTGGTCGACCGGTCGGGGGATGAAAATGCGGGGGTCGCGGTGGTTGCTTGGTTAACTTGTATAGCATCTGATCATCGTCTCTGGCGCTGGTATCCTGGAGCGCGGGATATCCAAATTGGTCCAGCGTCCGGCGGCAGTTGAGTGGGGGGTCGTAGCCAATGTATTCCCACACAACTCTCATCTCGAGGGATTCGAGATCCGCAACCTCCTGGGGAACAGGTGTGGACCTCCCATGATT
>Ga0247769_1000066_pt1 | contig 17715 bp, 8 predicted proteins | sample UWRJL166409R6_FD_179942 | JGI IMG/M metagenome (GOLD analysis project Ga0247769, IMG submission 179942) | Plant litter microbial communities from Arlington Agricultural Research Station in Wisconsin, United States - UWRJ-L166-409R-6 | ecosystem: Environmental > Terrestrial > Plant litter >... | reverse complement strand
CAGATGCTGCGGCGTCCCATAAAGGGCGTAGACCCTGTCCCTCGGATCAGAGCTGAGACGGTGCTTGGTCAGATCCATAAGAAGCCACAGAGGCAGTGACTGGGCTGTTTGGTCGGGGGTTGGCCGAAAAGAGTTGAGACCCAAGCGGCGCGGAGCCTGGGTTTCAAGCCCGTTGGAAAACCCGCGCAACTTCAAGGTTGTCATCTGCATCCCAAACAACCTCCCACTGCTAATGCCTCTGCAGTTCCCAAAAGCTTGACACGAGAGGTGCAAACGACTCGTCGAACGTGGTGTAATCGAATTCCAGCTGCCCGCATCGGCAGACTGGATTTTTCTTGGGGATGTAAAACTCCTGGAACGTCCACATCCGTTTCCAGTATGGATGATCCCGTACCAGTATTTGACCCTCCACTTCCGGGAGCAACTGCAGAAGATAGGTTCGTTTTGCCTTTGCTGACAGTGAGGCTGTGGCCCTAAGCTTCAGCCAGTGCATGGCTCGACTGGTGGGTATCGTCGCACCCGGGCAATACGCCTCGGCGTACGAGATGGCAAGGTCTATCGCTGGGTGCAAAAGCCCTAGCCATGCCATAACTCGGGTCGCGTTACGGTAGATGCTGCTTATGAGTTAGACCTGAAGGCTCTTCTCGACCGTGTCCTGTTACTTAATACAGATAGCGTCGACCCAAAGCGTTTAAGCACTACGCTAGCGTTGGAGTTCGCGTAGGCACTCTTTGAGGTTAGACGTGACGCTAACATCTTCGCCGTTAACAGTAATAATCTGACGGACTTCCGGGTCGCCCTATACATACAAGAGCGCTTTAAATTCCGGCTTTTAGTTTAAAAAGGTGACTTAGAGCGTGTAACAGAGGGGCTCGTCATCTTGTCCTGGCAGTAACTGCAGTAATTGAATCTCTGCATCTGTAACGTTAAGCGTGCCGTACAGCGTTATATTAGGCGCGATAGAGGTAAAGGAAATTACGTGTAAAGGTAGGGTGAAGTGTGGGGAGATTGTAAAGTTAAGGTTGAAAGCTAAGCTCCACTACGCATGCGCAGGTGTTTAAAATCCAGGTACCTATCTAGCAGATCTAGGAGTGGTCGGAGGGCCCCTCTCGTTTTGGCGTGCAGTCTGAAGGGTGTAAGTGATTGGCTGAGACATCCGTTCCTTCCAACTAGGGCAGCACCGTAAAATCCAAGTATCTTTAAACTACAGCGCTCTCACGTTAATGTCACACCATAATGTTACTAAATTTTTTTAAACAAAACCTCTTTTACACATTTATCTTCGACTAGGTAAACTCTTTATAGCACATTGCCTGAACCTTAGTTACCGAAAGCAAAGGCCTTTTAACAGATACTAATTGGAAAGATAAAAGCCCAGGAATCTATTGTTCTTAATACTTATTAAGCCTGCTTAAATCGAGCTGTCCCTTACATAATGTTTACCCTACCTTCTTCAGACACCCCTGGTCCCACACTACTAGATGGCATTAAGATTATAATAAGAATCCCTTTAATAAATTTCCTTATAAGGCTATCTCTTACATATAAAGAGACGTAAAGCTTATATAAACAGAATGCTACACTTGTTTTAGTAAAAGCATTATTAAACTTAAAGGTAAGATAAACCCCTTGTTACAGAACTACCTTTATCTTAAACTACTTTTAAATATCTATATCTTTACCTTTAACCTCTTTATAAAAAGTCTTCTTATTTTATAAATTTTTTTTTAATCTTCTTTATCTTTTCTAACATTTTTAAGATAAATTTAAATCATTACACTAAGTTAAATATACGTAAGGCTTGTAATAACTATTTAAATACCAGTAAGTTATATATATTTGCCTAATATAATAGTATTTTATATAATACTGTAAAGAGGCGACTTAACAGCTAGTTTTTAAAGTTTATTACATAATAAAAGCGTTAAAAGCTTTTTAAAGTATAAGAAAAACGCCTCTTTAAGTAAATTCTATTATAAGTAGCTTTAAAAGTACTTTTTATATATTACTAAATTTATTAAATGATATAAGAAATCTATATAGTTAATAAAGACTTTAATAATATACCATTAGTTTCAGTAACGCGGTCTTACCCTCCTAATCCGGCGGCAGATACTGCTGGATCAGGTGGCTTCGACCGCTTACATTCCCCATCCTTTTCTCTCACTTTACGGTAGTGGTGTGAACGTAATATATGTAATTCTCCACTGATTGTCGCACTTTCGCCCCTTTGTCACTTTAATAGTTTGCAATGAAAACCTTAGAATATAAATACCGTTTTGCCACTTGCAGTGTACACTCTTGTCAACCCACGTTACAGCATGTCACTAAATGAAGCATGTTATTAAAGTGGAGCATGTCATCAAAGCGAAGTATGTTAGGTTGTATTGTGATTATACTGTTAGATATAAGTCTAACTATTAAGACTGTGAAGCAGTTGGTAGTTTGACATATACCATTAGTCTTAGTGCCGCGATTTGAACCTTCTATTCTAGCGGCAGATATTGCTGTTTTTGGCGGCTTTAACCGCTGACATTCTATATTTTAGCTGCTGAATTTACAGTAGTAGTGTAAACGTAAAGCGTTTTCTCAGTGTAACGATCTACAGGTTGACCCTTGGGCCGGCGCAGCCTAACGTTGTCCCCGCATTAGGAACGGTGCGCACTGGGCTAGTAGTGCAAAGACCTAAAGCCCTTATAGCTAATCAAGTGTTGCTTAGTGAGAAACAACACTTTAGCACTGAGCATCGTAGAGTCATTAAGTAAGGTACAAATTACTTTTAGATAGTCTAGTATAGATACCACTATTACGACTGCGATAAGAGTCAGGAATCTCGGTTGTTTACGCAAGTAATACTATTCCTTGTGCCCTACTGTACAGATCCACCTTGTGCATTATAGTGTAGCGACCTTTAATGATAGTATAACCCCTTGTCTACGAGTACTTTTTTCAACATTATGTCTTCCGATCACCCCTAACCCTAAGGCATCCTGCCTTACGATCTGTCTTAACCCTCTTTAGAGAAGGTCATAACATGGCGTGACTAGGAATTTTATCAGCAAATGGAGCATGTAAATTGTTAAAGCATGTCGTTAAGTAACCTTACCATCAAGTGATGTTGTTAAGTAAAGCACGTGATTAAGTAAAGTATGTTATCAAGTGGAATATTTTATCAAGTGAAGTATGTCATCTAGTGGAGCATGTCATCTAGTGGAGCATGTCATCACCTCGATGTAACCAGGCCTGGCGGTATAGAAGCAATAAAATTACTTGCTATCATTACAACTGGAGAGTAGCGTTGCCTTTCAGACAGCTTCTAGCCGCTTTAAGCTACAACGTGACTCTTCTTTCTGAAAGGGTATTGGAGTTCGGAAAGAATGTTAGCTCCACATTAGAACTTATTCTACCCGCTAAACTCAAAGGCGGTAAGTCAGAACTTAGCTTCATGACCAGTGGTCACCGAGCTTTAATTACACTCGAGTAGTAGATACCTCATCGTATTGAGCTATGACATATGTTAACTATTAATGCAGCGCTGTCGCGCGAAGGTATGTATGAAGGTATCGTATGAAGCTATCATACGCAGCTGTCGTGTAAAGCGAGATGTAATTGTTATTACTAAGCTGACTAGAGTGACTGGAGATGATGCTGTGCAAATGGTCACGTTAGTAAAATGGAGCGTAGAAGCGAAACGTTGGAGCATGCCAGCGAATGGAGTATGTCATCATGAGGGGCATATCATTAAGTGAAGCACGTAGTAAGTGTTTAGGTGTTGTATCCGTAGATACACAGGGAGGTCACAAGAGATTGCTTGCAGTTAAGATGATGCAACGGTAGTGTGATTATCAGCGACGTTATTGACGTTACTGGCCGAGAGTCCTTAATAAAGAAATTGGTCATAGCTTTTTGTTTAATATACTCGTCCATTCGGCAACGTCTATCACTCCCTATATACTGTAGCCTGGAGTATCCGGAGCCCGGATCGAGTCATAGTGCCGCATCTAAGCCAATCCTTCCTGGGCCCGATGTCCCTTTGGGATTGGTCTGGATAACACCCTACCCGGGCTTCCCTTTATTGGTTCACACGTTGCACCTAGCTTGTAAACCTGGCCCAGTGCTTAAATACTTCCACGATATATTATCACAGGTAGGTGCACCCTGTAGCTGCCGTGACTCTCGCTATTATTTGGTATAATACCACTACGAATCCTTTTCCCCATCCTCCGTTAGCAGCTCCTCCCACGGACTCTTACCGTCTCTTTCCGCCCAAGCATCGAGTTCCTGCCATAACTTTCCAGTTATAGCTCTATATCACCTACGACGCTACCAAGCGCATATCATAACGGTGAGTAGAGTACTTGGGCTAACAAATACATATTATTTTAATGCCAAAACAGGCTGACATAGTCAGCACGCAGGATCTTTTTGAAGTAAAAGAGGAGCGATGTCACAGCGTAGCTCCGACACCTGTAACCTGACCGTTCTACTAAAGGCGGTGTAGCCGATAGCCCTACCACTGTAGACAACTTTAATCTTATAACCGTGGAAACCTTTCTCTCTTCTCCTTTAGATATCACAGCAGTCATCACCTGTTAAAGCAATAAACTTTTCACGCTTTTTAGTTCAGTGGTAATTTGCGACACTTCCTTTCTTTTCTCCTTAACTTACAATTCCATCAGGTACATTGTGACACGAATAGCAGCTAAAATTTGCCTACTTTCGCACGCTGACATTCCGCGAAGCGAGTACTTTGAAGTACAGAGGTAACACTAGGTAAATTTAGCCGTGCTGCGCTTTACGTAAGTTTTCTCAAAATGCAGTGACGCAGACATTGCCCCCCTCCTAATCGTGCTAAGCAAGAGATCACCTGCTGTTAGGCACCTGACGTCGATCAGGCTCCGGACTTGGGCGCCCAACCTTGCCCTACAACCCCAACAGCTTTCAAACGTTCAACTGGCACCAGCGCTCAAACCCCGTGATGGATTCCGGTACCACAAGGGCGCAAGGGAATTGTGCCACGGACGCTAGCATCGCTGTGCACTTTCTGTTCGGCTATCGACTTCGAAGCTCTCCGGGCGCCTACCGTCGGCCAGATGCGGCGCATCGCGGCCGGTAAAAATGTCGTCGCAGAATCGAAGACGTATATCCGTTCAAAAGGCCCCACAAAACCGGGTTCACTCACTCCTGGGACCTAGGAACCCTTAAACGGATTAACAGCTTAGCAGAGACGTGCGATCTCTGCCGTCTCGCCCGCCAGCATGCACGTGAGATGGAGAGTCAAGAGCCTAGTCGCGAGCACAGTCTTTTGACATCTATGGCTACCTCTGCATGCCCCCATGGGCGCGTCCTTACCGTGCAGTCGTCGAGCAAAACCTCAAACAGAGGCGTGAGGAGCTTAGATATATTATAAGAGCTTTGGATCTGAGGTGGGACTACCCCAGACAGGATCGTGGACTTTTGTTCATGACGCCATGGGGTCCTCGTCTTGTTGGATATAAGCATTCGATTCTCTCGCCTTGGACGATGGAACTTCACTATTTGACGATGACGCCCTTTCCGATCAACGTTTATTGTGTTGCGGCGGTTACATCTCTCCTATGGTCCGCATAGATCTCCTTCGAGCGTAAATGCGCGAATGTTCGATAATGCATGGCAACAAATGCGCATCGATATCAGGTCCAACCTCGAAGCAAATTAATATTCTTTGTCTAATAGAGGTGCGGGATAAGGTTATCGTTAGATTCCCAGACGTCAACATTTGTGGTATAAAGTATATTACGTTGAGTTACGTCTGGGGTAAAGCCCAGAGATTGGTACTTACTTAATATGATGAAAACGACCTGTCGAAGCTGAACTGTTTACCTGGAAGAGTCTCTCGGGTAATCGAAGACGTTATAACGCTAATAGAATTGTTAGGCTTTTAATATATCTAGGCTAACGCTTTATATATCTTGCAAAACGATACGGCTGATAAAATCCTTTATTTAGACTATGTAAGCGAGATATATTAATATACTGCTGTAACGGTGAAAATAGTATATAAGCAGCGCGTTTATTAAACAAAACTAAGCAAATGAGGGCTTTTATTTATTTAAATTTAAAGTAAGAACAAGCGCTTAGTTAATTAAATTAGTAGCAAAAAAAGCGCCTATTTGCTAATTTACGCTAAATATTTTCTTAACTAGGTAATTAATATACTGAAAATTGTTAATTTATTTTACTACAAGTCTGAAAATACCTTAAATACCTCTTAAAATATTACTTAAAGCTATTATACTATATTATAAATACCCTTAAAGGCTTATACTTTTTAAAAAATACTTTATTGCTAGAAACTTACCTACTATATTTTTTAATATATTTTACCGTTAACTTATTAATAATAATCTAATTTAACTAAAAATATATTTATATTTAGCAAATATCTAATATAAAAAAAAGTGTAAAAGCTAATTTTAAAAGCCTTAAAAATCAGCTCTTTATCACAACTCAAGTCATAACTACCGGAAGAAAGCTTAGACTACGTGTGTCCGACTAATTACTAAGTCCAGGGTGTAGTAACTTATTAAGCTCTGGCAAGTTAAATTATTTAATAACCTTTAGTAAAAAAGTAAAGAATATTAAGCATTTATAACTAAATCTTTTGAAATCTAGCAGGGCCTAAATTCAGGACCGGTTAGGAACTGCTGAAGCCGAAATTGACCATTTAAGGCCCAAATCCTAGGCAGCACGGACCCGAATTTTAGCTTTAAAATATACTTGTACATACTGTCAGAATAACAGGGGTCTGGCCGGAGGCCAGAACGCGGAGGCGAAGGATGTGGCCTGCCGAGCTGAATAGAGCTCAGGGGAGCTGAACTAACGCAGTCAGTTCAGCTGGCCAGAGCTAGTATTTGCCACCACTATTGCTACCACGCAGTACTATAATAAGGAGCTCTCTGGCGGAGCCAGAGAGCCAACAAGCAATTTAATCAAGCAGTTGCAACCCCATTCAATTCCACAGATTCCAGTGTGCAGAGTTTCTGACACCTGTAACTAAGGTACTTACCGGATCTAACGAATCTCTACACAAAAACAATATCTAGTTATAAGATCTATAGCATTAATAGTCTAATGGCTAGGATTTAACCCTTCTAAGGTTAAAGGGGGTTCTATTCCCTTTTAACGCTATCCTTTTTGCATGCTTAATAAGAGACTTATACTGAGGGAATGTCAACCGCTATGTCTCACTACCGCATGCTGCCCCCTTTTTACTCCTGTCCAGACAGCCGATACTCGTCTCCACGGTGCTTTCACCTCCTGAGACCTAGCCCGTAGTCGAAGCAGCTCTTAGATACAGCATTTCTTAATCTCCCCCATAATATGCCTGTTAAATGCATGCAGCCACGCAGACTCTAGCTCACTAGGCTGTGGGATAAAGTTAGACTTCAGATACATCACGACCAGCTTTTGGTATTTCTCGCCTATCTTTATTGCTAAGTCTTTCTCTACTAGTGAAATGGCCACCTAGCGAAAGTTTTTAAATGTGTAGCACATCCTCTGGTCTAAGTAATCCTGAAGATTAGTGTATGGCTGCGTTGATGTGACATCTTCCAGTTATTTATCTCAAATGGCGATCTCTAAGGCTTCCACGACCTTTTTCCATTCTACTGATAAAGTTAGGTTTTATTACTAGATAAATTCCCACGATGTGTAAGTTTTATCGAACACTACACTGTTGATTACGCTTTCGCACTTTTTAAACCATGTGAAGAATGATGGAGGGGGGGGAGTTCGCAGTGCTCCTAATCGTATCTATCGTCATTGCATACTGTAACGGGGCGGCCAAGGGCCGGAATCTGCTAGCCTCCTTTGGAGGCCGGAAACGGCCAATTCGGCCGTTCGGAGAGTTCTACAGACTCGGCCGACGGAGAATTACACAAAGCCGGCTAGGCAACAAATAGACTGGAGGCCGTGCCTCCATTGAAGGAATGCTACGCTTTAATTGATCTTTTCACATACACCTACCTTTCACCCATATGGTTATCTTGCCTTTATGATCCTTCTTCAATCCCCCCTATTCCTGACGCCTTTTCGTTACACGTACTGCCTAGAGGAATTTCTTAGTATCGTGGTAGAGGATATATTTTGAATTACAAAGCATCTTAAGAGTCCGAATGGTAACTTAGAGACTGATCCCTAGGAGGACGAGGTTTAAGGAATAGTAGCCGTGTAAAAAACGATGATTCCGTAAAGCAGGCATTCCCAGCCTTGTTTTTAGAATGTAAGACGGGCGCCTGTAAATGGTAGAGAGAAAGTCATAGAAATCTTTGCAATCTAAGTAATGCTAAGAACTAGGGCTACTCCCAGCTAAAGGATCATAATGTACAGAACGAGAGTGCTGGTATCTAATGATATATAAATTCCGATAGTTGTAAAATCCCGCTAGTGATTCGTTATGAGAGGTGTTGTAGACTGGCTGGAAAAACAGTTACTACCCCACAAGATATTAAATTAACTTAGTATCTCCTTTTCCTAAACAAAAACTCGCTGACTTCTGCTAGAAGCTTCTGATAACCTCTTTTAAGTCGCGAGCACCCCGCCTTTCTAATTACCGGGATCGGTTAGGAGATCTGATGTCTTAGCTACAAAGTCGAGAGTCTCTGTAATCGTAAGGATAGGATTGGTTCCGATATACTAACTCTAGGATTATTCTACGGATTGTTCTAACTAATGGTAATGTAACGGGCTGAGCCTTAATGCAGCCTTTGGCGACACTTGGCTGTGGCGCCTAGGACTACGGAGATAAGGCGGGGCCCTACCGACAACCCCTGAATGAGGTTATTCTAGAAATGTCAATACACACAGACCCATAACACTAAACCACCACAGGACCCATGGCGGCTCTGGAATCTTTTGTCTCCCTCCGATCGAACCAGCACGGTCATGCACTTGTAGATGTAAGAAACGCTGCGCCACTGCCATGATCACTGTCAGAGCCATCAGAAAGAAGAAGATTGTTATAATTGCTTCTATCTGTAGGATAGCCAAAACACTGTTTTTTGTGTGCCTGAGTTTATGGATCGGACAGTTTGATTAACGGTACCACTAGCCACGTACAGCTACTTCGTGGTTGTCACCCTCCTTTCTGACAATACAGAGCGTTCTCTCATAAGGCCTCTTTTCCTTCCCTTCTTTTCCTCATGTTCTGCGTACTTGTAAAGTAGGCCTAGCCAGTTACAACACACTACCTTCCCCGTACAACACGTAATTGCGACGAGGACAGACGTCGCGTGAGATTGTGGGGAACTCGCGATGCCCTTTCTTTCTGACAGATGTTATCCCACATTCTAGTTAAAATAATAGATTATGCTTTCATGCAAAGACTTGGCTGGATAACCATGGGCATGTTACTTAGTTCTGGCTCACCGCCTTTAGGCAGAAGCGTCTGTCTGTCCATGCATAGTAGGTAGGGAAAGGGATTGGCGGCTTATACATAAAAGGTATCTGGTATACACCTTTTGGTTCTGTCAGCGTATCTGTCAGCTTATCTACAAATAAGGCAGTCGTATGAATTTATCACATAACGACGGCATATGGTTATAAAGGCCGTTAGTGAGACTGTATTGTGAGGCTATTACCTGAGACCTTCGTACGAGTGTAGCCGCTGGGTGTAAAAAAAGACCATACACTGCACCGCTCCTTAGGCCTCTTTGTTAAGTTTGTGACATGGAACTTTTCAACCATTTACTCTCCCCATTTGCATTACAGTAGAGACCGAAACCAGTATCTAGAAATCTCGATGTTTAATCTTTCTCCGCACGGGCAGCTCCCACTTGTTGTGGATCACACAGTGCATCGTAAATCGCAGTTCGACTTTTTAGCCACTAGCCATTGGTTGCCACACCATTCTCACTGCAATTTTAGCCCCACGCGAGAAGATAAAAGCCATATATCAGCATTAAAATCCCGGCAATGGTTACCAAGGGGCTCACACCAAGAGTTTGAGGGATTAAGGTCCCGTCCACAACAACAAGGCCGTCGTAAGTATCGACCCCATTGCCAGTGAACATCTCACCGCGATGATTAGTTACACACTTTGTCCCGCGAGCGGACATGCAAGCGTTGCCAATGGGGTGCAATGTGGTACGGGTTTCTGCAGGACAAAGAAAGGGACGAAACTAGATAACGGGTTCAAATCACTGCAATTTTAGCTACGCGCGAGAAGAGAAAAGCCGTAATGTCAGCGCTAAATCCAATAATCTCTGTGTGGCCTACTGTCAGAAAGTAGGGGGTTCTAGCCAGGGGCTAGAATACTGTCAGAAACACTGCACACTGGATCTGGTGGAATTGATGGGGTTGCAATTGCTTGATTGTATTGCCTCTGGCCCCTGGCTTTCTGGCAAAGCCAGAGAGCCTCTATTATAGTTTGTTCGTGGCAGACAGCTGAACTGGCACAGCCACTTTTGGCTGTGCTCAGCTTCATTCAGCTCCGTACGGCTACATTCAGCTTTCGCATAGCTCCGAACAGCTACATACAGCTACACTCAGCGTTGCTCGGAATAGACATCAGCTTGCCGGACCTCCGTGGTGTTCTGGCGCCTGGCCAGAACCCCCTTCTTTCTGACAGTTTCTGACAAGTCCTTCCTCTCATAGGCTAGCTTTTGTTATTTAAATCAACACAGTGATCGCGGCCCGGCTTTTAACCAATGGTGATTTCAAGTGACAAATCACATGATTTAACTGTCTTCACTGCAATTTTAGCCCCGCGCGAGAAGATGAAAGCCATTACATATGTCAGCGCTAAATGGCGTAGTCATCGGGCCGCCTTATTTACCTAGTGCTACTTCATAGTACTTGCTGACACGACGTCAGCATTGCAAAAAGCGGGTGATGTCAGCCATTCTTGCCCTCGTGCTGGAGTTTGACGTTTCTTAAGTATCGCTAATCCGTGTCCATACCATATCAAGAGTGCAGGGCGGATAGGAGGGATCGACTTAAATGTGTTACGGCCTGCACATAAGGGGTTAAGACAGGTCGCCGGGTTGAGTCACAACGAGGGGTTGGAGGCAATACCGTAGGTGAGGATCGGAGGTTGTTGTACGCCAGGACTCTCAACGGGGGCCTGTCACTTGTCACTGTAGGCCGTTGCCACTATAAGACACAGAGGCTCTGCGCAGTAGGACACAATTAACAATGACATTACTTGCGTAAGGAACCAGAATCCTCACGCCGCATCGTGGACACGATGATGGTAAACTATCTAGAGGTAACTTGTACCCTGATCATCGTGACTAGCGTGGTTTTGTCACGAGCGATTGGAAGGAATGAGCGGCCTCTGGAACAGAGGCCTGGATTCCAGAACCACTCCAGCCCCGCGTGGCGGTGGTGGTCGCGACTGAAATGTCGTCACCATTTCGTCACCCACGAGTCACCACCGATTCGCCACCGATTCGGTAGAACAAGCAGACACCCCCAACCTTTGCGGGAGAAAAGGTTCTTTCTCCTGCAAGGTTCAGTCTATGTGATCAATTGCTCCCGAGCTTCTTCAGTGAACCACCTTCCTTACAGTAGAGGCCGAAATCAGTGTCCAGAATTCTCAATGTTCAATCTTTCTCCGCACGGGTTAGTTCCCCACTAATTGTGGGTCTCTGCTGACATAATGGCTTTCATCTTCTCGCACGGGGCTAAAATTGCAGTGATTTTTTCACCGTGACATCTCTCATGAGCAGCGACCCCACAATTAGTGAGGAACTAGCCCGTGCGGAGAAAGATTAAACATTGAAAATTCTGTACACTGATTTCGGCCTCTACTGTAACAGTCAATCTACAGCGAGAGAAAAATCGACCTCGTTGATCGCCGGCTGAAAGGAGTCACCCAACCGCTGCAGGACCAAATTATACGGTTTCAAAATGTCACAGCAACAACCGCAGCCGCAGTCATCGCCGAGCCACTTGCAGATTCCAAGCGGGCTGCCTTCGTCACACCAGCCATGCAGAGGTTATCATAAACGCGATATAAGTTAGACTGGAAAATATTGCAAGTGCGGAGCGTAGTTTACTTAAGATAATGTAAATATGCCAAGCTGTAGCTATAAAAGGGTTGTCAAGACGTTCGTGTTAATGTGCACAGTATAGATTACATCACACTGTGTGACAACATTGAGTGGCCATTTCGAGGTTTGTAGATGCTGAAATACTGTGTGACTCACAGCAAATGGGGTACTGGCTCGTGCGGAGAAAGATTAAACATTGAGATTTCTGGACACTGATTTCGGTCTCTACTGTACTACGTCCCAGAACCGGATATTTTTGTCTTCTGATCCTGACGCAAGCACTGTTAGGCGAGAAGGTGACTGAGAAGACACAACCGCTATTAGGTACGGCCTTACAAAATCCGTTGATCTTAGGTACAGCCCACAAAATCACTGCAATTTTAGCCCCGTGCGAGAAGATGAAAGCCATTATGTCAGCAGGGACCCACAATTAGTGGGGAACTGGCCCGTGCGGAGAAAGAATTCTGGACACTGATTTCGGCCTCTACTGTAGTGACCTTCCTTACAGGTTCCCAGTGAGCACAGGGAAGGACTCCATCCCGCACGTGCTACGGTGGCCCTTGCGCACGCGTATGCCCCACCATCCACTCCACTTGCCTCTGATTGGCCGCATCAACGCACTTACCACCCATCAAACTGGAATAGCCTTCTACGACTCTGCTCCGAACTCGCCATATGACGGTCTGAATGTCAATGACTCTCACGTAGTGGCATCACCGTTTCAAAATGATCTGCAGGCCTTGTTATGTGCCAGGTAGTCTTGAGGTCTTCGGAGGTTGTTGCAAGATCTATTAAGATACTCTTACAGCCTATCGAGATGGATGCAGGGCCTCTTGAGATAGTCGCAAAGCCTGGATAGCCTCAAGGACTCTTCAACTTCGAGATGGGCTATGTGGCCAGTTTATAATTCCCCAGGGATTTGGAAGGCCGTTATGGTAAATGGGGTGCTCATACTCAAACTCCTTAGCTACATGCATTGCTCAGAGTGTCAATAGGCAAGGTATATTCCGCCGATTACCATGTTCCCCTTTGGGCGGTTCTGGCTCGAGTTGATGTGAAAGGCTTCTCACCGGCGGTTACATCCCCATATTGAACGGTACTCACCTCGCTTGCCACCTCTACCTCTTCTTAATCACTCGAGAACGCATTCTCCACTAGAAGTATCCGCTTGTCCGAGCCCGTGCTATCCTGCTTAAATACCACCGACCGTGATATAATCCTCTTCCCACTAAGAACTCTTATCAGCTTCACTAATGAAGAACTGTGATGTGGCGGTAAATCTAGCAGATATTCTCCTAGCGTGATGTCTTTCGACTCCCGGAGTCCCATAACGGAAGTTTCACCAGTGGGTGCGACAGCATGTTTTCGTCTTCGTCTCATAGCCTTTGACGCCACGTTAAAGTTAAGAATACCCGTTTGTTTCGGGACAGGCTCTTGCTGTAAGACGATCCAGGTTATCGCTGTGCCGCAGATTGCCGTGATAAGAGAACATGTGATGATGAACGTCCAGGCCGTCTAGGGCTGGACTACGAACCGCTTTATCGATTTTCCTATCGTAGCGGTAGTTTCCATCTCCTCCGGCACCGGGTATGAGTTAGCAAAGCCCTTAATTCCGTTCATAGTTGTGTTGAATTCCAGAAGAAGTGCGGACCTGGACTGAATGACCATGGTAAGAAAGTTCTGGATTAGCTCCTGGTCATTCGCGCTGCCTAATGTCAGTTCTTGCCTTGACATTAGGGTGAGTCGATTGACAAAACTGTGCACTAAGGCGATGTCGTCTGGGGCTGTATTTACAGGGGCGACTAGAATACTAGTCTAAGCGGTCTTGAAGTCCTCGAGGTACAAAGGAACTTGTGTGGGTGAAGTTGTAACTACCGCGGATTGGATGGTGAGGTCTTGCCAGCTATACAACGTCGTGCTGCGCTGGCTGTAGGCTGTCATCACTGTTGTTCGATTGGCCTTGAGGGAGGTTAAGATCCAGGATCGATCGCTATCACACGCGATAATATACGCGGGGCACATGCTCCAGCCTGGGCGGAGAGGTACTTAACTGTCAGTAAGGTTCTGTGGTGGTTATGGTCTGCGGTCATTAATGTGTCTTCTCACCTGCGGTAATGGAGCTCCTAACCTGCTTCCCATAAAGGTACACGCCTCTCCTGGTATTCTCGCTGTAGAATGTTCGACAATCTCCCTCTGGGTCGAAACGTGCTGATTCGGGGACTGGTTTGAAAGTTAAGCCGATGCTCGGAGCGTTGATAACTTGGATGGACTCAGTGCTAGCAAAGCGCTTTTCGTCTAATACTTGGTGTTGGATATCTCGTGAGATAAGACGAACTTGGTCTAGACTTCCAGGCAGGAGGTACGCAGTACAGTTTTCTCTGCATGATTCGACTGACTAAGGTATAGCGAAGCGGGGATAGTGGAGGAGCACTCCGCCCTATTGCTCTGCGTATGGGATGAAACCGGACCTTTGCCAGTGGACCGTCTTTAAAAGTTCCGGGCTTGGTAGTATCGCTCTGGCGTAAACCTTGATGGTTTCGCCGTAAACATCTTCGACGAAGGAGCTCTGAACTGTGAAGAATTCAGAGTTAGGAAGGCGTTTTATCTAATGGATTAAGCCAGAACCGCGTTAGGTAGGGTCTCCCTTGTCTAACTGTGGTATGAGATAGCCTTTGCTTATAAAAGAAAAAGGAAGAAAACGGATGAGAGGACTGAGGGACGGTGAGATGCTATGATCTTGGGCTCTCTTACCACGTACACTTTAAAATCGATCCAAACGTAACTGCCATAAACGGAATCGCCAGCCTAGGCAATCACATCACAACTGTCAGCGACATGACCCCAACCCCCAACACTAAGATAGGTAACTCACTTAATTAACCTAACCAGCTTCTTTCCCCTCCCGACCACTGTTAAGGCCCCCGCTGCGAAGAACCCCGTCCCAGGACTTAAAAGCCCAAATGTTAACGCCTCGATCCCTTCCTTGTCCCTCTTCCTTCCCTCTCCGCCCCTCCCCACGGCAGCCCATCTCTAATAATTAAGCAGCCCCGTAACAACATAAACCAAAAGTATTGTATAAAGCTGAGAGAAAATAGAAAGTAACAAATTGACCGTGGGTCCGTTAAATAGGGTGTCTCCGATGAAGGGGTGGCCGACAATTAAGACCCAGCCGATGAAGAGGGAGTAGATGATTGTGAAGATGATGAGAAGGGTCCAGGAGAGCAGGGTTGGCCAGATGGTAAGGGCGTTGGTGAGGATGTTTCTGGTTCTGTAATGGTACGGTAGGGTAGGGGTTGACATGTTGGCTTGGTCCCTGGGGCTTCTTGTCGTGCTAGTTATGGAGTCTCCTTCCATTCGAGCTACGACTGTATTTGGGAGAAGAGGTGAAGGGTGGTTTGAAATGGCTAAGAAGAAGTTTGCACGTTGGTTGTGGTGAGAAATTCGGGAGAGGAGGAAGTGTGTTGCTGCCTTCAGAGCCTTGCATCCCAAAATGGAATGGACCGACTGCACCGCCACAGCATGTAACGCGAGATGCGCAGTCCGTTCACTCTTCCAGCATGTCCGCAAATGACATGAATACATCATGTTGATGATGATATATAATACAGAAGCGAGTAGATCGCATAGCCCGCCCACGACGCAGGCACAACCACCTAGCTCAGCCTCTCTCATCCCACCTTGAGCCCCAGATTATGCCATTCATATCCCCTTTCGAGCCAACACAATTTCAAGATGCGATCCCATCTATCCCATCCTTGCTCCATGCATTATAGATCTTCTGTTTATAGAGAGGAGATTTCGTCTATCGCGTCGCCACCTTTCTCTCCATGCCTTCCGCTTCCCCGCAGATACCCCCTTGAAATTATGAAACTCAACCGCCGCCGCCAGCCACAACGTTACACAGGGGGTATCATAAGAAGGGAAGAATGGAGGACCAAGCACAAAAGTAGTAAGTTTGATGCAAGAACCGTCAGCGACGAAGAGAACAGCGCACTGCCGTGGCGTACTAAGCCGTGGCGGATGGCTCGGCTGGGGTTGCTGCCACCAAGCAGCTCGAGAACCTTATTAACAACAGCGTTGGGGTATCCTCGACGGCGAGAAAGGCATGGATCATGGCCTCGTAGGTGCTGGCCTCCAGCCGATCACGGCCTACTGATACGTAGACTTCCTTAGCCTTGGCGATATTCTTCTCCGCCCCCCAGCCGTAGATAAGGGTAAAATCTGATCCCTCGAATACGATTTCAAACTTTTTGGCATCAAGAGTATAAGGTCCCCACAGGGAATTTAGAAATATCTCCCAACTGTCGTTTGTAATAATTAAAGACAGATATGGTTTGTCTATGTCATTGCCGAAGCAACCTACAAGTGTGAAGTATATTCCCAGTTCTCGATATGCAAGTAGTAATTCTGTCGTGCGGAAAATTTTCACCCATATTTCCTAAGAGCTATGATAAATGTAAGAATATATTGAAAAGTATAGTAACTTCTGTGTATTTGATACGAAAATCAGCGCTAAAAGCCGTGGGCTGGCTACTAGGTTTGATACTTGCACTGGAGGTTAGAGTATGTATATTCTTTTCCAATGAGATTGTGACCTTATTTTGGTTCTTAATAAACTTCATTTGAAGTACATTAGAGACCGAAATTAGTGTCTAGAAATTTCAATGATTAATCTGTCTACGCACGGGCTAGCTCCCCACTTGATTTGTTTCGGCGCTAACATGCTGTACTGTAGTGGAATAGAATTTTCTCTACAGCGTGAGTCATATGTATAAATGAGTCACTATATTAAATTAAGTGACTCAGCATTCTCCTGAGCGGTGTGGGGTAGATACGTCAACAGTGGATAAATTTAAATGAAGAGACCTGAGCGGTGTGGGGTAGTTACGTCAATAGTGCATATATTTAAATGGAGGTAAGGGTAGTAATAAAAGAAGGGGGTGAAAATAGCCGGACATCATAACGTAAAGAGTAATGTGAAGCCTGCAAGGGTAGATTACCACATTAGATGCTGCCTAACCCGGTAGGGAAGGCCGCGACACTGAGATTATAAGATTAAGTTAAAAGAAAAAGCTTAACTAAAGTTCTTCAAAATATACCACTTAAACCCCAGGTAAAGAGAAGCTTTACAGGAGTATATCGATAAAAACTTAGTAAATGATTTTATCGAGAAATCGTAATCCTTAACAGGATATTTAATCCTGTTTATTCCTAAGAAGAACGGAAAATTACGACTTATTATTAACTACTAATCGCTTAACGAGGATATAATTAAGAATCACTACCTGTTACCTTTTATTTTAACGTTTAAGGAATAAATAACTGAAATTAACTAGTTCTTTACCCTTAATATTGACTGTAGTTTTAATCACATCTGTATAAAGGAGGGAGACGAGTTTAATACTGTGTTTTAGATACCGCTTAGACATTTCCAATATAAGGTTATACCTTTCAGCTTAACTAATACCTTAGCAATATTCTAAACCATAATAGACTATATACTCTATCCCTTTATTAGTAAGTTTATATTTATATATGTAAATAATATGTTAATTTATTTCTAAACAAAGGAAGAATATTAATAACTGTTGAAGTTTGGGGTCTGAAGGCCTGTAATACAGTGCCTCAGAGGTGCCTACAGCGAAGCTGTAGGCGGCAGCGGAAGCTGTGGGAGTGGAAA
>Ga0247769_1000064_pt1 | contig 17884 bp, 21 predicted proteins | sample UWRJL166409R6_FD_179942 | JGI IMG/M metagenome (GOLD analysis project Ga0247769, IMG submission 179942) | Plant litter microbial communities from Arlington Agricultural Research Station in Wisconsin, United States - UWRJ-L166-409R-6 | ecosystem: Environmental > Terrestrial > Plant litter >... | reverse complement strand
TTTCGGTGGTGTTCGATTATGTCGACGAGAATAACTACTACTACGCCAACTTCAGCGACACTATCGGCGAAAACGCAAACGGCCTGTTTAAGGTAGAAAAGGGCGTCCAGGGCAAACTGGCCGCATTCCCCTCTGCTATTGACGCCAATAAGCTATATAAAATCGAAATACGCAAAGCCAAGGGCGACATTAAAGTCTACCGCGAAGACCTTTCCGCCAAAAAGGGCAACGAGTTCCTGGTGCGCGCCGACGGCAAAACCCTCGCGTCACAGCGGATAGGCTACGGTTCCCGTGGTGGGGCGGCTACTTTTGACTCGCTCGTACTTAGAGGTGAAGGTGTTGTAAAGGACCCTTCCCCGGCGCCTGACCCAGAAGATGTCCCGGACCAACCACCCACCCCAACTCCTACTCCTACCCCTACTCCAACGCCAACCCCTACCCCAAGCCCAACGCCAGCAGGCGGCCGGACTATTAATGTGAATAGCGTCGAACAGCTAACGGCTGCAATGGCTGGCGCTCAGGCGGGCGACGTTATAAACGTAGCCGACGGTATGTACTTGAATAAAAAGGGCGCATTGTCGCCCATTGCTGTCGGCGGCAAATCGTACACCGGTACCTTTACTTCGGCCGGCAAAGCTGGCACGGCTGACAAACCGATCGTATTGCAAGGTTCACGCAATGCCATTATTGACGGTGGTGGCACGGGCAGCCAGTATGGGCTCTACCTGGTCAATGCCAAACACTGGATCATTAAAGGCATAACAATCACCAATGTCACAAAAGGGATCGTTATAGATGGCTCGACCAACGTCATACTAGACGGCGTTTCCGTCCACGATTCCGGCCAGGAAGGCGTGCACTTCAGAGCGTTCAGCAGTGACAACATCGTTAAAAATAGCACCATCTATAACACTGGCCTTAAAAACGCAGCTTACGGCGAGGGCGTTTACCTTGGCAGTGCCAACTCCAACTGGGGTACGTACACCGGTGGCAAACCCGACGCGTCCGACCGTAACCAGGTGCTCAGCAACACCATTAGTAATACTGGTGCAGAAAGCATCGATGTTAAAGAAGGCTCCACTGGCGGCCTCATCCAGGGCAATAGCTTCGACGGTGCTGGCATGAGCGGCAGCTGGGCCGATTCATGGATCGACATGAAGGGCAATAACTACATGGTGCGCGACAACAAAGGCACGACCAGCAAGACAAGCGCCATGCTGGATGGCTTCCAGATCCACGTTGCGCTGAATGGCTGGGGTACAGGCAATACGTTTGTCGGCAATACCGCCGATGTCCGCGGGCAGGGCTACGGCTTTTGGCTGCAGGACAAGGCCGTCGGCAACACTATTTCTTGTAACAATATCGTTCTGAACGCTACCAAGGGCTTCGCGAACGTCGCCTGCAAGTAAACAACGCTTGGCTAAGACCGCTCTCTTCCCTGGGAGCGGTTTTTAGTAACGCAGAGTGGCTGCAATTGCGTCGTCACTGCCAAACAACCGCGGCCTCAGCATAAACAACCGCGCCAAAATCACATGCATCTGCAAGCCAAGTGCCAGCAACAGGAAGCTGCCGATGCCGTACATAATGCCAGTCAGCTCGGGCAGCATATCTATGCCCACCCGCGATGTTAGCACGCAAAAGGGCAACAATATCTTAACCGAAAAGAACCAGTAAATAAGCCATACCACAAACGCGGCAGCCCGCACGCCAACGCGAGCGCCAAGTTCCAGTTTGACCACTTTTTTGGAATGGCCAGGCGTGGCTTCTTCTACATCTATTAAGGCGCTGGTTGCCCGCGACATGAACCGGAAAAGTATTTTAAGCAAAAAGTACACCAGGCCCCCGATCACGAGCGATATGGCCAGCACAAAAAGATTATAACTGAACGGCCCGGCAGACAGCGCACTGACGAACCCGGTAATACTGCCTGACGCTTTTTCTAGTGACAGCACCAAACCCTCGGAACCAAAAAAGTAATCGTAAAAGAATGGGCTTTTGGCAAAGTGCGACCAGTTTATTGCGCCCAGTAAAAGCCCGGCGATAATAAGCGAAATAATCGTACTGCACAACGAAGGTTGTAGCAGCAGTCTGAATAGCCGCATTTGATTCATGCCTTTATTTTACACGCCCAACGGCCCAAGGTCATTCCAATCAAGCTAGCTATCAGTCCTGGACGCAGACGACATTGGCGAGCCCCAGTCCGGCAGTACTGACGGTATTGCTGCAGTAGACCACATTTCCCTGGCTGATGGCACCTGTTACCACGTTAAAACCATAGCCTGCTGCGTTGACATTGGCTACGTTGGCCCGGAACACGTTGCTGGCACCCCAGCCACTGTAGACATTATGTACCTGGTAGCCATCCAGCAAGGTGTTGGTTCCGGTGTTGTTTTCGATCAGATAGTAGTTACCTTTGGCATCAATCCACGAATCGGCGCTATTTTGACCGGAGAGCGAACTACCCTCGAAAGTATTGCCGGCAATGTAGCCACCGACCGAACCTTCTTTGAGGTCAAGCGCCTCAGCCGTAAAGTCACTAAAGCTGTTATTGAGCACAATGTTGCGGTCCGAGCGGTCGGGCTGGCCGCCGGTATATGTGGCCCAGTTGGAGTTGGCACTGCCAATGTAGACAGCCTCGCCATATTGCGCTGACTTTTTGCCGGTGCCGGTGATCTCTGAGTCACGAATTACATTAAACTGCGAGAATGAGCGGAAGTGCACTGCTTCCTGGCCGACATTCATAACTTTCAGATCAGCCAGAAAGTTATGACTACTGCCGTCCAGCACGATGCCTTTACTGGCATTGGCCACCGTAATCCCCGTGACATTCCAGTAATCTGCGCCATATAGGTAGAGGCCGTAGCGGCCGCCGGTGCCACTGCCGTCAATAATGGCGCTCCGGCTACCGGTAAGCGTGATAGGGTTACTCGCCGTGCCATCTACTGTGGCCGCAAATGACCCACTGTAGTTGCCGGCTGTCATGGCGCTTTTGTAAGTGCCGTCGGCCAGGACAATCTTGTCACCGGGCTGGGCGGTTTGTATGGCTGTCTTGAGCTGTTCGGAAGTGCTGACATTAATCGTTCGCACCGTGCTCTCCGTCATGGTGGGGTTACTGGGTGTAGGCAGACTCTGACTCTGATCAATGACCGGCAGAGGCAAGCTGGTCTGCACGAGTGTCGGGCTGAGCGTTACGGTGCTGGAAAGCTTTGCGGTGACGCCATTAAAACTGGCATTACCGTTCACCGTTGCTACGCCAAACTTGGCAGTAGCCGTGCTGGTATCCGCCATCTTGGTGATATAAGTGCCGTTGATATAGAGCTTTAGGTTGCCAGAGGCCTTGCGCATCTCCAGCTCCGTGCTCTGCCCGGCAGTGATGCGGTTAGCCAGACCCAGTAATTTAGTGGGCGTACCGCCACTCACCTGGTAAAAGCCACTCAGGTACGTAGCGTCAGCACTACTCAGATTGAGGTAATAGTAGTTATCGGCATCCACGTAGTTGAACACTAGCGAGACATTGGCCGGCGTGCCATCGGCGTTACTGAGCGCCGTAGCATTGGCGGTCAGACGCCAATCGGTTGTGCCCGTTACATTCTGATCTATTGCGGTCGTAGGCCCACTTTGACTAATCGTCAAAGGCACTGCTAACGCCGTTCCTATGTTACAAAGTGAAGCGAGTAAAAAACCACCAGCTGCCAGTAACGGTATAAGCTTCAAGGGACGGAATCGAGTCATGGATACCCCTCTATTTAACTACCCTTATTATACAGAAGTATCCTATTTGCAAAAACGGCAATTTGATCGCTTTGCTTTTGTAGCGGGTTCTCTCCTGCTTAAGTTAGCCTTTATCCTTCATCTCATAAAATATTATTGTTGGTGCGTTGCTGGCTGCAAAAGTACTGACGTTCTCACTCGACAGGAATTTCGGTAAAACGTAATTCGTAGCTGGGTCAATGTTGGGCTTGAGTTTAGCGCGGAGAAGCTTGTCTTCGTGTAGTACTATGCCGCGAACGGTTATTTTTGATCATGACGGGATTATAGCTGAGGCTGCCCAGCTTTGCCATTCACTATTTTAAGCAGGTCGCGAAATCCGCACATCACATAGGTAGGCTTGTGTTCCAGGAGCTTGTCGAGACTGTAGTGCTTTTGATGCTCAACAGAACAAAATAGTGCCGTGTCTGTTCCCGCATTCTGCCCGGCTATAATATCCTTATCGCGGTCGCCAACCATAATCGCCTGCTCAGGCGTACCACCCATGCGTTCGAGTGCCATAAGGAGCGGTTTAGGGTGTGGCTTGCGTTCAGACTTTTCAATATCGTCGTCGGTAATAATTGTTTCAAATAGTTCTGTAATACCGTATTTTTCTAAGGTGGGCAGAATCATACGGCGCTCCGAAGTAGTGATGAGTGCAAGATCTTTGCCGTTGTCTTTTAATTCCTTCAGCACTTCTAGTGCATCGGGGAAAAGCTCAACATTGGGCGAACGACTCACGACAATTTCACCAGCTTCTGCCATTGCTTTGGTAGCTTCTTCTGGCGAAATATCTGTATGCGCAGTAACGTACGCAACAAACCCCCAGGTTGATTCAATAAGTTGCTGGCGCGTTAAAGAGTAGCCGCGCTTTTGGAGTACTTCGTCTAAGGCATCAGGCCAAAGGTCCAGCGTGTGGGCAATATTTCCGTCCCAGTCGAGCAGGATGTATTTGTAAGACTTCATGATTTACTCAGTAGAGCCTAGTTGTAGGTTGAATGAAGCTGCTCTTTTTGCAGATATAACGCGACAGTAGATGCTGCTATAGCTACCACAATCGTAACAGTCAGGACGATAGTGGCAATAATTACCTTCTTGCGGCGTGTTTGATTGGCGCGCTTAGCAATATTATCTCCGATCAAATAAGCGCTAAAAATAGCAGCAATATTGAGTATGAACGCTGATAGCCAGAAACGACCAATGATTGAGCCGAGTATGCTGCTTAAGAAAAAACCTTCAACGGCTACAAACGAAGCAAGAAGTAGCGTGGTTTTGGTTGGCTTGTTAGAAATCTTTGAAGTAATCATAATTGCCTTTTGTGATTTAAGCTGGCCGGGGTCATCACCCGGCCAGCCTGTTCATGCAGCTATTGTACCACTGAGTCGATCAGCTCAGTAGCCCGGCCCCCACGTCCAACCCTGCGTCTGAAGGTCGCCGTTGCTGTACGTGTGGACGACTTCCACCCCGGTGCATGCCTTCGGCCTGCCGTCGGTCATCTGCGACCAACTGGAAGCGAAGGGGTTGATGTCGGAATCGTGGGCGGAGCTGTAGCTCTGCTTGCCCGGATTCCAGACGGTCACCCGTGCCCAGATGCCGATGCCGTGGGGCAGATTCATTGCCCTGTAGGCCGTGACCGTTCGCCAGTAGGGCGTGTAGCGACCCCAGTTGGCGACGCACGACGGCGACCACCACAGCTCCAGGATGCCGTCGGGGACGGCCATGGAACCCACGGTCTTCGCATCGTGGCCACATCGATCCTCAGGATCGAGGCCATTGCAGCTCGCGCCATAGCAACTCTCTCGCGAGTAGCGCAGCAAGAGAGCAATAGCTGCGGCCGCCACCTTTGCCCAGGGTGACTTGCTATTTTAGACAAAAGGTATATTATATCGTAGTTGCTGACCTTCAAATTGTGTTAGGAGTGGGCATGGGACTGCCGAGTTTTGGGAGGCCAAAAAAGGGACCCGACTACAAAAAGCGGCTACTCGATCCATCGAAGCTGACCATGGACGCTGTCGTCCGACGCTACTGGCAGGATCACGATGGATCGTGGCGGCCCGAGGACTACACCATCACTCGCAACGGAGCTTTTACCCGTGAGGGGTCCTTGTGGACTGTTGGCCGTAGGTCGGGAGCAGCCAAGCAGGAGTACATCTCACTCTCTGACATGGGTATCGTCCCGCGTCGTAACGGGAAGTACGCCACACGTGCGTACACCGTCCTCTTGAAGTCGGGGCGGCAATAGGAGCACAAGTCGCACCCACACAGGCTGTCGCCAGATAGCCCAGCACAAAGATCCCCGTCCCGCCAACCCTCACAGGGCGCGGGGCGGGGCTTTGCACCATAGCCGCTCAGGCCACCCAATTACCTCCCAAGACGCAAGCCTGCGGAGATTTTCTATCTGCAAGTGTTTCGTAAAACACGATAATTTCAACTTGGTGACCCTACCGGGAATCGAACCCGGGTTGCCGGGATGAGAACCCGGTGTCCTAACCGCTAGACGATAGGGCCGAAACGAAGAAACTGATAACTGCTGAATAATACCACAACAGAGGCGTTGCGTCCATCCTTACATATACCGCGAGACGATATGTGTTCGACGGTGGTTTTTAGCGTAATGCCTGCCGAGTGCCTGGCTGGCGAGTTCTATGGCGAGTCGCCGGGATTCTGGTGTGGCCTTTTCATTGTGTGCCCGACCCGCCAGTTCGCTCGCCATACTAGTGACGAGCGCGGTACGGGCAAGGGCTCGACCGCCACTGCGTAGAGTTTGGTCGAGTTCGCTTCGATGTTCTTGTTCAGCCTGCTGAGGCTCATGTGGCTCGTCGATGGCTTCATCAGGACTACCATGAGCTTCTGGCGCGGTTGTGCTCATGGTTTTATTATAGCAAACTTGATGGTGTGGCTAAATTGTGGACTGAATGGTATAGTTTCCATAAGCGTTCAGACTAGAAGGGACTCACAAGTGAGTACGCCTGAGATGATAAGGGCAAGCCGCGTGGCGGTTGGCAGAATCACAAAGATACTGCTGCCGGGCTGGCGCGGACGCTATCGTATCGAGGGCCACGACGATGCCAGTAGCGTCGTAACTGTCAGCAAGACCAGACAGTTTGCAGGAGAGCGGCTGTTTCTCATTGAGCTTACGGGCGGCATGATTCAGCTGATCTCGGTAGCCACAAAGGGGGTAACCCCTCGGCCCCTCGGTCTGGCTTCCAGTGAGCTTCTCGTGGTCATCTGTGCGCCACGGAGAATGATCGGTACGTTGCATCTCGACAATCAGACACGCATTCCGCCCGGCGACATCAAGCAGCGGCGGATCAAGTAACGCCTGGTCCTCAGCGGTGGCGGGCGTCGCGCATATGAATGCGCGGCCCCGCCCCACGGAATCTGAACTTATTTTTGACTTTCGAAAGCCTGGATAATCTCGAGGAGTCGTCGTGGCGTAATGTCGGCTTTGATCAGATAGCCATCAGCCTTCGACTGCATCGCCATTTTTGACTCGTCATCTTGCTCGAAATTAGTGAGCACGACAATTCGTGAGTGTGGCACCTTGTCCTCGTCACCACGCAGCGCCTGTAGTATCTCTGTCCCCTTTTTCTCCGGGAGCATGACGTCGAGCAGAATGAGGTCGTATTGCTTGGTCAGGGCGGCTTGCAAACCTTCTTCGCCGTCTTTGATGAGGTCAACTCGGTAACCTTCGCGTTTGAGGCTGCGGCTGTACATTTCGCCGATAAATAGGTCGTCTTCGATGAGCAGAATTGTTTTGATTGTCATGGGTGTTACCTTCTAAACATTGCGTGATTTTTGATCCAGCCTTCACGGGTGTCGATGATCTTCTCGTTTCCATTATCACCCGCTGCCAGCTTATCTGCAACGGTGCTATAGATCGGCGTCGTGAAGCCAAATGTCGTTCCTTTGCCCTCTACCGAGCGAACCCAGACGCTGCCGCCATGCGACTCGACAATGGCTTTACAGATGTACAAGCCGAGGCCAGTGCCGCTGACGGTCTGACGCGAACGATGCGAACGGTAGAATTTGCTGAACAGATTGCCGACGACAGAACCTGGCATACCGATGCCGAAGTCCTGCACGGTGACCTCTACGAAATTCTGTTTGACGGCGGCATTGACCACGACTTCTCCCCCATCTCGGCTATATTTGATGGCGTTATCGATGAGGTTGCTGATGACTTCGCTGAGGCTCGAACGGTCTGCGGCGATTGTCGGCAGGCTGTCCGGAACGTTGAAGGTCAGCTTGCGATTCTGTGTCTTGGCGCGCAGGGCTAGGTCGGGGACGAGGGACGTGATGATATCGATGACGCGCTCCTCTTGGAGGTGGAGCTTGAGGTGGTTGCGATCGTAGCGTGAGACATTGAGGATGTTGTTGATGTAGCCACTCAAGCGCTCGCTGCTGACTTGGAGACGGTCGATCAGTTGTTGCTGTTCACCGGTCAAGCTGGGCAATTCTTGTCCGAGCAGCTCGAGGTAGCCGCGGATGACAGTGATCGGTCCGCGCAGCTCGTGGGCGGCCAGGGCGATGAAGTCCATATCTTCTTCCTGTGGGGCGTATTCTGTGGTGCGATCGACAGTTATGAGGATTGCCTCCACGCCGTCCTTGCCACCTTTGTGGAAGTCGCCAATGATGTCAAAGACGCGGCGATCTTCTTCGCCAGGCAGTTTGTTAGCGACGCGACGCCAGACTTTTGTGTCTCGGAGTTTATCCTGGCAACTTTCGAGCCAGCCGTCGAGGCTGTCGCTCTGCTCGAAGTTCAGCTCGATGATAGTCTTGCCGTTGCTGTCCTGATGCGTTGGCGCTAATGAGTTGGTGTACATAACATCTGCTTTGGCACTGAGTGCGATCACGCCAACAGGCATTGTATCGACGAGGGTCTGGAAGATTGCTTTGGGCGTTGCGTCGTCATCTTCGGCTCGGGTGATTTTACTGGAGCCAACCGACAGATCGTAAACGGTCTGTACGAGTGTCTTCAGGCCGCTTTTGTCATCTTGGGGTAGCAAGGTTGGCGCTTGGCCCGGATTGCTGCTGACGCGGACGATTGTCTGCCAGAGCACCTTGAGTGGTCGAGCTGCCACATTTACAATGATAGGCGTTGCAACAACATGGATCGCTATAAGGACTACTAGGCTGTAGGTAAAGGCGCTCAGCGGATCGAGCCCGGCATACTGCCATAGCACCCACGAGATCGCGCCGGCAACACTGGTGAGGAAGACCTCCACCAGCATAACGACGGCGACGACTTCACTCTTATAATGATTGTAGTAGTCGGATATTTTTACTGCCATGTGACGCTTTGTTCTGTTGGGGTGGCGGTGATCCAGGTTTGGCCCGGGTTGAGCTTGATGTCCTTGCCTTCAGGATTGAGGAAGTGCAGCTGATCTTTCTGACCGCCTTTGCTCCAGGTGGCCTTCTCCATGATTCCGTCCTGGAAGATGTAGGCTTCGCCAGTGGTGTCGTTGACAGTCATCTGCTCACGGTAACCATCTTCAAAACCGATGACGGTTTTGACTTTCATGGCGATCACGACTTTTGGCTTAATCTGGCCGCCTTCCCTATCTTTGTGTGGCGCACCGCCCTCGGAGCGATTGTAGCTATTGGTTGCCTTGTCGTAGTCGTAGTGGACGTTGTAAGTGGCTGAACTGATCTTTATGTCAACGCTCGTGGCGTTTGGAGTTGCGGCAGGCGATTCTGTTTTGCGAGGAAAGCCGGTGAAGTTGCTGCTAGTAAAACCTTTTGACTTATTGAGTTCGTCGATTTTATCGAAGCTGGTGTAGACGTTGTGCGGCGCATAGCGATCTGTGGCACGCCAGTAGTAACCGCCGTTAAAGAATTGATCGGTGTCTTTGTATTTGCCTGGCACGCGGACTTCATTGAGCGCGGTGTAGCTGCCGCCGACATGCGCAATGGTAGAATCGTAAGGAGCGAGCCAACTGAGGTAGTATGGTCGTAAGCTGCGGACTGGCCCGACGAGGCCAGGGCGCGATTCCTGGTACAGCATTGCGAAGCGCGTGATGCCACCTTCGGCGATTGCTTCGTAGCCGATGCCAGCCGTAATGAGGCCTGATTGCGGGCGGGCGTCCGGACTATTTTCGATCATGATGCCAGTGACTTGGCGGTGGGTTGTTGCTTCATCGGGGACTTCAAGGCCGGTCAGTGGCGAGTAATATTTTGGTTTTGGCGGTTCGACTTTAGCCGGCGGGGCTATGACTTTGGCGGTTTGCTTAGGGGCTTTTTGTTGCGACGTCAATAGCATATAGGCTGCGACTCCGCCGCCCGCGAGCAGAAGGATAACTCCCGCGAGGATGGCGATACTCGCCTTCTTGTGGTGTTTAACCCAGTTCTTTATTTTCTCAAAGCGGCCAGGTTGTTTGCCGGAGTGAAAGCTGGGCTGAAAGCCGCCGCCAGGAATAGAGGGAGATTGCTGATCCATTAGTGGCTATTATACCAAAAGCGGCATGGATTGCAGCACGGATAATCTTGTGATAAGGTAGGGGGCGTTCTATCCGAGACGAGAGAGGCTACCGTGGGAAGCAATTATTCGTGGTATTGGACCACTGAACGGCTTTCGGAGCTGCGTCGGATCATCGAGACCGCCACGCAGCGTGACGACAAGGGCTACTACATCGGTCCGATCGGCCTCAGCCGCTACATCATCGCCAATGGCGCCAGGCTGGGTTTCGACGTGCCTCATTCTCAAGTGCCGAATGGGCTGGCGATCTTGGTGCACCTGCGGGTGCTCGACGCGAGTCGCCCGGGACGCGTCGGGCGTGGAGAACGGCGGCGCTATTACCGCGACAGAATCATCGACGATGATGACGTTTTGCGCTACCGCCAGTGGAAGCGAGAGAATCGAGCATAGAGCGAGGGTCTGCCGGGCGGGTATGTACGCGCTCGGCAGACCTGCAACAAATCTGAACTTATAAGCGGTATTGATTGTAACACCAATAATTTTGTGGTACCGTATGGAGCGTTCTGCCCGAGACGAGAGAGGTCAGTATGGGGAGCGATACATGGTATTGGACTGCAGAACGGGTTGCCGCTCTTCGTCGTGTTATAGAGACGGCGGTGGTGCGCGAGGGCGATAAGTTTTATATTGTCGGCTCGATGGGCCTGCGGCGATATATTACAGAGAACGCTGCTCGGCTCGGCTTCGATGTGCCCGCTTGGCAGATTCCGAATGGCATGGCGCTGCTGGTGTATTTCGGTGTGCTCGCCAAGAGTCAGGTGGGTCGTCGGTCAGCGAGCTATCGCCGGCGCTATGACCCAAACAGGCGCATCAGCAGGGAGGCCATAGCTCACTACCGTCAGCTCACGCGTCAGCAACGCATCGACGGGTGGCCGTAAGAAAGGACCCGCCGGGCATTGGATTGCCCGGCGGGTCCTACTAACTTGAACTTATTGGCTATGCGGCGAGGCGCTGCAGCGACACGTCTTTGCCGAGCACACGCAGTGTTTCGAATAGTCCCGGCGCAATGTTGCTGCCGGTAACCTGGGCGCGAACGAGGCCGAATAGAATACCAGGCTTGGTCTGGAGTGATTCGACCAAACCGCGGAGGCGTTCCTCGAGGTCGGCTTCGCTGAAGTCACTGGCGCTTAGCGTTTCCGCGACTGCTGTCAGCATGGCACTGCGTTCCTCGGTCGAGAGCTTCTTGAGCTGTTTGTTGGTGGCAAAGAGATCTTCGGTAATGGTTGGTTCGACAAAGAAGAAGCGTGTCAGCTCGGGCAATTCGGCCAGGAATTTGAGGCGTTCGTGGACGAGCGCTAGGACGGATTTTTTGTAGTCGTCGGTTGCTTCACTCGCCTCTTTGGGCCAAAAGTCGGCAACGCGGGTGAAGAGTTCGTCCAGACTCAGCTTGCGGATGTGCACGCCGTTCAGATACATCAAGCGCTGTTCGTCAAAGTTCCCACCACTTTTCTGGACGCGGGCTAGGTCGAACTTCTCGATGAGTTCATCGACGGTGTAGATTTCCTGTTCGGTGCCGTCGTTCCAGCCAATGGTGGCCAGGAAGTTAAGCAGCGCGCTGGGCAGAATGCCCATCTCGCGATATTCCAGGATGGGCCGAGCTCCGTGGCGTTTGCTGAGCTTGCGCTTGCCGGTCTCGTCCATGACTTGGGGCAGGATGGCATTGATGGGCGGCTCCCAGCCCATGACTTCATGTGTTGCCAAGAATTTTGGCACAGAACTAATGAACTCCTGGCTGCGCATAACATGCGTGATGCCCATGAGGTGGTCGTCGATGATGTGACAGAAATTGTATGTCGGGAAGCCGTCGGCTTTCATGATGATGTAATCGTCGATCATTTCAGGGCCAAGCTTGACGGTGCCCATAACTGCGTCGTCCCACTCCCATGCTTTTGGCTCCAGCCGGATGCGCAGCGCCTGCGTGCCGTCCCACTTTGGCGGGTTCTCGGGACGGTGGTCACGGTACAGGAAAGGCCGCTTCTCGGCCTGGGCTTTTTCGCGTAGCGCCTGTAGTTCTTCCTGGGTGTATGGGTCGGCATAGGCGAGGCCTTTGTCTACCAGCTCTTGAACGTACTTCTTGTAGATATCCAGGCGCTGAGACTGGATGTATGGCGCGTAGGGGCCACCGATTTCAGGGCCTTCGTCCCATGTCAGGCCAAGCCATGTGAGACTGTCGATGATATTTTGCGTGCCGCCGGCAACCTCACGCTTTTGGTCGGTGTCTTCGATGCGTAGCAAGAATTGACCGTCTTTGCTGCGGGCCAAGAGCCAGGCAAAAAGTGCGGTGCGCACAACACCGCTGTGGAGCGCCCCGGTTGGGCTGGGTGCAAAACGAGTTCGAACTGTCATAGCTGTCCCCCTATTATCTCTGTTAATGAATAAAATCACAAGTGGTGTTGCTGGCCCGCCGCCGAGGAAGTCTCGGGGCGGGCCAGACGCTGTCTTACTTGAGGGCTTCGTTCAGCCGTCGCCGCATGTAGCTCAGGGCTGCGTTCTTGAGCTTGTCGGTCGTGTCGACGTTGAACGGGTTGGCGCTGGCCGGGCGGATCCGGTAGGTCACCGTGATCCACACGTAGCCGCCTTCGGACTGCCAGCGCAGGCTGTAGCTGTTGCCGTCGGCCATGAAGGCGCTGAGTCGGCGCGAGTCGATGAGCCTGTCCTTGATCTCGCGGCCGCCGCTCTCGAGCTTGAACTGGATGGTGACCGAGTTGATGGGCCGGCGGAGTTCGGAGACTCCGTTCACGACTTGCTGGACGCGGGTCGTGCGTTCGTCGACTGCAGAAATGCGTACGTTCGGCATCTCTATCCCTTTCGGAAGTTGTTCGCGGAGAGCTTTCCTCTGACATGCTGGAGTGCGAGCGTCGGGATGTCCGCGGCGTCCGCGCCATCGAATGGACGTTTCGACATGCGATACACGAGTTCGATTTCTCCGCCGCCGCGCCACACCAGCGATGAAACTTTGTTGGCGTCTTTGCCCAGCAGTGATCTGACCTGGCCATGCGACGGTAGTCGGCTGGCTTGAGCAGCGGTCAGTCCGATGGTGACGTGGACGCTGGTGACCGGACGGTCTTCCCTGTCGTCGCGGTAGGTGCCGCGGACGAACCTGCTCCCCTTGATGTATGCCTGAGTGACCATCGCCGCGTCCTAGCCTCGTCGCCGGAGCGTGTCGAGCTTTCGGTTAGCCAGCTCCAGCGCCCGCTTGGCGATCTCGGTGGTGTTCTTGAGGCCCCACGGGTTGTCGCTGATGTCGTAGACCGCGACCAGCATCTGGCTGTTGGGGCCACTGTAGGTCCACTCCGGCCCGAAGTACTCACGCAGGGCACCTCTGGTGGTGCCGAGCTTTTGTTCGATGTGGGCGATCTGTGCCGGCGTGACCTGGATGTACACCCGTACGCCCGCGAGCGGACGACGAGCGTGCGGGTACCCCGCCTTCTCGTTGGTCTCGTTGCGGTGGATGTCGGCAACACTAGCGATGCGCGCCATGTCCTTCCCTTCTCTAGTCAGACAACTTATTAAACCACATTTAACGTATTTTTAGAAGGATGGATTTGTAAGTACAACTAGCTACATGCTGGTTGCAATACGGAGCAGTTGGTCGCTACTAAGAGGTGCGCTGCCCTCAATGGTGTACAGCAGGCCGCCATTCACCCAGGCGGCGCGATTGCCGAATGAATAGATGGTAAGGCCACGTTCCTGGTAGGTCAGATAGGTCCCGGTTTTCTTACTAACGTAGTTGTCCAGCACGGCTTGACTGTCCCAGCTACTGGCTTTTTGGTTGATTACAAAGTTGCGATCGTTGGTGTTGCTTTTGAAGCTGATGTTGACTTCACCTGGTTGGTACGTGATCGGTCCGGCAAAGTGATAGCCATCGGGCTGATAGTTGGGATAATTCGCAGAAATGCCGGCTCGTGTTGCGGCGACGCGCATGCTGATGTTCGGCAAATTGATATACGTCAGATACCCTGCCAGTAGTAGGAGAGCGAGCGAGCTCGTGAGAATAGTCGCAAGTCGAGGATGTCGGGCAAGACGCTTGGCGTGATGCTCTTCGGTGTGTGGCGTCGCTTCGGCCAGCCGTTCTCGAATGAGCGCTTCCTTGAGCTCCTTCGGGCTCTGGGGCTGGGAAACGGCGGGCGCCATCGAGCTCATTGCCTTGGCAACGACTGGGTGCATGCGTGGCTGTGCCTCGACAGATGACTTTTGGGCTGGAGCGAGTGCGTGCGTCTGTGGCTGTGTTGCTTTGTGTTCAGGGCCGAATTTGCTGATGAGTGGACTTTGGCGTGCGTACTCGGCGACAACTTTAACCGGAGCTGGCTCGAGCTGGCGAAGTGGTGCAGGCTTCTTGAGCGCGGCGCGGTGAAGGGTTTGTGACCTCTGGAGTTTTTGGTGAACAGCGCGCGCCTTTATCTCAGAATGTGGTTCGGCGGTCTTGAGCCGCGTTGGGCCACTGATATCACTAAAGGCTTTGTGTGGCTGGTGTTCGGGATGAGCGGTTTTTGGAGGATGAGCAACATGATTAACTGGCATCCCGGTCAGTGCGTCGTAGCTTTTGCCGTTGATGGTGACAATATTTTTGCCTGTCATGTCTTGTTTATATATCCCCTGGAATGAGTGCTTGGTGTCTTAATCTTATTTAATAGTAAGGATAAACGCAATGCCTTGCAAGCCCCTCCGGTCTGCAACGCGGTTTCTGTATTGTACACCAGTCCTGTGCTATAACTATAGGGAACAAATGTTTAATTACGATTTTTCTTCCAAGCGCGCTCGGCTGGCACTCCGTTTCTTCACGTACGGAGTGATGACCGTTGCCTCAGTCGTCCTGACGGCACTGCTTGTACTGGTGGCATTGGGGTACCGATTAGACAAAGACTTTACTTTTAGTCAGGGCGGTTTGGTGCAGTTTAGGTCCGTCCCAAGTACTGCGGCCATTACAATTGACGGCAAAAAGCAGGATTTTAATACGCCAAATAAGGCAAATCTCGGCGCCGGTCAGCACAGCTTCGGGATGGAACTAAAGGGTTACCACGCCTGGACCAAGACGACCGATCTGGCACCTGGTCAGCTGCTGTGGCTTAACTACGCCCGCATGATTCCGACCACTGTTACTACAACGACGCTCAAGGAATATCCGGCTATCGTCAGCACACTCCCCTCACCCGACCGTCGTTGGCTGATGATGCAACTGACTACGAATACACCTGACTTTACGCTCGTAGACTACAGTGACGAGAAAAAGCCGGTGTATACGCCACTCCAGTTACCAGCCGAACTCTTTACGAAGAGAGACGGCAAGTATGGCACGTTTAGTGTTGTCGAATGGGACCTGCAGTCCAAGTATGTCCTGGTCCGCCACGAGAATGATGGCGTTACTGAATTCGCCCGCATTGACCGTAGCAAGCCTGCCGACGCTGTTAATCTCACGAAGTTATTCAGCCTGAATATTAAGCAGGCGCATTTCTCTGGCAGTGGCGCTAATACGATCTTTGCTAAAACAGACGATGTCCTTAGGAAGCTGGAAGTGAACGGTCCGACTGCCTCTGCTGCATTGGTAACGGGCATACGGGACTTTACGGTTTATGGCGAAGACACTATTGCATTTACGAACGTCACCGAGAAGTTGACTGGCGATCAAGCTACCAGCGAGCAATTGGTCGGCGTCTTCAAGGGCGGCAAGATTGCGCAGGTGCGGGAGTTCAAGGCTGATGCCAAATTGAAGCTCGCCTATAGCGAATACGACAACCACAGTTACCTGGCGATCACGGATGTCGCCACCTCCAAAGTAGAAGTCGTACGCGACGCCACCGCCACGGGCAGCAGCAAGCAGGCCAGCCTGTTTGCTGAATTCGATCTTGGCGCAACCACGGACTATCTGACATTTAGCAGTAACGGTCGCATGGTCATCGCCCAGCATGGCAACAAATTCGCCACCTACGACATCGAGACGGCAAAGACATACAACAAGACACTCGATTTTGGTTCTGACAAAACCGCCGAATTGAAGTGGCTTGATGATTACTATTTGTACAGCGATGATGGCGGCAAGCTTCGCATCTTTGAATTTGATGGCACAAATGAGCACGAGCTTGCAAACGTCGCCGCTGGTCACGAAGTTATGCTAAGCGCCAATGGCAAGCGGCTTCTGAGCGTCGGCAAGAACGCTACGAGTGGCGTATTCCTCCTGCAGGCCTCGAGCCTTTCGCTTGAGAATTAGGGTGAAGCCAACACTCCAGCAGCTTACTGCTGCGCTTCGGTCTGCTTGGAACGCTGAGACGAGTTACGCTGACACTCCATGGCTGGCTGACAACCCTGCTCGTGGGCAATGCGTGGTGTCGGCTTTGGTTGTGCAGGATTACTTTGGTGGTGAACTGCTGAGATCTCGCGTTGCAGCGGCCCTTATTCGACTTTGACACCGAGCTCACTTGCTAGCTCGTGAGCAATGCCCATCAGCTGAGTGTGGTCAATGGTCAGGCCGCGGAGATGGTTCCAACCATGAATCTGACTGAGCTGCGATCCGCGCGCGTCGACCTGGCGTAGTTTGCATTGGTCGAATATCACCTTCTCGAGTGTGCAATCATTGAATTCAACATCGCTGAGCTCGCCAACCTGGAAATCGGTTTCGACGAAGGTGCAGTCTTCGAACCGCACCTGGCTGAGTTTGGCGAAGCGGAAATTGGCCATATCAAGCTTGCAGCCGCTGAACGTGATATGCGTGAGCGTGCTGCGGCTGAGGTCGATGCCCGCCATGCGGCAATTGGAGAAGCGCACGCGTCGGAAGCTGCCGCCCACAAAGGCAGCTGCCGATAGGTCGCAGCCTCGAACTTCAGTGTCCATCATGCTGATGCCGTCGAATGCGGCATTGACGGCAATGACTCGGTCGAGCGCGGACTCATCGAACGTCATTTTCGGCGCGACAACACCGAGTGCTTCGATACCGCGGAGGATGATCCGCTCGCAATCGGCTTTGGGCTTCAGGATGCGTACGTCGTCGGTGGTTTCCCGCAGGCCAGCAGGTATTTTGGGTAGCTGAACCTTCATGCTAGAACAGTATGTCCCATATGCGCTCGAAGAATGTTGGTGAATTCCCCGGGATTGCGGCCGGGTTTGTCTCCTGTTCGGGCGCTGGTTGGGTAGCTGTGGATGGGTCCGGGCTGATTTGTTCGCCATACACGAGGAGGCGATTGAGTGCGGTGCCGGTCGGTGTACAGGTGATAAGGATAACGGTTGGTTTTCCGCTGTTCTGTTGGAGGATTTTCCACTCAGTGGGCTTAATAATCTTTTTCTGGGAGACTTTGTAGACATAGCGCTTGCCTTCGTAATGCATGTAGAAGAGGTCGCCGGGCTGCAGGCGCTCGAGCAGCACAAAGGTGAACTTATAGGCGCCCGGGTCGAAGACGTCGTTACTGGAGTGTCCGAGGACGGTCATGTTCCCCGTCTGTCCTGGCAGGCTGTTGGCGCCTGAGAGGTTGTAATGGACCACGCCCTTCTCCAGGCCGCCCTGGACGGCGCGATCGTCGACGGTCTTAACATCGTACACGACGGGTACGTTCACGTTGATCTTGGGGATGAGCAGCTTGGGTTCTGGCCCGACGTTGGCATTGGCAGATGGATCGGCTATGAACGTGTCGCTGACGTCAACGGTGCTGCCTGGGCTGACGTAGGCCTGTACTT
>Ga0247769_1000063_pt1 | contig 17900 bp, 22 predicted proteins | sample UWRJL166409R6_FD_179942 | JGI IMG/M metagenome (GOLD analysis project Ga0247769, IMG submission 179942) | Plant litter microbial communities from Arlington Agricultural Research Station in Wisconsin, United States - UWRJ-L166-409R-6 | ecosystem: Environmental > Terrestrial > Plant litter >... | reverse complement strand
CCGCGTCCCAGTCAACGTTGAGGCTGAGCCCTTGGTGTTCTAGCCTACGGCTCGACATATGTCATTCTCTTAATTTTCTTGGGTATATGTAGCTTGGGTGATGGTCCCGTTGAGCATATCTACGTTATTGCCCGCATTTTGGATGACGAGGGTGGCATTGTTGAATATGTTATGGCATCCCAGCATGGCGATGGCGTCTGGTTGTTTCATCTGCTCTACAAAACGCATAGGTTGGATAGGTTCATACATTAGAAAGCCCTAGCATGATCTCTAATATATTCACACCAATAATCGCTAGAGCGCTGACCACTGAACCGATATCCCTCATAATCCCCAGTGACGGCATGTGTAGTACGAAGATTGCGGATGAAAGAAGGATTCGCACAACCTCACCGTGTAATAAACCGTTGCAAAATATACACTTAGAATAGGGGCGGCTTCCAAGCAACACCGCAGAAGGTTCAAGCCACTGGCCATGACCTGCCCCCTGAGACAAACACAACTAGGCACAGGCAGGCGCAAGCCCCCAACTTCACCAAGTCAAGAAACCCTGAGCCACTTATAAGATGAACTAGGTCAGTTATAAGCCCACTTCAACATTCTATCACACGCCCGCCAAAGGTAGAAACTCACCCTATTACCCTCTTCTCGAATTGGTGGTGTTAATATTGTCTCCCCCCCTTTTTTTTCGTTTTTGTTTTCGGCACGCGGGTGGTGGATAGTAGAACTGCTGTAAAACCGCCCGGGGCCTTCTCCTCTCCTTACTCGGGATCCTTACCGAAAGGCGGTAGGTAAGGTACCTACCTAGCTAATGGAACTCCATGGTGGTTGCATCCATCCATCCATCCATCCATCCATCCTCCCCTTCCTGCAAGTACCAACCAAGGCAACCAAGGCGCTTGAAACGGAAGTATGGCCGGCCGTATTCCAGCTCTTGTCTTGAAATTTCTGCTCCGATGCGAATCATCGAACCGGTTTTGTTTTTGCGTTCGTCAAAATGTGTTGAGACTTCAGAAAAAAAACAAGAACCATGTTGCTCGGGTCTAGTCGTTCGTCTTCCCCAACTTCTCATCCAACTTATTACAGGTCAACTGCGGTATGATATTGCAAGCGTCCGGGCTGGGAACCTGTCCGATACATGTCTCTCTGTCCAGCTGTTTCCGTGGACTTTCTTGGGCCGGTCTCCTCAGGGGCAACCGTAGGGTCATTTTCACACGGGATTTGGTAACCGCCGATGTCGTGGGCATTGCAATGACTTCAGGTTTTGGCCATTCGCAACAACGACGCACATTGTATTTGTGCTCCAGGTTATCCCACACAACTCCATAATACGCCACGCATGCTATCTATACCGTACAAAGCACCAATATCCCATGTTGTATTTTATACAGCCCATGATTAAGTTCAGCCCGCCCCGACGTGGCGGGTATGAGCCATGCCATCATTTTCCAGGCTAGCTTCGGGACAACCCGTAGACTGCGCACCCGATAAAAGCTTTCCGAGCTTTAAATCGCCGTCACCGAACTCCAAAACCCTAGCGCGACTGGCTTTCTATGCCTCATTGTTGAAAATGCCGTCCTTGCAGAGCAGCACCATCTTTTTGAAGAAGCGGCGCCACTCCAGCGGGTCCCCCTTCACCTTGACGAAGCGCACCTCTAGCAGCTCCTGGTTGTCGGGCAGATAATACTTGTCTACTAGAATGTCGCCGTGCAGACCCTGGCGACGGTTATCTATGGTGCGGACGCGAAGCGTCGCAATGTGGTCCGCATGTAAGTCCGACGTGATGGTTGCTGGAAGCGGCACATTCAGCTGGTGCAGCGCGTCGCGGAGCATCTGTGCCAAGAGAGTTGGCGGCACATGCGAGAAGAAGCGGGTGAGCGAGTAGGCTGGCACGATATCGCGGAAGCGGCGGGCGTGCTGAGTGAGACTGAGCGGTACACCGGGCTGCTGCGAGAACTGGCTCATTGTCGGCTCAGCCTCGAGGGCATCCCAAGCGGCAGGCCCAATGCGGCGACTAGCTGTGGTAGATGCGGCTGTGGCGTCAGATCGTGTAACGGGCTGGGTGGAGGAGATGGCGAAGGACCCTATTGCGCGCGTGGATGGCCGCTCCCAGTCGAAGAGAACATCGGTGATGGGGATTTCGGGTTGTGTGGCAGGGATCTCCGAGGACCAGCCTCGAAGGTTGTCCGAGTCGATGTCCATCAAATCGGATGGCGCGTGCGGCTGGGAAGGGGTTGGTTCTAAAGTGAGATCGATACGAAGCCCTTCGAGCAACTTCGTGGCGAGCGAGATCTCGTCAGAGATCTTGCCTTCGGGAGTGAGGAGCGGATTTCGGCGGGTGTACCAAGGGTGCTGGCGGATTTGGGCAAACGAGAAGCGCTTCTTGGCCTCGACGCTCATCATGCCGCGCAGCAGCGAGAGAGCATCGGACGGCAACCTCTGCCACAACGTGTCTGTGCTGCGCCCGTTTGTCCGCAAATACTCAAGAAATTCCCAGCTCCCTGACGTGGGCTCGTCCCAAGGTGTATTGCCAACCAGGAGAACGAAGAGGATGACTCCGCAAGACCAAATATCAACCAGATCGGCTGAATACTTGGCCGCATCGGGTGACTTCCTGTCGGACCTGGCGCAGCTTAAAACCTCAGGGGCGATATACGGGGGACTGCCGCACATGGTGGTGCTCTTCTTCTTTTGTCCCTTGTATTCAAACATCGTGGCCATGCCAAAGTCGGCGAGCTTGAGGTTCCCCGTGTCCGAAAGTAGGATGTTTTCTGGCTTCAGGTCCCGATGGGCGACACCCTTGGAATGCATGAAGCTGACGCCGCTGATCAGCTGGTGAAAATAGACGTGGGCGATGTCCTCTTGCACACCAACGTCTGCCTCGATCTTGTCAAACAAGTCGCCTCCCTCAGCAAACTCCATAGCAATCCATTTCCAGACAGCATCCTCGCCAGTAGCGAACCACTCGATAACGTTTGGATGTTGGCCGATGTGAGAGTGCAGAGATACCTCCATGGCAATCTGCTTTGCCGATATCCGGCCATGCTTAATGGCATAGCCTTTGTGGATAAGCTTGACCGCAAACACAGGTGATGGTGCATCCAAAGGTATCGCCTTCTTGATTCTAGCCGGGATCATCAGTCTTGGCGCCCAACAGTACATGAAGGTGTGGGGGATAGCTTACGATGCGTAGGCTCCCCTTCCAATTGTTTTGGAGATAATTCGGAAGGGGAGGTCGCTCGGGAGGGGGTCTAATTGCGATTGCTGCATGACTTTGCTTGGTGGATGTGATGAAGCTGTCTCTGCCCGGTGTATGTGCAGAACCGCTTCTTAGCCCCCAGCTACCTTGCTCAAGGGTGCGGTCCAAGTCGGCTAGGGCGAGGTGGATGAGAGAGCCACATGCAAGGTTGAAATGGTTGAAGATGGGGATACTTGTTAAGCACGCGTTGGCGTCCGCATGGCCGGACAAAGTTAAAGAAATACTGACTATGAGTGGCGAGAAAGACTCAAGGCGCGGTCGTGAACGCGTTCAGCGCGTCTAAGTGAGAGAGGCCTGGATGTTTTGTTTCGTCACCAGAAATAGCGATGCGGGTTGATTGGAGGGGCAGGGGCCGGCTGCATGCAAGCACTGTCTGCGGTTGCTGGGCTGGGGGGTCCTGTCGTGTCGCAATGGGCAAAGTGGGGCTGCGGCTACGTTCTCGAAGTAAACATCGACCCTTTGATCTCAACCTTGCAGGTTCTTGTACCTTCCAACCTCTGACAACACGTCTCTGCCCTCGACGAACTCTGGATATAAATACCATCAATTCCTAAGGCTCGATGTTCATGGTTTTATAGGTTCGGGTTGTCCCTTCAAGTGATCTTTCCAGCAGTGATCGAGTGCACTGACAGTCTTTCTCTGCCGTAGCTCACCGCACTTCAGTCCCCGTTTCGAAAACATCTTCGCCTTCTGCTTCATTCTGCACTATTCTCCTCTCGCCGCCCTCGTCAAGCCCCGTCTCATATTATGTCTTACAGTATGGAGGATAGCCAGAACTCGGCTCCGGGCAGCGTCCCCGTGAGCAAGCTGGGTGGCGCACGGAAAGGTGTTGATGGACAGAACGCTGCGAAGAGGTGAGCGGTGCGGAGGAACTACCGGGATTTGGCACCTTGAAGTATTGCTCTTGTGAAAGCTTATAGCTAACGCTGTGCCGCAGACTGCAGACTGAACTCATGACGTTGATGACTAGCCCCGCGCCTGGGGTGTCGGCCTTTCCTTCCGCGGACGGGAACCTGCTCTCCTGGCGCGCAACCATAGAGGGTCCCGATGACACGCCATATGCGGGCCTCACATTCAAGCTCAGCTTCGAGTTCCCCTCGAACTATCCATATACAGCGCCAACCGTGCTCTTCAGAACCCCCATCTACCATCCCAATGTCGACTTCTCCGGCCGCATCTGCCTGGATATTCTCAAGGACAAGTGGACGGCCGCATACAACATCCAGACCGTCCTGCTCAGCCTGCAGTCCCTCCTGGGAGAACCCAACAAGTAAATTCTGCACTCATGTTCCATCCTTCCACCCTCCAACTGACACACGAGAATAGTGCGTCTCCGTTGAATGGCGAAGCCGCAGAGCTGTGGGATAAAGACCCAACCTTGTTCAAGACGAAGGTCATGGACCGCTACAAGGACCTTGATGATGACTAAAAGAGCAATGCCCCCGGGGAGGTAGCATGGTTTCATGAGAATCGGAAGCATTGTGTATCAAGTCAGGCTTTGGTATACCTGGCGTCAGGTGCTTAGGACGGTGTTCTGCATTTTCGGGCGGATTGGTTCAATGGACATCCCGTTGGTGTTGTCTGCTAGCGCAGCAGGCCTTTTGTATCAAAGTATTTGAACATTGGCCCGTAATGGACAACTTTCGTTAGTCCGTAAGCGTATCACTTTCATAAACAAACGCCAACATGGCCATAGAGTCCCTAGCAGCCCACCAGCAAATTTCGACAGGGCTTTAGTCTCGAAGAGTGCCTTGTTTACGAAACCGGTATTCGTAATGCGAAGCTAGATGCCATGCGATAACTCCGAAAGCCCAAATGCCGTCCCGAACCATCCGACCCACGGACAACCATCCACTCCTCTTGCTATACCCCGTTTTCTTTACTCCTCCACCACAACGGTCGGGAGACCCTTCGGGTTCTTGACGTTGACGGCCTGGACATAACTGTAGAGCTTCTCCTTCGCGCCTTCCTCGTCGTTACGTCTCCGGGAGATGCGGATGCGCAGCCTGTATGGGACACCCTTGACACCCTGCTCCCAGACCTTCTTATTCAGCTGGGGGTCGAGGCGGACGTCGGTCGTACCCTATTTTCATGTTAGCTCGCAACCGCCATGACGCGCTATTTGCGTTGCCATTGCCGTCTCCGGCTTGGGTTGTCTTGGAATGCAAACATACCATCGACTTGGTGGCAAAGGCCTTGATCTCCTTGATGGCCTTGGGGGCTCTCTTCTTGAAGCTCACTCCGTGCAACTAATCCTCTCCGTCAGCCTCCAACCCACGAAATTCGAAAGTCGGCTTAATTACCCGCTTGTGAAGGTGGATGGTGTACTCGCGAGCCACGACATCGGCAATGGCCGAGCGCTGGGTCTTGCCGGACTGCTTGGTGGACGACATTCTGTGAAGGCGGACCGTGGTAAGCCTATCTTCTAGATATAGACCTGCGGGAAATCAAGGAGCGAAACTCATGCAATCGCGGGTACGTACTTTGGCGACGACGAAGATCTCGTGATGTGTTGAGAAAGACGTCGAGGTGTCGCGGTAGTCGTGGATGCTGGTTTTGGAACCATAAACCCTCCCACCGAATTTCCTTGAATTTCGAAAAAGTGCGGACCTGTGCACGGCTCCACCTGCCACGCTTTTCCTAATACGGCATTGCCCCATTTTTTCCCAGTGATCTGGGCGTTTGGACTGGCTGCCAGGTGTCTGACAACTGATGAACCAACTGGCGCGAAAGCCAATGAACGCTCAACGAAGTGGAACTGGGAACTCAGCCGTGCTCCTGCTCATCAGACATCATCGCGGCTCGAACAGGGGGGTCCGTGGCACGAAGGGAGTCCGTTTCCAAGTTCCCTTCACCCAGGCGCGCCAAAGCACCTCTTCCTTCATCATCACCGTCTCCATTATTCCAACATCGACCTCTTCTGTGCGCTGAGCGCACCTACCTTAGTGTCCACGTTTCCGCCGCCTCGGAGGGCGGAATTGGTCGATCAGATTCGATCGATCACGCCCCGCAGGTAACCTGGGCGCAGCGAGCAAGCAGATTTACACCAGTACTCACACTAGCTGCGCGATTGAAGGCCGCTGATCTCGACGAGCACCAGGCACGCTGACCCTGGCAGCATCGAGCTTCGCTGGACTCTACATACTACCACCACTCCCTCCCAACTCGATTACAACATCGGACGACGTGATGTCTGACCCACAGCATTCCATGACGCCCTCGCCGGTGCCGGACATGAACCGGAACAGACTTCCGACTCTGTTCGAGGTCCTGAGCAGGCGGACCCTTCCTCCGGTTGACTTGTTCTCATTTTACATCTACATGCGGGACCAGCAGCGCTCGGTTGACTACCTGGATTTCTGGTTCGTTCCATGGTTGCTGTACACCTCGTTGTGTCACTCCCCCACTGACTCCTGAACGCAGGCTCGATGTTGCCCAACACATGTCGCTCTGCCGCCACTACGTTCGTGAGCTGCGCCGATCCGTTCTTGTCGGCACTCCTGAGCCGGAGAGAGACTCGAGGCGGTCATCCGCCATCCTTCAAGGTCTCGGCGACATGAGCCACCACGCCGGGCCGTCGATGTACGCAACAGAAAAGGAGAAAGACCAAGATGCGCAGATGTCTGCTTTCCTGCGAGAAGATCGGCCAGGAACTCATGATTCTCCACAGAGCAGCAACGGCCCACGTCCTCGTCCGAGTCCTGGCATCAGCAGTTCTCGTGATATCACTTCCGATTCTAATTCTCCCGCTCATACGGTCGCTCGGCAGGACATAAGGGCTTCTGCCGAAAAGATCCTGTACACCTTCCTTCTACCCGGTGCGGAGCGCGAGATCACCCTACCAGGGTCGATCACGCAGGAGGTGACGACGGCTATCGAGGAGTTTGGGCGGGATGACCCAGAGGTGTTCGACGTGGCCAAGGACTACGTCTTCCAGGCGATGGAACGCGACGCATTTCCAGGTTTCCTGAGAATGAAGGCACTAGGAAATCTTATCCCCGCCTCTCTGATCATGCGTCTGATCATCGGGATGTTGTCAATGTTTGGGGGGTTTTGGGCTGCATTTGTCCTGGTATTCCTCAACGAGTCCCGCCAGACGCGACTATGGGTATGTGCCAAACTGTTGTATGTTTGCGATTCGTGCATGCTAACCGCCTAGCTCCAGCTCATCCTTCCCTTCACACTTGGCATTTACTGTCTTGCGTCGTACCAGTACTCGTTAGACCCGATTCTCGCCCTTATCGGTCTCAGCGAGTACACGCCGTTCAATTTCTCGCGCGTTAAAGAACCGTATGTCCGTAAGCTTCTTGCTCAACGCGCAGTCACTGTCTTGACGGTGACGCTGGTCATCGATGCCGCGCTCTGTGTGCTCTTTATCCTTGTTCCTGGCAAGCGGCTTTAGCTGCTCGAGCCATCTGCCGCTTGGGAGGAAATGTTTGGAGTATGGAGTTTCTATGTGCGTGCGGATTTTACCGCCACGTATTCGACAGAGGCTAAAATGGAAATGCCTCGATATATCGTCCCTTTACGAAGGAAAGATACGCAATCTCGACTTAGGTCATCCCATCTGCTTCTAGAGGAGAGGGAGGGAAAACAACCATCAGAAATTGTGGTCTTGGGTTACGAATGTTATGATCATGGTGATGTGGTTCGAGATACCTGGCTGAATGCTTATGTCTGTCGCCTGCTTTGTCGCGCTTTCCTACTTAATGTACGCGGGTGCCTGGGAACTACAATATGAGGGATTGGCGGGTCAAAGGGTTAGTAAGATGGTGTTCAGGATACCCCCTTTTTTTGTGATGCTTGTAGCGCTCAAAAACCTAGCAGCTGCTGATGGTCCTTTGCCTTCGTTTTCTTTCTCCTAGTGGCCTCCTTTATTGCACTTCTGTCTGCGAAATCGCTTGTTGTTTGTGGGGGGACGCTGACAATCGGATGGCCCGAATGTACGATAATGCCGGTCTGTTTCTCTCGGGAGCGGGCACCAATAAATCGATTATCCTCCAGTGGGATGGTCACGGTGCGAGTGAGACATCAGCATAGAAAGATAACAGCATTGCTAGCTCATTGAACTACGGCAATTCAATAGGTAGGCAGTGGAAGTCGTTGCTTCATCCACGCACGCTGGGCTACCTGCATCGTATCCCCCAATCATGGTTCTAACCATGGTCATGTTCGTCTGGAGGCAGTGTTCAAGGCGTGGACTTTTCACCCGGGAAGCCCCCCTTTTATTCTATTAGACCGCTAGGCAAGTAAGCTGTGTTGTTGCCTGCTTAGTGGCAGGCAGAGTAAATATGATATCGGGTCAAGGCTGGCAATAGCTGCATCAGGGTGAGTGAATCCCCATCCAAACCATCCAGTTTGAAACCAAGCCGTGATCAGAGCCTGCCCCCAATGGTCTAGGGACATGAGACTCCTCTTATCCTGACCTAGCCTTGTACTTTTCGTTTGCTGGATCTCCTGCTCCCTTCCGTCGAGTTTGGCCCGTCGTCGTCTAGATCCATACTCTCATCGATATCGCTATTTCCGGAGGCGTCTAGCGTACCGGCTCCCCGCTTGCTTCCATGTCGAAGGACGTTTAGAAGGCTCGCGCCCCCCCCGGGCGTAGATCCGGTAACTGTCGGAGGAGCTGCTGTCGCGGATCTGCCGGCACCGCTGCCGCTCGCGCCCCTGCTGCTCGCAGAACTGCCCACGCCTAGGGTCAGCAAGTTGGATTTGTGGCTTCCGGAGGCTTTCCCACGTTTTGATTCCTCCTCGGTCAGCTTCTCTATCTTTTCAGACCAGCCGGCAGCCTGGGCGGCGCGACGATCGGCGTCGGCGCGAAGACTGGTCATCTGGGCCTCAAGTGACGACAGTGTTGCCTCGCACCGGCCAGCCCAGGCCTGCAGGCTAGAGAGAAGCCCGCCAATGGCAGTACCCTCAGCACCGCTGGCGCTTGGCGAGGAACCCGGGGCGACGTCTCGAAGGGCGGCGACGCGGTCGATCCGAACGAGCTCGTTCTTTGGATCTAGTTGACCTTCAATCAGGCCTGCGTAGACGGCACTGATAACGAGTTCCTCGAGCTCACGCGCAGCGCCCAAGTCAAGTCGGCTAAGCAGAGAGGCGTACCCGAGAACAGGAGCGGAGTTGTTGAATTTGACGTCATGGTGGTTAGATTCGCGTGCAAAAGACATCAGCGAAAGTTGGCGAAGCTTGAGCTTTTGGGCATCGCTGAGGTTGGGGAGGTTGGGGACATCCTTGAGGGAGGCGTAGGTGCCATGGCTGAAGATATGGAGCAGGCTCACGTAAGGGGCGAGATCTTCTGATGACTGTGCTAGTTCCCGAATCTTGGGGGTTTGGAGTAGCTCCGCGAATATGTATGTGTTGGGTGCAGAGGTGGCGCGCATGATCAGGTCGGCGGCGGCGCGCGGGGATGTGGCGGACTTTGTGAGCACAAGAAAGGGCTATCGTGAGGTGTCAGTACTCAAAGCTTCACAGTCTCGCGGCACAACAGGCAGCTGGAGGATGTGGGGTAAGGAGAGGTGAGCAGCAGGATATGCAACGAACCTCAAGGGCGTTGAGAGCTTTAATTTGCTCCATGTCTGAGATGCTTTGGCTTCAAAGCTTCCGTCAGATGGGGCGGGGGGGAGGCGAGATATTGAGGACTGGTTCTTCGGCTTCTCCTATTTGAATGGTGGTGGAAGCATTATTGGGGTGCTCGTTGCTTTCTGGCCATCGTTGACATGAACAGCCTTGGTGGGGCTGGCTGGGGTAAGGCTGATGGATGCAGATCCGGACGACCTATTATTGGCTAGTCTCATCAGCCTGTTGCTTTCCCAGTGATGGGAGCCACGCGACAATCGTTGCAAGCATATCCGTACCTACCGTAATCCAGTCAATCCAGAGTATAATTTATCATGTTACACTCCACGATCTGTGCTAGTACTCTAGTTTGTACGATAGATCCCAAATTTTTATCCTTGTCTTTTGTCTCAACCTATTTACATAATAGTAGTATCCATACTTTGAAGTGATGATGCGGGTGCTCGAAAGGTTAGTCGAAAGGTCCATGATCTCAGGAGGGTAATCCGTACGACCTTCTTGACCAAGACTTTCCATTCCGACCTTCGCTCTCGTGGTGGACCTATCGGGCAAACACATCCTTCTGATGCCTGACGTGGATGCATCCACAGTTAAAGCGTGGACTTCAAGGTAGAGTCGCCCGAAATCTACTTCCTCCAACCATCCCGAACAGATACCACACCACACAATGCAATTGAAACGACCCCATACCAGGCACGGAGCTCATCGGTTCCATGTATGTCAGGGCTTGGCAAGAGCGGCCCAAGTCCAGTATAGTCCCCCAGTCCTCGGACCACAAGCGAGCATGCAAACCTAATCAACTATCGAATTTAATTACAATTCGAGCGTGCGACAGGCCCATGACTCCCATGAACCGCACGTCGTTTGTGGGAAGGCCGGTGGGCAAGGTGGACAGCCGAACATTCTAGGGGATTAAAATAGATTACATTTTGACAACACCGCCTCGCGGCAGTCGAGAGTCTTTGCGCAAAAGCCACCAGTGGGAATCGCACATTGGCAGTGTACGATACCCACTCCGCATCGCATCACAACAGGTTTCTCTAGCACCCCAAACTCGTCCCCGGTATCTCACCTGCGCCCAAGTTGCTCGTCCATAAAGTCCAGTACGGATAGATGGAGCGATGTCTCTGTAGGCGATAAAAAAACGTTGCGCTTCCACCGCCATTTGCGGCTTTGGATCCTAACCCACCGGCCTCTTCCCAATCACACAGTGCTGGACCACTGCGCCAAGCTGCACATCTGGCCAGAACTAATCACGGTACGAATACTAATTCCGGGGTACCTGCCGGACGATGGAATGACCGTGCCTCTGCAATGTCATGTTGGTCAAGTTTGGCACACATAATCAGTATTCGTTAGGTACTCCTACCGTGCATGTCCTGCAGAGCGAAACGGGGCACGAGAGAGGTGGGTTCCAGGGGTACCTGAGCTGCACAGTGCGCTCCACTAACCTCACTAGCGGTCGATCTGCCTCCTGGAGCAAGGGGCGCTGACAAAACAGCCGAACACGTTCGGAGAACTTGCTCACTTCATCACAGCCGCTCCCCTATCCTTGCCGCATCTCCCACTCACAATATTTTCTACGAAACTTAGAAGCTGGCCTGTTCTGCAGCTCGCGAAGCGCCAGCTGCCTCTTTTCCCCATCTTCTTTTTCCGTTGCTTCAGTGTCCATCGTTTTTTTCTTTCTTCAAATGTTATAGCCGGGGACCCCTTCGCTTTGCGATCCGCTCGCCTGCCATTCCTTCGTCCCGCGGTATCCGGTCTGACACTTTAAATTTCAGCCCGCGAGGGCACACCTGGCTCAGCTATTTGCGCTGCCGACGCTCGCGACAATGGCTCCCACATATACCAAAGTGCCGTCGAGGGAGATATCAGAGCAGACCGACTCATCGCTGGGGCTTCTAAGCGCCCACATGGCGACCACAACCCTCAAGGTCGAGGGGATGACGTGAGTTGTTGATGGAACCGCACCATTCTGTACGAGCGCAAGGATGAGTCTAATTCTGCCATAGCTGTGGCGCATGCACTTCGTCGGTTGAAGCTGGCTTCAAGGGAGTCGAGGGAGTTGGGAGCGTTTCAGTAAGCTTGGTTATGGAACGAGCGGTGGTGATGCACGATCCGCAACGAATATCAGCCGAGAAAGTACGCGAAATCATCGAAGACCGAGGTTTCGACGTAGAGGTTCTGGCTACGGACCTTCCATCCCCGACGGTTACGCGATCGTCTCTCGACATCGGTGGCGGCGACGAAGGGCCGGCTCTCCTGGTAACGACGATCGCAATCGAGGGAATGACCTGCGGCGCATGCACGTCAGCAGTCGAGGGAGGCTTCAAGGACGTTTCAGGTGTCAAACACTTCAGCATATCGTTACTCGCGGAACGGGCCGTCCTCGAACATGACCCCGTGCTCTTGACAGCTGAGGCAATCTGTGATATCATCGAGGATCGCGGATTCGGGGCAACCGTGGTGGAAAGCACGAAGAAGCAACCCGAGACTAAGATGGTAGGCCGTGGAACGAGTTTGCGGACCTCGAGTGCTATCACAACGGTTGCCATAGAGGGTATGACATGTGGCGCCTGCACATCGTCGGTTGAGGCGGGCTTCAAGGATGTTGAAGGTGTTCTACGATTCAACATTAGTTTGTTAGCGGAGCGGGTCATGATCACACACGTCCCCACCAAGCTTTCGCCTGAAAAGATTGTCGACATCATCGAGGAGAGAGGCTTTGGTGCCAAAATTCTCTCCACGGCTCTCGATGCTGACGGCTCTTCGAGTGGCACTTCCACAGCCCAGTTCAAAATCTATGGCAATCTGGATGCTCCCGCCGCCACCACACTCGAGGAGAAGCTGGCATCGCTCCCCGGCGTCAATAGCGCAAGCATCTCGCTCTCGACATCTAGGCTTACCGTTATACATACCCCCAATGTTGTGGGCCTGCGGGGAATTGTGGAGGCAGTTGAAGCAGCTGGTTTCAATGCCCTAGTTGCCGACAACGACGACAATAACGCCCAGCTAGAATCACTCGCCAAGACGCGGGAGATCAACGAATGGAAGCTAGCGTTCAAGATCTCGCTCTTCTTCGCCATTCCGGTGTTCCTCATCAGCATGATTATCCCCATGTGCATCCCAGCTATCGACCTTGAGCGGCTGATGATTGTTCCCGGCTTGTATGCTGGCGATATTGTCTGCATGCTTCTCACAATACCCGTTCAGTTTGGTATCGGAAAGCGGTTCTACGTCTCGGCCTGGAAATCGATCAGGCACGGATCCCCTACAATGGACGTGCTGGTAGTCTTGGGCACGTCCTGCGCGTTCTTCTTCAGCCTCATGGCCATGCTTGTATCTGTCCTATTTCCTCCCCATACCAAGCCCGCCACCCTCTTCGACACAAGCACGATGCTTATAACCTTCATTTCTCTCGGTCGTTTTCTGGAGAATCGCGCCAAGGGCCAAACCTCCAAGGCTTTGTCACGGCTGATGTCCTTGGCTCCGTCAATGGCCACAATCTATTCGGATCCACTTGCTGCCGAGAAAGCTGCAGAACTGTGGGAGAGTTCGGAAGCCTCTGGCGATCCGAAGACTCCCCGGGATGGGAACGCTGCCGAGGAGAAGGTGATCCCCACCGAGCTCATCCAGGTGGGGGACATCGTCATTCTCAGGCCCGGCGACAAGATCCCCGCCGACGGAATCATGGGAAGAGGAGAAACGTACGTTGACGAGAGCATGGTAACCGGCGAGGCGATGCCGGTTCAAAAGACCAAAGGGAGTCTCTTGATCGCTGGTACCGTCAATGGTCATGGCCGAGTCGATTTCCGAGTCACAAGAGCCGGCCGCGATACCCAACTCAGCCAGATTGTCAAACTTGTGCAGGACGCCCAGACGACAAGAGCCCCCATCCAGCGTCTGGCCGACACGTTGGCCGGGTATTTCGTCCCATGCATTTTGTTCTTAGGCTTGATGACCTTCCTCATATGGATGATCCTCAGCCACGTCCTTTCAAATCCTCCCAAGATTTTCCTAGAGGAGGCAAGCGGTGGGAAGATCATGGTCTGTGTCCAGCTCTGTATTTCGGTAATTGTCTTCGCCTGTCCTTGTGCCCTCGGCCTTGCCACCCCAACAGCCGTCATGGTAGGAACAGGAATCGGCGCAGAGAACGGCATTCTTGTCAAAGGCGGCGCTGCCCTGGAGACAACGACCAAGATCACCCAGGTTGTTCTCGACAAGACGGGCACGATCACATATGGTAAAATGAGCGTGGCAAAGGTTGAGGTATTGCCGATCTGGAAGGACAAGGAGTGGCGGCGCCGTCTGTGGTGGAGTATCGTTGGCCTTGCGGAAATGGGCAGCGAGCACCCCGTCGGTAAAGCTGTTCTGAACGCTGCTAAAGTGGAACTTGGACTCGGCCAGGAGGGAACTATTGATGGCAGCGTCGGCGATTTCAATGCAGCTGTTGGTAAGGGCATCAGTGCATCTGTTGAGCCGGCGAGCTCGGCCGAGAGGATTCGTTACAAAGTACTCATTGGTAACGCCCGCTTCCTCCGCGAGAACGATGTGGATGTTCCTGAGTCCGCAGTCAATGCCTCGGAACATATCAACACAACAGCAGCCGCAAGCCGCTCCAAGTCTACTTCCGCAGGGAGTGCCGGCACGACAAACATCTTCATCGCGGTCGATGGCAGCTACGCGGGACACCTCTGCCTCTCCGATACTATCAAGGAGGGTGCCGCCGCCGCAATCGCTGTCCTGCACAGTATGGGCGTGAAGACTGCTATTGTCACCGGAGACCAACGCAGTACGGCGATAGCCGTTGCCGCAGCCGTTGGTATCGACACGCAGAACGTTTTCGCGGGAGTTTCGCCCGACCAGAAGCAGGAAATCATTCGCAAACTGCAGGATGGGGGCGAGATTGTCGCAATGGTGGGTGATGGTATCAACGACTCGCCAGCATTGGCCACTGCCGACGTCGGTATTGCCATGAGCTCAGGCACCGATGTCGCAATGGAGGCAGCTGACGTTGTGCTGATGCGTCCCAATGACCTTATGGACATTCCTGCGGCTCTGCACCTAGCGCGTACCATCTTCCGTCGGATCAAGCTCAACCTGGCCTGGGCATGTCTGTACAATGCCGTCGGTCTTCCATTCGCCATGGGCTTGTTCCTCCCTCTGGGCTACCATCTTCACCCAATGGGTGCTGGCGCCGCGATGGCCGCCAGCAGTGTAAGTGTGGTGGTGAGTAGTCTATTCCTGAAATTTTGGAGGCGTCCGAAGTGGATGGATGAGGCTATGTATGAACATAGTCAGGGAATGCTCAGAAAACGCGGTCGAGGCTGGGGCATCGACGCCCTCGTCGTGCGTGTGCAAGATCTGTTCGGCAACCGCAGGAAAGAAGACGCAGGGTATGTGCCATTGGCAAACCTCGATGGGTCAGAGGGTGCGGTATAGGCGCGGGGAGAATTTGGGTGTTCTGGGATTACTTGGGACTGATGCTGATTTTCTTGATACCTTGGTTTTGGGTTTGGCTCGGCCCGACCGCTTTGGAATGATTGCTTTTCGAAGCAACTGTACCTGCCATTCTTTCTTGGGTAAGCATATTTTGTGGTACGATGTATATAAGCAGGATGTGTAAAGCATGTGAAGACCGGTACATCTGGAGAAGCCATGGTCAGGACAGACCCCATGGTTGCTCAGGGGAGGACAGTGAGGTGGGGAGGCTGCGGAAGGCATGAGTGTGTTGCGGCATAGGCGGCGGGAGTAGGGAATTTGTTGTGGACTTGCTTTTGTCTGTGGGTAGGTATCCAGCAGCAGTTATTGCTGAATCGAATCACTTTTCTTTCGTGTCGTAGGTCAGTCAGCCTTTGGTGCAATGTTCCTTACTTTCTAGTACTTGGGGGTGTGGGGCACTTTTGCAGAACACCCCTACTACGTAAAAGTAATCGCATAAGGGTAATTTTTTTGGGGATTCTAGGTTTTGGCCTTTGCGAAGGGTAAAAGGACCGCCCAAAGGTTCGAGCTAATAGACAACCAGTCGTTGTTTGGCTATCTAATGCGACTGGAATGCCGGGAAATAGTTTGACGGCGCTGGTGCCTATTTCCACGACAGCATTTCTGGCTAGTTAAACATATCAATACAAACAGTGTGCCATGAGTTCCGTTGTATCCCATGGGAAGATCCCGGATGCAGCGCGGGGGATTTGGTATGGCGATGGCATGTAAATTGATACGTACATACCTACCTGGGACAATCCGTTCTTCTCTGGGATGGCAACCAACCGAAAACGCCGACACGTTTTTCCATCAGACGCCTGCGAATGTTTGCCCAACCAATTCCCGTCCACATACAGCGGCTCGTTGTCGCTCGCTTAGTGCCGCACTCCAGAGCCTCAAGTCATCCAGCGTAACATCCTCGGTGGCGCCGAGTTGCGCAATTATGCTCCTGAGTTCAATATGTGCCTCGCGCTCGCCATCGACAAATGCACTGCCATTCTTGGTAGGGAACCCCTGCTTATTCCTCTCCCTCGACAGTATCCCAAACCTCAATCCCACTTCCGTAACAGTAACGATGATACTGATGACGATAAGAATGATTATGATCCATGTGATATAGCTCATCTTCGCGTCAGCCGCATTGTCGGACAAGATTTCGGCGAGGTCCAAGAAGACACGGCAGCGTTCGTTGAGCACTTTGATACGTGGATCGATCTCAAGATATTCGCGAATCGCCACATACAGCGGATGTAGCGTAGGTTCCGAGTCCCAAAAGAAATTCGGAACATCGAGAATGTTGGAGGCTGTTGTTGAAGGGCGTAAGCATTTTGTCCCAGATTTGCACGCTGCGATCACTTACAGAGGTTGATATCGACACGACTTTTGAACAGTCGCCCCATTATTTTGACAATCTCTGTCCTGGTCATGTTGAGCTCTCCAGTGAGTGCGAGCCGCTTTGGTACGTGTTGGGCGTCCTGCATGGTTTCCGACATTCGCTCTTCAAAAAAGCACAACTTGGTGCTCTGTGCAATCGCATGGCTGATGGTAAGCTTGACCATATGGTCGGAGCGCGGAAGTAGGGTGATCATGTCGTTGAAAACACGCGGCCGCTTCACATCTGGGCTGTATTCGAAATGGAACTCCTCTGTCTCAAAGTCCATCTCATCCAAGGGCCGCGTGATCAGAGAAACGCCCGTCTCGTTTTCGGCGAAAGCAAGATCCCCGAGTATGTCTTTCTCCTGGCGCTCAGTGAAGTTCCAAAATACCACGACGCCATATGAGAATACAAACATCTCAGCGAAGTTCTTCACATCCGGGACAAGGCGGTTGATAGGGTTGACAGCTACCTCCTCGTCACCTCTATCGTGCCCAGATGCTATACTCTGTCCTTCGGGAGCACTACCCACCCGATGGAGAGTGTTTTGGCCTTCGGAGTTGCTTTCAGACCCGTGTAAGCCAAAGGAATAGTCATCCCAGTAACCCTCGTGCTCGTCCCGACGCTCGCTACGTTCAATCTCGAGATCTAGCACGGTCTTCCCGGTCCCGGGCGTCTTCAAAATCGGGCGACTCCTCACCCGGTAACCATCAGTGCCCGGCAGCAGAGGTAGGTGATAAACCGCGTAGAGGCAGTCGTCGTAGAGCTTCGCCTTGGCCTCGTGCTTTGTTCGCAGAAACTCCATCGTGGCTTTTATCTTGAACGCTTGGGCAGTGCAGTACGCCGTCAGCCGAGCTACCTTTTCCCCCCGCTGCAACTTAGGCAAACGCTCGGCGTAGCTCTTCCCGCGGATGCCGCCCCTTTTCTTCAAGACGTCCAACTCCTCATCATTCAGTGGGCGACTCTCGTCCCCCTGGTCTCCCAACAAAGACGCCTGGCGAGCCATATCATCATCACTGACGTCCTCCTCGCCATCCTTCCTGCTCACAGTCTCTGGAATCAGTACGAGCTTCTCGCTGACCTTGGTTGTTCGGGAAGGAACATTCTGTTGCCCGGTACGAGCCGACGCGAGGGTGGGCAACCCACCACCCTGACTAGCGCGGCGAGCGATGGCAGCTCGCGTGGGTCGTCCCGGCTGAGTCC
>Ga0247769_1000062_pt1 | contig 18015 bp, 16 predicted proteins | sample UWRJL166409R6_FD_179942 | JGI IMG/M metagenome (GOLD analysis project Ga0247769, IMG submission 179942) | Plant litter microbial communities from Arlington Agricultural Research Station in Wisconsin, United States - UWRJ-L166-409R-6 | ecosystem: Environmental > Terrestrial > Plant litter >... | reverse complement strand
CTTGAGGGCGACGATGGCGCCTCTGGCGGCCCGTCTTCCGACCAACGCACCAGCGGGCACACGCCAGCAACGGCGATTTTTTCATTGATGGGCAGATTCAACTCTAGCGTTCCTATGACCGACAGCTCCAGTGGATTTTTCGGGATACTTAACGTTTTTTTTGACCAACTTGCGTCCGAAGAGACTGCTGCCGCCGAGTGGGATGGCCTTGATATCATTGACTACCCAGCGTTTGGCCTGGCCACCGACGACTTCGAAACCGTAGCGAAGCCATTCTATAGAATCTGGTCCAGTTTCTCAACCAGGAAGTCATTTAACTGGATGGACAAATATCGCCTCGGGGACGCGCCGGACCGCCGTGTACGGAGGCTTATGGAAAAGGAGAACAAGAAATTTCGCGAGGACGGTATTCGAGAGTTCAACGACGCTGTTCAGTCTCTCGTTGCCTTCGTCAGGAAGAGAGATCCTCGATATGTCCCTAACACACAATCAGAGGCGGAGCGTCAGCAAGTTCTCCGCAACTCGGCTGCTGCCCAAGCCGCCAGGTCGCGGGCTGCACACCAGGAAAAGGTGGCTGAATATACCGTACCGGAGTGGGTCAAGTCCCGGGACGATGGCGGACATGTGGAAGAGTTTTCCATGTCCGAGGAGGAATCGGAGGTGGAACATATCGAATGTGTTGTGTGTGGTAAGGTGTTCAAAAGTGAAAAGCAGTTCGAGGCGCACGAGAAGAGCAAGAAGCACATCAAGGCAGTGCAGCAACTGCAAAGACAGATGAAAAGGGAAAACGCGGCGCTCGATCTACAGGATGGACCAGATCTCTCTCACACCACCGAAGAGTCAATTGATAGGGATGAGGCGGCCGACTCGACGCCCCTGCTCGTCACTGGGCCTTCCAGTGGTGGCCAAACAAATGACATTGCCGCAGACGAAGAAGAACCTAACGCCACATTTTCCAGTGAAAGCGGCGATGACGAATATGCCGCACGAGAACTCGTGGAAGAGCGCATTTCCACTGTGAAATCTCCAAGCACCAAGGAGGTCGGCATCAACGAAATGGATATCGAATCGGCAACCGCTAGCGTCAGAAGTCTAGCTCTAGGTGATGAAATTTCGGTCGGCAGGAAGATTGGGAAGGCCAAATTAAAGCGAGAAAAGAAGGCTGCCCGCCAGGCGACTGAGATCAGCGGGCAAGAGTCTGTAAGTTATCCGTACCCAGTTTCGTGCGTCCCCAACAGGATTCTGACGGGTTGTTCATGGCACAGCTGAGCTGCGCGGTCTGCCAGGAAAGCTTTGCTTCCAGAACGAAGCTCTTTTCCCACATCAAGGAATTTAACCATGCTGCACCCGTCTCAAAAGCCAAGGCAGGCGGCAAGAAGCAAAAGCGGTAGTACCAACTCCTTGGGATTCAAGCTTTGCCCACAGCTCATAGTCCTGGACCCTCGACCCACGAACAACTATTCTCGCGCCTCAAGCCACATCAGTAGACGACAGCTGCCTTGCACTCGCCACAAATCTAGGCGGCACCACCCTTCAGAACCGGCAGTCACGCTAGGCAAGTCGATTCATTGGTCAGCTAGTAGGATGATAAATTATCCATCTACGTAACAACCAGTGGCCGGCGGCATGCTCCCGATCACCTATCCGCCCAGTACTGTATCCGCGTCGTCGTCACTGAGAATCTCTACCTCGTCGATTGCTTCGGCGCGGGTGGAACTCATTCCTCGCTCTGGATCATGGGGGGAGACATTGATGATGGCTTTGCCTTGGACATGCTTTACTGAGCTCTTCCACAGATCCCAGTCGTCTTCGTCCTTGATGAGGAAGCCGATCAGCATGCTAGGATCCATATCCTCCACATGGAGATGCCGCAAGCGTCGTGTATGACAGGAATTGAGTTCTTCCGCTGTGTAGTCTTTCGGATCCAGATGGTAGGGAAGTGCCGGTCTCGGATGATGGGGGTCCAAGTAGAAAAGCCATTGGCCTTGCACACCGATGAAATAGTGGGAAGATGATGGGCGACCCCTGCGTTGGTCAGTTGGCACTCAAACTTTGAACGGGGCCTAGCAATTATCTTACCCAGCAATTCCAATCGATTGTGGCATCTGTAAGGTAGCAATGAGTGCTTCCATGTAGACCTTGTTGATTTTGTCTATTCCCAGCCTAGTACAGACCAGGATTAGCGTGGGATGGAAAGTCTCGCCCTCGGGCTTCGCGACCGACATGAAACTGTCTTCATAGACGTCCGGGAGATCGCCCGTGGAATAAACACGCAACGAGCTCTCATGATCACTCGCTAGCGCCCTGCCATAGTAAGTTATTGATCACTTCATACACCCGTGGTAACGTACTGTATGCATCTCGAAGTTGCTGAAGGGCCAAACCACTCTCCAGGATATTTTCCGCATGCAATGGCGCCATGTCTGACGAAATTGTGAAGGGAATATGGAGCGCGTGGATCATCCGCAAATAGCGACAGTACCTCGCCTTCCGCACCAGGGTCTGAAGTCCGCCTCCAGTCTTATTGACGATAGTTAGCTCGTCATGCTTCACAGCGAATAACTCTCAAGAGAACCTACCCCTGCCCAGGCGTGCGATCAGCAGTGCATTCGCCAAGAGGCTCTGGCCCGATCTAATCATGCAACCCCAGCCCGTGTCAGACGAGAACCCTCCCATCTGCTCTCCAAATGAGGTTTTGAGCCGCATGGCGAGTGAAAGAGCCAACGTTGCCTTGGGGTCATCTGATCGAGGGATCATTTCGAATCCGGTGCGGTACGTCATCCATATTCGTGACTCGAAATCATCGAGAAATGCGGGGGGCCACCCACCGTCCTGGCCTGGTTCTTCATATGCTAGTGATGATTCGAAGCTGCTCGTGGTTGAGTCTGGTGGTATTTCAGGAACAGGGAGGCTTGTTGGACCGGACGATGGCGGCGAGATAAAATCTTCAGTCTCAGTCGTATTGTCGGCGGGCGGGGTGCTCGTCGTCGATCGCGGCTGCCCATATGTCTTCGTGTCCAGGCTATAGGAACAGCCCAGGCACCATACAGGGTCATTCAAGCTGCGGTCATTGATGGGTTCAGGGTCCCATATCTTCTGGAATATCCGCCGACCTACCCTACCAACCTCTGCAGCCCCAGCTATAGCAACCTCCATAGCACCTGCCAACTTTGGGGATGCGCCCGAAACTGTCGACTGCCAGCTGCTGCCTGGCCGCATCGGCTTCATCAGGGCTAGAGCCCTCAGCCGAGGGAATCGCCGACGCAAATGATTCAAGCACACAAGTATCTTTTGTTGCAGTCCAAGCTTGATTCGATGTCCGAAGTAGGCGGCACGGCCACCATGTATGAGGGAGGGTGACTGGAGGACGGACGGCGGAGTGTCCCGAGATGGCGGACAACAAAGCCTTAAAGGGTCGAGAATTCGAGAACTGCTGAGTGTGCACTTCGGGTGGTTACCGTATATAGTGCTCGAAATCGGATATGAGTTGATGACACCAGATCGACCCTGAAGTTGAGAGAACGTTGTTTGGAGAAACGTAACTCGAAAGTTGAAGAGGCAGGCGTCATTCAGTTAAGTTGTGCAGAAGGTATGTCATCTGGTCGCGGTGACCCACCTCCACCTGAGCACTAAGCTCGGAGATGCCTGCTTACCGCAAGCAGATCCCTGTCTGTTATCGGTTCCAAGCGCCACACATGATCGTTGGACCCTAACCCTACCAAAGGCCCTTTTGCCTTGTGGCTGATGGTGCACACCGAGCCCACTCCAGCCAACCTAATTCCATAGACAGAAGAATTTGGCCGCGGGGCGCACATATCCCGATAGCTTCACATGAATCCATACGTCTCAGATGTGCAGGATTGCTCTATTGTCTACAACCCCTTCTTTAGATTCTTCTTACACTTCTTCTGCCCTTCGTTTCATCGGCTTGCTCCTTGGGAATGGCAAACCGCCGAGGAGGCAAGAAGCCATGGGGCGGTGGGAAGGCATCTCATCACCTGCCTGCGACGGCCACTAGTCAAAGCAAAGATGTTTTTCCGTCAAGTCGGCCAGGATCAGCTGTGCATGGTTCGCTCTATCAACTCTTGACCTAGCGACGTAACTGACCATGATAGGGTTTACGATGAGAGATGAAGCTAGGAACACCACTTCCCATGAGCCCCTTAGGAACCAAACGGCAAAGTTGCGACAGAAACCTGTCATTTTTGTGAGTGCCGGCTTTGTTGAGCCTTTGAAGGACGACAGTATACCCGGGACTGTGCCAGGAAGTCGGCAACCTGGCAACGCAGGTCTCAGGCCACCGTATGTTGACAGTGTTGATTCTGATTCCCTTGTTGGAGAGGCTCGACCGGAAGTCGCTCACAACTCCGAGACAAATATTGCTGTTGGCGGTCATGTTGCTAGATTTGAGCAGTCTGCCCCGGAGAGTGCAGCTCTGGAAAGCCGCGAAGAGACTTACCGACCCGACACTCCTACCGCACCAGGTGTTTTCTTCTTCGATCTTTCAGGGGAGAAGGCCACATCGCACAACCAGCGTCCCGCGCACAGGCTGTTCAGTAGTGAGCACGAACCGGAAAACTCAGATTCCAGTGACGAAGTCATTCTTTTCAAGGGCAGATCCACAACCTATCATCAGAGGGTGACCTCGGTACAAGTACCCCAGTTCGCAACCAGATCGGCCGCCGGCATTTCCAGAGTCACCCCCGGTGAGCCACAAACTTGGCATCTCAAAAACCAAGAATACACTCAGAAGGGAAATCAACCCTCTACTTCACATCGGCTCGAGTCCACGCACTCGGCACCCAGGTCGCAGGCAGCCGGAGACCCTAGCGAGGTGGATGATGAGGATGCTGTACTGGCCGACTACATTGCCAATATGGCCAATTCGGAAGACGATCGCTCAGTACATCAGCTTCGAATGCTCAGCCAGCGAGAGCTTGGTGGTGCGGACGGCGCCTTTGGAGAGATCTCATCTGATAGCGAGGAGGATGAGGCATCGAATACTGACGCAAGCGACACTGATTCAGATAAACCAATCCTCAGAGGGCTTCCTAGCCAAGCAGCCTCTGACCAAAATCAGACCATGGAATCTTCACTTGGTGATGAGGCACTTGCTCTTTTTCTAGCGGGACAGGAACAGCTAGGTACAAGCAGCGACGAACCTCTTATTCCTTCAGCAGCCTCCAGAAGATTCAACTCTCAAGATATGAACCAGCAACCGCCTGCGATAGCGGTATATCGGCCCAGGATACGACATGCCAACGATCTCTCGGTCACGGAGGCTCTGGATGGCTTGGATATTACTGCATGGTGTCCTCCTGATGCAGTAGCAAAACGGAAAGGGCAGCGTAGAAAGCAGCCTCCCAACTTCAATGTTTCGGACTCTGAGCTCGAGTCTGCGTTGCGAAAGGCCTGGGAAAGAGACAGGGAAAGGAAAAAGAATCGAAAGATGGAGCGAGAGGCGTTGCGGGCCTCGGGTCTCCTCGGTAAAAGCGTGAATCCAGATGACCTGCGGGTCAAGTACCAGAGTGGGATGAAATTGGACGACATCAAAGCTGAGCTGCTCGCCTTTCTTCTTGGTTCTGCAGAGACGTAAGTATGGTACAACCTACCTGTGGCTCTACTGTGTTAACAGTTGTTAGGATACAATTTCCACCGATGGATAAGCAAGCCCGGAAAATGCTCCATGAGCTTGCGAACAGATTTAAAATCAAGTCGCAATCAACTGGAAGAAGTGATCAAAGACGTCCGGTGCTATACCGAACGAAGCGTACTGTCAGATATTCGGACAACCGATCCAGAGAGGCAGAGGCCCACGTTGAAGAGGCGGCGGCCTGGATTGGTAGGAAGTACTTTCACCGGCTCGACGTCAAGGGAAAGGGGTCATTGAAACCATCGGCAACTTGGGGACGGTCTGGTCACAAGTCCATCAGTTATCGAGATGGCGAAATTGCTGGAGCCTCCATCCCTGAGCTAAGCCAAGAGAACAAAGGACGCGCCATGCTGGAAAAAATGGGCTGGGCCAAGGGCATGGCACTAGGCTCGACTGAAAACAAGGGGATTCTGGAGCCAGTAGCTCAGGTCGTCAAGAGATCCAAAGCCGGTCTGGGATAAATGGGGTCTGTCATTCTCAGTCCAGCCGTCAAGTTTCGGCACCCGCAATGACCTGAAGAATGTGAGCAAGACAAGCTATAACTATACACGCGCATGGTGCAGCTCAATTCAAGTAGAAAGTTGTTTATCGAGATCCTGTTCAGCAGATTGTTCATCTGCACGATTTCATTTCGCCCGAAACCCTGTTCTCAAGGTATGTATTGTACACCCGCCAAACCCCATAAACCGTGAAGACATTGCCCCCAGAAAAGCAGACCATCCGTAACGCATTGCATTAAGAGACCCCATGGAATAAACATACCACAGGCCAGTCTCATCATGACACCCAAATGCCAAGCAAATCCTATGCCCTAGAGAGATAAAGAAAAGGCAACCCGACAACACTTATTTGGTGCTCGACGAATACTTCGTGACTGCCTTGGTGCCCTCGGAAACAGCGTGCTTCGCAAGCTCGCCAGGAAGGATGAGGCGAACTGAGGTCTGGATTTCTCGAGATGAAATGGTCGACTTCTTGTTGTAGGCAGCCAACTTGGATGCCTCAGTTGCAACGCGCTCGAAGATGTCTTGGATGATGTCAGAGAATGGACCGGAAAGTGCCTCATGGGTGCTTACCATTGACAAAAGAGTTCAGAATCGACATGGCACGGTTCGAGATACCGGTGTCGGGGTGGACCTGCTTGAGGACTGCGATTTTGTCAGCAAGAGCAAGAGGTGTCGCACTTCGCAGGCGCTTCCTGATTCAAAGTCCAAAACCGCTTACCCTTGTAAATGTAGGAGGAGTATGTCTCCTTGCGCGCCTTGGTGCGCTTCTTCTTGTCACCGGAGGCAGCAGTCTTCTTGCCGGCATCCTTCTTCTCGGGAGCCTTGGAAGCGGTAGCGGGGGCCTTGGAGGCCGGCTTCTTGTCAGCGGACTTGGGAGGCATTTTGGCGCGGGGAAAATCGAGAGATGCGACTTTGACAAAAATGTGACTGGATTCGTCGATGGGTTACGGACGGATTGCTGTGAGTGTGTTGGGGAAGAAGTGGTTGATGGAAGAAGAATGAAGTTGGCGAGGGGTGTTGCCCTTTTGTAGCTGGACGCGACCGGCACGAGTGGTTGTGCTGATTGACTGATTGATTCGGGGCACTCGCGTGGGGGGTGGAGTGCACCGAAGAGGAACGTGATTTGGCGAATAAAAAATATGGCACCCGGCCTCAACCCCGGTTCGTAAAATTCATAGCACGACGCGGTGGCCCTAGCGTCATAACAATTCCCAAAAGGGGAATAATGCGATAACGGGTCTCTGCAGCATGCGGCAACAATTCTGGGGAATCAGTACCCTCAAGCATGGGGCAGGGTGGGCTTCTCGATGGCACACGCTCCAATGATGTGCGAATTCGACATACAAGTGCAATTACGCGTACCGAGTGCTTCTGAGATGGCCACAACCAAATGTGTCGAAAGTCTTTTGGATATCAGCAGTAGAGGAGTTAGCGATAGTGTTCGTGTGCCTTCCGTACTAGCTCGACAGCTGACCGCGCAGCGCGTCCATAGCCGTCTCGGACGCGTCGCCACGTCGATCCCCTTCCTCCAGCCACGCCAAGTCTGCCCCAGTGTGTTCGTGCTACCCCACCCAGCAGGGCGTGACCTACTAAGTGGGACTGCGTCCCGGTGTCGATGCTCAGACAAGAGCCGCATGGCGATTTGAGATCTGGAAGGCGGTTGCAGGATGTCATCAACTGGTCCTGAAGCACGCACCGCAATCTACTTGACATCCACAGCTATATCTGACTGCAAAGCGCGGCGAGGAAGTCACATCATCTCATATGAAAGCGGGATACTTGTGAGACTGTCAAGTCATTCCCCGACGGATGTCACTGACACCCAGTCTCGTCCGCTTATGCGGAAAAGGCCTCTGATGACGGAGTTGATGCCGTCGATACATCAACTGCAGACCTGGTCGGCACGCACCTAAGGATCAGAACGAAGATTTATGAATAGCGGTGCGGGCCTGGTACAGTAGCACCTTCTTACTCATCAATGTAGCTGCGAATAGAGAGTGGCGCAAAACTCCAACCGTGAGGAACCTTACAAATTGACCCAATGGGACATGAAGCAATCGCAGGGCACAGAAACAATTTCGCGCTCGATCAGCTGGGTCTGTTTTGCTAGTAGGCTGTGACGAGAGCTTCCCTCGTGGATCAAAATCGCGTCGCTTGTTGTGAGGGGGGCTTGCGATGGGAGAGTCTGCGACGTGTGTGGTGAGAGCTGCTCGGCTGATTTATTCATAAAATAAGATCCTCGATTGCTGAGAATTGCCAGCCATATGCAACTGTCCTGATTCAGCGTAGGGGTTTTCCACGGTCTTGGCTGCATGCATTTGACTGGTGGGCCCATCGCAGCCAATCGCCATCTTTTTCTTGCTTGGTGCGATTTTCCTTCCCTTTCGCTTACAGTCCGCTTTGGGACTAGTCCCAACAGCTCCGATCAACACACGAGCGCTGCGGGTGATCCGTGATTTCGCAACGCCTTGACGCGAAAACTACTTAACTCGCAAATCCCCCACCACAACGATTCCTCCACCACTTCATCACACTTCCACCCAACTTCTGCTCGCCAACATCGCACAACCACCTCCGACATTTCTGTCTCTATCACAACTTTCGCTCACCCCTCAACAAAGCTCTCAAAATGACTGGTGGCGGTAAATCCGGAGGCAAGGCCACCGGTTCCAAGAACGCGCAATCGTGAGTCTAATCCTTTTCGCGTCTTGATCTTTTGCTGACCTTTACTAGTCGCTCCTCCAAGGCCGGTCTTGCTTTCCCCGTTGGTCGTGTTCACCGTCTGCTTCGCAAGGGCAACTATGCCCAGCGTGTCGGTGCTGGCGCCCCCGTCTATCTCGCTGCCGTCCTCGAGTACCTCGCCGCCGAAATCCTTGAGCTTGCTGGCAATGCCGCTCGTGACAACAAGAAGACCAGAATCATCCCCCGCCACCTGCAACTTGCCATCCGGAACGACGAAGAGCTGAATAAGCTTCTCGGACACGTCACGATCGCCCAGGGCGGTGTTCTTCCCAATATTCACCAGAGTATGTCGTTTTCGTACCCAATCTTTGCGCTCCAGTCATCTGACATTTTGCAGACCTCCTCCCCAAAAAGACCGGCGGTAAGACAGGAAAGAATGCAAGCCAGGAGTTGTAATCGGTTTGAGGAGTTTTCTGTTTTTGTTTCCGGTCGGCACAGTTGGGTTCATGAACAGGGGTCACGGTCAGGGTCAATGGTTGCTTTTATGTTTGGGATGTACATTAATTCCATGATGGGTCATGGTCATGAATGAGAATACCATTTGCACATTTTGATATTGTGAATTTGATCATCATCTTGTTGAATGGTTGATGGGAAGTTGGCACCAAGTGTCGGGTGGGTTTGGTTATATCTGGTTCGCGTTGATCCATATTTGAGGTTACAGGATTCCTCTCAAGGCTGCATCTGGGATTTGACACGTTTCACGTGGGATTTCTATACAATGACAGCTACCTATGTACATCCCCCCATGGATCCCAGGCAGCCTAGAACTTCAAAGGCCGAGGTGCTAAATGAGAGGCGTTAGTTGGCAGCTGTCACTCTGAACTGGGTCAACTTACGATCCAGATTATGCACCGGCAAGTTTCTCTCGTACTTTGATCCTGCAAGGCTGTTAGATTCCCGTCCTAACAGCAGAGGTGGTAGAGAAGAGATATAAACTTGCCTCCAGGCGCGGTCGGGTGGCAGTACGGGTCGGGGTGTTTCCAGTTCTCAAGCAGCTTCTCCGTCTCCTTCAACAGGGCCTATGTCATCGGGTTAGCGGCTCGGTGCTGGCTTGCATCAACGGGGATGCTGACTCTTTGCTGTCTAGGATCCGTGATATTGCGATTCGCTTCAAACAGAGAGCGAATGTAGATAGCCTGGCCACGCCATAGATGCCGGTGTACAGCCCAGTCCAACGCGAGTTTCAGAGAGCGTCGGTATAGCGACCTAGACACGTGTACGTTAGCAACGACCACAACATTGAAACAAGATAACCAGAAACTAACAATGTCGCCTGCTTTGTGGTCATGTTGGCGATGTTTATCTGCTCGTCCGCCTCGGCTAGTTGTGTGTCGCTCGGTATCGGTCACCGGTCCGCGCGTCGTTCCGCCTCTCCTCTCCAGCTTCAACTTCAATTGTCGGTCGGCTGAGGGTCGTCCTCGGTCTTGATTACCCGATTCTAGCACGTTAAGGGGTGGCGACAGTCGAAACGAACTTGAGGTCTGGCGCAGTCAGTTTGGCCAACCCCAATTGAGTTGTTGGTTGGAGATCCTGGCCGGTGGTGGATGGAGCTTGTTTTCTGCCTGAGGCACGGAATATTGTGTGCCAAACCAGACAACACCGGATCAGCTGCTCTTCCGAACTCCGGACTGCACTCGCCAACCCCGGTCGCCCCAAGTCGGGAAGAACCTTGAACGGGCTGCTGACTCAGCAACTGCCAGGTTCTCCGGATAACGCAGGAGAATGATATCCCCTCGGGCGATCGGTATGGATTTGATGCAGTTACTCTGTATTTAGCTACCTTACTGTATATCTGCGTGGCTGCCGTATGCGTTGTCGCTTGTTGAGCCATCTGCAGAGCGTTTCCTCAAAGAGACCGACCAGTTCGCTCAAGGTAGTCGGCACCCCGAAGATCGGGATTGACGCCCTTCCGTCTTGCCTTCGGGCCCACAAGCTCCTTGCCATGTTTTGTAACCACGCCCAGTAGTCACACCCGCGTCTTCGACAACCGCAACTTCGACAACCGCGAGAGTACTAGAGAGTGCCATATACCACCTCATAAACGAAAGTAGCGGCCTTGCGATTGCAGCTGCTGCGAGTAGTTGCCCGGTAATAAACTGTTGAAAGCAGTCGCCTGCTAATTGCAACTGTTGCTCAAGGACGGTTATTGGCCTGGTCTTGTCGCCCTTGCTCCGTAGCGGGTGTGGTCGCTGGGTCGTGGTCTTGAAAACATAGCTTGAGTGGGCCTCTGGGGAGCTTGTGGGCCCGAGGGCGAGACGGACGATAGCGAATACGTGTGCCAAATACTAATAAATGAATGTGTGTGCTGACTACCTTAGACGGACCCATTAAATGTTTCCTAATACCCGTGGGAAGTGTACATTCCACTAGATAATTCAGAGCAAGAGAGCGACTGACTCTTTGCGCCCGGCATGGCGTTCTTTTTTCTCGAAGTCGGATCTACCCATCCGTGCTGGGTATTCAAACCAGTACCTCCAGCAGTGCGACCTTCATGCAGGCTGAGGTCACGGCCCACCAATTGGAGAAGCTGCACCATCGAGCCGTGACACCAGGTCCACCACAACCAACCCCTGTCCTCTTCCCGCGAACGGCTGTATGCCAGCTGCCTCAAGTCGGGTGTGCCTTAATTTTTCCCTCGCCTCTACACAGTACTGCCAATTCTTCGTGCCAAGAAACCGTATCCCAAATCGTCGCCCTTTCCTCGAGAGTTTCTCTGTTGCTGTCAGTGCCCGGAAGGCCAAACCCATTGACCCCATATAACTTCGTCTTGGCCCCGTGGCTTTCCGAATTTCTCTCCCGCAATTATTCCTCGTCCTCGCGCGCCTCTCTTCCCCCGTCGACAATCTCAGCAAATAGTTACAATGCTCTTCCGGGGACTCCGCGTGGCGGCTCGTGTCGCCCCCAAGCTTTCATTCTACAACATCAATCCTACCCTCCGACAACTTCCCTCCCAGTTCCAACATGTGCGCACCTACGCGGACAGCATCGTCAAGGTGCCTCAAATGGCTGAGTCGATCAGCGAGGGCACTTTAAAACAATGGAGCAAGCAGGTTGGCGACTTTGTCGAGCAGGACGAGGAGATCGCGACCATTGAAACCGACAAAGTAAGCGAGACGCCCACCCCGCCCCACCTCCCGGGCATCTGGATCTGACGTGGCTCTGTAGATTGACGTCGCCGTGAACGCTCCCGAATCGGGTACGATCAAGGAATTCCTCGCAAACGAGGAGGATACAGTCACAGTCGGACAGGACCTTGTGCGGATCGAGACGGGAGGCGCGCCGCCAGCAGATGGCGACAAGCAGGCTCCTGCGGAGTCAAAAGAGAGCACACCCGCCCCTGAGAAGGACGCACAGCCTGAGAAGGCTGCCGAAGCCAAGCCCAAGCAGCAACACGCGCCCACCCCGGCGTCTGAGAAGACCGAGGTCGTGCCCAAGCAGGAGAGTAGGCCGGCGCAATCCCCGAAGGAGGCACCCGCAACGCTAGGTAACCGTGAGGAGCGGAGGGTAAGCCAATACGCTCGTTGACTGTTTGGCTGGTCTAACATTGTGTTCAGGTCAAGATGAACCGGATGCGACTCCGCATCGCAGAGCGGCTGAAGCAGTCCCAGAACACAGCCGCGTCCCTGACAACGTTTAATGAAGTCGATATGTCAGCTTTGATGGACTTCCGCCAGAAGTATAAAGATGAGATCTTGAAGAAGACGGGTGTCAAGCTTGGTTTCATGAGTGCCTTCTCTCGCGCCTGCGTGCTCGCAATGCGCGACATTCCGGCTGTTAACGCCTCAATTGAGGGCCCTGGCGTTGGCGACACCATTGTATACCGTGATTACGTGGATATTAGTGTCGCGGTTGCTACCGAAAAAGGCCTGGTCACTCCGGTTGTGCGGAATGTGGAAGCTCTGGACATGATCGCCATCGAGAAGGCTATCGCTGATATGGGCAAAAAGGCCCGTGATGGCAAGCTCACGATCGAGGATATGGCGGGCGGCACTTTCACCATCAGCAATGGCGGTGTCTTTGGCTCTCTGTTGGGGACACCCATCATCAACCTTCCCCAAACTGCTGTCCTTGGCCTGCACGCTATCAAGGAGCGGGCCGTGGTCGTTGAGGGTGGGAAAATAGAGGCTAGGCCCATCATGAACCTTGCCTTGACGTATGACCACCGGTTGATGGATGGTAGAGAGGCTGTCCAGTTTTTGGTCAAGGTCAAGGAGTACATTGAGGACCCAAGGAAGATGCTGCTGTAGGGTATGCTGCGGTTCTGACGGCGTTGCCAATTCTGGCTGTGTACGCATAGTAAGATAATTGTTAGAGAATTGGAGCCCTGACACTAGATGGTTATGAATTTAATTATTTTCCGAAATTTCCATGCTACTTGCATGTATCTGCAGATACTGTTATGGGCCACTGGAAATCATCACGGGTCTATGGTGAGGTCATGGAGAGCCGATACACCGCAGGGGCATCACTGGTGTCAGCACCGCTGGAGATCTATGAAATTTGCCCTCTTGGTAGGATGTCCCCGTATATTGTGAGTGTCCGGGCAGCAGGATCATTCATGTTTAGGATCCCTCTGGTGTCAGCTATAAATATATGTACATCATGTTTTTTGATATGCTGGTCTCGTCCCACCACACACCCCATCTTATAGTCATACTCAATTCATGGATATAGCCCCTGCTATATCATAGCACTACTTAAACAGCCAGCCCTTCATCACGACATGGTTCACAGAGTGTCCGCCCCCCACCCCCCTGAAGGCTTATTTGGAAAGTTATGGCCCGGCGGTAACAAAGGAGGTCAGTGACAGCACGAGCGAGAGTGAAAAAGGGAAAGTGAAACAGGGTGGCAAACGTTGCTAGCAACAGGTGCTAGGAAACAACTGCTCGTTACACCTCCACTTTGATTATATACAGCGCGTGGCTCACTTGTGGTGCCCTACAACATCCCTACATAGACAGCCGTTGGGTTGTGATCCTCACGGTGAGTTTTGCACAGCTTATCCACATTTGTACCGCCAGGGGCCCTCCTCGCTTCGAGGTCAAGTTAAACTCAGGTTGGCTGGGTATAGGTACCTATCTGTAGTGAAAATGCTTCAGCCCACTTCGCCCGCCTCCCCATCCTGTACCACTCCCGCACCACATCGTTCAATGACCGACACGTCCGAAAGAAACGCATCTCAGCTATCTACTATAGGTAAGCACTTCAGTGCTGTCACGCGGGCTACAGCACAGACTATACAACGAACAGTCCCTCCTCCGGGTGGTCAGCGGTTTCCTGTAGTCTTCACGCCGACCTGCCGGTGCCTGGGAAATAGGAATAGCCGTGTAGTTCAGCACATTTACCGTATGGCAGGGAGGTACTACAGTGGGATGTATACATCGGAGCTGCGCACCATCTGTCTGGGCAACGCAGACATATCCAGGCCCGTCAAGTGGCACCTTACTTGTGCTAGTGATACTGTATACCTGGATGAAGTTCCATGACATCGCTAAACGCGCAGTAGGTGACGTTGGGAATCTATCCCCTCCAACTCTCTGGTGATGCATGGGTGCCGACCAGAACTCAAGATACCCCTTCTGTTGCCCAGGGCAACAATAAACTCGCGCATCTCCTCCCATGGAGCCGGAAGCTCTGCATATAACGTATGATATTGTCGTTGAGATGCCGCTCAAACGGGCCTGGAATGGCGGACATGGCAACCAGACCAGAGGGCCCTTGTATATAAAATAAGAAATATACAGCTATAGGTATTCAACGTGAAGGGGCGGAGTCCCCGGGGGAGTGTAGTTTCGAGACGGCATTGGCGTATAGCGCCTCGGTTTTGGAATTCACTTGAAAGAAAGAAAGAAACTACGACGTAGATGGAATTTGTTTTTCAAATACCATAGAACGCAACCTTGAACTAGGAGTACAGGTGTCAGATATTACCTCATTGGTTGTTATTTGGTGCAGGGGCATTATAACGAGGTACGTATATGATGGAAATAGCCTCCCTACTCATCAGATACTAAAGTAAGAAGACCAGAGGTTAATAGGTTGCTCAGTAACTGATGTCCTCCTATACGGTTGCCCGAGGGCAAGATATGCGGATGGCAATATACACCGCCAATGTGGCAAGGTACCTACCCTGAGCTACCTAGCTGAGGTATGCATTATCCGTAACATCCTACGTCTCGCCGCCCCTGGTCCTGGAAGGCTGCTTGTGCTAGGTCAACTACATCACCATCTATAGACATGTGCCTATTGTATTCAGCCTCCTAATGTAATACATATAAATCTGCGTGTAAGGATGCCGGCAGGAACGCGGGCGGACTGTGTGTGGTGTATTGCGACTGGAACCGAAGACGGCGCTGCCCTAGTACAGAGCATGAGTCGCTGCCACCAGCGGCTTTCAGCGACAGACTGGCCACGTGACGCGGGAAGAGCCTATTCTAACCTGCAACAGGACCGTTCCGCGGCTTTGCACACAAGCACCAGGATGCCCTTCCGTAAACGCGCTAGTTCCCATCCACGATGACACCCAACCACCTGCCTGGCCTGTTGTCGTCCGGGACGAAAACAAGTCGAACGTTTTGACACCTCCAGCAGTAGTACTTGGTATAGTAACCCTGCGTCCTTTAGCCATGGCCCATCATGGGAAGGCAAATTAGACATCTCACCCACTCACTTCTGGGATAATTGTGACAGGGCGTTGACCCAACAAATGTACCCAGCAAACAGAATCAGGGTGCGTTTCGCCGGGATTTGACACCCTTGTGCTATGCCAACAGTAAACCACCACAACCCCGGTTGTCCCAGGCGGGTAACTGGAGAGTACCCTTGCCGCAGCATGTGACTATGCAGGTGGATGGCTGGCAGCGGCCTGTGTGGTTTGTGGGTGAAAACCGAGCGACCCTCCCTCCTCGCGAACGTCGACCAAAGCGACCCCAGCCCCAAACTCGGCAACGCGGTCGCCGATCGCCCACCCCAACCAACGCTTGAAGTCGCCGCGATGGCGCTCATCGGTTCTCTCGTACTAGCCGCTGTGTGCCTCATACTGACATATCTCACTGCCCTGCAATACACGGCAGTACGGCGACTTCAGCATATTCCCGGGCCCACAGCCGCTGCCTGGTCGCCCCTGTGGCTCATTCGCCGGCAACTTGGAGGTCGCATCACCCGTGATCTCTCTGAGCTCACCAAGAAATATGGCTCGATATACAGGATTGCACCTAACTGGGTCATAATCAGTGACCCCCTCGAAGTTCGCAAGGTCTGGCAGGCCCGAGGTCCATGGTACCGTGGGCAATGGTACGACATGTTCAGGTTCAATCAGCCTGTGGATACAATCCTTTCCCTGAGAGACGACTCTGCACACAACGCACTCCGGGCCAAGCTTCTGCCTGGATACTCCGGCAAAGATGTAGATAATCTTCATCCCGTCGTCGATCGCCGCATTGGTGACCTTATTTCTTTGATCGAGCGAAAGTACCTGTCAACAGACAAGGTATTCCGACCAATGGACCTGGCTCAAAAAGCCCAGTTCATGACTTTGGACATCATCTCCGAGCTGGCTGTCGGCCGCTGCTTTGAGTGTCTGACGGAGGATCGGGACACATACGGCCAGATCTTGTCCGTCACGGGCTCGGTCCCGTTGATGGCCGCGATGGCGATGGTTCCATCCAGCTTCGTGCTGCTGCAGAACCCCATTGTGCAGTCGCTACTCCCCAAAGAGAAGATGGAGGGTGTTATGCGCATGATGGCTCTGGCTCAGGAAAATGCAGCCAAGCGCTATGGACCTGATAAGATCAAGGCAAGGGATATGTTGGGTTCATTCGTCTCCCACGGGTTGCCACACTCCAATGCCTGGCTCGAAACCTTTGGACAGATAGGGGCTGGATCAGACACGACTGCCACTGCCATTCGAATGACCATGGTTCACCTCATTACCAGCCCAGATAGCTACCGAAAACTTCAACATGAGATCGACAGCCGGATAGGCGACGGGCGAATATCCTCTCCCATTACTGACGAGGAGGCCAGGCAAATGCACTACCTGCAAGCTGTAATTCGGGAGGGCTTGCGTATATGGCCTCCTATCACGGGCCTCATGCCGAAGCTGTGTGATACGGAGCAGGTGGTCTGCGGCGTGAAGATCCCGCCAGGCACAAATGTCTGCTGGGAGGCTATCTCCGTCCTCCACAACAAGGAAATATTTGGCGATGATGCTGGCTGCTTTCGTCCTGATCGGTGGTTGGAAAATCATGATACAGACAAGCGGAAGACAATGGAACAAGTTCAAATGCTCTGTTTTGGCACACCCAGCCGATGGGAGTGCCTCGGCAAGGCGATGGCCCTGATAGAGCTCAACAAGATTTTTGTTGAAGTAAGTTCTTTACACCTTTCAACCAGCCTGACAGAAGCTAACATAACGTGCCAAGCTCCTCCGGAGATTCGATTTTTCCTTGGTCTACCCGTCAAAACCGTTCTCCACTTATGATGCTTCGCTCTCAATACAATCAGACTTATGGGTAAGAGTCCAACAGAGGAAACCATAGGGGCAGTTGGCTGTATTTAGATACTCTTCCTTAGTGCGCTGAAACTAGGCCCCCTGGTCTTATGCCCTAAATATTAATATTACAATCCATATCCGGAGGGGATCAGACAGGGCGTGTGACGAGAATCGACACTTTGCAATGAAGCAGGGCTACGAGCAAGCAATAGCTGAAAATATTAAATTGTTAATAAAGAGAAGATTTTACAATTGCAATGCGGGATATTTAGGTTGCGCGCCGCGGGCTCTGTACTATACCTGATTAGGCGAGTAAGTTAAAGTTAACCCTGTAATTTAGTTAAACTCCAGCTATCTAGTTAGTCTATACGCTTACTAGTAATAACTTTAGCTTCCGGACGTATGTGATGGCTCCAGTACATTAGAGAGGTTCGCTATAATAATTATAGCTGAAAATTATAAAATTAAAAACTAAAGAAATTCTATAAAATTTATCAGGGCGTGAGGGCTTTTATTGTCAGAAACACTGGCACTCTGGATCTGTGGAAATCTGATGAGGTTGCAACTGCTTGATTGTATTGCTTGTTGATTCTAGCTTTCAGCCAGAATCTTCTTCTTTT
>Ga0247769_1000059_pt1 | contig 18225 bp, 20 predicted proteins | sample UWRJL166409R6_FD_179942 | JGI IMG/M metagenome (GOLD analysis project Ga0247769, IMG submission 179942) | Plant litter microbial communities from Arlington Agricultural Research Station in Wisconsin, United States - UWRJ-L166-409R-6 | ecosystem: Environmental > Terrestrial > Plant litter >... | reverse complement strand
GCAAACAAAACGTAGACCCGTGTATCGCTTGTGCGGCGTATTCTGACGTTTCTTTCCCTCACTCAACGGAACGGGGTCGAACGTGAATTACCTTGGGAGCAGGTGTGCCGGGCTTCTGAGGCGGGAGTAACGGTCGCCACAACTCCACATAGCCTATGTGATGTACCGCTCCGTGCCCCCCTTCCTACCTTTGGTCGACTTCGCTTACTCACTGTCGGAGGTTTGGTCCTTCTCATCGTCGTCTCCCTGTTTCGATTTCCTGAACTTCTCTCGTCCGGTCGCGTAGAAAGCCTCCACGGTACGGCCGTCAAATGAGCGGCCGTGCATCAGCTGCAGGCACGCCTCGGCCGCCTCGGCGGTCTGGAATCGTATGCTGACGATGCCTTCCTCCTCTTTGTCGAACAGTACGACGTTGGTCACGGGGCCGAGCTTGGCACACTCCTCGCGGATATCCTCCTTGATGTCCAGAAGCGCCGCTGGATCCTCCTCAAGCTCCTGGAGTGTGAACATGTGCCGTAGGATCACGACGTTCTTCCACTTCGAGCTCTTGGGGCCCGTGGGAAGATCAGGGAGCAACGAGGAGGGCTCGTCGTCCCAGTCAGCGAGCTTCGCGTCGAGTTTTTGCGTCTTCCTGATGATCTTTGCCTTGTCATCGTTGCGCTTGTGACTTGGCCCACCGCTACTGACGCCGCCTCGGTCCTTGTTTCCCAACGGCGCGGCTAATGAGTTATCCTCTCCCGGAGTGGCGGCATAGTTGGTTTTCTTGTAGCTGGCATCGGCAGCCTGCACGCGCATCTTGCCCGTGCTCAGCCCAGAGGACGTGACGCGGAAGTCGGTGTCGTCGAGCAGCATGATGGCCATGTCGACCGACTGGGGCTTGAAGAAGACGATGAGGGCGTCCCCCTTGAAGTTGCCGTCTGCATCTGTATACAGCTTGACGCGAGGACGTCCGCTGTCGATCTCTTCTTGGATGACGCCGCATTTGCGCGAGAAGAGCTCCGCGACCTCTTCGATGGTGGTGTCGAGCGGAAGGCCCGTGACATATATGGCCGTGTTCTGCTTTGGCTGAGAGGGTCCCTTGTTGGGGCCGCCTCGCCGCGGTTGCTTGGAAGATCGTCCATTGCCGTTGCCGTTGCTATCCTGTTGCACGCCAAAGAGAGAGAAGAAGGTTAAGAGTCTGTTCAGTCACATTTTCCTCACCCCTTCCGGAGACCAGCTCGCGAGCGATTCGGGGAAAACTCGGGTGTGCGACAGAGTGCGCTCGCCAGGTGGTGTTTTGTATTTTATTTGCATGCGAACGCAGCTTACCTCGCGATCGTCGGAGCGATTCCTCTTCCTCCCGCCCCTTGCTGGAGTCGATTCCGCGTCGTCGTTATCATTGTCGTCGTCGGCGCCAGCGCCAGCGCCGGCCATGAAGTAGCCCTTTTGTTGCTCTTGGATCAAGTCCTCGTCAATGACGGGAATCCATCTCCTGAGGCCTGCTTCGAATTCATACTCGGTGCCGTCGTCTTGCACTGCGATGTACTTGTTGTCGAGGCGCGAGAAGGAAATGCGCTCGTCTTTGTCAAAATCGCCCGGGTCCGTCGGAAAAGTCCAGTACTCGGCTTCGCCCGACATGATTTCGGGTGCTCGGCGACGGCTGCGTTCTCGCTCTGGTGTTGCGAATGCTGATGGGGCAACGTGCAGCTCCGGCTCCAGACGGATCTTTTGGTTGCAGGCTTGCAGCGCCGGCCAATGCAGGCGGGTGGGTGCCAAGCTTCCAAGGGCTCGGGACATGCGTGGGGCGATCGGATCTTCTGAGTTCTGACTGTGAGTGTGACACTGCGCAGCAACACCATCAGTTCAGATAAACTCAAATTTAGTAAAAAAAAAAGAATACCGTTGCCATCTCGTACTCCATAGCGTGTAGACAGACTCTCGCTAGGCCCACTCCATATTTCACTTATGAGAGCACGGCGATCAATACTTCAGCTGCAAAGCAACAGTCCCAGAAGCAGCACTATCACACTGTGACACTATGGTAGTATACAGAAGATATCGCTGCGTCCTTGCCGCTGTGAGTACATACGTGCATACAAGAGCATATGTAGCAACCAGCACCATGTTACGGGGAAGCCAGCTCTAATTAGTACCCACTGAGAAGCATCCAAGGTGCCATCGCGGGTTGTATCTACCTAGTGGCCACGCTACTTCTGCACCGTCTTCTTCACCCCCTTTACGAAAGCCTCTATCGCCTCACCGCCGCCCAACGGAACAGCCCCCCCTCTTACCAACCCGCCGTTCTCTACCGGAACACCCAGTGCCTCTGCGATGGAAGGAAGCCCGCCGTCCCGCAACGCCATCGACAAACTAGCCAAACTTTGGTGGAACTGAGGGCTGCGGAGAACCTTCTTCAGTAGGGACCGTTTCTGCTCCGACGTCAGGGCCTGTCGGGCCGCAGCAACGGACTCGCTGCTCGGCTCTCGTTCGATGGCGTCGCCACTGTCACCTTGCTGCGCAAGGACGAGCAGTGTTGGCGGGAGGAAACTCAAGAGATTGTCGACATAGTCATCGGAAGCTCCGTCGAGCATAGGGATAGTGTTGGGCGTGTCGAGCAAATCATTGAGCAGCGGATACAGCTTGCCCTGTGACTGTGCACCGCCGCCCATTCCTTGGCCTCCTTTGAGCGACGCCAGGAAGTCGCGCACCACGGCGGTAGCATCACTGGAACTTGCTCTAACCAGAATGTCAGCTACTGCCCACAATAGCTCGGAGGAGTGGCGGCCAGGGGAATGAAGTGATGCCATGTTCCTCTGATTTAGGACGACCATGTCTAGTAAGGTACACGAATGTATGTCCCGTCTCCCGCAAAGCGCCATGGCTAGCCCGTTTCGCAGCAAATGCTATTTTCGCTCTTTCCTTCCCGACAAAAGAGACACACTACACAAACCATGTGATGCGTGCTGGTTGGAGAAAGACCTACGCTCGCGCTCCGTCTGCTCCACCTTCTCGGGAGTCTTCGCCTTCCTTGCGGAAGTCTCCGCCTGTAGCGTCCGGGCCGGCGCCGCCGCTGCCGCTGTTGTGGTGATCATGGGGGTCGCCGCCACCCTCGACGTCTTCCATAGTCTCGTCGTCATCGCCGTCTTGGGGTGCCGAGTCGTCATTGTTATTGCTGTTGCGAATCGATGCCAGCTCCCGGTTGACATCCACCTCCTCGCCCTGCAGCAACTTGTCCACGATCTCGCCAATCTTGAGATCTCTCGGGCTGAACCAGGCCGGATCGCCGTTGCGGCCTTGAGGCTTGGACTGTAGCCAGAACAGATGTCTCTGGGAGGAGGATTGGAATTTGAGGACGAAGATGCGGCCGTTTGTCTTGGATCCGGGTTGGCTCGCTGTTCGTGTGTCGTAGGGGAGGAAATTCCCATCGGCGGGGATCATGACCAAGTCCAGCTCGGGCGAGTCCAGTGGTACGTCTCGGGGCCGCCAGCAAAAGTGGATGAGGTCTGTCAAGGCGTCAGCAGGCCCGCGCTGGGAGCGATTGCGATTGCGGAAGAAGAAATACCATCTTCGGAATAGAGGTAGATGTATCCAGACTTGGGCTGGGGGTGAATCTTGTAGGGCTTGGATGATTGCTGGTGGCGCGGTTAGCTGCGAAGTCGCGAGTGGACAGACAGGCGGATGGACGGTGCGAGCTTACATCCACGTCGCAGATGCCCGCCTTAAATGTGATGATCGGTGTTATGGACATTTTTGCGGTCGGCGCAATTGCTATGAATTGACGGAGGGGCGACCGGAATCTGTGCGTAACAGTAGGAAGAAGTGAAGGGAAGGGCAGCAGTAAACCTTTTTCCCCCTTTTCGTTGTGTCAGTGAGCTGAAGCTTCGGCGAGGTGCGAGCTCCTTCCTCCACTTGTGGGCGGCAAGGTAAGGCAAGGCTACAGCATGGCAACGCAGGCTGATCTAACCTGGTCGAACGTGGGAAGCTCGTGCCGCTGCAGGCCTGTGGCTGGAGCAAGCAGTGCCGTGATTAAAATGCACTGTGTAGAGCACTGTAGGCCCCCAAGACCGGCTGGCAGACAGCTGACAAGCGATATGGGCTGCTCCCTGCTGCCAGATCGTGTGGCTGAAACGACGAAGATCTGTTTGCCGGGGGATTCCAGTGGACCCCCAATTGCGCTGCAGACAGGGGGGGGTACATTTGGGTGGCCGTCCGTATCTGCGCACCGGGAAAAGCCCCTTGATTATTTTTACCTGTCCTTCTCAGAGCCGACGGCTTCTACCACACCCGCGATCGATCCCGCTCCGACAGCACGTCCAGTCGGTGGCTAAGGACACAACGAGTGTACAAATCGCCTAGAGCGCCTGCGCGAAGGAACAGAGACGACGACGACTTACCCGGGCGTCGAGCTTCGTGACTCCCGTCCCGAATTGCCCCATATCGAATCGAACCGAGCTGGGTCGAGCTGACCTGGGTTTGCGCGGTTGCTCAAGAGGAGACGCAACACGGAAATCGAGCGCGCTGAAGCCGGGTAGACGGAAGACCTCACCACCTCTATGTGTTCACTTTTCTGACACCCACGCCCGACAATTCCATGGCGCGTCCCATGGGGCCGGTCCGTCTGAAGAAGACGAGTCCGTTAACCCTCGTTATCGGCGCTGCGCTCTGCATCTTCATCCTCTACTTTCTCCTGGGGTCGTCAACGCCTGACTTCTCCGCCTCTCGCAAGGCCTCCGCGGCGTCGCACCCTCTCTCGCCGCCGACCTCTCCCTTCAAATCCCCTCCCTCGGGCGCGAAGCTGAAGCCGCCGCCCGTGACGAGGTACAACCTCAACAATGTCACAATCACCAATACTCCGATCGAGAACAGAGAGAACATCTTGATTCTCACACCAATGGCCCGTTTCTACCAGGGCTACTGGGACAATCTGCTCCAGCTATCCTATCCCCACGAGCTCATCACGCTCGGCTTTATCCTCCCGAAGAACAGGGAGGGCAATGCGGCGTACGCCGAGTTGGATAAGCAGATCACCAAGACACAGAAGCTCGGGCCCGAAAAGGACAGGTTCAAGAGCATCATTATTCTGCGGCAAGATTTTGAGCCCCCGCTCCCTTCCCAGGACGAAGCCGAGCGACACAAGATGCAGAACCAGAAGCCACGGCGAGCGGCTATGGCCAAGGCTCGGAACTCTCTGCTGTTCACGACATTGGGTCCGGCTACATCGTGGGTTCTGTGGCTGGATGCCGATATTGTCGAGACTCCCGCCACTTTGATCCAAGACTTGGCTTTCCATGACAAGCCGCTGATCGCGCCCAACTGTTTCCAGCGGTTTTACAACTCGGAAACGAAGAAGATGGACGAGCGAGCCTACGACTTTAATAACTGGCAGGACAGCCCCACTGCGCAAAAGCTTGCATCCGAGATGGGCCCGGATGACATTCTACTCGAGGGTTATCAAGACATGGGGACGTACCGGGCACTGATGGCCTATATGTACGAGGGCGGTGGTGACATTCACTACGAAGTTCCCCTGGACGGCGTAGGTGGTACTGCTCTGCTGGTGAAAGCCGACGTTCACCGCGACGGCGCCATGTTTCCTCCATTCGCCTTTTACCATTTGATTGAGACCGAAGGGTTCGCCAAGATGGCAAGAAGGTTAGGCTGGCAGGCTACCGGGCTACCGAACTACAAGGTGGGTTTTCTTGTCTTCCGCTCTTGAATGCCTGCTGACTCGACCTGCAGGTTTATCATTACAATGAGTGAAACATATTGCAGATTTTGTGCTGCACAACGGTTTCACGGCGGAGTCGGCCCACGACAAGCTTACAAATTTCACGCTCCGGGCTACAGCCCAGGGGCATCCCTTCCATGCCCCTCAGGTCCACAAGCAGGAACTTGACTGTCGGTGGCTTGGGGAACTTCGATACCACAGAAGGCAGCAACCCGTTCGGTATGTCTTTTGTGCTTGTAATCTCGGTTTTTGGTGTTGCGAAGCGCGTGGCAGCGCTCTGCAGAGGATCCTTTTGTTACTTCGCCCTTGAGCGGGGCATTTTGACTTACCGTCCTGGGCTGTATGATACGACACGCTACGATATGGTAACGAGGCTGGGTCCCGGGAGAGGGCCTACTTTTGGGTTATTCGTGTATAGCATACGGTCCTTTCTGCATCCATCGTTCTTGTCCCGGGTCGATGCGGCAAGGAACAGGGGTTGGCAATCGACAAACATATAGAAGATGTTCAATTCGACCGAGTAAACATCATGTGGCTACTATCGTATTCTGCGATGTGATCGCACCGTCGCTGTTCCTTCTAGTGCGTGCTATGCAATAACGCAACACCAAGACAATCTGAATATCTCATCCGGCAAACACGGATGCTCCCCAAAGAAACCCAGCACAATCTTTCCCAATGATACCCGTGGGCCCCTTGCCAACTTGTCGTCTGGTGGCACTCTTCATAATTAGATATTGCTCAAAAGCGTGCCTCCGCCAAAATAGAACTCCAAATTCCGTCCATCCGTTACGACGGAAACCGTTTCCCGAAGCGTACCAGACATGTCCTTGTGTCATGTCCTGTATGTGTATGTGTGTGTGATATTACTTCCCGGTATACCTCTCCTCCTCCACCCACAGCTCCACCAGCCGTTTCGCACCGATGACATCGCCGTCGCGAATCAGCGACGCCACGTCCACGTTGAGCGGGCTGTCCACCTCGGGATAGCCCAGCAGCATGCGCACGGCGCGCACGCACTGCAGCACGCTGTGGATCGGGGACCACGCCGTCTTGAGCAGGTCGAGGCAGATCTCGCCCGTCTGCAGCGCGACGTTGGGGTGGACTATCGGCGTGACGAAGGTCATCTGCGGCGGCTTTTGGGGGTAGGTGGGCGGGATGACGATGCGTAGTAGCCATCGACCTTCTAGAAAAGATTTTTTTTATTTATTAATACAAAACTCGTCACCCAAAAAAATAAACAATGAGGAAACGAAACGAAACAAGCTCCTAAATTTCTCTTTCCTTTTCCCCTCTTCCCCTTCCCCTTCCCCTCCTCCCAGGTATAACATAAACAAAACAACCGCAAGAAAGCTCCAGATCAGAAGGATGAGAAAGAAAAAGAGAGAAGAAAAAAAGGAAACGAACCATCATAGCCACATCCCACACCCCGACCGTTGATCACGGCCTCCCAGCAGAGGAGCTGGTCATCGTCGACGGGGCCGAGGCGCTCGACGCCCTTCTCCTCTTTGGACTCGGTCGTGTTCCACTCGTCCAGCTCCTTCAGCAGGCGGCGAGTGGCATTGCGAGAGGAGGAGGAGATCGCCGTTGACATAACACCCCTTTTTTGTAGGATTTCGTCCGTTTTTTTCTGTTTTTATCGATGTTTCTTTCGTATAGAGCGGTTGGAATAATGGCTGTGGGTCCTTTTCGGTGTTGGGCGGGAAAGGCGGTTTGGGAGATTCAAATCGAAGAGCAAGTGGTGAAGAAGACCTAGAAAACCTAGAAAGATGCGAAATACGTGAGCTAGCAAGTAATCAAATGCAAAAAGTCACGAAATCCGTACCTGCGGCCGATGTTCTAGGGTCACCTCTTTTGTCGACGGTTCGCCGCAAGTTTCGCCTTTAGAATGGTAGATGGCCTGGAAGCGGCTTCGGCGCTGGAAACCGGGGGACGCGATCAGCCGAGGCTGCATTGCCGCCATGCCACAGCCGCCTGACTCCACCTCGAATAGGAGAGCCGTGCTGTGGGGGCGGCTCCTCACTGACGCCTCACTGACGCCTCACGGACAAAGTAGGTACTTGGCAGCCAAGTTATCGGGATGGATCATCACAAGATGGGAACAACTTAGGTAGACACCGTGCTCATTACTACCTATTCATCTACCTACTTATTCGATGGCAATTTTTTGCGTCAGTCTACCAAGAGGAGCCTCCGGAAAACATGAACCGCCGGAATGGATGCCCTCCGCACAAATTACTCAGTCCAAAAGCATCCCATCCTTCCGTCGACAAAGCACCACATGTACAACATATGTCCAGAGAAACAAAGTTATCGTCCGCCGCAAATCATATGTTCTTCCCGCCATCATGTCCACCCCGGCTCCCCCCAAACTTGAAACAAAGTCTGGCAGTGAGATCTCTGTCCCCTGAACCCGCCCAAGTCAGCTTCATTTGTATCGTCAAAAACGCCCTGTCGCCCAAGCATTAAACTCCCTAACCCGTCCCGATAATCCTACAAGATTGGTGGTCCCGTGGCGTGCGGTTGTCGACTGGCGGAAAGATCTACGTTCTTCCAAAACCGCCCGGATGTCTAGTTCACCCATCGGTCCATTCCTCTCAATCAACACGCCCAATAGTCCGCTCTCAACAAGAGTCTCCAATGATCCACTAGAAGTGCTTGCCAATACAGCTTCGTCCCTCGGCTAGTTTTCAGCTTCAGGCTCTTTTGTTTTCCAGAACTGCACTAGACGGCTAAGTCGCTTTGTCTTGCTGACCTTGGCCTTCTTTTCCGGCTCGCTATCCATCGATACTTCCATCGATAGTTTGCTTCGTTCCCCGTGGGAGCTGCTAATCAGTCGGCTCAGACTGGCAAGACTAGAACGTCGACGGCCAAAGGCACTCGACGTGAAAGATGCAGGCCTGGGCTGATCATGCAGAGGATGCGGTCGAGCTTGTGAATGTTGAGCGAGAATACTCTCCCGTGTCATTGTCGAATTACTGCTTGTGAGGGACGGAATATCATCCACGGATATCCGTACCTCGGGGCCGGGCTCTCCCATGAGCAAAGACTGAAAGTTGTCCTCAGTGATTGAAGAGGGCGCTGTTGAGATGCGGTGCGCGTCGTATGACATGGGCGATCTCGGCGACGGGAAGGCCGACGACTGAGTCATTGAGTACGGGCTAATAGGGGCCAGTGATGCCGTTGGGAGGTTGATCGGGCTAACGTCAACTGGTGCCAACTCCTTAGGCCTCGCGACATGTCGAGGGGATGGGGTTGCCGAATCCAACGAGCACCGGGTGTGATTTGCTGCGCTGCGGTAGATAGGTTCTTCGAGGATAGGTTCGTCATGAAGTGATGTGCTTGAGTGGTTGAACTTCATCCCTGGAGCCCCCAAAGCCGTCTCCTTCTCATCCGTGCTGACAATTTTGGGCTCGCAAGCAACAGTTGGTGGGGGAGAGTTGTCTGTCGTCCCGGCCTTTTGAGCGAGAACGTCATGAGGAGCCATGTCTTCCTCGCTAGCAGTGGGAGTGGGTTTCCCTACTGGCGTTTCTCCGACTGGTGTCGATTGTCCCGTTGAATTCGTACCGGACCCATCGTCATCTTCCTCATCCTCCTCGAAAACGTCGGCCATTGTTGAGCTGCTTCCAAATCTGGGGAAACCCAGCCGCCCGGCCTCGAAAGGTGCCATTTCCGGCGCACTCTCCGCGCGTCTATGATGATAATGCATCCCCGGGCCAGTAAATCGACTCATGCCTGCAGCGCTATGAAGCTGCTTCTTCACTAGACCACCTGCCCTTTGAGCAGCCTCCCATTCGGGGTTGCGTGGTAAAGGAGTGTTGAAGGGCCCCAATGCCGCGTCTAAATCAATCATTGGATACGATGGATCCTCATCTGGGGCGGATGATGAGCCCCATCCTTCCTCGGCCTCGTCCGAAGCCGATTCGGTGACCATAAATGAAGGCACACCGGGTTCAGGGTCCGGCGACATTTCAAGGGATGCGCAATCTGCGAAACCATGCTTCGCGTCCGAGAGTGGGAGAGGTGGCGGTGTTGGGGCTCTCCGTTTCTGCTTCCCATGTCGAGATTTGGATTTCCGGGACAAAATAGAGCCTGCCCAGGTTTTGACCTTCTTTTGTTTCTTGCTTCGCTTCTTCGAGAGCGGCTTTTGGGTTCCTTCCACTGTTGTAGCCTGTGGATCAACGAAGCCCTCTAGTTGAACCTCTTGGCATGCCGAGTCCGAAATCGCTGGACCCTTTTGCGACTCGGCTGAGCTGACGCTCACCGGCCGTGAACGGGTGGGAGACGCGGCAACAAACGGATCTAGGCCAAAGAATGACCATTTCTTGGCGTATTTAGTCGGACTCGGGGTTGCAGGGGCGATCGCTGCGGCAACGCCTGGCGGTGGTATCGTGCCCAAGAAAGGAATAGATCCTCTTCTCCTTGGCGAGGGAAGCGGTTGCTCTTGTTCTTGGGTCTGAGTGCGCTCGAGAATCGCGCCTGCGGTACTCGGACGAGATTCGACTGTCTTGCGTGCCGGGCTGAAGCCTATTGGAGAGTGCAACTCCCGCTCTGCATTCGAGAGAGATACCACTGATGATATACTGCCAGACACGGAGTGGCCAGGGCGTACAGTGACTGTACTGGAGGTTTCATTGGAAACAAGCGACAGTGGCCGCGGAATGAACTCCAGAGTGTCTGAGAAACCCACTCGGTTGCGGGTTTGAGGCCTTGAGAATGTATCAGACTCGGGTGTTCGGGCAAGAAGGTCTTTGCTGGCAGCGTCCTCCGCTTCCAACGTCGGGGATGGATTCAGGTTCGGCTCCATCGGCGCAGCCTTGGAGATTGAAAACTCATCCCTGTCGGGTAGCATCGCCGGACTCGCTGGTGCGCTGCTCCCCCGGACATTTTGGTTGGGGGACGGAAGAATGATCGACGCAAGATCATGGCTCGAAATTGCCGCCGACCTCCGGTGAGCGTGGCCTCTCGGCCGGTTCGGCTTGACGGGCTGGAGAAGTGGTGAAGCCATGCCACTTTCGGACTTCGTCGGGCTGCCACTAAGGACTGTTACAGCATCTCCATCGCGAATCTTGCCTCCCACAAACTCACTACCTCCTCTACGATGTCCAGCAGGCCTAATCGGAATCGATCTTGGTGAGTCTGGTGCCGAGGGAGACTTGGGCGGTATTAAGAAGGCATTTTCCGTCGCGGCAGGCGATGGCAAGGATGCCCCGGGGTTGAAAGAGAAAGCTGGGAGCACGGGCGATCTTTGTTTCGATTTCTCGCCTTCCGTTGTAATGACCAGCCCTGGTTCTCGAGAATCGACAGCTGATCGCGGTCGTCGTCCTGTGGCGCGTGAAAATGACGATGGAGCCGAGGATGAGGAGGGTCGGGCGGGGAACACGAATGGCGGATTTGGCGGTGGTACCGCAGAACGAGGCGACATCTGAGGGCTTGCAAGGGATGGATCTTGCGCAGACACGTCGGCGATGGTCGAAACGAAGCCGTGCGCATTTTCGCTGGCGAGGGCGTCCGACATGGGTGCCCCAACCATCATATCTGGTCCGATTGTGGCCGCCATCTTCCAAGCCGCTCTGCGGCACCAGGAGCGATGGGCAACTTAGTACCAAACGGGTGACATGGATTGTTGAAAGCAATAACTGCCTAGGGTGTGTTCGATCAAATACCACAGTCTGAGGCGAAGACTGGTCCTGGCGGTCAGTACAATTAAATACAGCCTGCAATCTGAGACTAGAAGGTGGTCAGCAGTGATCATATGTCGAGCATTCAATCACGAAAAGAAGCATGAGTCGTTATCTCAGGGGAGTCGGTGCGAGAGGCCTTCGCAGATGGTCCATTGTAAGGGGCGCGAATGAAGAAGCAACTTGAAGCATACCTCAGAACCGAGCGACTGCAAATGCACAAGAGAAGCGCGTACGTAAGAATTAGACAGGTAACGCTGCTTCCAGACGAAATCAAGATAATCGTAGTATCAAAGGAGTGGACGGTCAAACCAGCGCAAATCTCAAGATCTGCCACTGGAATTGAGCCAAGTTGGATGGGGTTGTCGACAATCGACGATGTTGGGTGGTGAGAAGGAAAATGCGAAGGGGAAGGAGACGGCGAGCAAGAAGGGTCGCCAGTGGAACACGGAACACAACAAGGAAAAACTTGGGTGGGGGGCCTGGTGGGAGCGCAAATGTCTGAGTACGAGCAATGGGCTCGCACTGTGGGTGCCCCTGGCAAGCGTACCAGGGGTAATAATACGCTGAGATGATGGGCGTTGCCCCACAAATCGCCCAAAACGAAGCCGCCTGTCAGCTTGACCGAGCCGAATTTGAAATCGGCGATAGCAAACTGTTACACTTGCGACAATGGAAGCCGTTTGGCTTTGCTTTCTCAGTCACAACTCAACAATCCTCCCGAGTGTGGACGAAGCGGAATGCACTAATAGCCAGCTCGATAAAGTATATGATCTCTAATGGCGGGCAGCCTGATCTAATAAACAGATATTCGTAAACAGCCATCCCTCTCCGCATAACCCCCTCCAAACGGCCTCTCCAGAGGGGCCAATGCTACCGCGCAGTCGCAGCGAGAGGAACTCTGGACGGGGGTGACACTATCACCCGCATACGCTACCTTTATGTATCGATAGCAACCAGAATCCAGATTCACCAACGGAGCACGCCAGAGTCACCACCATCATAGACAACAACGTGCACCATCGCATGTTTCACCCAATGTGGGAATTCTGACTCTCGGTGCGGTCGGCCCAATCCGCGCGGCAGTCCATTTTTCGAGCCGGCGGTCCAGTGTTGGTCAGCAGCCACACTGAGGTCGATCACGTCTCCAGTTTTTGTTTCCTGGCAGCAACAAGAACGGGTTTCTAGACTTCCCAAGGCTGCGGGGATCAAACGGGATCAAGAACTCTCCGCGACTCCTCGCGTAGGCTGCTCCGCCCTCGTATGACCCCATCCAACTGATTGCACGTGGTCCGCATGGTGGATGCTCGGGTCTTTCCTCCGATTGCTTTTACACCACCACGCAGTAAAAGCCATCGAGCCCAAGAAATCACATCCACTGGAGATGGGAAGGGCGAGACCGCCATATCGGTCAGATGGAGAACTACGCGACTGCCTGCGCCTCTTTCGTAGTCGCGTCCCGTACCCCGCTATCGTCCAATACGGAACCAACAATGGGCCTACCTTGCGGTTCCCCCTCCACCAACACACGGGATGTCCGCAAGGGCCATTTTGATACTGGGTTCCTGGAACCCCGAGGCCTGGGCGGCATGCTGACAGGGGCCTCGCGAAGTGGGTGTCCAGGGCGAAGAACCAAACTAATCCTGCCCGCACTGTGTGGTGGATGTGTCCTGCATACAACATTATGCCTGCCTCATCCGGTCTGAATGGCCGGGGCGGTGAGCGTCAAGGTCTCCAGGCGGGGCGTTCACTGGAAAGATCGGACGGCGATGAAGCCCGACCCCGTCGACGCCCCCTCGACATCGATCACAGATCGCTTGCTTGATCGCTTGACATGCGACTTCTCATTCTGGGTCGCCCACTCATCACATACCCAGTCTCGCTTCCCGAACGCAACAATTCCCCCGGCAGTAGTCGCTCACAATGGAAGACGAAGCAGCAAAGAGGTGGGAATTGCGCCGACACAGCAGCGTATGCTGCCGTTGTAGAGTTTTTCCTCACAAAAGGGGCATACCAGGCTGGCTGCACTCTGGTGGCGGCGATGCGAGCAAGACGCAAAATCTTCCATTCAGGCTTGGCTTCAACACAGCAGATTTTGTTGACCACGCTGATGGCCACTGTTGCCACACAGTCCCTGAACCATGCAGCATCCTGATGCAGGCCAGTCCCCTTCATCGTCCACTATGAGTTCGTAACGCCCACACACTCAAGGGCGCACGGACAATCTTGCATGACGCCACGGCTATTCAGCCGGATGTGAGAGCAGCAACAAGACCGCCTCGGGACCTAAAAGGGCGAAGGACATGCTCCTCCTGAGCAGCCCAGGGGCGAACAGCTGTTGCTTTTCTTCCTGCGCACAACAGGAGTATGCGGCGGCCGGTGACGGACCGAATCAAGTTGGCCGAAGGGATCCATGAATGGCTTCGTTGCCAACTTAAGCAGATAGCAGTTGTTGGTCGTGAGCCCACAGGGTTCAGCGGTAGGTCGTGGTCGCCTGCACCAGCTGCAGAAGCGCAACGCACATGCAAGCAAAGGCGTAATGTCGGGCAGACGCCTATCCCCGGGACATTTTGAGAGACCAGCTATTTTGGAATTAGGGTTGTATGTAGGTTAAAACCGTTTTGCAGTCGGGATATTCGCAACCCCCCTACCGAGATCGCTGTTGGCGGCTGTGGCGTCTCTGTGCAAGCGCCTAACAGAAAGAGAGAGACGTTGCGGTGCTAGGGGTCTGACCTGGGTAGCTAATTCCCTGAGGCTCGGAGCCGCCTCAGATTTCATTATATAATTTCAGCGAGCATTTCTCACCCCGACCATAATTTCCAAGACGGCAGGTCCGATGGCGAAACCACTTAACGCGTTTACCCTCGACATCACGAAATCATAGAACCACGTGCGCATGTGGATCCTTGGTTCATCAGACAGATTGCGCGCTGAGAGCCCCAACTTCAATGACGGCACTCATCTCCGGCCCCAGGGATTCAGAAATGAGTCGAGGCCACCGTGGACACAAGTCGCTCCTCATAAAATACCACGGAAAGAACGAACTCGGGAAACCCAGGCCCACTCGCTGCGACCGCCTCGGGATTGAATGCTTGAATACTGGAGTCGATACTGAATCGATATTATGGCAGGTTCCTGCATACGGCTGCAAATGAAGTGCCCGGCGTGTGTCGATAACATGTCTCCCTATCGATCTCGCGCGCCCTGAAAGACAACGGAAGGGATGAGAATGAAAATGAAAAGGGCCTACCTTATTTCCAAGCAAGCATTAAGGGATATATCGGTTTGCAGATAGGCTCAAAGTGGTCTGCGATCGAATTTCAGAGCGGTGCCTGACTCTTCGCCCTGCCAAAGTGCCAATGCAACACATTAGTTCATTATCTAGCCGCTGGGTATGCAGTAAGTTACAATACCAGCGCTTCAAAACGCGAGAGCGCCACACTCTACAAATACAGAATTTAGTTATCCAGCCACGCAGCCCACTCCAGCCCACTGCAAGTGACTGCCCCGCATTGGAGCTCTCGGTCTAGTTTCTGCCACCCAAATTTTCTGACCGCCTCCTCAAGCATTTGGTATCTACGTTGCCGTGCGGTCCCAGTGAGCTTGCAAACGCCCGAGGCAGCAAAAAAGCATTTGCAGGAGAAATCATGTCCACCGCGGTAGAGGTTAGCGCCACCGCGCTGGAAAAGCCTCTGGGAATGAGAAAAAACGGTATGTCGATGTTGGCGCATAAAGTCCAAGCCCCTCTAGCTCTTCTGCTCTAACGTTGGAATACCTCCTCAAAGGCAAGCAGTGGCATGCTCCTCGCGGCGCTTTTCGTCCGGGGTCTGGCCTGACATCATACGATCAACGATCGAAACAAAGGGCCTTGCAACAGCAAGTGAAAGCCAAGGAGAAGGAACTTAAGGACGAGAAGGAGGCCGAGAGACAAGTACGTCGAATGAAGAAAGCACGGTGCGATCTCGGGTTAGTTTTGCTGACCACGTCTCATTGCTGCAGAAACGAATAACGGCGATCAAGGAAAAACGTGTAGCAAAGGAAGAAAAGGAGCGGTACGAGAAGATGGGCGAGAAGATGCACAAGAAGAGGCTAGAGAGGTTGAAGCGCAAGGAGAAGCGCAACAAGCTACTCAACTCATGAACGAGTATGTCCGGCTAGGTCAAGACACCCGCAACGGCGTTCGAGTCCGAAGGACATCTCGACTGCCGTACGGAGAGGGATGCGCCTACTCCACCAGGTCTCCGAATGACTGTGGTGATCTGCACCCGTGCCTCCCGCACCAGAAGGGCCTCACATGTATGCGCCCCATCAGGGGGCGGTTGAGGAATATGTGAATATGTATCTCCCTAGCAGGCGTGATTGACAGCTGCCAGGGCTACACCATCGAGACACTCGGAGTCCTTATTTTTACGATGTGGTCGTTCGGTCGATATTATCGATGCTTCAGGCCGACCAAAAATATGATGTATTTCCCATGTTCTATACCAGTTTAGTCACCTCAGCGTTGCTATTGGGTACACTCCTGCCTACCCTTACATACCTTGGGTAAAATCTACCCTCACAAAGGTAAATCGTTGCCCGTGTTGTCATTCGACCTACGAGTAGTTGGTGCGAGGAGATTCGTCCCTACAAGCAAGGGTGGTGAGCTCCGTGAATCGGCTGCGCGGCTGAAATGCTTGAGGCGTGACAGACCAGGGTCCTGAAGAGCTGAAAGTTAGGCTGCGTCACATGCCAAACCACCCCACCTCACCTCAAGCCTCAATGCCCGTCGGTGATTTCCCAAACACTTCATAGTCTTCAGGTATACCACACCCAGCTCCTAAGCAATCGGCAACGATTCAAAATGTCAAACAATGGGTTCGAAGGCCCGCGGGAAACGACCCCACATCGTGCGCGACACCAGATAAGCCGATCCATTTCCGAGCTGTCGTCGCCAATTAGACTGCATCGCCACCACTCTCATCACCCGACAAAGGAGAAGGAGCCAGACGGGCGCGGCCTGAGCCCGGTCCCGCAGACAGCATCAATGACACAAACACGGGTGTCCCTCGACGGATCGAGATACGACGGGCCAGCCCAGAACCCCGATCCCACGAGCCGGAGGGCAAGTATTGTGATGTCTTCAGATGCTCCGAATGGGATGCCTGGCACCACAACCACCAGCTTCAATGGGCCCTCGAGCATGACAGTCTCCAAGGGAGCTACAGAGCAAGTTCTCCTCAAGGAACGGCAGAAAGCCATTGCACGAGAGAGGTTTGATTTGCCACCCGGTGCGCTAGCCCAGCTGAAGAGTTGTGCTGACCTGACCGTTTTGCAGTGGCCTCAAGAAATCCTTCTCCGAACTTGAAGATATTTCAATGGCAACAACCCGGAGATTCGAAGATACGTACTACTCCGTTCTTGAGAAGCTTGGCACGTTGCAGAACACAATTGTTGCTTTGAAAGAACTTGCTGGGCTTTCCCGAGAGATGAATCTCGCGTTTACAACAGAAGCTGAAGAGCTGGTCACTGATGTGGGCTCGCAGCTGGACGGCTTTGGCCAGTTTGAGGACCAGCAGAGACGGATCGAGAAGCTGCAGAGCCGTATCTCCGCTGGCCGAGACAGGATCAAGATTCTTAGCAAGCGAGTCGACGTGGTCGGAGAGAGAATCGAAAACTGGGAAAACGCGGATAAAGAATGGCAAGAGAGGACGCGAAAGCGACTTAAAGCCGTCTGGGTTGTCACGTCTATCTTGTTGTTCATCTTCCTCGCCCTTTTCCTCAGTGTGCAATATGCCCCGGAGAGCTTGGAAAACGCCACGATGCGCCTTGCCAACGACAGTCTCAACACCCTCCGGAACGTGACCGGCTCAAACACGAGCCAAAGCTGGGCCAAATCCAAAGCAAGTGGCAGCGAAAGCCAAGACGCCACGAACGGCAGGGGGACTGAAGACTTGACGTCTCCATCGGACTTACTCAGGGTCTTTGACGAGTTATAATGTCTGCATTGCTGCTGAGAGAGGCAGCGCCGGTTTGGATATCTTGAGCATCGAGAGAGCAGAAGGTCCTCAACCGCATTGTGTAAGTCAGTAAACAGTCACATAGATTATCGTAACTTCAACTTGAAGGGCCAGATTTGGGTGCTGTGTCGAGTTGTGGGCCAGCCAGGGGCGGCGGTGCTTGGCTGGCTGGTGGACCCCCACAATGTATTGTACAATACATACTGTACCAAATGGAGCCGCTCTTCATTCCGGCTGTCGCGTCCAGGTCAGCGACTCGGCTACGGAATACACACAAGGCCGAAGCCAAGCCTTTGGTAGCCGACGGATTCAAGATCCCTTCACTGCCATCTGCGCTACGGGAACTCGATGTGGCAGCCTCGTGCCAAAATGCCCCCACCAAGCAGACCGCAGGTCTTGGATGGCACGCCTGACCAAACCACCACAGGACCCAGGGACTCAGCTCAGGCATTCATGGGTACGGCAGCACGACGTCGTCCACGAGTCTTCGTCGCTCAATAGAAGAACCTGAAGACACAAAATAATGATGCCGTCGAATAGCCCCGGGCAGTTGAAGCCAAGCCCCCGGACACGCGTTTGCGAGGGCTTTTGTTCGGCTTGTCGGCAAACCGGCCGTGTTCAGATGGAGGAAGCACAGCGAGGAGCGAGGCGCTGGTTGCGTAACAACCGGGGCTGTGCGGCATTCTAAGGCACCGTAGTGGGCAACAGAAAGGACGTCATCGGGCGCCAATACTCAGCAACAAGGCAGCCCACTACGGCCACCACAAGACATCTGTCTCCGATGAAATGGATGGCTTGTGATCAAGGCATTCAGCAGGATTAAGAAAAAAACCACATA
>Ga0247769_1000057_pt1 | contig 18427 bp, 19 predicted proteins | sample UWRJL166409R6_FD_179942 | JGI IMG/M metagenome (GOLD analysis project Ga0247769, IMG submission 179942) | Plant litter microbial communities from Arlington Agricultural Research Station in Wisconsin, United States - UWRJ-L166-409R-6 | ecosystem: Environmental > Terrestrial > Plant litter >... | reverse complement strand
ATTGCCGAAATTGCAGAGCAGTTCGGTCCCGTGCCGGGCTGGGATGATCATCCGGGCCTTCAAGCCTGGACGATCACTGCGCTTCAGCAAGCCTGGCAAGTTAGTGTCGTAGACATGTTGTGGGGCCGCAACGACACATTGTGGCCGGCGCTGCGGCGCTTGGCCCGAAGCTGAATCGTTCCTTCCGGGGTGCCTGCAGATCGCGGGCGCCCGGAAGGACGAAAGATTGAAATTATTGTTTTGCCTGAGATTAGTTTATTATATGGTCGGAATGTTGGATTATTGCGGAGGTGTGGCATGGCAGGCTTGATGGAAGGTCGATCCTTTCTGGATCTGACACGAGTGGCTGCGCAGCATGTGAGCGGCCGGGTCATCGATCCCATCCTCAAGAGGATGCTTCTGGTCGATGGCTTGCACCCGGGTTATCCGGGCGGGGTGATGCGCACCGGCGAGATTTTCTTGGTTCGGGCCGTGGCATGTGGCGCGAGCCGGCTTCGCCGCTCCGCCATCTGCGGCTATGCGACGCCAGCTGGTCTGGTCAAGATCAAGGCCGCCCAGAGCGAGTTTGGCTCGCTCCAGCTCCGGACGCACCGGCCGAGTTACGGCCAACGCCCCAGCCCGATCATCCTCGTGCGCAATTCAGATGGCACGCCGGCTGATCAATTCAGCTTCCTGGCTGGCCTCGGCGTCCGCCGCACTATGAGCGGATACAAATTGCCGAGCGGCCTGACGGATCTGCTAGTGGACGCGACGCAATTCGCGTTCTACGACCCGAAGTGGGGTCGTAACAACGTATTGGTCCCGGCGCTGTCGTTGATAGCGCGCTGACATTCATCCCCGGCGTCAGTCACCCTGGCGCCGGGAAGAAAAGAATTTATTCTCTGGTTGTCTTCACGATAAAACTAAATGTCGATCCGTGATTCAGCCGTGATTCAAACTCAATTTTGACCCCAAGCTTGCCAGCAAGTTTCTGCGTAACGTACAGTCCCAGACCGGTACCGCTGGTTTCGCGAGTGCGGTAATCTTCGGAGCGCCAGAATCGTTCAAAGATATGCCGCTGGTCACTCTTGCTGATGCCGATACCGCTATCCTGCACTGCAAAGTACACGCCACCGCGTACTTTGTGCCCGATCAGCGTCACACTTCCCTCTTTGGTATATTTGATGGCATTTGTCAGGAAATTTTGCAGCACCTCCTCGAGGTACAGCCGACTGGTAGTGATGTGCGGCAGATGCGGCTGAATGTCGAGGTCAAGCTTGAGGTGTTTCTTCTGGGCGCTGTCGACGTACGAATTGTAGAGTTCATGCAGGAATGCCGCCGTGTCGATGTCTTCGGTACTGCCGTCCAGGCCGCGTTCGGCTCGGGAGAGTGTACTGAGGTCATTGATCATTTTGGCGAGATACATTATTTGATCATGGGCGTCGTCCAGGGCGTGATTGAGCGTGGCCTGGTCGGCGCCACGATCCTGGAGGATGCGCAGATTGCTGATATTGCCTTCGACAATCGCAACAGGAGTCCTGAGCTCGTGACTGACCACGGAGATGAACTCGTCACGCTCTTCCTCAAGCGATTTTTCCTTGGTGATGTCGCGCAGAATGAAGATGAAGCCCTTGTCGCCCGCTCCCTGATAACTGAGCTGAATTGGTGAAAAGTTGATGTACAAATTTATCTGTTCGCCGTCATTAAATTTATGAATCAGATCAGTGCGAGTAAAGACGACGCCGCGCGCCTTAGCTAGATCAACAGCTCGTATCCGCTTGTCGTTTTCATCAAAGAGTCGCAGGACGCGATCGATCTTCTTATTTGTCAGACTGGCATTGGTGTCGAGCAGGTTCAGCGTGGCGGCGTTATAGATTTTAATAGCGCCCTCTTCGTCGGTCGTAACAACCGCGTCGCCCATGCTGTTCACGAGCGTAATGAGACGTTCGCGCTGGAAATTTTCGTCCTCACGACTTTTGGTCAACGCGCGCCGTTCGCGGTCGGTGACGCTACGGATGCGAGACACGGTAAAGCCAACAGCGATGATAAAGGCGCAGAAGAGGCCAACTGTTGTGTATTCGTTCGGCGTGGCGCCGGAGAGTATGAGACTTGCCCAGCCGGTCAGGATGAGCGTCAGGGCGCTGAGGATGAACGCTGTTGTTCCGAAGTAAGTGTCGACGGCCAGCATCAACGCCACCCAACAGATAATCGCCGGGCTCAGGAAGCCAGTCACTGTCAAAATAAATGCAATGCCAACGATATGGTACACCACCGATAGCAGCAAGTAGTTCTCTGGCGTCGGACGGTAGCGGGTGAGGAAATATTGGCCAATGGCAGTGACGACGAAGGCGATAGAGAGCGCCGCGAACCATGTGTCGTTGACGTAAAATCGATTGTCCAGTACGCCCCGCTGCACCAAGAATCCAAGTGGAATAACTGCGATCGGTAGCAGTGTCCCGGCAATCCGCAGGATGCGCATCACGTCTCGATAATAGGAACTGTTGTCGGCGATAGGACGCTTCATGTTACTCCTTATTATGCCACGCGGACAATGCTTGTGCTAGCGAGCCGCCTCATATCTCAAGAAAGCTCGACTTTCTTGTTTTTGTGCAACTAATGCGAAACCCACGCCTTCAGCGCCACCACCCCGAGACCAATCAGCAGCATGATACTGGCCAGCAACAAGCTTATCAGGCGCGAGGCATGAACCGACCGCGCCGCCGCCAATGACCACAGTATCAACGTCAGCAGAATGGCACCGATCGACATGGTAATGGCCTGTTCCAGAGAGAATAAGCCGATGCCTGAAGCTCCGACAAGCAGTAGAGGCAAAGCGGCCGATGCGAGGAGTGGTGCGTGCTTCTGGCTGTCGCGCTGTGAGTGCGCTGCCTCAGGACGGCTGCCAAACACTAATCGTTTGGCCATCCGCGATGATATGAAGCTCGCCGCCCACAGCGAGAGTGCGGTACCGAAAATAATAGCTGCCGCATGCAGCGCTGAAGCGTGTTGGACGTCCAACGTTAGGAGCACTGCCAGTAGCGCCAGCGATGCATAAATTCGTTCCTTCAACGTATCTGCGAGAAGCTCGGGATCAATCTTTGCCTCGGTATCAAGAGCCGAAGCGGTATGTTTGCTATCCATAGCGCCAGTATATCACTAGTGGGGTTTGTCGCCCTTCTGGAGCATAGCGAGCAGCTTTTTCATCCGGATTTCGCGGGTTTCCGGACGCTTGGCCGTTTGGATTTGCCACAGAATGGCGTAGGTATTGGTGTGATTGAGATTTTCGAAGTTCTGCTTCGCGGTCGGATGAGCATCCAGGAGCGCCTGGAAATCCGCTGGAGTCGTCATTGCACTTGGCGCATCGTATGCCTGCTCCCATCGACCATCAAGCTTGGCCGCCTCGACTTGCGCTAACCCTGAGGCCTTCATGCGCCCAGCGGCTGTCAGTGCGGCAATTTTTTCGATGTTCCGCTTCGACCAGATACTTTTGGCGCGGCGCGGTGTGAATCTTTGTAGATAATAATTTTCGTCGAGCGACTGCGCCTGGCCATCGATCCAGCCATAGCAGAGTGCTACGTCAACTGCTGACGCATAGCTGAGCGAAGTAATTCCACTCGCCTTTTTGGCAAACTTAACCCAGATGCCTGATTGTTGGCTGAAGTGATCTTCGAGCCAGGCCGTCCATTCGGCTTCATTTTCGAAGAATATGACGGGCAGGTCTTTGAACATTTCCATTGCTGATCATAATACCAGATAAGTCCTTGTGCGGGCGGCCCTGGGCGTTACTTTTGCCCAGGGCCGCACTCTTCATGACAGGAGTGTGGCGAGATAGCCGTGTGCAGTCGTCGTGTGACCCTTTTCCGTGAGCCTGAAGCGCACGGCGCGCTGGGTGGTGCCGCTGCTTTGGCGTGACAGTCCTGCGCCCGGGATGATGAGCCCCTGCTTGTGGAGGCTGGCGAGCTGGGTTTGAACGAGTTCGTCTTGGCTTTGGACCCGTCGGGCGATTGCGGGCACAGTGGCGTCGATGTTCGACTCTTCCAGAACCCAGGCCGCGATGAGCATGAGCGTCGAGAAGTCGTTCGGGACTGGTCGAGGAGTCTGGCCATTGCTGGTCAGCACTATCAGACCATGTTGCCGCCGAAGATCTTCGACGACGTGTTTCCAGCTCATCCGCGGGCCGGTGTGAACCGTCAGCCGGTAGCCCTGGAACATGTGCGTGAACCAACGGCGAACGTAATCACCTCCCTGTTGGGTGAGCTGGTACATAGGTACTGACCGATCGCCGTTGCTCGGAGCTTTTCTGTTCACGGTTTCGATCAGCCCGTCCGCGAGAAGTCGGGCGATCAGCCTGTCCGCTGCTCCAGGCGTGAGCTCGACTCGCATCTGGAGCGCATGGGCGGTGATCGGCCGTCTCGAGTGGTGGAGTCCCCATAGCGCCAGCATCGGCAGGAGGCTTGTCATTCGCCACGGCTGCGTGGGCGCGGGTCGTCTCGGCGTGCTTGTGGTGCTGATGGAGGCGTGGTGGGAGGTGATGATCTCCCTGGCTCGACGAATCGTTGCCTCACCAATCTCGGGTGTCGCGCCGCTTGTGATCACGACGAAGCTGCTCATTAGCTGCTCCCCTTCTCTCTGTCGTTGAAGAGCTGTCGATTTATTATAGACAGATATTGCTAGATTGCACAGTATGTCATGTAGAAAGTTAGTTTTTCTACGTGGATTACATCTTTTGTCGGGTGTGGTGCTTTTTACTATAGATTTTATATACGTAACACTGCTAATGTTTATCCTTGTACTAGACCGTCAGCCCTGCGCCAGCTGCGATACGTTGGCGTATTTTATATGCGCCCGAAAAATTAAGGGGGTGGGTAATGTTTTGGATGAATTTATTAGCTTGGTTAGGAGCTGGGATTTCGCTGTGGGGCACGGGCCGCTACATGGTGGAGATTGCACGGGGTCGGACGCGACCGCGCCTTGCTTCGTGGATTGCCTGGGGCACGGCAAATGGCGTGCTGATGGTAATTGCGCTGCTGCACGATAACACTATGGCGGCGACCTTCAACGGTCTTGCGGCGTTTGGAAATATCAGCGTGCTGGTGCTCAGCGGTATTAAGCGTGCTGGGGATCTGCCCAATAATGCAACCGACTGGACATGTTTGGCGGCCGCTGGATTATGTTTGACTGGGATCGTGCTCTTCCCGCAGGCAATGTATGCGGTGGCATTTCTCGGCATGGCGGCGAACGTTATTGCCACTTGGCCGACGATTCGGCATGCCTGGCTGCGGCCACAGGAAGAGGCGTGGCAACTCTTTGCAGCGAATGCTGGCGCGAATGCTCTCGGGCTTGTCGGCGTCGTGGCGGCTGGTGGAATGGGTATTGCCAATACTGCCGGACCGCTCATTAGTATGGTTGGCAATGCGGCTTTGGTTACGATTACGCTGGGCCGCGGTTGGCTGACCAAGAGCGTAGAGACCGTCGAGGCGGAATTACACGAACTCGAAGAAGAATTGGCGCCGAGTAGCCAGGTTCCAGAAGTTAATTCGTAGAATGTTTGACTAGCCTGAAGCTTCAAAAGATTTGAAATTTCGGGTTAGCCTCGGTGCCCAACGCGTGAAGCGTGGGCACCGAGAGACGGGTAGGAGTCAGAGCCTGGCGACGGCCCGGTCGACGGTCAGAACGCCCGACGAGACGCCCAGGATGGCCCTGATCTGGCAGACGATCACGGTAGCCGCGATCCTCCGCAGGAGGTCCGGTCCGTGGCCGTACTTGTTGAGCCAAGAGCCACAGTGCACGCCGTACAGGTCGGCGTTCGGCAGGGCGAAGACCAGCCTGCCCAGCGTTTCCGCCGACAGCGTCTCCGCCTTGCGCAGCGCGATGAGCTCCACCCGGCCGGACCACCCCTCGTTCTTGGGGACACGGTGTCCCTCGAAGAAGGTCGTCAGCTCGTCCGAGGTGATGCGGTGAACCCGGATCAGCCGCTTCGCGATGTCATCGAGAAGCTTCTGGTCCGCCGGCATACCAACGTTCGCGCTCATTAAAGTCTCCTTTCGAGCGCCCGCCTGAGTCCTAATGCCTCTGGCTGGGTCACTATCACCGCATAAGTGACACTGATCCAGCCGGAGGTCCGTCTGTGAATGTGCAACCGTTAGGTTGATTGCAGTATATTAACATAAACATAATTATATGTCAATATTCTGGGAAGATAGAGGCTTTAGCTCAACCCGATAGCCGCCCTCACCGTTCGCTCATTCCCATATTCCGGTGCAGCGGCCTCTATAAGGTATAGTCGAGTCGACTCGCGAGTCTCTCCTGGCGTGAGTCTGCCGTCCTTTTGATGCGTGACATGAGGATGAAATCCATCATGAACATATTGCGGTGCAGAGTAGCGCGCCCCCATTGCCTCAAGCTCAGCGCAGACTCGTTCGTGGAGGCTACGGAGTTCGGGCGTGATTTCAATGTCGTTCACTGTAACTGGAACAACTTGGCCGTTTTTATTTTTGCCGGTAAATTGTTGCTCTTTCCCTGTCCTGAGCAGCACGTGGCTGCTACTACTTAGCGCAGCGTTAAGTAGTTTCGTGACTTCTTCTGGAGTTTGCCGAAGCCAGAACCAGTGTACGAGTGTGCAATGGAGCGGCAACATATCGTACGTGCCACCGACCTTGAGGGGCGTCACTTCAAGAATAATAAGATAGGCGTGCATGATTTTAGTATACAGATCTTGTACATCCTGAAGAACATTGCGGACGCTATATATTTGTAAGGAAATTATATCATCATCTCAGACTGGGAAATGAAATAAAATCAGGGGTAGCGAGCGCCTTTGTTGATTGACGTACTATGTCTAACATGGTACTTTTATCCTTAATCATCTGTGTGACTCATCTGGGTGACCAGAAGATTGCACCCCATTCAACACCCGAGGCCCCGAAGGAGCCATGGTGGAAGATCTCAAGGTGGACGATCCACGTCGGATCGGTTCATACGACATCGTCGCGGTGCTTGGTGAAGGTGGTATGGGGCGCGTCTATCTTGGCCGCCGTAACGCCACTCTGTATGCCGTCAAGGTGATGGCACGCCAGCTCGCTCGTAACTTGGAGGTGAGCTACCGAACCCGCTTCCGGCGGGAGTTCGAAGCTTCAAAGCGCGTCGAACACCGGTTTACGGCCAAGCCCATCGAATTTGGCTCCTGGGAAGGTGCTCTGTGGTACGCCTGCGAGTATGTCCCAGGTCCGACCCTCGAAGAGGCCGTCCGCGAAGGGCGCTTCACTGGTAACTCGCTGGCCCAGTTCGCCTACGGTATGCGCGAGGCACTGGCGGCGATCCATGCTGCCGGCATCATCCACCGGGATGTGAAGCCCTCGAACGTCATTCTGGGGCCAAACGGTATCCGAGTAATCGATTTCGGTATCGCTGCGCTTCCCGAAGAGGATAATCTGACACGAGCGGGCGACGTTCTGGGAACGCCCAATTACATGTCCCCGGAGCAGACCCGTGCGGAGAAGCTGACGCCTGCGTCGGATGTATTCGCCTACGGCAGCCTGCTTGTTTTTGCAGCGACTGGTCGTCCACCGTTTACGGGGAACTCGTCGCTGGCGATCATGCAGGCCATCCGGCAGACTACGCCGAATCTGCGTGGCGTGCCGGCGGAGATGCAGGATCTGGTGGGACGGTGTCTGCGCAAGGAAGTGAGCAATCGGGCAACGCTTGCCGATGTCGCTCGGCTTTTGCCGCGGGTGCAAGTCGCTCAGGCGGCGGGCACCAGCTGGCTTCCCCCGACCATCGCCGTGCAGGTTAAGAACGCGGAACGTGTCGCAACCAAGCTCATGACTCGCCCACAGCGAGCGCGAGCTCAAGTGCGGCCCGTTCCTCCGACGCTCGACGGCGTGAACCTTCATGATCCGAAGCCGCCGGCAAGGAACGCGGTGCGTCCAGCGGTTCGACCGAAGCCATCGGTCAAGCCTCGACCGCGTACTGGCCTCAAAGTCACCCTCGGTATCGTCGGAGCTTTGGCGACGCTCATTGTCACCGGAGTTTTCGGCCTCAGAAATGGCTACATCCAGTTCGACGGTCTGCACTTGACCACCCTCACGGATCTGCCGGCAGCAACATTCAAGCCGGCAAAGTTCACCAACAAGAGCGAAGGCCACGTGGCCAAGGTGGCCATCACGCGCAGTGACCTCATCGCCACGATCTATCTCACCGACAAGTCGGGCGACGAGTCCAAGCGTGCGGCACTCCTCAAGAGTGCCTGCCTCAAGGTCAAGTACTCGAGTGACAACAGTGTCTCACGTACTCCGGAACAGGACGATAGTGACGTCGACGGTGCGGCCAACACGGTCCGTTTCGACGGCGTGCTTAACTTTCCAGGTGATGCAGTTTTCCAGTTGCCCTGTGACAGCAAGTTCACGACCAAGGCTCACCCCGGTCAGGTCACGCAGACGATCGGCAAGAACTCTGTCGACATCGCAGGGGTTATGGTCGATGAAAAAAGTGTGGTGCCCGTCCTGGTAGCCAAAGTCGAGACTGACAACAGGCTCACCGTGGTGCTTCCTGCCTACGACAACGTACGAGACGGGTACTACGACGAGATCTGCCTCGTAGCTAACAGCGGTGCGCTCTTGGTTTCGTCGCATCCAAGCGATGGGAGCAAGGTTCGCAACAAGCAGGGGCAGCCCTACCGGTCGCTGACTTTCACGAGCAGCGCTGGCAAGCTGTACTCAAGCTGCCCGAACGGAAAACCGGTTGGCACGGGCGTCTCCGTCCCCTAGTGGACGAGTCGCCCTGCCGCCGTTTGGCCGCCCGCCCCGAATTCCGGGACGGGCGGCCTTTTCAATTGGTTTTATCTTGGCATGGCCTTGAGCGTCAACTGTTCACCACCGATATGTTCTGCAAAATAACTATCATGACTGACGTACAGAAGTGCGCCGTGGTAGCTACGAAGGCTGTTCTCGAGTTCTTCAATCGATGGCAAGTCGAGGTGGTTCGTTGGTTCGTCCAATACTAGGAGATTCGGACTGCTCGCCAGCATTTTGATGATTTGCAGTCGGGCTTTTTGTCCACCGCTGAGCTGTTCGACGCGTAACCCTCCATCATGATACGGGTCGAATAGGTAGTCACTCATTATCCGCATGAGGAGTTCGTTGGGCGTTGGTATGCGCAGCTCATCGTAGATGTGCTCGATTGCCTCGCGGAGTGTCAGCGGCAACAGTTCGGCACTCATTTCCTGGTCGTAGATACTGAGCCGAAGTTTGCTGTTGGTGATGATCGTGCCGGCGATAAGTGTCGGAGGCTTGGTATCTTCGATGACTGCCTGGATGGCACGCACAAGTGTGGTTTTGCCCACGCCATTGCGTCCGGCCAACTGAAGGCGCTCGCCATGACCAATTGCAATGTTGAGCGGCTCGAATAACGGACGCCCATCATAGCCCAGCTGGAGGTCTTCGAGTCGGAGCAGCTCTTGGGTCGAGGCCGTTGCCTGACCTTTGCCGATGCGAATGTTTTTGGCTTTGTATTTACCGTAGCTGTCGCTGGCCTTCTTTTGCAAATTTTCCGCCGATTCGCGGTCAATCCAGAAGCTCGGCTTCTCCAGCCCTTCTTCCAGCTCGGCCCGTTCCTTCAGGAGACGTCGTTCGAGCGGGATGAACGGGTTCGGGGTCTTGCTCGTACTGGCTTTCTTGGCGCGGACAGCCTGGATTTGCTTGTTGAGATTATCTAGAGTCTTAAGGCTGATCTCGTAGTCGTGCATTTTGGCCGTGGTGCTGTTGGCATTCTGCTTCAGGTAGGCTTCGTAGTTGCCTTTGAACGTTATGGCTTTGCCGTCTTTGATTTCTATGATTCGATCGACATACTTTAGTACATCACGATCGTGCGTAATGATTAGCACGGTTTGTTTAACCGCCTTGAGCCAGTCGATAAATGCCAGTTTAGCGATGGAATCCATATGGTTCGTTGGCTCGTCGATGAGTGCAAGGTCACTGTGCGAGTGTTCGATGCGCACCAGTTCCACGAAACGTTTCTGGCCGCCCGACAATTGGCTCATCGGACCGTGGGCCATCGTTTCGTCAAGCTGATAGTCCTGAAGACTTTGCAGGACGGCGTTCTCGATGTCGTAATAGTCAAGCACGCCAAAGCGTTCGAGCGCCTCACTATAAATACTGATCTTCCGGAGATCGTCGCCCATTGTGTCAGGATAGGTGTCGATAATGGTCTTAAGTTTCTCGTACTCAGGTAAATTACGAAGGACATAATGGAGCACCGTCTCGTTGGCCAAGCCGTGATGTTCTTGGGCGGTGCTGGCAATTGTAATGCCGCGTTGTGTCTGGATGCTTCCGCTGTAGTCGGTATCGGTGCCGTTCAGCATACCGAAGAGCGTTGTCTTCCCTACTCCGTTGCGGCCGATGATCGCCACGCGGGAATTTGCCTCAATACTAAAATTCAGGTCGCGGAAAAGCGCCTTATTGCCAATAGTTTTCGCCTGAATATCAACACTGAGAATCATGAGCTATAAGTATAACAGATCTTATCTGGGAAAGGCGTAGTTGACCCCAGAAATGACTGAGCCCCGACATGTTCGTCGGGGCTTTTCCGGTGCGTGGCGCACGGAGTGAGTCAAGTCGTGAGATGGTCTAGAGCGCGGGAGTGCAGTTGATGCATTCGCCGTCCCTGCGCAGTACTGCGCCGCATCCCTGCCGGCAACGCCAGCGGTAGGGCTGTTCGTACGCTTCGGGTACGCAGCACGGGGCGGGACAGGGACCGGAGTCGCTGTAGTAGCCCGGGCAGTCGTACGCCCAACCGATGGGCGTGTAGCCTTCGGCGTCGGGTTCGACGATAACTACGGGTGTTGACATAGAGGTTTTCGCCTCCTCTCAAGTCGTGACCTAACGAGCTATATTATATAATAACATTCCATTTAGCGCAAGTATTATGAGTTTGGCTAACTGATTTACGTTAGGAGGGAATTATTGTGCGAATTTTCTTTTCAATTGCACTGGATAGGCCAACATTGGCAGCTTCATTAAAATGAATGCCATCTTTGCCCGCGGAGGCTACGGTGCTTGCGTCAACAAAGAATGCGTCCGCCTCCTCCGCAACTGCCCTCATGGCTTTGGCAAGTTCATGGGATTTCTTGGCAGATTCAACATCATAATACACTCCACCGTAGAGTCGATCGAAATCAAGCGCGTGCTCGTTGATGTGAATTGGGCTAACAATGAGCACTTTTGGAGGCTTGCCTTCCTTGGTCCAACCATACTGGTTGATGTCCGCCAGCAGACCTTTGAGCGAGTCGGCAATATCTTTCGGAGTACGATGGAATTCAATTTTAAGATCATTTGTACCCAGCATCAGAATTACAAGATCAATAGGATTATGACTCGCAAGGCACGGCGCGAGGTACGCTCGGCCATTTCGTCCAGGTTTCCTTTCGTAGTCCAGATCGATAGTGCGACTGCTGAGGCCCTCTTCGATGATGTAATATTCATGACCAAGTTGCTTTTGTAACCGTCCGGTCCATCGAACGTCTACAGGGTAGCGTCCGGATTTGTCCGGTTTTTGGCCCCAGGTGTTTGAGTCTCCATAGCAGAGGATGGCGGTGGCGTCAGGGTTGGTTGTCATGCGTTAATTTTAGCAGAGATACAGAGTCGCTCCATAACGAGCCGGCCATATGCCTGATGAGCGGGATTAACGGCTGGATATGATAACGCTCATAACTTTGGCTGCAATGTCGAAATTCCATTCGCCGCCAGACTTTTTGACCACCTGGTCGCACCAATAATCAACGAATTCATCTACGTGACGAAATGCAATGGAGTAGTCTGAATTTACGGGATACATTTCTCGTAGTTGTTTAATGAAGCTATCTTTACTCATTGCTCAAGCCTTTTGGCGAGTATCCTCTGCATGATCTAAGTATAATGCCAGAGCACGAAAACTCTAGACCCACACGCCGCTGATATAATTGAGCGTAATATCGATTTGGAGGACACATGAAACCCGATGACGCTGTGGCGCTTGCAATAAAAGTTGCCGAAGAAGGAATGAAGCTCGGAGAAATGCCAATTGGTGCCGTAGTGTTACAGGGCGACGAAGTTATTGGGCGCGGCTACACGCAGGAACAGAAACTAAGGCGGCGCATCGTGCATGCTGACCTTATGGCAATGCTCGAGGCTGACGCTCATCTTGGATTCAAACGAAGCGCAGAACCTCTGACGCTTGCTGTCAATCTCGAGCCCTGCATGATGTGTTTGGGCGCCGCGATAACTTTAGGCATCGAGCGTGTTTGGTTCGCGCTGGGGTCGCCAAATGATGGGGCTGTAGAGCTGCTGAGTCACTGGCACCCGCCGATTGAACAACCATATTTCTGCCGACCCAAAGAAATAAAAGGTGGATTCCATCGAGCGAAAGCTCAGGATCAGTTCGCGCGTTATGCTGCGGTAGAGACGGCGCCGAAGAGCATGCGTGAGTGGGCTCGCGGACTTTCCGAAAACGCCGAACGCAATAAATAAAAAATAAGCCTCGAGAGGCTTCGCTACGTTATAGGTAGTGGAACGGTAGCATGAGAGCCAGCGGCGGGCACAGGCCCACTCGTCGTCTCTCACGCTACCGCAGGCTGCGCACTTGCGCGACCTTTCCCCTTAGTCATACATCAGATTGGCGTGCCGCCGCTTACTGCAGCGGCTTGTTGCACTGCTCGCGGTAGCGGCCACCCGTGTTACGGGCGTCCTGCGCGGCGAGATGTGCGTACTTGTCGCAGAACCAGATGGGATTGCTTCCTTCCGGGCTGACGCCGACGATGTGCTTGTTGGTGGACTGCGCCAGTTCGAGCCGCTTGCCGCTGTACTTGGCCAGATCACTCGGAGCCATCCGCACGACCTTGTTGTTCTGGCCGTCACGGGCACTCCTCGCCACCGGCGTACCGTAGTAGCCGTAGATGGAGCCACTGCCCGTGTCCTTGTAGCTCATGGGAATCCGCACGGTGCAGGCCTGGAAATCCGCCAGACCGGGGTCGTCGGGAAGACAGAAGCCGTTCAGCGTGAACTGGCCGGTGCCGTCCTTTTTGACTGTCAGCGAACCGTTCGCCACGTGCCAGGTGTTGGCAAACCGTGCGACGTCCTTGAGGGACGACTTCGGCGCTGTCGGCTTGGCTTGTGGCTGCTTGGGGGCTGTCCCCAATCGAGTGACCGTTGTGGTTACCGGCTTCTGCTTGATGCTGTCGAATTGCTCCGGCAACGAATCCAGCAGGGCTCCGGCTGTCACGTACGCCGCCGAACTCAACACCTCGGGAATGACCTTGATGCTGTCGAGCAGCTCGGCCAATGCGCCCTTGAGGTTGAGTTTTTCCATGATCTTACTGAGGCAGCCGTACGCCAGGTCGGCCGCGTCTTCGTAGCCTTCGTCCGTGAACATCTGGTCGACCGGCTCCATGCCCAACTTCGCCTCGAACGACTTCTGTGAGGCGTTCGTGATGCAGTCGAGCGTGTTGTGGATCGATTCGAACCATGCCGCACCGTCACCGACAATGTTGGCGATGTTCTGACCCTTGACGACCGCGTCCATGCCGAGCTTGATGCCCGACTTTACGGCAGCAGACGTCGGAGCGAACACCGTGAACACGGCCAGCGCGACGTCGAACGCGATCGCTTCGTCGTCCAGCTCCATCGTGATGGTGGCGTTCTTCTGCATCTCCCCGGTCACGGTGACCGTGGCGTGCGATGCGCCCGAGATGTACGCCTTGTTCTTTGACCCCCAGTAGATGCTGCGGATCAGAGATGCCGTGTCGCTGCCGTTGTTCCCCAGATCGTCCTGCTCGAGCTTGATGCCCGTGGGCAACTCACTCGTGAGGAGCGGAAATGCGAAACCGTTGCTTATGTGCAGGCGGTCGTTCTTGCCGGCGGCCTTGGTGCACACCTTCAACGGGCTCGTTGCCGTGGCCTCGATGCGCTTGCTCGCCGGGTCGCACGTCAATGGGTCGACCTGACCGAAGAGATCCTTCAGCAGGTTGCCCGCAATCTCGTTGACCAGGCCGTTGAACCAGCTCTGGACGCTGATCGAGGCATTGATCGCCGTCTTGACGGCCATGCCGCCGATCTCGAACGCTTTCTTCAGCGGATCCAGCACGAATGCCAGGAACTCCGAGAAGTGCGGCGCGATCGCCGTGACCGTGTTGGTCTTGGCGTCGGCCTTGGCATTCAGGATCGGCACCCAGGTGCCCAGGTTTTCATCGAACACCGCCATGCCCACCTGATCGGCCGTGAGGCCTTCCGGGATGAGCGACGGTTTGTACTGGATCGTCACCGCTACCCTGTCGGGCTTGAGTGCACCGTTCCGTGGTTCGATGTTGACCGGCTTGCTGATGGCCTTGAGAGGCAGCTGCCCATTGTTCATCTTGGCAGTGAGTTCGGGACGGTAGCCGAAAGTGACTTCCGTGCCCTTGTCCATGCCCAGCGGCGGAACCTTGACTAGGACCTTGCCGTCGTTGTTTGAGAACGTCGGGTTAGCCGGTTTCTCGATGGGAGCGACGAACACCTTACGGTACACAGGCGGTCCCGCGAAAAAGGCTACGGGAGCCAGAATCGCGAGGATCACCAGGAACCAAAGGATGCGCCGTTTGTTGCGCGCGATACGCCCTCCACGAGCCATGGGCTCAGAAGTGGGGCGCACTCGCGCGCGCGGGCTTTGTGGTTCACCGTACACGGATATCACCCAATCTTGTGTCGTATGACCTTAAGGTGGCAAAAAAGCAGACTGGTGCCTGCTTATTACATATATATTTTACAATATTTTCTAATTTTTGTACATGATATATGTGCACGTGGTTGATAAATACAGCGAGCGAGTAAGGTTTGGGGACTGGCTAGTTGATGTTTTCGACCGCATACGTCACTTGACGACACCTTTTTACTCATGATTTTAGAAATGGTTATCCTGGATGGCAGAATAAATGAAAACCGCACGGACCGTGATGGATTCGTGCGGGCTGGGCCGGGCGGACGAGGAATGCTCACTCGGATCCACCCGGCCTGGGCTGGCTTAGCCGTCTGGCCGCCATGTTCTGCGTTATTTCACGCGGATCACATGGTGGCCGTGCAGCATCGATAGCACGATCTCCGAACCGGGTCCATAAGACCCATGGCCGCGGCGACCACTCAGGTGGCACCTTGCACACCTCGGTTCGGAGCTGTTGCGGATAGTGAAACACCTTCCGCCGATTGTGATCGTCGTGAACGTTGGGGAGTGGACATATCCGCCCCCGGAGGGACTTGCCGATTCGATCAACCCCGCAGCGATGAAAGTTTCATCGGACGGAAGATCATCTGTAGCGTTGCTGTGGTCCACGAGTGCCCCTCAGGGTCATTTCTTGGAAGTGATGCTATGCCAGCGAATACTATATAGTAATATAAAATATAAGTTAATCTTGTGCTCCTATTGAGCCGATGATCGCCTAGCGAGGCCTAGCATTTCGCTGCCAAGCGATTGTAATTATTTAATTTCTTGTTAAAATGTTATCCAGCAACGTCCATTCGTCTATCGAAAGGCACATCGTGCTCAAGTACACGCACCGTACGTTCGTACCCATGTTGCTCGGAGTCATCCTGCTGGGGGCGGCCGCCTGCGGAAACGACCAGGCACAGCCCAATCCGGCGCCGACGGCATCGCTTTCGCAGGAGACCGCACGAGCCGTCGACGTCGCCCAGCTCATGATCGGCGACGTCACGAAGGAGTTCGGCGATCTCGAGCTGACCATCAGCGGTCCAGCCACTGCGACCGGCGTGTCGTACAGCGGAGCGTTCGCGGACAAGACCGGCCTCGCGCTGATCGTCAGCCACGGCGCGGAAGCCGACAAGGATTACGCCAAGCGCGTCAAGTCGGCCAGGGACGGCAAGAACCCCCAGCTGGAGACCATCGTCGTGTCCGACGTGGCCGGCCAGAAGGGTGTGAATGGCCTGCAGGAACTGGCCAAGGACTACCACAGCGGCAAAGTCTTGGCACGCCGGCAGGTCGAGAAGACCGTCTACGTGGCGGAGATCAGCGTCAACGGCTGGCGCGACTCCACCGGGAGTGGGTCCTACACCAAGCTCCAGGAGATCGCTGCCAAGCGGCTGAGCGAGATCAAGTAACAGGCGCATGCAAAGGCCCCGGGCGAGACATTTGCCCGGGGCCTCATAAGCTGAAATTATGTAATCGTGTTTGCCAGGAGTTTTGGGTCGTAGCCTAAACTTTTGAGCTTTATGATGGGATCGAAGAATGTATGCTGCTATGTGGTCGATAATACGGCGAGCACATAAGCTAGAGAGTGCTACTATGGGACTAGTCTCGTGAGGACTGGAAAAACAAAAAACTAAAAACGGAGGGTTATAATGACCACTACTATTCAAGACGCGATTTTGCCAGCAAGATTAAAGCCTGGTGATCGCGTCCGTTTTGTATCGCCCGCAAGTCCGGTATCGAAAGACGGTATCGGAACAAAAGTGCTTGAAGATTTAGGCTTAGTCGTGGAATATGGCAAGCATGTATACGACGTTGACGATACGATTGATTACCTGGCGGGCAAGGATGAGGATCGCCTGGCGGATATAAATGAAGCACTGCGTGATCCTGGCATTAAGGCGATTATCGCGACGCGCGGTGGCAAGGGTGCGTATCGCATTGCGGATGGTCTGGACTTGGAGGCGGCACGCAACCACCCAAAGCTACTCATTGGCTTCAGCGAGATAACTATTCTACACATGGCACTGCTCAAGCATGGAGTGGCTGGTGGCATACACGGCGCACCATGGGGTGAAAGTTTTGGCAAAGAGACTGCCGCATCATTTGTGAAGGCGGCCACAACTGCTGACCCTATTACTATTACTATCCATTCCACGAAGAATGAGCATACCCACGCTCTTACTACGCGCGGGAGAGCCGAAGGCGTGCTCATTGGCGGCAATCAGGATTCAATCGCGACAGCCGCAGGTTGGGCGCTGCCAAACTTCGATAAAGCAATTCTGCTGATAGAGGCCATCAATATGCGGATTGGTCACATTGACCGCCAGCTCACTATGCTTATTAATAGTGGGATCATAAGAAACGTCGCCGGTATCGCCGTCGGGCAGTACACCGAATGCGGCAACGCCACCGACCCTAGTGGCATCACGACATGCACTGAAATCGATATTCTGCGCGATAGGCTCGGGCAGCTCGGTGTACCAATTCTTGGCGGTCTGCCTATTGGCCACGGCAAAAACCCTATTGCGTTACCAATCGGCACGAAGGCGGTGCTTGACGCCGATGCGGGAACACTAAGGGTAACAGCGGGAGTACGATAATGGCGTCCATTATTCATCCAAGCGGCATTAAACAATCCATCGTAGACAAAGTGGTCAAGCGGCGTGGTCGGCTACACGCCTTCCCTACTCTGGATGCGACTAAGACGGCTCTTATTGTTGTAGATTTAGACACCGGCACGGTGTCGCGGGTAGACGACGAGATAAAGGCTTTCGTGCCACAGATTAATAGCTTAGCACGGACACTTCGGGCGGCTGGCGGAACAGTTGCTTGGGTGACAACGCCAATTGGCAAAGCCTCTAAAAGGTTTCGGGCGATCTACGGTGATGAGTTGGCCGCTATGTATGGAACCGAAGGTGCAAAAAGCGGCAAGGCCCAGACGATCTGGCACGAATTGGAAACAGAAGCTACTGACATATATGCCGTAAAACGTGGGGCGAGCGCATTCTTTCCCGGTAACTGTAACCTGCATGAGCGACTGCAAGCGCGGGGCATCGAATCACTTTTGATTGTCGGAGCAGTGACAAATGTATGCTGCGAAGCAAGCGCGCGTGATGCAAGCGAGCTAGAGTACGAAGTAACGCTGGTAAGCGATTGCCTATGGGGTCACAAAGACGGGCAGCACGAAGCAACTCTGGCAACTTTTTATAGGAACTACGGCGATGTACGGCCGAGTGAAAATATCATGGAGCTCATTTGCTACTAGCTTTTACTTTTGTGTATGGTTCAGCTTGAACTTGCGCCTAGTTAGTAATTAATGCCCTCGACAGCATAGGTCACTTTGGTGACGCCTTTTTTACTCTTGATTTTAGAGATAGTTATCCTACCAATGTCATGCACATTTTTGACGTGCGTACCGCCACAAGGAATACCGAACGCTTCGCCGTACATCACGACACGCGCAGGCTTGTTGGTCGGGATATTGTCAGGAACATGTTTGCAGACAGTATGCATGTCAGAAACAGGCATAAAGCGGATTTCATTCTGGCTGCCTTTAGCGATTATTTCGTTAGCGACCTTTTCGATATCTTTTTGCGCCGCTTCAGCTTGCTCGGGGGTAATTTCGGCGGCATATTCTACAAAGCTCATGTGCGGATAGTGGGCACCTTTACCTGCAACCCATGGAAGTTCCAGCCGATCTACTGCCATATCTACCAAGTGTCCCGCAGAATGTAGGCGCGTGTTG
>Ga0247769_1000056_pt1 | contig 18515 bp, 21 predicted proteins | sample UWRJL166409R6_FD_179942 | JGI IMG/M metagenome (GOLD analysis project Ga0247769, IMG submission 179942) | Plant litter microbial communities from Arlington Agricultural Research Station in Wisconsin, United States - UWRJ-L166-409R-6 | ecosystem: Environmental > Terrestrial > Plant litter >... | reverse complement strand
TTCGACGACGGGGCTTTGGAACCCGCTGTATGTGTGGGGTGACGTCGGATGGTATTTGTCGTTTTTGGCATTCGGCGGTGTTATGTTGCTTGCGCCACTTGCACTGAAACGACTATGGGGCAGTCGAAACCCGCCGCAGATTGCTCAAATTGTCGTCGAGACGATATGCGCCGAATTGGCAACATTGCCGCTGATTATGTTTGTTTTCGGGAGTGTTTCCATGGTGGCGCTGGGTGCGAATATAATTATCGCACCGCTTGTGCCGGTGGCGATGCTTTGTACTTTTGTGGCTGGATTGGCCTGCGTGTTGCTGCCTGGGCCTGGCGCGTGGCTGGCACTGCCCGCGGCATGGGTTCTGACGTATATGACGTCGATGGTTGCGTGGTTGGCTGCAATCCCGTGGGCAAAACAGCAGGCTAGTTTGGATGCGACCGGGATGCTGTGTGTCTATGCGACTCTGCTGGTAGCGGGAATTGTGGCGTGGCGTAGACTCGGCTATAACTACCTCAGTAAAAGTATAGTTGAGTAGTCAAAATCGTGGTATAGTATGAGTAACGATTATTGTCAAAACTGAACGAGGAATAGCCATGTCAGGACACTCAAAATGGTCAACAATTAAGCGAGAAAAGGGTGCGAAAGATGCAGCTCGCGGTGCGGTATTTACGAAGCTCGGCAATGCCATTGCAGTTGCAGCCAAGGGCGGTGTGGATCCGGACACGAACTTTGCGCTGCGCCTGGCTGTCGACAAGGCCCGCGCAGCGAATATGCCGACTGCTAATATCCAGCGTTCGATTGATCGCGGAAGTGGCAAACTTGGTGGCGCCCAGATCGAAGAAATTATGTACGAAGGTTACGGCCCTGGCGGCATGGCAGTCATCGTGGAGTGTGCGACCGACAACAAGAATCGCACTTTGCCCGAAGTCCGCCTCGCTTTTAGCAAGCATGGCGGCAACATGGCCGAAGCCGGTGCTGTCTCGTTCCAATTTGCGCGAAAGGGTGTGGTCCGCGCTAGCTACTTGGGCGATACCGATGAGGCAATGCTCAACGTCATCGATGCCGGTGCCGAAGATGCTGACGACATTGGCGACAAGGAACTGATCATCTACACTGACCCGAAGGAGCTGGCGGCAGTTCGCGATGACTTAACGGCCCGCGGCTTCGATATTAAGGAAGCAGAGCTGACTTTCGTGCCCGGCGCCATGGTCGAGATCAGCGATGCCGAAACGGCTCGCAAGGCCACCAACCTCCTGAACGCGTTGGAAGATCTCGACGATGTAGCAAACGTGCACACCAACGCCGAGATTCAGGAATAATAAGTACAATGAGGATCTTGGGCATCGATCCTGGAACTGGCATTCTTGGGTTTGGGATTATTGAGCAGGGAAGGCAGAAGCCAAAGCTGATCGACGCCGGCGTTATTCGTACGCCGGTCCATCAGCCACTTGCGGAGCGGCTGGTGACGATTCATGACGAGTTGGCCGAGCTCATGGATATGTATGAATTGCAGGCCATGTCGGTCGAGAAATTATTCTTTGCGCGTAATGTGACCACGGCAATTTCGGTAAGCCATGCGCGCGGTGTCGTGTTGCTGCTCGGCCAGCAGCGCGGGATCCCGATTTTTGAGTATACGCCAATGCAGATTAAGCAAGCGGTCACCGGATACGGCAAGGCCGATAAGAAGCAGATTCAGGAAATGGTGCGCATTATGCTGGGACTCAGCGAAGTGCCAAAGCCTGACGACTGTGCTGATGCACTTGCTGCAGCGCTGACGCATTCGACGATGTCGGTCTTCAGCAGCCATAATCCAACGGTATAAGTTCGTTTTCCGAGGAGGGGGCTCAATCGCGCGAGCCCGCCTCCCCGTGTTGGTGGTTGTGTCAGTCGAGGGTTTCGAGGACGGCCGCCGTTTGGCGCTGAGCAAGGTATCGCCAATTGCGAAGAACCTTGCGGTAAGTCTCCTTGAGACGCTCGAGTTCAGTCTCTACCTCGCGTCGCGAACTGGCGCGCGCGAATACGTGCAGTACATCGTCTGGCGCCTTCGCACCCTCGACGCCGTCCAGGTACCGCTGGAGGTAGATGATTTCGATGCAGCTTGGCCGGAAGTTTCTGCCTTCCGGATGATCGAGCTTCAGGGCGTTGCGAACTTCGCCGCCTGTCGCTCGCCGCAGTTTGGCGCGCAGAAGACCCAGGCGAGTCCCTTGTCCGAATGGCGTTTGTGCGCTCACGATGCCGAGGCAGAGCCGGTCGGGGGTGCCGATCGAGCCGTTGATCGCGAGTACGTGCGCGCTGGCAAGGAGTTTTGTACCGCCTCTCGTCTCGAGGTCCCGCGCTGGAGTGAAGAACTCTGTCGGCGCGTTTGGTCGGTTGATCGCGTATGGGCCGGTGAGGGATCGCGTCATGTGCCGTTCCGTTCGAGTTGTATTGACAAACCTGGATTAGTATAGGGTAGTTGTTGATTTTAAGCAATATCCAGGAGCAAAATAAATTCAGGTGGTTTGTGGGGGCGTGCGGCAGGCACGCCCCCACGGTTTCGTTACTTGAGGGAACGCAGGATGGCGTCGGTCTGGCGCTTGACGATTCGGCTCCAGTTGTTCCTGATGTGCGGGTCGGCCAGGTGCGGCTCTGGCACGTAGAACTCTCCGCCCACCGGACGATGGCGCTGGAGCGCCCGGCGGATTTCTTGCGGCGTGGCACGTCGCATATCCGACTTGCGGACGCCGTGTATGGAAACTGGAGAATGATAGAATATTTCATTTAAAATAGCAATACAGCCATGAACTGTTATTTTGACGTCACACTGTGTAAAAATACTCAAACTGTGACATAATAAGACCGTTATGATTGCGCATGTCTCTGGGGAAGTTGTAGAAAAGTTTGAGGGTACACTCATTGTTGATGTGGGTGGGCTGGGCTATGAAGTGCTCGTCGCAAATGGTGACTACGAAAGCTCCAACATGCATGATCGTGTGAAGCTGTATACGCATGACCACCTGCGCGAGAATGCTCATGATCTGTTTGGTTTCACGAGTCTGGCTGCTAAGAAATTATTTCAGATGCTGACCACCGTGAGCGGTGTCGGCCCGCGTATGGCGCTGAACATTTTGAGCCTTGGCTCGCCCGAGCAGGTTCGCAGTGCAATTGCTGGCGGCGATGTGGCGTATGTCCAACAGGCCACCGGTGTGGGCAAGCGCATTGCCGAGCGTGTCACGAACGAGCTTCGTGATAAGGTTGGGCTGCCCACATTGCAGGTTGCGGGGTCTCCAACTCAGATGGGTGGGGGTGATGATGCGCTTGATGCACTCGTAGCGCTTGGGTATTCTCTTCATCATGCAACGCATGCGCTCAGCAAGGTCGATGCTGGTCAGGACATCCAAGCACGTATTAAGCAAGCACTGAAAATTCTCGCAGCGGCATGATCGAACGAATTGTAGACACAGGCGCCGCTGACGAAGACGACCAGCAGGAACAGCAGCTCGAGAACGCGCTGCGTCCCCGTGATTTTAGTAATTATATCGGTCAAGAGCGACTCAAACAGCAGTTGCAACTGGCGATCGTCGCCGCCAGAAAGCGTGGGGAGCCAATTGACCACGTTCTGCTCTTTGGCCCGCCGGGACTTGGCAAGACCACTATGGCGACGGTTATCGCGAACGAAATGGGCGCAAACATCCGGATCACGAGCGGTCCAGCTATTGAACGGGCAGGGGATCTGGCGAGCATTCTCACCAACCTGACAGATGGCGACATCCTGTTTATCGACGAGATTCACCGTCTGGGCCGAACCGTCGAGGAAGTACTGTACAGCGCGATGGAGGATTTCAAGCTCGACATTATGCTCGGCAAAGGTCCGTCGGCGCGCAGTTTGCGGCTTGATCTGCCGAAGTTTACTGTCATCGGGGCGACAACGCGCACCGGAAGTTTGGCGGCACCGCTTCGCGATCGGTTTGGGATCCTACACCGATTGGAGTTTTATAGTCACGACGAGGTTCAGCGGATTATCGAACGAGCAGCCGACATCCTCGGCGTCCAGATCAAATCTGAGGCCGCCGCAGAGATCGCTAAGCGCGCCCGACTGACTCCCCGTATTGCGAACCGGTTACTGAAGCGCGTGCGTGACTACGCTGAGGTCCATGGCGATGGCGTCATCAATACCGACCTTGCTCAGAAGGCGCTAAAACTCCTCGAGGTTGACGATGCCGGGCTTGACCCAGCTGACCGCCAGCTACTCCTGTCTATCATTGAGAATTATCGGGGTGGTCCGGTTGGCGTCGAGACGCTCGCAGCTATGACGGGCGATGAGCGGACGACTATCGAAGACATGTACGAGCCATACCTTATGCAAATTGGTTTTCTGGAGCGAACACCGCGCGGTCGAAAGGTCACGCCCAAGGCCTACAAACATCTCGGCAAAACACCAGTTGGTGGTGAAATAAGCCAGGCTGAACTGGTATAATAAGGTCACAAGGAGTTTAGTATTATGGGACTCTTCCCGACCAAGCGAACCGATGAAGGTTATCAGCAAATGCAATCTGGCACCCAGCAGCCGCATGCAGCACATTCCGTGCCCGGCCGTAATGAATCTATGAGTCGTAATGAGATTGCGCTCAGTCCCGAGCTCATGGCTAAGCACGAAGAGTCGTTGCGCAAGTTTCCTCGTATTCATCTGAGTAAGGGCGAATATATTATTCAGGAAGTCCGCCGGCATCCAATTGGATTATTTTCCATTTTGGGAATGATGATTCTGTTGGTCGCAGTGACGCTCGCCGTTATTCCGTTTTATGGCGCTAATCGAGAGCTCATCGCTTCGATGTTTGCGGTCTCTGCTGAGAGCTTGCCGACAGAAGCGGCTATTACTATGCCGGTCCTGGGCCTCGCTGCGCTCTTCGCATTTGGTGGGTTCATCGCAGTGTATGTCTATAATGGTAATTTATTTTATTTGACCAATGAGAGCATCATTCAATTCCTCCAATCGAGCATCTTTTCGACAAAGGAGCAGCAGATCAACCTCGTCAATGTCGACGATGTCAGTTATCGGCAGCAAGGTGTCCTGCAGCAAGTGCTTCACTATGGCACGGTTCGTATTTCGACAGAGGGTGACGAGCGTAATCCGTATGTTTTCTACTTTGTAGCTAATCCGCAACTAGTGACTCGATCGATCAACGACGCGATGGAAGAAGCGACAGGATTCGCGGTTCGTTACCGCCAGCACAAGGCTATTGTCGATAGCGACCCAACCTTACCGCCAGCTGAGAAATTTTAGCCGACGGGCAGGGCTGATCGTCCTATCTGATCTGCCCCGCCGCGTCGTAGCTATCATTGTGCCTGTTTCTACCTGATCCTGTTTTGAATCTGTTTGAGCAGCCAGTCGCCTGGCGCCATACGCGAATACCAGAACACGGTTTTCTGACTCCCGTCGCCCGTTGCCTGGAAGGTCACGAACGCGAGTGGCAGCCCCAGCGGAGTAGTGCGAACACCTGCGGCTTTCCACAAGGTCTCGGCCAAGGCTTCGGTACTGCCGCCCGGTTTCAACGCTTTGACCTGTGTGTATTGGTTTGCGATGTCGTCGGGATGCATCGTGAGCCGTTTGATGCGCATTTGCGCCGACTGTTGTGTGAGACGGGTCGCTGCCAGCGGAGCGAAATAGAGCCTCCGGTCAGGGTAGAGCCCGACGTACGCCCTCATCACGGTGATTTCGCGCCCACGACTGCCGGCCAGGACGACATTGCCGTAGATATCTTCGCCGAACTCCCCACGAAAGAAGCGCACGATGATGTCGTGGCGCCGTTGAGCATCGTTGTTGGACACGACTTTCACACTCCAAACTTTGCGTTCGATTAGAAGAGCACCAGCCGTCTAATAGTATAATGTATATCTATTGATTTCGACTGGACTTCGTGTAGTCTGCTTCGTGCTCCAGGTTGGCGCGAAGGCTGTAGCTCTTGCAGCGACCCTCGGTGCAGTCTTTTGCTTCGTAACTGTAGTCTGAATTTTGCTCACCCAAGGCGACATCCTCTGGATCTTTGAGCATGCTCGGGTCAAGACCTTTGAGCTGGTCTGCTGTTAATTTTTCGGGATAAAACTTGTTGGCCGCGTAGAATACATCTTCAAGATTATAATAAATCGCATTGATTGATGTTTTGCGGGCAGAATCACGAGCCTGAACTTCGAGGTCGCGTTTTTGAACATAAAAAACAGTTCCGGCGACAGCTATGAATACGATCGCGATTATCAATTCCAATACAGTAAATCCGCGTTGTCGGACTGATGTGGTGCGCATAGTGATTTTTTCACTCCTCATGTACAACCTAATTATACTCATAAACTACCGAAAGTGCGCGCAATTTGTTCTATAATAGACATATGCTTCTTCCGCGAGATCGATTGTTGAACCTACCGGTCATGAGTCTCCAGACAGGTACGCAAGTGGGTATGGCCGTGCGTCATATTATTGACCCTCGCCGTCTTAACATTATTGCGTTTTATTGCGAGGGGCCGCTGATTGATTTCAACCCGGCGATTTTGCACACTTCTGATATCCGTGAATTTAGTAGCCTCGGGCTTATTGTTGATGGTGCTGACGACATCATGCCGCCGGACGACCTCGTCCGCCTCAAGGAAATCTTGGATTATGATTTTAGCCTCGAAGGCATGCAGGTCGTCGAGGAAGGTGGCCACAAGCTTGGCAAAGTGGGTGGCTATACCATTGATAGCGATTCGTTTTTTATCGTAAAATTACAAGTTAAGCCGACGCTGCTTCAGAGTTTCGGTCAGGCTGAGCTGCTGGTCGACCGTACCCAGATCCGCGAGATTAATGACCGACAGATTATCGTTCGCCGGGCAACCGTTGATAATGCCCAAAAAGTTCAGTTTGCTTCAATGCCATCTATCGAGAATCCTTTCCGCAAGGCAACCCACGGACTGCCCGAGGCGCATGGCTCGCACAAGAAGGATGAGCCGATCGAGGATCCTCGACCGACCCATTAGCCGTGGGGCACCGGCCGGGTGGGCGATACTTCGCAGCCACCCGGCCGGGCCGATCAACGCGAGGTCACTATACATTCAAAAGTGACACTCATGCGATAAAGTTTATGTTGAGCTGCTCATTTCGGCTAGGGTGTTTTTGATACTATCGTAGCTAAATCCCTGTCGCGCAAGATATTGCATTAATTTCTGCTCGTCGTGATATCGAGCTTGTTTCCGTTTTTTGGTGATGATTTCTCGGAGTGCTTCGAGCTCGTCGTATTCCGTTTCGCCCAGGGCTTTCTGGATATCGTCGCTCGGTACGCCTTTTTGCTGGAGCTCAGCCACAAGTCGACGTTTACTGACTGGTTTTGTGAGCTGCCGGGCGCGCGCCCAGCTTTGCGCGAAAGATGCGTCGTTGAGGTAGCCTTTGGTTATGAAGCGTTGCAGGATAGATTCGGCCATTTCAGGATCGGCTTTTTTTCGCCAGAGATAGTCGCGAACTTCCCGGATAGAACGTGGGCGGATCATGACATAGTTCATGACCCGCTCAAGTAATTTGCCATAATCGCTGGCAGCTTTGAGATCGTTGACGTCTGATTCGCTCAGTTCTTTGCCGACGAATAGCTTGTGTTCGAGCAGCTGCGACTGCGTGAGCGAAAATGCGTATTTGCCATCGACGTGTATCGAAACACGCTCCACATTCTTAATCTGTGCCTTGATGGCAGTGACACGCATCGGCAACTAGAGTAAAGCTTCGGCGCTGACTTTTTCGCGAACCAGTTTGTCGATTTCTTCCATGACGTCGGGGTGTTCCTTCAGATACAGCTTGGCGGCTTCACGGCCTTGGCCGATTTTGCCATCCTTGTAATCAAACCATGCACCCGATTTACCGACGATGCCATGTACAACAGCAAGGTCGAGGACGTCACCACTTTCCGAGATACCTTCGTTATACATGATGTCGAACTCGGCTTGACGGAACGGCGGGGCGATCTTGTTCTTGACTACTTTCACCTTCGTACGGTTACCGATAACCTCTTCGCCAACTTTGATCTGGCCGGTGCGGCGAATGTCGATGCGCACAGAGGCGTAGAATTTGAGGGCGTTACCGCCAGTGGTAGTTTCGGGGTTGCCGAACATAACGCCTATCTTCATACGAATCTGGTTAATGAAGATGATGGTCGCTTTGCTCTTGTTGATGACACCGGTCAATTTGCGGAGCGCCTGACTCATGAGTCGAGCCTGAAGGCCCATGTGGCTATCGCCCATTTCTCCTTCAATTTCGGCCTGCGGTACAAGTGCTGCGACTGAGTCGACGACAATCAGATCAACAGCGTTACTGCGAACAAGCGTTTCGACAATCTCGAGCGCCTGTTCGCCATTGTCAGGCTGTGAAATGAGCAGGTTGCTGGTGTCGACGCCTAGCTTTTTGGCGTAGACTGGGTCAAGTGCATGCTCGGCATCGATAAATGCAGCGGTGCCGCCTCGTTTCTGTACCTGTGCGATTGCGTGCAGAGTAAGCGTCGTCTTGCCGGAGCTCTCAGGGCCGTAGATTTCGATGATGCGACCCCTCGGGTAACCACCACCAAGCGCCAGGTCGATGCTTAGTGCTCCTGAAGGAGTGAGCTCGACGTTAGCCCTGTGGGATTCGCCCAGCTTCATAATCGCGCCATTGCCAAATTGTTTTTCGATCTGTTCCATCGCCAGACCGAGTGCTTTTAGTTTGCCGGCGTCAGCAGTTGGAGTGACGGCTTTGTCGGTCTTTTTGTCTTCGGTCGGTTTCTTGTCGGCCATATTTAAAATCCCTCACTTTCTTCTTTCTTAATTATACCTATTACTGAGTAGGGAGAGAAGTGCACGAACGGAGAATATGGCGTTATGGCCGATACCGTCAAGAGTGAATTGTGGTATTGCCGATGTATATTTCAGTAGATTGTTGTAATTTGGTCATTTTTAATGCAAAAGATCTTTACAAATCAGGGCAAGGTTGTGAATAATCCCGTCCAGTCATGAAACATATAACCCAAGTAGGCATGCTCATCAGCGCACTCGTGTTGTGCATCGCCGGTAATTCAGTCCCTGCGGCCGCTATCCCTGAAGAATTACATCACCTCATAATCACCGAAGTGTCGCCAGAAGCCCTGGACGGTGCATCCAAAGAATCTATACAGATCTACAATCCCAATCTGACCGATGTGGACATTACGGGTTGGATAATCCAGTACCGCAGTGCAAGCTATAAATCCGACGACACAAAAGGTTGGTCGACGCGTGCCGTCATCGGCTGTCAGTCAACAAAGTCCTCAGATTGCTCATCACCTCATACGACGACAATCGAAGCCAAAGCCACTCTCCGTTTGTCGAGCTATGAGACGGGGGAAGGAATGCTGCCTTTGGCGTCCGGCATGGCAACGACCGGTGGGGTTGTCCGACTGGTGGAGCCTGGCGAAGTGGTGACGGTTCACGATAAGGTGGGCTATGGGGCGGCCGTTGATCATGAAGGGGCGGCTGCGGCGCCTGCGCCACGCTCGGGTCAGGGCATCACGCGATCGCTTGATGCCCAAGAATCGCCAGTTGATACGGATGAGAACGGCCTTGATTTCGTACGTATTGAGGTTGAAGATGATCCAGCAGACTCCCAAAATCCAGAAATGCCAGCGACTGGTGAACAGGGAGGCACCGCCGCACCCAAAGTCTATCTCGACGTTGAGGTAAGTGAGCTGCTACCTGACCCTGTTAGCCCGCAAACGGATAGTGACGATGAGTTTATCGAACTTTATAACCCTCATGGCGAGGCCGTGGATCTTACTGGCTACGCCCTCGTGACGGGTTCCAGTTGGTCGCATAAATATATCATTAAAGACGTAGAGTTGGCTCCGTACGACTACGTAACACTTACTTCGGCCCAAACGAATATCGCTCTAAGTAATACGGGCACGGGCGTGCGCCTGTATGACCCCTCAGGCAAGCTTGTCTTTGAGGTACCGACATACGGCAAGGCAAAGGCCGCTCAGAGCTGGGTCCGCGACGGGAGCGGCGCATGGGTGTGGACTACTAAGCTGACACCTGAGGCGCAGAATATTGTGGAAGTTCCTGTTGCTGCCACGAAAGAGATAGCAGCCAAAAAACCAGCAAGCAAATCCACTGCCACTAAAAAAGCTTCCGCTCCAAAGACAACGGCCGTCAAAGGCGCTGCAACCATCGCCCCATCTTCTCAGCCGTCAGCTGAGGACGGTGGAAATCAGGTGGGTATGTGGGTGCTCATTGTTGCTGCTGTTTTAGGTGTTGGTTATGCTGTGTTCGAATATCGCCAGGATATTGCGGGATTCGTTCGGAAACGATGGGAGGCTGTGACGCATTTAGGACGTAAATAACACCTATTTATTGAAGCTATCTTTCACGTAAGGATGGTCTGGGTTTGTTTCCTGATACGTTTGGAGCGTAAATCCTTGGCATGGATTTCCATTGCCGACGCCAGAGCAACCCTTGGGCGTCGCCACGTACTGATATTGCGTAGCGGCAGTGGCTTTTCCGCTCTGGATAGCTCCCGAGCTACTGTCGCGCAGCCAGTCGTTATTGAAACCAGGCAGATACTTGGTGACAAATCCATTTGGCGCGGTATCCGTCAGCTGAAGGAGTGAAGGGTAGGTACCGGCGCAAAGGTCTTTATTGTCGTAGCATGCCTCAAGTTGTTTCGCGATCTGGTCGATATCATCGCGTCGTGTCGCATCACGCGATTTTGCTTGGACGGTCTGCAAGCTGTTCAGGATAAGCATCGCCAAGATGCCGAGCACCAGCAGTACCACAATAACTTCCACCATCGTGAAGCCCTTTAGCCGATCATTTTTTCGTGCGATGAGACGCCGGAGTTGCTTCATGGATCAATTATTGAGTCGCGCTCGCAACTTCATCGACGCTTGTCATTCCGAGCAGCACTTTCACGAGGCCGTCCATCTGCATCGTGACCATTCCCTCTTGGACGGCTTGGTCTTGCAAAATTTGTGGTGTGGCGCCGCCCATGATGAGCCGCTGAATGCTATCGCTGGATTCGAGCACTTCGTAGATTCCGATCGCACCTTTATAGCCAGTGTGGCTACAATCTGCGCAGCCATCTTTAGATGGGCGGTAGAGGCTGGTAATAGAACTGCTGTTTGTCGTTGGCGAGGCGCCGACAACCAGTTTTTCTTCGGCTGCTAGATGTTCGAGCTCGCGAATACGTTGCAGCTGAGCGGCTGTGCGAATGCTCAGGCTTTTCAGAATGCCGATAAGCTCTGTCTCACCAGGAGCAAAAATCTCTTTACAGCTATCACATAGCCGACGAACGACACGTTGACCGACAATTGACTGGACAGTGTGCGCTAAGAGGTATGGTTCGATGCTCGCGGCCAACAGCTGGCTGAGCGCGCCCGCGGCGCTCGGCGCATGGATGCCTGCCATAATGAGCCGCCCGCTCAATGCGCCTTCAACGGCCAATCGAGCGGAATCACTGTCGCGCAAGTTGCTGATCATTACGACGTTGGTATCCTGCTTGAGTAGGATTCGTAGTCCGGCCGAGAAAGTTAGCCCGATGCGACCATTGACTTGCGTCTGAGTCGCGCCCGGGATGTGATACGAAATAGGGTCTTCGATAGTGGCGATGCTGAGCTCAGGGGTATTGATATGACTGAGAATGCTATAGGCGCTCTCCGCTTGGCCGGAATCATGTGGCCCAGCCAGCAGGATAAGCCCTCTGGATTTTGTCATTGCAGCGCTGATTGCCTTGAGATGTGGACCCCAGTAGCCGAGCTCCTCAAGTTTTGGCGCTTTGCCACTCAGGCTGGTCAGCTTCACGACGGCTTTTTCGCCATTTTCTACCGGCATGGTTGCGAGCTGGATCTTGTACGGCTTATTTTGTACGGTGACGGTTGTGGTAGCTTGCTGTGGCAGCGTTTCGTCCTCTTCGACCGGTATGTGTAGTAATATCTTGAGTCCAGCAGTCAATACAGGCCCGACGGCACGCGGCAGCTTTTGCGCCTCGCTCAATACGCCATCGATACGATGCCGAATCCGCACATCTTCCTCGCCTGGCTCGATGTGAATCGCTGACGCCCCAGCACGGATGCCCGCCGCCAGTACGCTTGCCACGAGTTCAGTTACTTCGCTGGGGGGCGATTTTTTGTTTTTGGACGCGAGATCGCCGAGCGAAACCTTTTCGGCTCGCTTGAGTAGTTTGCTTAATGCGACACTCGTAGTCCCTTTCACCATAGTTACCTTCTATTGTAGGAAACTTTGGCCAGTAATGCTAATGGTTTCTGTGTGAGGGTCGCCAATATCACGCGTTGTCATTTATAATAGGTCGCAATGGCAGAGTTTACACTTAAAACCGATAGTCTCGATGACACCCAGGCGCTTGCCGAAGCGCTGGGCCGTGCATTGCGGGGGCGCGAAGTTATAGAATTTATCAGCGATGTGGGCGCCGGCAAGACGACATTCGTGAAGGGATTGGCTCGTGGCCTGGGCATCAGCGATACGGTGCAAAGTCCGACTTTCACGATCAGCCGCATCTATAATGGCCGCGATGACCTTGAGTTGCATCATTTTGATTTTTATCGGTTGAGCGAAGCTGGTGTTGTGGCAGACGAATTGGCTGAGTCTTTGTCCCAGCCAAATGTTGTGACTGCGGTTGAATGGGGCGAGATTGTGCATGAAGTCTTGCCGCCACAGCGGATGACAATTCATCTTGCGCACATTGGCGAGACGGAGCGGAAGATCACAATTACCGTCCCAGCCGGCCTCACCTACATCGACGATGCAATCGCCGCTTATAAGCAGCAGAGGAACATCGCGTGAGCCTGACGCTCACAATCCGATCCGACAAGCCAGAGGCCGAAGTTGGTGTCTACACCGACGGCCAACAGCTGAGCTATCATGTCTGGACAGCTCATCGCGAGTTGAGCAAGACGTTACTGAGTGTTATTCGGAGCGAACTCGATCGGCACGGGAAGACAATGCATGATCTTACTGACATTATTATTTTTAGCGGTCCCGGTTCGTTTACCGGACTGCGGATCGGCATCACGGTTGCAAATACATTGGCGCACGAATTAGATACGCGTATTGTTGGCGTTGCGGACGAACATGAATGGCTGGAACGTGGCTTCCGACGGCTGGACGCTGGCGACGACGATCGTTTAGTAATGCCGATGTACGGAGCCGGTGCGCACATCACGCAGCAGAAGAAGTAGCGGCTAGCTAACTTCTTTCGGTTTGACGAAGTTTCGTTGTCGCGCGTACAATAAAATTGGTTTTCCTATTACCCAATAGAAACCGATTGACTGTTTTTCACTACATACTTAAGAATAATCTGATACGCCCTTGGACCTCAGGCGGAAGCTTGTAACATCTGTGACAAACTGCCTGGTGCGACGCCGCTCATAGACCCAAGCGGATGTGTCGTGAATAGAAAGGAACGCTATGGAAATAGCTGTTGCTATAGCCGCTCTACTTGCCGGTCTTGCTGGTGGTGTCGGCGGAACAACGTTTTTAGCCAAACGGCAGGGGATAACTGGTGCGCAAAAGGCCGAGGAACTGGTAGCTAAGGCCAAGAGTGAGGCTCACGACGTCCTCTTAGAGGCCAAGAAGAAGGCGCTCGCCGTTACCGAAGAGGCAAACCGGAACGAGCAATCTCGCCGCAAGGAAATCAAGGCAGCTGAAACGCGCGTTGCGGATCGCGAGCTAAGCCTTGATAAGAAACTTGACGAACTGGACAAGCGTGGCGAAAAACTCCGCAAAGAGGAAGTCGAAGTCGATAATCTCAAGCAGGAAATCCGTGATATTCGCAGCAAACAGCAGGATAAGCTGGAGAAAATCGCCAGCCTGACCAAGAAGGACGCTGCGGCGAAACTCATGGCTATGACCGAGCGCGATATCAAGCACGACCTTGTCGGCTTGGTAGCGAAGCTACAGGCCGATGCCGAGCGAGACGCTGAGGAGCGCGCTCAAACCGTCCTGGTTACAGCTATGGAACGCATGGCGAGCGAGGTGACCGCCGAGAAGACCGTGACCGCCGTGAAGCTCGAAGACGAGGAGATGAAGGGCCGCATTATCGGCAAAGAGGGCCGCAATATCCAGGCTCTGCAGCGTGAGACCGGAGTTGATATCCTTGTTGACGACACGCCGGGTATGGTCATCCTGAGCAGCTTTGACCCCGTTCGGCGTCAGGTTGCCCGGGTTGCGCTGGAACTGCTCATGAAGGACGGTCGTATCCATCCTGCACGCATCGAGGAAGTTGTCGCCAAAGCTCACAAGCAAATCGACAAAGAAATCGACCAGGCCGGCGAAGATGCAGCACGCGAAGTTGGCATCGTTGGTATTCCGAAGGAGATTCTCCGCTTACTCGGTGAGCTGAAGTTCCGTACCAGCTATGGTCAAAATGTTTTGAAGCATTCGACTGAAATGGCGCACATTGCTGGGATGATCGCCGAAGAAATTGGTGCTGATGTCCGTACGGCTAAGTACGCAGCATTGATTCATGACATGGGCAAGGCGCTGACTCACAAAATGGAAGGCAAGCATCACCACATCAGTGGTGAAATGGCTCGCAAGTACGGTGTGCCTGAAGAAGTCGCGCTGGCGGCCGAACAGCACCATGACGATGTGGAAGCGACAACGCCTGAAGCCTTGATTATCCGCGTTGTCGACGCCTTGAGCGCGGCTCGTCCTGGTGCGCGCAACATCAGCGCCGAAAACTTTGTCGAACGAATGCGCGAACTGGAAAACGTCGCCACCAGCTTCGATGGGATCGATAAAGCCTACGCCATCAGTGCTGGCCGCGAAATTCGCGTGGTTGTGAAGCCCCAATCTATCGACGACCTTAGCGCCATCAAGCTTGCGCGCGATATCGCCACAAAGATCGAAAGTACCATGCAATATCCTGGGACAATCAAGGTGAACGTCGTCCGCGAGACGCGTGCCATTGAATACGCAAAATAGTAGATAAGTTCAGAGAATTGTTCCCGGCGCCCACGAGTGGGGCGCCGGGAACTTCGCGTTCAGCTCTTGTACTCGCCCTTGAGCTTCCAGTAGTGGACGCCGTTGTTTGCCCGAACGGTGACGCCGATGCCACGCACGCGTTCGTTGCGGAGGCTGTCGAAGATCATCGAGATCTCGAGGCTCGTGAAGAAGCCTTTGTCGGCCAGCGCCTTCCGGACAGCAGCCACCGGGCGTTCCTTGTCGCCCAGGACCTCGGCGACGATGCCGAGCGCCTGCAGGAAACGGTGGGCCGGGATGGTGTGGGTAATCATGTCGAACTCCTCGGTAGAGTTGCTGAAGCTTGTAAATAATAGTATCTTATTGTCCAGATGTCAAGTAGGGTTGCTCTTTGACCTTCCCAGAAAGTACAGTCCGTACGCAAACAGCTCGCTACCTTCCTCCCGGGAAGGTCGAGCTTGGTTAATAGGAGGGTAGTGAACCCTTATGCACTTGCTGAAAGCTCGAAAAGTCGAGTACTATAGTTAATACGCGCTATGATTTACTTTGCACAATTATTCGATGAGGGGCTGGTGGATATTTTCCAGCGGGCGACGACTGGTCGTTCGATTCTGATTATTATTGTTGCGCTACTGGTGGCGTATATGGTGAGTGCTCTTACGGCGCGCCTCATCATCAAAGTTGCCAAGAAAATTTCGGTCCGTTCAGATACGGCCACCAGCGAAGAGATTAGTATTCGCTTCCGTCGCGTCGAAACGTATTTGAGCGTGACGATTGCGATCGTTCGCGCCGTTATTCTGGGCATCGCGCTGTATGTCGCGTTTAGTATTATTCTTCCGGACGAAGGTCAGAGCGCGCTGCTGACGACGATTGGTGCGGGTACAGTTTTCGTTGTGATTGCCAACGCGACTGTCGCGCCGCTTTTGCGGGACTTTACTTCTGGAGTCGTGATGATCGTGGAGCGATGGTTTACCGTGGGGGACTTTGTACGGATTGAGCCATTCGCTAACGTCGGCGGCGTCGTAGAGCGCGTGACGCTACGCTCAACTCGGCTTCGTGACCTGAACGGCGAGACGGTTTGGCTCCATAACCAGTATGTACAGGGCGTGAAGGTGACACCTCGGGGTGTCCGCACCCTAGCGGTTGATATTTTTGTCCGTAAGGTCGAAGCTGGTACGAAGCTCATCGAAGAGATTGCTAAAACGCTACCAACCGGTCCAACTATGCTGGTCAACCCTTTGATGATTGATGAGACTGAGCAACTCGCTGATGATCTCTGGCGGATTACAGCGGTCGCGAAGACTGCGCCGGGCCGCGAATGGCTGATCGAGAATTTCATTAGCGATGCGCTGAAGGACGCCGACAAGCATCATGGCAAAGATGGTAAGGCGCATGTGATCATCTATGGGCCGCTCGTTCGATATGCTGATGAGCTGGCCGAGAAGCGCTTCCGCCGTGCCGTTCGGGCCAATTTGCGAGCCGAGGAACCTGAAGATAATTAGACAGAAAGTGGATTGATGAGTAAATTCTTGCGTATTTTGTATGTCGGCGATATTATGGGCAGCCCTGGACGGGCTGTTATTCGGCAGGTTTTGCCAGAACTTATCCAATCGCTCAAGGTCGACCTGACAATTGCGCAGGCCGAAAATGTCACGCACGGCAAAGGTATGAGCCCGGCCCATATGCGTGAGCTGCAGGAAGCGGGTGTGCAATTTTTTACCGGCGGAAATCATACCATCGAACGCCAGGCGCTCAGGCCGCTTCTGGACGATCCTGCTGAGCCAGTCATCGCGCCAGTGAATCAGCCAGGCATCGAGCCGGAATGGGGCGTGAAAGCTATTAGCACGCCACGCGGCATTGTGCAGATAGTCAGTCTGCTCGGAACCGTTTTCCCGAACATTGCCGGCCATATGCAGAATCCGCTGCAAACCATGGACTCAATTCTTGCGCGCACAACCGGCCCCTATGTCGCACGCATTGTGAATTTTCATGCTGACTGGTCGAGCGAGAAGCGCGTCATCGGCTATTATTTGGACGGAAAAGTGAGCGCTGTGATTGGCGACCACTGGCACGTACCGACCGCCGACGCGATGGTACTACCGAAGGGTACGGCACATATTACCGATGTCGGTATGGTTGGCACGCTGCATTCGTCGCTCGGTGTGGATATTAGTACGATTGTTGACCGTTGGCGCGATGGCGTAGCGAATAAGAATGAAATTGCCGAGCGGTCGCCCTATCAATTCAACGCCGTGCTCATTACGATTGATCCAAAAACTGGACTGGCTCGATCAATCGAACCAGTCCAGAAAATTATCGATTCTCTCGAGGCTTAGGCGCCAGGGATAGCAGCCAAAGCTTCTGCTTCGGCTTCGATGCGATCGCCTTCTTTGCCTGGCTTGCGGTTTTTGAGAACCACGAGCGCCACAACACTAGCAGCAATCGCGAAGACAACAGCGGCTCGGAAACCTTCCTGAAAGCCATGAACCATCGCTTCCGGAATCATTGCCGGATTGCCATGAGCAGCAGCGATTTTGTCGTTTGTCGCCTGTGTCGAAATCACACTCAGCACCGCCAGGCCAATGGCCCCGCCAATCTGCTGAGAAGTGTTAAGCAGTCCAGAAACCAATCCTGATTCTTTGTGCGAAATACCACTGGTCGCGATAACAGTCACCAGCACGAAGGTCGTCGCCATACCGGCAGCCATCAAGATGATGCCCGGCAGCAGATCGATCCAGTAATTGCTAGCAAGTGGCAGGCGTGCCAGATATAGCAAACCGCCAGCAACGAGCAATGGTGCCGCAACGAGCAATGGCTTGATTCGGAGCTTAGCAACTCTGCTGGATAGGAATCCAGCGATCACGATAATAGTCGCGGTGAACGGCAAGTTCGCGATACCGGTCTGCGTCGGTGTGTAGTGCAACATGCCCTGCAGGTAGATGGACAGGTAGAAGAACATGCTGAACATCGAGGCAGGCAGCAATACTTGTAGTAGTGCGCCGCCGGTGACGTTACGTCGCTTGAAGATGCCAAGGTCGATTAGCGGCTGCTTCACGACGCGTTCATTGATCACAAATGCGACCAACAGTACCGCGGCAAGTGCGAATGTCCAGAGTGTTTCCGGCCCGGTCCAGCCATGCTTCGGTACGAGCTCGAAGGCGTATACTGCAGCAATCAAGCCACCGGTAATCGTGAGCGCGCCAGCGAAATCAACCTTCTGTTTGGCGGTTGGCAGGCTCGCAGGCACGAATCGACGAGCCAATAGCAGTACGGCCACGCCAATAGGAACGTTGATGAAAAATGTCCAGCGCCAGTCGACGTATTGCGTGAGCAGTCCGCCCAGCACGAGTCCCAGCGCGCCACCACCACCGGCGACCATGCTCCAAATGCCGAGTGCCTTGTTGCGTTCAGGGCCTTCCTTGAAGATGGTCAACACCAGCGACAATGCGGCAGGGGACAGCAGTGCGCCGCCGAGGCCCTGCAGCGCGCGGAAGACAATCAACTGCGTTGGGTCCTGCGCGAGTCCGCCCAGCAATGACGCCAGCGAGAAAATAGCCGTACCAATTAACAGCATACGTCGGCGACCA
>Ga0247769_1000055_pt1 | contig 18594 bp, 12 predicted proteins | sample UWRJL166409R6_FD_179942 | JGI IMG/M metagenome (GOLD analysis project Ga0247769, IMG submission 179942) | Plant litter microbial communities from Arlington Agricultural Research Station in Wisconsin, United States - UWRJ-L166-409R-6 | ecosystem: Environmental > Terrestrial > Plant litter >... | reverse complement strand
CCTGTGCGAAGGCTCTTTCAGGAGATCGCCCCGCGTCGCCGAAGGCTGCGACGTCGCGCGCCGTAGCGCGTGACCATCACCCCAAAATTCTATTGCGGGACGGATTGCGGCACGACCGGGGCAAGCGCGCGTTGTGTAGCGGGCGCGCCCGGCGTGACGGTCGCGGCGTTGGGCGAGGGAACTTGGCTGGAGGAGGCGATCGCGGTGTTTGCGGGCGGCGCGGGCGGCGCGGGCGGCAAGCGGTTGGAATACGCACGCCAGGCGCCATCGAGGAACGCGCGCTCTTGGGGGCGCAAGGTGCCGGGGCGCGCGCGTTCGATCTCGGTGGCCATGCTCAGCCAATGTTGAGCATGAGGGAGATCCCCGAGCGCAATGAAGGTTGCGCCGCGGTAGGCGGCATAGGCGGCCTGCTGTTCGAGTGCGGCGCGTGCGACGCGCGGTTCGCTGCGTGCAAACACCTCATCGGCCTCGACGTAACGGCCTTCGCCGTACAAATCAGCGCCGCGTTGGATGTAGTGGCCCGACCCGCAGGCCGTCAGCAGCACGAAACACGCCGTCAGACTCGCTCCGAGCACGGCGTTTTGACCCATCCACTAAGGATACGAGCGCCTTCGGCGCAAAGCTAGCGCCGTACTAGAAGGTGCTCGCGAGCCGCTGATATTCTGCCTCGCCCACGTTAGCCCACCCTGTAGGGAGGACCTGAAGCGAGCACGGGTGTGACACGGGTGTGCCACTTCCGAGGCCGGCGGATCATTCGGATCCTGCCCCGGTGGGGCAGCGCTACGGGCTTTGCCAGTTGGCACTGTGCCATGGCACTATCGGCGCGCTTTGCGCCGCCGGTCCCGGCCTCGAGTGTTCCCGGACCGCCCCAGCTTCGACAATCGACTCGCTTGCCTAGGAGAGATCTGATGAGCCCCCGCTTTACCTCAGTGCTTATTTCGGTGTTCGCAAGCTCGGCCTTGCTGCTCACCTCCGCCGCCAGCGCCGCGCCCAAGAAGACCAAGGCCGACACGGCCAAGGAGAAGGCCGCCAAGGACAAGGCCGCCGAGGAGGAGGCAGCCAAGCAGAAGGCGGCCGAGGAAGAGGCGGCCAAGCAGAAGGCGGCCGAGGAAGAGGCGGCCAAGCAGAAGGCAGAAGAGGAAGAGGCGGCCAGCAAAGCCACCTCCGACAAGGAGGCGGCCGACAAGGAGAAGGCAGACAAAGAAGCGGCCTTGGTCGCAGAGGCCGAAGCGGGCAGCTCACCCGTCGAGCAAGCGGGCAAGACGTACTACGGCGTGGGTCTGCGCTACCGCGCGATCATCGTGCCCAAGTTCATGATGAACCTGTTCGGTAGCGGTGGACGCACGATCGTCGCCAACGGCATTGGCCCGGAGTTCATCATCCGCAAGGATAACTTCGAGTACGAATTTTCCGCCATGTACACGGGCTACGGCATGGATCCGACGGCGTTCAAAGCCAAGTCGGACGGCCCGGACGCATGGGAAATCGTGGAGAGCAAGCTCAAGGTTTTGTACCTGACCGCAGACTTCAATTGGAGTCACGAGCTAGTGCCGCAATTGGCGGTGAACTACGGCTTCGGCGCGGGCGTGGGCTTCGTGTTCGGCAATCTCTACCGCACGCAAGCTCATCCGGGCACGAACGGCAATCCGGATACGGGTGAAGGCTTCCAGAAATGCAGCAATCCGGGCATGCCCGGGACGACGACCTCCACCGGGCTGCCGTACTGCGGCAACGACAACAATCACTACAACGGGTACACCGAGCCGAGCTGGGCGAACGGTGGCTCGAAGCCGGTGATCTTCCCGTGGCTCGCGCTGCAAACGGGCCTGCGTTACAAGCCGCACCGCAACTTCATCGCGCGCTTCGACATGGGCTTCGCCACGAGCGGTTTCTTTTTCGGTCTCGGCGCCGACTACGGGCTCTGAGAGGGAGGGGGAACGGTGTCCGAGCTCGAGTTACCGAACCGGTACGAGCCGCTCGCTCAACTCGGCAAGGGGGGTGGGGGAGAGGTTTGGGCGGTTCGCGATCGCCATTCTGGGCGCAAATATGCGCTAAAAGTCTTGGCGGAAGAAGCCAGCGAGCGGGAGATGTCCGCGCTCGTGCGCGAGGCAGTGGCGCTCTCCGGGTTGGAGGGCTTGGGCGTGCCGCGTGTGGTTCGCTTCGGGCGTCTGCCGCGCAGCGGGCGTGCGTTCTTGGTGCGTGAGTTGGTCGAGGGCCAAAGCCTGGAAGAGGTGATGGACGAAGGCGCGAGCCAGAGAGCGCTGACGGCGCTGGCGCGCGCGGCAGATCAGCTGACCGTGCTGCACCGCGCGGGCCTGTTTCACGGTGACGTGAAGCCGGCCAACATCGTGGTCGAAGCGGGCGGGCGCACCACGTTCGTGGATCTCGGCTTGGCGGCGCCCTTTCGCGATGGCGGTAGCCAAGCCGAGGGCCTGACGCCGCGCTACGCCGCTCCCGAGTTGCTGCGTGGCGCGCCGCTCACGGTGCGCGCCGAAGTGTACGCGCTCGGCATCACGCTCACCGAAATCGTGAGCGAGAGTCGTCGTTCGAGCTTGAACAGCAACATGCTGCGCGAGCTCACCGCCGTCGCGGAGCGAGCCACTTTGGCGCAGCCCAGCGAGCGCTTTCCATCCGTGGATGAGTTTGCCAGCGCGCTCCGGCGCGCCGCGGGTTTGGCCGCGATCAGCGAGGCGGATGCCGAGCAGGTCGCGCTGTGGCCGGTCGTCGGTATCGAAACCACGTCGGCGCAGTTGCTGGATCGCGTGCGTGCGCTCGAGCCCGGCGCACAATTGCGGATCGTGGGCGAAACCGGCTCTGGGCGCACGGCGCTGCTGCGGCGCGCGGCGTGGTCGCTCGGCGTGCTCGGCAGCAGCCTCGCCTGGATCGAAGACGTATCGTCGGCTTCGAGCTTGAACGCCGAGCTCGCCCCACATGCGTCGCTCCGCGGCGTGTTGGTCCTGGTCGACGACGCGGACGCGCTCAGCGAAGCGAGCTTGGCAACGCTCGTCGACGCGCGTGCGCAGGGCGCGCGTTTGGTCACCGTGGGCGGCTCTGCTTGGCCGGACCCCGTGCTCGACTTCGCGGTGCCGCCGCTCGACGAGCAAGCCGCGATCGACCTATTGCGCGGCGCGGTGCCGTCACTGACCCAAAGCTTGCTGAAGCGAGTGTTCGAGGTCTCGCGCGGGCGTCCGGGTGAGCTACGCCGGCTGGTGCGCATCATCGCCAGCGACGCGGTGGCTTCCGCGGACGATCTCGAGCGCGTTCTGGGTTCGGTCGATACACGCTCCGTGCCGCCGTCCGAGCCCTTGACCCGCGCGCGCTATTTCTTGGAGCGCGGTCGCTACAACGACGTGAAAATAGCGCTCGAATCCTTGAACGAGGACGAGCGCGTCGAGACCGTGATCGTTCGGGCGCGGCTGCGCTTCGGTCTGGGCGATGCGCAGGGGGCGGCCAAGCTGCTGCAAGATCTGAGCGAACGCGCTGACGTCACGCACGCGGAGCGCTGCTCGATTGCGCTCTATCTCGCGCGCACCGAGATCAGCTTGAACGGCTGTCAGCGCGCGCTTTCGCTGCTCGAGCCAGCCCTGCGCGAGGCTCCGCCCCTGTCCACCGAAGCGCTTTCTTACCGCGGCCTGGCGCTCTCCATGCTGGGCCGGCACGAGGAAGCCCGCGAAGCGCTCGAACTTTCGCTCGCGCAAGCGACGGAGAGCGGCGCTGCTCGCCTGGAAGCGATCGCGCTCACTTCGCTCGGCTTCGCGGCGCAACGCTGCGATCGCAACGAGGAGGCGGGCGAGCTGTACCGGCGTGCGGTGGGCGCCGCGGAGCGTGCCAGCGACGCCGGCGCGCTCACCACGATTCAGCTGAATTTGGCGGGTGTCCTCAAGATCCGCGGGGATATCGCAGGCGCCATCGAGCACTACGAGGCCGCGGTGGACATGGGCCGTCGCTCCGGGCGCCGCTCGAGCGCGCTGCAAGCCTTGTTGAACCTGGCCAACATGGACCTGTTCTTGGGTCGCGTAGCGCGCGCACGCAGCGCGATCGAGACGCTCGACGAGCAGCGCTCGGACCTGAACCCGGTGATGCTCGCGCAGCTGCTCGGGCTCGAGGCGGAACTCCGTCTGCGTGAGGGCAACGTCGAAGGCGCAGTCGAGAAATTCGACGCTTGCGCGCGCGCGTTCGAGGCGCTGAGCCGCGGCATGGACGCGGCCGAAGCGCGGCTCGAGGGGGTGCTCGCCGCCGTGCGCGTGCCGCGTCCCGATTTGGTGCTGCTGCGTGGCTGGCTGAGCCGCTCCGAGGCCGACCTGGCCGGCGCGACCGTGCATCGTTCGCTCTTGCTCTTGGCCTCGGCGCGGTTGAAGAACCTTTTGGGCGACGAGCTCGGAGCGCGCGGCAACTTGGATGACTCGCTGGCGGCGGCCCGCGCTTCCGCTCAAAAAGATTGGGTTTGGCGCGCGCTCGAGGCCCGCGCCGAGTTGGAAGAGGCCGGCGGGCAACCGCTCCTGGCTCGTCGCGATCGCGAAGAAGCCCTGGCCGTCTTGGAAGAAATTGGCGCACGCCTGCCGCGAGATTTGCGCGAGGTGTATTGGAACGACACTCGGCGTCGTACGCTGCGCGCTTCGGTGCCGGCGGCAATCGGCGTGGCGGCGACCGAGTTCTTGCCCTTCAATAGCTTGAAGAACGGGCCGCTGCCGCCGAGGTCGAACTCCAGCTTGCACGCGGGAACCAGCGCGTCGATTTCTCAGCTCAGCTCGACTCCGCTCGAGCAACGCTTGGCGCGTATCTTGGAAGTCAACAGCCGGCTCGTCGGCGAGCTGGATCTCGAGCGCTTGACCGAACGCGTGACGGACTACGCGGTCGAATTGGCTCGTGCCGAGCATGGCTTCGTGCTGCTCAAGCAAGCCTCGGGCGCGCTCACGGTGTACACCCAGCGTTCACGGGGCGGTGACGCGGCGCACGCCGAATTCTCGCGTTCCATCGCAGAAACCGTGGTCAAAACCGGTGAACCGGTGCTGACCATGAATGCGCAGAGCGACGCCCGCATGCAGGGCTTCGCGTCGGTGCACCAGATGCTGCTCGAGTCCGTGGTCTGCGTGCCGATCCTCGCGCCCAGCGGCGAAGCGATCGGCGCGTTGTATCTGGAGACGCGCGTGCGTCCCGGTGCTCATTTCGAACGCGAGCTACCCACGCTGCGCGCCTTCGCCGACCAAGTGGCGATTGCGCTCGAGAACGCGCGCTTGATCAACGAAAACAAGCAGCGCGCCGATGCGCTGGCCAGCGCCAATGACGCGCTGGAGGACGCGCAAGAGCGTTTGCGCGAGCTCTTGGAGGGGCGCACCGAGCAGCTCAAACGCGCGCGCCAGAAGCTGCGTGATGCGCGCGAGGCGCTGTACGGTCACTTTGGTTACCAAGGCTTGGTCGGGACGAGCGAAGCCATGCGCCGCGTGTACGCACTCATCGACCGCGTGCGGGACACGGACGTGCCGGTGCTCATCACCGGCGAAAGCGGCACTGGCAAGGAAATGGTCGCGCGCGCGATTCACAGCGCGTCGGCGCGCTCCAAGGGGCGCACGCTAGGCGTGAACTGCGGCGCGATTCCGGAGAATTTGCTGGAGAGCGAGCTGTTCGGGCACGTGAAGGGCGCTTTCACCGGCGCCGATCGCGACCGTAAGGGCCTGTTTCGCGACTGTCAGGGCGGCACCATCTTGCTCGACGAGATCGGCGAGACTCCGCTCAAGATGCAGGCGGGGCTGCTGCGCGTCTTGCAAGAGCGGCGCGTGCGTCCGGTCGGCGGCAACCGTGAAGAAGAGATCGACGTCCGGATGCTGTTCGCGACCAATCGCGATTTGTCGCAGATGGTCGCGGCCGGAAAATTCCGCGAAGATCTGTACTATCGCATCCACGTGGTCGAGGTGCGCGTGCCCGCGTTACGCGAACGGCCGGAAGACATCCCGCAGCTCGTCGATCATTTCTTGGGCCTATTTGCCGCGCGCTACAAGCGCGAGAAGAACGGCCTGACCAAGGAAGCGCTGCAGCGGCTCGCCCAATACGGCTGGCCCGGCAACGTGCGCCAACTCGAGAACGTGCTGCTCAATGCCTGGGTGCTGAGCGAGGATCTCGAGCTGGACGCGGGGGATTTCGACATTCCGGACGGCTGGGTCGCGGGCCCGGTCGCCGCCGCGCGCCCCGCGCGCGAGGCGACACCGCGCGGCGCGACGATTAAATTGCGCAAGGGCGGCGTCTCGGAGCATCGCCGGGAGGAGCGCGACCGGATCCTGGAAGCGCTGCGCGAGAGCAACTGGAACCGCGTGAAGGCCGCTGAAATCAGCGGCATCCCGCGGCGCACTTTCTATCGGCGCCTGCGCGAATACGGCATCCAATAGTCGGCGCGCTGGTTGCGACCAGCGAGCCGATGAGACGACTGCGCCTGCAAAAATCCGTCGATTGTGTGGCTGCGCAGTCGTCGGGCTACTGTGTGAAAATGTAGGTGTTCGAGCCTTCGTTGACAGGTAGAATCCAGTCAGCGTACCGTCCGCACCCACCGGGAACCAGGGAATTTTGGCTGTTTAGTGCCACCCCGGGCTTGCCGTGATTCGCACCCATCATCTGCCTCGGGAGGCATCTCCATGCTGCGCTCTTCGCGTACGATCGCGTCGCTCATCCGCTCACTAGTCCTGGGAACCGCAACCGCGACCACGATGGTCTTGGTCGGGGCCACCGTCATTGGCTGCAAAGACGAGAGTCAGCCCGACTACTGGGTGGAGAAGCTCGACGACCCAGCGTGGCGCGCCCGCGCCGTGAAGCGCTTGGAGCAATTCTTCGAAGACTCGGTCACGAAGAACGGTGACTTGAAGTCAGAGGGCGTTCAGACCCTGATCAGCAAGACCGTAGATCCGCTGACCAAGACCTACGTCGACGGCTACGACACGCTCGACGGCAAGACGCGCGTTTCCCTGATCAAGTTGCTCGCCGCCTACAAAGACAAGCGCATCGAGCCCGCGGTGAAGAAGGCGTTCGACGAGTTCGCCAAGCACCCGGCGACGGCCAAAGAGGACCAAGACCTCAAATGGGCGGCGATTGCCACCGAGGATCTCAAACTCACGTCGGTTTCCGACTCGCTCTTGCAGGCCTTCTTGAAGCTGAAATCCAGCACCATGCTGGGCGGCGTGGCTTACCGCGACGTGAACGACGCCATGCGCGTCGCGCCCTCCAAAGCTTGGGTCGGCCCCCTCACGAAGATGCTCGACGCCGAGATGGTTCAGCCGAAGACCAACAAAGACAAAGATCTGATCGACCCCTATCGCGATCAGCAGTTTTGGCAGGTGGCCTCGGCAGAGGTGCTCGGTCGCATTGGCGATCCGGCCGCGGTCGAGCCGCTGCTCAAGGTTTTGCTCGATCCGGCGAAGGGCGACGTGCAGTCGACCGCAGTGCTGGCCTTGGTCAAGATCGGCAAGCCCGCTGCCGACGCCGCGGTTGCCTTGCTGCAGGGCAAGAACGAAGCCCTCGTTACGTTCAACGCCCGACGCATCAAGGAAGTCACGGGCACGGAGGCCAAAGGCAAGCCGTACGTGGCAACTGCCGCGCTGATCCTCGGCACGATCGGCCGCCCGGACACGATTGGTCCGATGGTGGAAGCGCTCAAGGCCGAGACCGACGACAGCAACAAAGCCGTGATTGCTCGAGAATTGGCCAAGATCCCGGCCACCGACGAATCCAAGCAGGCGTTCAAGAAGGCCTACGAATCGATCTCGCTGGAAGCCGAAATCCCGAACGGCGGCGGCGCGCTCGAGTCATTGACCGAATCTGCGGGTCAGTTCTTCGATTCGTCGATGGTGGATTGGCTGCTCGTACGCGCGGCCAAGACCAAGGGCAGCGACGAAGACAAGAAGTCTTTGCAGCTGGCCGTCACCGTGACGGCCCTGAAGCTGGCCAAACCGGACCAGATGGCCCAGGTGAAGGTGGCCGTGGACAAGTACGGCACCAAGCTGGAAAAAGACGCCTTCGTGCAGGTCGACAATCTGCTCAAAGCCTGCGGCGATCGCGTCCCCTGCTACGTCACTGCACTGCAAAAGGGTGAAAACCAGGACCGCGCCAAGCAGTTCGTGGGCATCAAGGCCGGCTACATGATCGGCATCTTGGGCGACGAGCAAAGCCGGGACGAAGTCGTGAAGGGCATCGATTCGGTGACCAACGCTGCGCTGCGCTCCGTCTCCGCAACGGTCATCGACCATCTCTCGCCCAAGGGCTCGAAGGACGTCGCGGCCAAGCTGAACGTGGTCATCGAGCGCAACGCGAAATCGCCCGATCGCGACAAATCTGCCGGTGATTCGCCGCTCAAGCAGGTGATGTACCGCTTGGAATCGCGCGCGAGCTGAGTCGAGCGCGCAAATGTCGAGCCTCCGCCTCGAGGTCGCTTCCGGCGCCAGTGCCGGCCGCGTATTCGACGCGGAGCTCGACATCGTTCGCATCGGACGCGCCGAAACCAATGATTTGGTTTTGAGCGATGCGCTGATCTCTGGTGAGCACGCGCGTATCGTCAGCAGCGTAGACGGCTTCGTGCTCGAGGATCTGGGCAGCACGAACGGCACTTGGCTGCTGCGCGCGGGCGAACCCCACGCGCTCGGCGAGGGGCGTCGGGCGGTCGCGCTGGCGCCCGGGGATCGCCTGCTGCTCGGCGGCTCAGACGTCGACGGCATCGAGCTGCGCGTCGATTTTGCGTTGGACACCGACACGCTGGAGATTGCCCTCGTTCGGCCGATGAGCGAGCTCGGCAAGAGCGCGCCTTTGGCGGCCGGCGACGACCGCTTGCAGCTCTTGGTCCAAGCACTGCGCGAGGTCGTGAGCCACGAGGGCGTGTCGGAGGTGGTGAGCGGCATTGCCGATGCCGCGCTCTTGCTCGTGCCCCGCGCCACTCACGCAACCGTGGTGCTGCGCCAAGAAGCCGAGAGCGGCCGCGCCGGCGCCGCCGGCAAATCTGCCGGCTTCGTGCCGGTGGTCACGCGCGTTCGTGGTCCCTCGGGGCCGCGCGCTCCGGAGGCCCCGGTGCGCGTCACGCGCAGCGTGGTGCGCAAAGTGATCTCGGAGCGGGCTGCGGTGTTGGCCGCGGATGCTCCCAGTGAGACCTTCAGCTCCGAATCACTGCTCGGCGCTAGCATCCGCAGCACGATCGGCGTGCCACTCTGGAAAGACGACGCGATCCTGGGCGTGCTCCAGCTGGATAACCGCGATGCGCCCGCCATGTTCGAAGCGCGTGACGTGGACGCCCTCGGCATCCTGGCCGTCAGTGCGTCTTTGGCGATCGCCAACGCAGAGCTGATTCAACGCTTGAGTCTAGCGCGTGCCGAGCTCAAAAAAGAGAACCAGTACCTGCGCGGCCGCGAACGCGCGCGCAGCGGTGAAGTGCAAATCATCGGCGAGAGCAAGGCCATGAGCGAGCTCTTGCGCCAGCTCGACAAAGTGGTCGACACCCGCGTCAGCGTGTTGATTGAAGGCGAAACCGGCGTTGGCAAAGAGCTGATCGCCTCCAGCGTGCACTATCGCTCGAAGCGCAAAGACAAACTGTTCGTGGCCCAAAACTGCGCCGCGTTCCCGGAAAATCTGCTAGAGAGCGAGCTCTTCGGCCACAAGCGGGGTGCCTTCACCGGCGCCACCGACGAGAAAAAGGGCTTGTTCGAGATCGCCGACGGCGGCACCTTGTTCTTGGATGAGCTCGGCGAATTGCCGCTCTCGCTCCAAGCCAAGCTGCTGCGCGCCCTGCAAGAGGGCGAAATCCGGCCGATTGGCGCCACGCAGTCGAAGCAAGTGAACGTGCGCATCGTGGCCGCCACGAACAAGAACCTCGAAACCGAGGTCAAAGCCGGTCGCTTCCGCGAAGATCTCTACTACCGACTCAAGGTGTTCCCGATCCGCGTCCCGCCCCTGCGTGAACGGCGCGACGACATCGCCCCCTTGGCCGTCTTCTTCCTCAATCGCTACACGCGCGAGATGGGCAAATCAGTCCCCGGCTTCGCCCAAGAAACGCTCGAGATCCTCAGCGCCTACGATTTCCCCGGCAACGTGCGGGAGCTCGAGAACGAAGTCCAACGCTTGGTCATCCAGGGCGACGACGGCGCATTCCTCACCCCCGAGCTGCTCAGCCCCCGCGTGCGCCAAATCGAAACCGTGCTGCTCAGCGCCGGCGCCGCCAAGGGCTCGCTCAAAGAGATGGTCGATCAAGTCGAACGCCAAATCTTGATCGAAGCCCTCCGCGATCACGGCAACAACAAAACCGCCGCCGCCAAAACCCTCGGCATCACCCGCGAGGGTTTGCACAAAAAACTGAAACAACTCGGCGTCGGCTAATTGAATTTGGGGGGGCGCTCGCAGAAACGTCAGCGCAAGTCACTCACCCTGGTACCGGCCCGGTCGCAACGTCAGCTCTCGTCTCAGTCGCACAGTGCCCGCTCTGCGCCGTCCCAGTGCGCGCCGCGGCACGTTAACCCCAATGCCATTCGCTTTAGATTCAAGCCCCCAGCCTTGCGCCAAGAGTGCCTTCACATTTAGAAAATCGAGTTCGAATTCGAACTCGATTTTTTAAAATCAAAGTGTCTGCCGCACCCGAAGCTGGCCAACGAGAGCCGCCTGCGCGATGCGCTCGGTGCGGGTGATGGACTCCGAGCTTCCGACAAAGAACGCCCCGCTTTCCTACGTGATTTCGATCTGGTGAGCTGCTAACCGAACGGTATTGACGTTAACCCCAAATTTCTCTGGGTTATCGGGGCGTGATTTCGTTGCTCGGTGTGCCCTGAGCTCTTGGCGATCTTGGTAAGCTTGGCGATCTTGGTAAGCTTGGCGATCTTGGTAAGCTTGGCGATCTTGGTAAGCTTGGCGATCTTGGTAAGCTTGGCGATCTTGGTAAGCTTGGCGATCTTGGTAAGCTTGGCGATCTTGGCGATCTTGGCGATCTTGGCGATCTTGGCGATCTTGGCGATCGCTCGGGGGCCGTCAAAGCCCCCCGCGCCGTTCCTGCGCCGAGCGGTGCCGCGCCGCGTAAACCCCAATCCTTCTCTCCCCTCTTCTGGCGTTTTGGCGTTTTGGCGGTTAAACGCGGGGAGCCGCCTCGCGCGAAAACTGTGCGTCCCGTGAGGTGCGTTTCGATACCGCGATCGCCCCCTCAGGGCTCGTAGCGGTGCAGGGTTAGCCGCGCGCGAGTTCGAGTTTTTCGATGATTGCGTCGTGCAGTAGGCCGTTGGAGGCGACTACGCCGCGGTCGTTGTCGAGGTGTTCGCTGCGGTAGTCGAAGAGATCGCCGCGCGAATCGGTCAGCTTGCCGCCGGCGGCGCTGATCAGGGCGTCTGCCGCGCAGGCATCCCAGCGTTTACCGGCGTAGTGGGGTGCGACGTAGGCGTCGGCGGCGCCGTGCGCGACGACCGAAGCTTTGAGGCCCGCGCTGCCCAGGGCGATGAGCTCGCGGGCGCCGAGGGAGGCGAGGGCTTGCTCGAGGGCCGGGTTGCGGTGTGAGCGCGAACCGACGATGCGCGCTTCGCCGAGTGTGCTGAGCGCACTCACCGAGATCGGCTTTTGCGAACCATCGGACTCGACCTGATAGGCGCCGTTGCCGAGTTCCCCGAGCCAGGAAATGCCGCTGACCGGCGCGTGGATCACGCTGGCGGTGGCGCGCGCGCCGTCGACGTAGCCGATCATGACCACGAATTCGCCGTTGCGCGCCACGAACTCGCGGGTGCCGTCGAGCGGGTCGACGAAGAAGATGCGCTCGGCCTTGCGGTAGCCGGCAAAGGTCTCGGGCTCGCTCTCTTCCGCGACGATCGGCACGTTCGGAAAGCGCTTGCTCAGCCGATCGCAGATCAGCTCGTTGGCTTGGCGATCGGCCTCGGTGACCGGATCGCGCGGGGCCTTGAAATCCACCGTGAATTTGGTGGCGTACACCTGAAGAATCAGTTCCGCGGCTTCGCGAGCGATCGCGTCGAGCGTGCCGAGCAGGCTCGCAGAGCCGCCCGAAAACCCGGCGCTGACGCCGCTCGACATCACGCGGACGCCTTCAGGTTGTCCAAGCGGATCTGCAGCGCGTCGAGCGCTTCTGGGCTCAGGTAGGGGTGTTGGCCCGCTTCGCGGAGCAGTTGATCGAGCTGAACCGAGTTGCGCGGGCCGAGCACCGCGCAACTGACGATGTTGTTGGAGAGCACATAGCGCAGGGCTGCGGCGCGCAGGCTGGTCACGGTGCTGCCGTTCACGCACGGGCGAATGGCGTTGAGCTGCGAAATTCGCCGTCGCAAGTCGTCGCTCGTCCAGCGTTCGGAGCGGTGATCGTTTCGGGCGAACTCTTTGTCGAACGGCCACTGCCCGCACAAGAGTCCGTGCGCGAGCACCGAGCGCGCCAAGATCGCCGTGTTGTGGTTGCGGATCTCGTTTTCGAGGTGCTGGATCGTACGGCTGTGGAACGCGTTGTAGGCGAGCTCCAGCACCTTGATGCCTTGATGGATGGCAATGCGAGCGCCGTCCAAACCCTCCACACTGGCGCCCCAGGCGCGAATGCTGCCCGCGTTCTGCAGCTCTTGCAGGACCGCGCCGGCTTCACCACGGGCGAGCGTGCTCTCGGACGGGTTGTGCAGCAGCACGATGTCGATCACGTCTCGCTTGAGGCGCTCTCGCGAGCGCTCGAAGCTTTCGCGGATGAACTCGGGCTTGAATGATTTGCGCGCGGGCGAGGGTTCGCGATCGGTGCCGAGCTTGGTTACGATCACGGCTTCGGGGTGTGCGGCGAGTCGCTCACCGAGCCGAGTTTCCATGGCGCCCTTGCCGTAGCTGTCGGCGGTGTCGAAGAGCGTGACGCCGAGCGCGAGCGCGCGGTCGATCACGGCGTCTTGATCTGCCTCGGGCAGCGGCGAGTAGCCGTCACCGGACAAGCCCCAGGTGCCGAGCCCGAGCTCAGAGACCGAAATCCCGGTGTTGCCGAGGGCGCGTTGCTCCATGCCCGCGGTATAGCAAAGCTGCGCCGAGCCGGCCCGCAACTTATTGCGCTGCGTCGTAGGCCCAGTAGTGGAGCGCGCTGAAGGTTCCGCTCTCGGCGCTGATCTCCAGCTCTGCCGCGCCCGTGGGCAGGTCCGAGGGCAAGCTGAGCGCGTGATCCTCGAAGTCCGGTCTGCTGACCGTCCAGCTGTCGATCGGGCGACCCGCGATGCGCAAGCTGACGGTCAGCGGCTGTTCGGCGCCGAGCCGCGTCACGAGTCGGCCTCCCGGGCTCAGATTGAGCCGGAACGATTCGCGACTGCGGTGCAGGCGCGCGCCGTCGAGGATCACGCCGTTGCTCAGCAACACATTGTCAGCCTGCGTGGCCGGCAGCAGCGTGTAGCCGTGCGCAGCCTCGCTCTCCAGATCTGCGACGTCGAGCGAATCACGCGCCGTCAATGACCAGAATTGGATCAGAGAGGGACGCTCGCCGGAGCCGAGCAGCGCGTAGTCCGCGCCGCAGGCGACCATCGTCGTTCCGCCCAGGATGGTCGCGTTCACGGTCCGCTCCGTCAAGCACGCCCCGAGCAGATTGGGCAACCCAAACCAGGCCGGGTAGACGATGAAGATCGAGGGCAACACCTCGCGCGGCAGTCGCTCGTAGTGCTCGAAGCGCGAGCCCGCACCAGCCGACCAATAGCGCGCTTCGCCAGTCGTGGTCAGGCCTACGATGTCGAACACGGGGCGGCGCGAAAAATACGCGATCGCGCCCGTATCGTTCACGCCAATGCGCGCGTTCACGGGCAACGTCTGCTCTGCCCACTTGCCGAGCTCCACGTGCTGCGCGGAGATAGCGTGCGAGCTGAGCGCCAGATCGCTCAGCGCGAACGGGAACTTGGCCAGCAACGCGAGGCCCATGGCCGCGCTCAGCACGTACCGCAGCGCGCTCAGCCGCGCCCACAAAAGCGCGGCAAAATCCGCAATTTGGTCGGCGAGGGCGACCAACCCGATCAGCCAAGGGCCAGCGAACGGCCACAAATAGCGCAGCCGATTCCAGAGGAAGCTGTCGTAAGTCGTGGGCAACAGGATACCGAGCCCGAGCGTGACCAATAGCCAACTGCGCGCGCGCCGATCCCGGGCTTGCCCGGCGAAGATCAATGCGGGCAGCGCGAGCCAAGTGAAAAACTTGGAGTGCTCGGGCACGAACGCAGCGCTCCACAATTGCCCGTCGAGCAGCGTCGACCAGAACAGCTGCAGGTTGTAAAAAATCGCCGCGCGTAGGGCAGGGAAGTCGAAGTACGGGTTGAACGGCAACCACTTCACGAGCGTCGTGGTTTGCGTCGCGTGCCCCGTGAACCACAGGTAGACCAACGGCGGGACGAGCGGAAAAAGCACACACAGCACAGCGGATGCGCGCCGCCCACCCGCGCCGAAACCGAGCGCGCCCGCAATCAGCACGCTGCCGACCGCCCCCTCGGGGCGCATCAGCGGCGCCAAAAACGCGAGCAGCAGTAACTCCCAGAATCGCGCCCGATCTCCCTCGAACCACTCGGCTGCGCGCCGACCGCAGCGCATCAGTAACCAGCCCAGTGGCACGACCTCCATGCCGCTCGCCGCAAACCAAGTGTTGGCGCTGAAGGCGAGCGTGAGCACGCCCGCAAGCCACGCCACGCGCGGGCTGACGACGCCCTCGGCCGCGCGCGCCGTTTCGTAGCCCAGCAGTCCGAGGGCCAAAAAGCCCAAGCCCCAAGCGAAAGGGATCAGCGCGAGGCCCTGCACTCCGAACAGCTGAGGCAGCGCGAGCAACAGCGGCCAGAGCAGACTCGTGGCACCGGCCACCGGCACCGCCCCTGGCGAGTACACGAACGGGTGACCCTCGGCGAACGAGCGCGCGAACTGGAAATGGATGTAGCTGTCGTCTAGCGGGACCGCGGGCATGCCGCCATTGCCCGCCAAAACCTGCACGATTGCCGTCGCCGCCAGCAGCGCCGCAGCCAACAGGAAGCCCCAGGGAGAGCTTGCGATCCGCAGCCAGCGAGGGCTATCCGCCTGTGCTAACACCGGCCGAGTCTTAGCATCCCCCTTCGCATGAAAACGAATCCGTACGAACACGCCCCGCGACTTCCCGAAGGCGAATCAATCGATCCCCGGCTCTTGGTCGGCGCCGGCGCGGCGCCAATCGAGATTGAAATCGGCCCCGGCCGCGGCGGTTTCGTCTTCGAACGCCTGGCCGCCGATCCCGAAGTTTTCATGCTCGGCCTAGAAATTCGCCGCAAATGGGCCACCATCGTCGACAATCGCGTGCGTGAGCGCGGCCTCGCGAGCCGCGCCCGTGTCCTCGCCGAAGACGCCCGCGAAGCCTTCCCGCGCTTCCCCGACGCCTGCGCCCGTGCCGTCTTCGTGCATTTCCCCGACCCCTGGTGGAAGAAGCGCCACGCCAAGCGCCTAGTCGTCACGACCGAGCTCTTGCCCCAACTCTGCCGGGTGCTCATCCCCGGCGGCGCCCTCTTCATCCAAACCGACGTCGAAGGCCGCGCCGCCGAATACGCCGCGCTGATCGAAAGCGAGCCCCGCCTCGTCCCCCAACACGCAGGCTTCGAAGCCGAAAATCCCTACAACGCGCGCAGCCCCCGCGAACACCGCGCGATCGCCGACGGCCTCCCCATCTACCGCCTGCACTACCGCCTCGCCTAGTCCCCGCGTAACCGTGCCCGTGCCCGATCTCCGTAATCGAGCCCGTGTGGAGGTTCCTGTTTCTTGATGGTCACGATTCATCCCGCGACCGGCTCAGCCTTCGGCGTCGAATTCCGGCCCCCCGCGCACGCTGAGCGGCAAGCCTCGCCGTAGTGACGCATCTCCCAGCGCTCCCAGGGTTCGGCAAGGGAAACGCAGCTTAACCCCACGCGGCGCAGTTCGTCTCCCGGATGTTCGCCAAGGGAGAGGAGGAAGAAGAGGGCGCCAAGCGCACAGCTCGGCGATGAGCGAAGCACCACACCTCAGAAGGCGCGGAAATTTTGGGGTTAGCGCGGGGAGGCAGAGCCGGCGTTGTTGTGCACCGAACGCGTGGTGGTGCACCCGCGAAGAAAACAGGTCCCGACCTTCAGTATTCTTCGAGCTACCCGGGCATCCATCGTTATTTGTTCTCGTGGGAGCTTTCGCGCCGGAGAAGTTGCACGAGCGACTCGGTTTGCTAACCCACAAAATCTCCGGTGTGCTCCGGTGTGGTGCGGGCTCAATGGGTGGCGAAAGGCCCTTGGCGCCCTCTTCTTCCTCCTCTCGCTTGGCGATAATCCGAGCGCTCCCGTGCTCTGGGAGATTCAGCGCGCGCTCGGTCTTATCGCGATGCTGCCGTAACGCGCGGGCGATTCGGGCGTGTCTCGAGGTGCGATGCGGGATCGCGAGCGCCCCTTCTTCTCCCTTTCCGTGGGTTGGTCTAGGCTTCGCCGGAGATGCGAACTGCTCTCGTTCTTCTGCTTGCGCTCGCGCTCTGCCCGCTCGCTTGTGCGACGTATCGTGAGGATTTGAACCGGGGGCAGCGCATGTACGAGGAGAACCAGTACGAGCAAGCGCTCGCGCTGTGGCGAGTCTTGGAAGCGGACACGGACTCGCTCAGCCCGAGTGACCGCGCGCGCTACGCCTATTTGCGAGGTATGACCGACTACCGCTTGGGCTTTCGTGCCGATTCGCGCCATTGGTTGGCGATCGCCAAGGTCACTGACAAGGCGCACGCGGGTAGCTTGAGCGGCGCGTGGCAGGAGCGCCTCGAGCAATCGTTGAGCGACTTGAACCAAGACGTGTACGGTGCGGCGGAGCTCGATGTGAGCGATCAGCACGCGGTCGAATACGGCAAAGCCGTTCCGGGTGACGATGACACAGCGGCCCCAGCTTCGCCCTCGCCACCCGGTCGCTGTCGCTCCAACGCCGACTGTAAGACGGGCGAGATCTGCGACGGCAAGAGTTGCACCCCGCTTTGAAGGCGCGTTCGAGCGTTCGGGGATCGCGCTCGGCTTTTCGCTGCACAAAATGAAACGAGAGCGACGCCCCTGTTGGTGGAGTACGCTCTCGTCGTCAGTTCCAGGTGAAGTCCGGGTTTTTCAGCCCCTCCGCATTTGGCTGAGGAGGTCGCGGGTGAGGAGCTTTTCTTTCTTCATCGCAGCGTAAACCAGCTGTTCCTGTGGGGTGAGATAAGCGCGTCGTGCGAAGCGATCGACTTGCTCATTCAATGTTCGATGCTTCAGTTCGAGATTTCTCACGAGCCCGTCCGTCATCGGATCCATTTCCTTCCTCCTCTTGAGAGCACTGGATTCGTGTCACAGGTGTCGGTGACACCGGCTCAGACTAAAGATCTGGTGCTGAGCGTCAATGCTTAAAGTCCTCGTTGCAAATGTGTATTCTCAGTCGAAATGATCGAGAAACAGTGCTCGGTTCCGTGTCGCTCCAAGTTTCCGGGCGGCGTCGAGTGGGTCGGTCTGCGCGAGCAACGCGAGGCAGAGAGTAAACATTCCCGATGCTTGTCGGTGGTTCGTCGCGCGCTCGCTTTTTTTTCGGCCTGCCTGGCCATGGCCTGCGCCGGGCAAGCGACCAGCGCCGCGCCCGCCCAGACTGCGGCGAAAATCGACGCCGCTCCGCCCACCTCGGCGGAGCTCGCCCGAACCGTGGTCACGCCGCAATCCACGACGGACATCCCGGAGCTGTTCGCGAAGGCCACCGCGGAGGGCCAAGCCAAGCACTACGAAATCTCGGCGAACGGATTCGAGCGTGCATTTCAACTCGATCCCAATGGCCCCCTAGCAGACAAGTCTTTGTTCGAGTCGGCGGAGATGTACGACCTGGCCGGCAAACACGAAGAGGCATTGTCTCGCTACGAGCAAGTCGCGCGGCGCTTTCCGAAGTCCGAGCTCGATCGCGTAGCAAGGGTGCGCGCCCTGCGCTTGCTCACGTACCTCGAACAGTACCCGCGCGCCGGTGAGTTGGCGGAGAGCACCGCGGCCAAGTACAAAGACCTGCTCAGCTTCGATCAGCTCGCGGTGCTTGCTGCGCGCGCGCTGTCGCGCTTGGCGCTGGGCGATGATGCGCAAGCCGAGCTTGCGATCAGCAAAGCGCGCGACATCATCGAACGCGAGAGCTTGGACGCCGCAGGGCGCGTGCCCGCCGAACTCGCGCCGGTGTACTTCGCGCTCGGCGAGCTACGCCGGATGCGCGCGGAGCGAATTCACTTCGTGCCCGTGCCGGAGAACTTCGGCGTCGCGCTCGAGCAGCGCTGCCAGCTGTTGCTCGACGCCCAGGGCGCGTACTCGGACGCGATGCGGGCCTACGACTCGCATTGGTCCGCGATGGCCGGCTACCGCGTGGGGGAGCTGTACCAAAAGCTGCACGAAGAGATGATGCAAGTGCCGCCCCCCAAGTCGGCCGATACGGAGGCCCGGCGCCAGCTGTTCGAGGGCGCGATGCGGCTTCGCTATTCGATCCTGCTCGAGAAGGCGAAGTCGATGCTCGACCACACCGTGGCCATGGCCGACCGCACCGGGGAGGGATCCCCGTGGGTGCTCAAATCACGCCAAGCTCGGGACGCCATCAGCAAGGCCATGGAAGAGGAGCGCCAAGCCCTGGCCCGCTTGCCCTATACCAAGGCGCAACTGCAGGCGGCGTTGG
>Ga0247769_1000054_pt1 | contig 18636 bp, 18 predicted proteins | sample UWRJL166409R6_FD_179942 | JGI IMG/M metagenome (GOLD analysis project Ga0247769, IMG submission 179942) | Plant litter microbial communities from Arlington Agricultural Research Station in Wisconsin, United States - UWRJ-L166-409R-6 | ecosystem: Environmental > Terrestrial > Plant litter >... | reverse complement strand
CGACGAACACGAGCTGGCTAAATTTTTTCATGTCTCTACTGTATCACGTTGTGAGTATTGAAATAACTATCTAAATATTGTATAGTAGATGAGTCATATCCGTGACACCGATTGGAGGCTCGTGATGAGCCAAGCTGCCAAACCCTTTTGCCCACTTGATTGGGAGAAGGGTAGGAACGACAAGCTGCAGGGCGGACGCCTGCTGAGAGTGAGTGATCATCTCTTCGCATATGTCTTCCCGGGTAACGATGCACCGTTTACGAACGGTTTCATCGCTGCCAAGTTCCATGGACAGGATATTCCGACGCTGCTGACCGCTTACCCGGTCGAGCTGGAGAATCTCCTGCGTGCTTTCCGCACACTTCTGGGCACAGACAGCTACAATGTCTACGCCAATCAGGGAAGTGCGGCCGGCATGACCGTTGGAGATCACGCGCATCTGCATGTTCTACGCAGAAGCTCGTCTGATCACGCCAAAGGTATGGGACTCGGCAAGCTTGTCACTGAGTACAACAAGCTCTACACGGGCTTGCAGCACCTCAGCACCTAAGTAGCAGTTCTCGCCGTATGGTGAGGCCAACTGAGTTAGGTCCGCGGCCGACAGATTATCGGTAATTGCCGCCTGCCAGTTGTGCTTTGTCAAAAAAGCGAGAATCAAGTGGGGGAGTCACGGATAACTAGCCCCACCCGGCGTAAGCCCTGCGTGGGGCTTCGTCATTTCTCGGGGACGTCGATATTTTTCAGGATTTTTGCCAGGTCGATTGGCTTGCCTATGACCGGCCTCCACAAATCGCCAGTGCGCTTGAGCCGTTTTGCCGCATTTTTGATCGTGAAGTCCATGGGGTCGAGGCCTTTGCTGACCTCATCCCAATGGAGCGGCATCGAGACGCTGGCTTCGGGTGTTGGCCGAACGGAATAGGGTGCCGCCAGAGTCTGCCCTTCGCGATTCTGGAGGAAATCCAGGTAGATGCGGTGACGGCGCTTGGCCGGATTCCGCTCGACGCTGGTGAGCTTGGGCTGGCGCTTATTAACTTCGAGCGCGATGAGATGTGCGAGATTTTTGGCTTGCTCGTACGTATACTTCGCGCCCATTGGGATATAGATGTGAATGCCAGTTTTGCCCGATGTTTTTGGGTAACTTGGGATGCCCCATTCGGTAGTGACCTCGTGGACTGTCTGTGCAATCGTAATGACGTCGTTGAACGTGACACCTTCCGGATCTAGGTCGATCACGATCCAATCCGGCATGCCCAGATGTCCGACGCGCGAATTCCATGGATTAATCTCGATCGATCCCAGCTGAACAACATAGAGCAGCGTTTCGAGTTGACCGCCGACAATCCATTTCAGGTTTTCATTATTACTTTCGCTGAAAATATCAGCACTCGGCACCCATTCAGGCAAGTGCTCGTTATTTTTCTGGAAGAAGCTAAAGCCCTTAATACCGTCCGGCATGCGGTTGAGCGACAGCGGTCGATCGGCGAGATAGGGGAGAATGTAGTCGGCTATTTCTTCGTAATAGGTTAAGAGATCGCCCTTGGTGTACTTGTGCTTAGGGAAGTAGACTTTGTCGAGATGGGTTGGTTCAAATGGCAAATTTTTAAATGGGGTGGCAGTCGACGGGGTCTTATTCTTCTTTGCTTTCTCGCGATGTACATCAGTCGGTTTCTTGTCCGTCCGTAGTCCCTTAAACTCCGGATGTCGCATAGACCCGTCGCTCGTCCATTCACTAAACTCCATTTCGCACACCACCTCCGGCTTCACCCAGTGCACCGGCGCATTCGGCTTCGGCTTGCTATTAAACGGCGAAGTTTTGCGTTCGCGCTTCGCCAGTTTAGCCTGTAAATCCTTGCGCTGTTCATCAGGAATACCACCGCCAGAATGGCCAATATAGACGAATTCACCTTTGTCGTTATATACGCCCACCAGCAGCGAGCCCAAGTATTTCCGCCCACCACGCGGCTCAGTATACCCACCGATCACCACTTCCTGGCGCATATGAGTTTTGATCTTCAGCCAGTCATTGCCACGAATCTTCTCGCGGTATGCGCTGTCTGCGCGCTTCGCCACCATGCCTTCGAGACCGCGACGCTGCATTTCGTGGAAAAGTTTGAGCCCCTTGGTTTCAACGTGATCGCTATACACAATAACCGAACTTTGCGGCAGCAGCGCTTGCAGCAATGCCTTGCGCCTGATGAGCGGCATCGTGCGTACATCGCGGCCGTCAATCCACAAGACGTCAAACACGTGATATTGTAGCTGACCCCGCGGCTGCTTGTGCCAGCCCTGTAGCCACTCGAAGTGCGCCACGCCGTCATCATCCACGACCACTATTTCGCCGTCCAGAATGACATCATGCTTCAATTCTCGCAGCGCTTCGACGACCGGTGTGTAAGTCTCGCTGAAATTCAGATGGTTGCGTGAGTATAGCTCGTAGTCGTCGCCATGTTTCGTGCCAATTGCTCGGTAGCCGTCCCATTTGATCTCGAAAATCCAATCCTCACGGTCAAACGGTTCGTCGATGAGCGTACACAGCATCGGCCCGACGTGCCACGGACGCTTTGCTTTCGGAAAATCATCAAGCGGCGGAAGTTTGCCGTGAGCGCCGAGGTCATCGACCTGATGATGACTGCGCACGGATTCGTTCTGGTCGGTGACGTCAGATTCCGAGGCGAATGAATCGCCCTTCTTGATGAGCAGCCAGGCGTTATCTTCCTTGGCGTGTGGCATGCGGATCAGGGCAAATTCACCCTTCAATTTCTTGCCATGCATGATGAATGTAACGTGACCCTTGGCGATATCGCGCAGCAGAGTTTTCTCGGTGCCATCGTCGGCGCGCGGTTCGTACCAGCCTTCATCCCAGATGATGACATTGCCTGCGCCATAATTTCCTTCGGGAATGATGCCTTCAAAATTGCGATAGGCGAAAGGATGATCCTCGGTCTGAATCGCGAGGTGATGGTCGTGCGGATTCATGCTGGGCCCTTTGGGCACGGCCCAGCTTTTCAGAACGCCGTCCATCTCGAGGCGAAAATCGTAGTGGAGCGCAGTCGCGTGATGCTCCTGCACGACGAATCGGAGCTGACGCCCGCTTGATTTTCTGCGTGTGCCTTTCGGCTCGGGTGTTTTGGAAAAGGTTCGCTTCTTAAAATATTCCCGCAGGCCCATGTGACTAATCCTTCAGGCTTGCCTTGAGCGCGCTCATGAGGTCTTTGGCAGAGCCGCCGCCATCAGACGATTTGCCGGCTTCCGGTTTCGGCAACTTCTTACCTTTGGCTTTGTCCTTGATCAGCTCTTCGAGTTCGTCGGTGTAGGTGTCGTGTAAGTCTTCGGCGATGAACGGTTTGGTCTCTTGCTTGACGAGCTTGAGCGCCATATCGACCTCTTTGTCGGTTAGCTCGGCGTCGGTTGGCAGATTCAGCTCAGTTGGTTCACGCAGGTCGCTGGGGTAGCGCATTTGGTTTAACACCAGCGCTCGGCCGACAGGTTTGATGACAGCGACGTGTTCTTTTTCGTGCATGACGAAGCGAGCGAGGGCTAATTTGCCGGATTTTTTGAGTGCGGCGCGGAGCAGGGCGTAGGCTTTGTCGCCGCCTTTGTCTGACTCGAGGTAGTAGGGCTTTTCGAAGTAGCGGATGTCGATGTCATTTTCCTCTACGAATTGCAGGATGTCGATTGTCTGGGTCTTCTTGGGCTCGAGTGCGTCGAGATCTTTCTGGGTCAGAACGATGTAGTCGCCATCCCGATACTCATAACCCTTCACAATGTCATCCCATGGCACTTCCTGGCCGTCTTTACGGCAGACACGCGAGAAGCGAATGGGCGAATGATCGTCCTTATGAAGCATGTCGAGTTCAATGCCTTGTCTGGGGTTACTGCCGCTGTATAAACGTACGGGGATGCTGACGAGTCCGAAGCTGATTGATCCATTCCATAGTGCTCTCATACTGCTAATGGTACTACAATATAGCTATGAGTTCATATGAAGATGCTCGCAAACGATTTCGTCCTGACCATATAAAGTTTTTGTTGGTCGCCGAGTCGCCGCCGCCGGCGCCAAGCGTGCAGAGCAGTCGGCAGTTCTATTATGCTGATCGGATTCGCACAGATGATCGGCTTTTCATCAATACGATTCGGGCGCTGTATCCAGAGACGCTCACGGTGGCCGAGGCTGAACTGGAAGATTTTAAGGAAGGTTGGCTCCAGCGCCTGAAGCTCGATGGTTTCTATATGATCGAGGCGCTCGAAACTTCCCAGAAGCACGAAGCGACCAAGCAACAACGGCAGGAGCGAATCAGGAAGGCTCTGCCGGTGCTTATCCGTCGGATTAAAGACCTGGCGGCTGCCGATACCAAGATTATCCTGATTAAATCAAATGTGTTTGACGTGGCGGCCGAGCCACTGCGTGATGCAGGGCTGACAGTATTGAACCACGAGTTGGTGGATTATCCAGGGCGGTTCAATCAAAAAGCCTATCGAGAGAAGCTCGCAAAACTTGTAGCAAAATAAGTGTAGTTTTGTGGCGCGGGGCGCCAGCTGCAACTCTAAAGCAAAATTTAATATTAAAATAAAGTACTGTCAACTGAAACAGAGGTGACAATATTAAGATTTATGATATAGTAGCGATTGCGCGTATAGCTCCACCTTAATAACCTATTACGACAACTCAGCTTTCCGGAAGGGGCTGTGATCCAATGCGGAAATTCCTAACCGCTCTGGTCGTTTTGGCATTGCTCGGCGGCTTGTTCGTCGGCGGCCTGATGATCTGGGCTAAGACAACGGCTTCGCTGATCGATTTACCTCCGCTCGAAGCTTCTGGCACCACAGTGGTGCTGGCGGCCGACGGCAAGACGGTGATCGGACAGATCGCATCGGCCGAGGCGGGTAAGCCGCTCGAGGGCAAGGACATCTCGCCGCTCGTTCGGAATGCACACTTCGCCGCTGAGGACCGTGGGTTTTACACCCATGGCGCGATTTCGCTGACCGGGCTCGGCTGGGCGATGCTGACCAATGCTAAGAGCGGTTCGCTCTCGGCTGGCGGCAGCACCATCATCCAGCAGCTCGCCAAGCGTGCGGCCAAGAGTGAGCAGCGGACCATCGGCGACAAGATCAACGAGTTGCCGTATGCCTATCGCATCGAGCAGGACTATTCGGACGACGAGATCATCCGGATCTACTGCAACGCCAACTACTACGGTCGTGGCGCGTACGGCATCGAGGATGCTGCTCGGACGTGGTTCGGCGTACATGCTCGCGACATCAAGAGTCTCACCGATCCGCTGCAAGTGGCCCGTGCCGCCTTCCTGGCGGGGCTGGTCAAGTCGCCGAGCGAATACGACGACTACTTGGGCAAGACGCCCAGTAAGTTGAAGAACGCGGACGCTGTCTGGGGTCGTACTCGCTACGTGCTGGACGGTTTCCGTGAGGTCAAGGGGACGGGAGACATTCCGTCAGCCGAGACCATCCAGGCGGCCAAGGCTCTGCTGCCGCTCAAGCTCACCGACACGGTGAAGTCGACAGGTAACGCGGTCAGCGGCGATCCCTACATCATGCAGTACATCCGTGACTGGATGGTTGCGTGGCAGACGGAACTCGCTCGCAAGGATCGCTTGGACGACGTCGCGGCGCGGAAAGAGGGTCTGCGGGCAACCGAGACCCTGTTGGCGCAGGGTGGTCTGCGAATTCAGACGGACATCAATCCAACCGCTCAGGCAGCGCTTGTGCAGGCGCACAAGAACAGGCTGGGCGGCGGCCCGTCGGGCTTCGTGGTACTCGATCCTCGCAACGGTGGCATCATCGCCATGAGCGGCGGTCGGAACTACAAAGCCGATCCGTTGAACTACGCGGTGTACGCCAATCGCCCGCCGGGATCGACCATGAAGGCGTTCGTGCTGGCCGATGCGGTCAAGCGTGGCGTTTCCGTGCAGTCGGTTTTCGCGGCGCCGAAGTACATCAAGATCGACGGTCCCGCCATCTGGGACAGTCACAAGAAGGATGCGCCGGGCTGCAAGCTGACGCTGGCGGACGCCATCGCCGAATCGAACAACCCGGTGCACGTCGAGATGATCACGGGCAGGATGGCCAGCTGCGAGGATCGCTCGCGGTTGACCAAGATTGGCGACGGGTATCCGGTTTCGCCGGCGACCGTCGCCAAGCTGATGCACGAGGCCGGCGCCGACGCCAGTGCTGTGCCGGGACGTGACTCGCCGACCAAGATTGGGGAGGAAGCTCGGTTGGCCATTGGTTCGTCGCTGGAGATCTCCCCGCTGAAACTGGGGGTGATGGCCTCGACATTGGCCAACGGCGGTAAGTACCACAAGCCGTCTTTGGTACGCGAGATCAGCTCGATCTACGAGCGCGAGGACGACTCGAGGGATGTGATCGACGAGAAGTACACGCGGATCGTCAACCAGACCCTCACCGGCGTGTTCACGCACGGCACGGCGACCGAGTCACAGATCGAGGGTCATCCGCTGGCCGGCAAGACCGGTACGACCGACGAGGATCAGGGTGACGCGTGGGGCTTCGCCTACAACGCGATCAACTCTGACCAGAAGCGGGCGCCGGCAGGTGTCTGTGCTGGCTGGGCGGGCAAGAATGCCAACCGAGCCGGTGCTGATGTCATGAGGGTGTGCCAGGGGGTACTCCAGGCGTTGCTCAAGGGCACGCCCACGGTCAACTTCCCCAAGGCCAACCTGAATGACGGCAAAGTCTACGGCATCAAGGAGCCGGTCAACAATCCGCCTCCGCCGGTCGTGACGACCAAGCCGACACCGTCGCCAACCAGCTCTTTGCCGACTTCGCCAAGCACGGAGCCGACGAAAGAGGTAACGACCCCGACGACGTCGGAATCTCACCCTGAGGATCCGCCGTCGACGAAGCCCACGCGGAGCGTTCCACCACCCGAAAATGGTGGTGGCGTCAACGACGGCACGGTCCCGGTGCCGACCAGAAGACCGACGGGCTAGGGCCGTCAAGGAAGGACTACGCGCACGGGGCCCTCTCGATTCGGGAGGGCTCCAAGTCCATGAGCTGATATGATAAGAGAGTAGCTAATCGGAGAAATTATATGTTTGCAGGTGATTATCAGGAGTTGATTAACGACAATTCGAACTTTCGTGCTGTGCTCAACACTACTAAGCGAAGCCAGGTTGTCGCAATGTGTTTGCAGGTCGGAGAAGAAATCGGCGAAGAAGTGCATGACGAAAATGACCAGATCTTTCTGATCACACAAGGAACTGCCGAAATTTTGATCGACGGCGACACACGCACCTTGAGCGTTGGCGGATTCGCGGTCGTGCCGGCTGGCAAGAACCACAACGTAACCAATACCGGTGGTGAGCTGTTGAAGCTCATGACTATTTACTCGCCATCACACCATCCGGAAGGCACCGTGCATGCGACGAAGGCCGAGGCGGATGCTGCGGAAGCGGCTGAGGATTAGAGCGGTAGGTAGATAGCTCTTTTCCGAAATTTACGTAACCTCCAGATATTTCTGAGTAAAATATGTCTTCTGGAATATCTTTTTGCGATTTCAAATCTACCCAGATCCCCATTCACGCTTGTAGTAATCGCTGGACGACGGTCGGCGAGGAAGTGTCTTATAAATGCCCGGGAGGAAAGCAGGGTTATGATTGAGCGATCACCGGGGATACCTTCCTTGAAAGATATTTTCTTAGGCTTTCCTTTCTTTGTTTCGATTGAGTAGCTGTCCGAAGCTACAGTCAAGTCGACTTTAACTTGTTTGGCGTCCACTGTAGTTGGCGAAACGGCGAAGTTTAAAAGTACTTCGGTAGCAGGGAAGGTGCCCGGAAAAGGTGCATCAAAGACGATGAGCCTTGCTTGGTAACTACCGTTTTTTAGCTTTGGACTCGCTAGGAACACTTCGTAGAATTGTCGGTTGTCCGCGGTGATTAGGTCTTGACCGGATACGTGCTTGGCGATTTTCCCCGATGATATGGAGTAGAGTCGCTGACCGTCGGTGCTCTCGATGGTGAGTATGTAGTGGTATCCCAGCAGCTCAATGCTCGATACCAGGGACAGCCCAATGTCGTCGCTCTCGTAGTCCTTGTTGGCAACCCGATTGTTGACGCAAAGCTGCGGATTGAATATTGTGCGCAAGTGAGTTGGCGTAAATCCTGAATCGGCAAGCCATGGTATGGACCTTACGCGCCATATTGGTGTCATGTGGGTGTTGACCGTTAGGACTAGAAAGCCGACTACGATAATTGCTGCAGCCATGGACGCTATATTTGGGAAACTATAGTTCGCTTGGATGATCGTGAGCGCGATCTGCGCGATTAACAGTACGGCCAAGATGCTATAGAAATATTTAAGGAATCGTGTAATTTCTCCGAATTTATTGGTGTATTGTTTGATTTTTTTATCAAGGGCGATGCCTGCATCTACGACCTTTTGAGAAGCACTTGCGTTTTGCTGTTCATGTTTGGGGAAGTCCGTAGTGAGGATCTCGTCTCTTAGCTCACCGAGTTTTTTGAGACTAGGTCCCAGGAAAGTAGAGTAGATGATTGTTACAAGTGCTAGGTTGATGAGGCCGCTATAATCCACAAAAAGCCTTTCTCCACCCATAACATATTAAACCCATGGTAGCACTCAGTATTTTCTAAGTAAATTAAATAGCCGCCAGTAGCGACTATTTAATGGATGTACTAAAATCTTAGCTCTGCGTCTTCCGGCGGAACAGCCAAGAAGATGTAGGAACAGCGACTACAAGAATCGCGACGCTCCAGGCAACGGCCAGCCAGCCATGGTTGCCGATTGGCGTGCCGAGCAACAGGGCGCGAACGGCTTCGACGACATGGGTGATCGGCTGGTTTTCGGCAAAGGCACGCAGCACTGGGTTCATGCTTTCGGCTGGCACGAAGGCGGTGCTGGCAAATGTCAGTGGGAAGACGATGACGAAGGTGAGCCACTGGACGCCTTCGACGCTTTTTGCAAATACGCCGACGATGGCTGATAGCCAGGAGAAGGCGAGTGTGAAGAGCGATATAATGCCGACGATCAACAGCCAGTCAAGCGGACTCGCATCTGGTCGGAACCCGATGAGCAGCCCGGTCAGAATCATGACAATCGTCGAGATACCGTTGCGGAACAGGTCGGAAGTGGTGTGGCCATTCAGCACCGCAAGATTACTCATTGGCAGCGAGCGGAAGCGGTCAATGATGCCTTTTTGCATGTCGTAACAGATGGCAATAGCCGTGGTGGTCGAGCCGAATGCCAACGTCTGGACGATAATACCGGCCATCAGGAAGTTCAGATAGTTGTCGACGCCTGGTGGAAGTGACTTTTCGATCGCACCGCCGAATACTGAGGCGAACAGCACCAGGAACATGATCGGCTGGAAGAATGTGCCGAGCAATTGGTCCTGGTTGCGGATGATATGCAGGCTACTGCGCTTCACCATGAGCAGCGAGTCGATGAACTTCAGGACGATTTTAGGTCGTTTGTCGAATACGAGTTCTGCCATTATTTTGTCTCCTCGTTTTCTGTTGTATCGGTGGGTTGCTTCTGCTTGCCGGTCAGGCTCAGGAATACGTCATCCAGTGTTGGTTTGTGGACGGTCATGGCGGTAATCTCGATCTTGGCGTCGGAAAGTTCGGTCAGTGCGCGCTTGGTATCTACATTAATGTCGTGCATGATGACGCTCAGCGAATTTTCGCGTTCGTTAGTGTCGGCGACTTGCTTGCCGAGCACTTTGGCGCCGCTTTTGAGCGCCTTCGCATCTTTGAAGGTCAACTCCAGACGGTCTTTACCAACTCTACTTTTAAGCTCTGTCGCGGTGCCGTCGGCGATAACCTTGCCACCGTCGATAACGATGATGCGGTCAGCCAGCTGGTCGGCCTCTTCCAGATATTGCGTGGTGAGTAGAATGGTTGTGCCTTGATCCTTGAGCTTGTTGATGATGTCCCACATCGCAATGCGAGAGCGAGGGTCGAGGCCGGTGGTCGGCTCGTCCAGGAAGATGATCGGCGGTGTGGCGATCAGGCTTACGGCCAAGTCGAGTCGTCGGCGCATACCGCCCGAGTAGGTCTTTGCCGGGCGATCTGCGGCTTCGACGAGGTCAAAGTCCTGTAGGAGTTCCTCGGCGCGTGCACGAGCACTGCCCGGGGTGAGCCGGTAAAGGCGGCCCATCATGATGAGGTTTTCGCGGCCGGTGAGGAGCTCGTCGACTGCGGCGGACTGGCCAGTCAGGCCGATAACGTTGCGGACGCCGTCGGCGTCAGATTGGACGTCATGACCTTCAACGGTTACGGTGCCTTCGTCGAATGGCAGTAATGTGCTGAGGATGCGGACAGTCGTGGTCTTGCCGGCGCCATTTGGACCCAGCAGCGCCAGCATGGTGCCGCGTTCTATATTAAAATCAATTCCCTTCAGGACTTGATTAGAGCCGTACGCTTTGCGTAGGCCTGAAACTTCGATGACGTGTTTGCTTTGAGGCATGGAGTTCCCTATTTCTGCTACTTTGTATACTATTCTAATATATTTTCTAGGTGTTGCACAGGGGTCTACATCGAGAGGCTGGGGTTTACTTCCAGCGTGTATGGGTCGGCTGGTGTACTGCCTTGCGTGGCCTTGAAGCAGCCAAGCGTGGCGATCATAGCACCATTGTCGCCGCACAATTTGAAGTCGGGGTATTCTATCGGCTGCTTGAGGCGCTCGGCCAGGTTGCGCCGGAGCTGTGTGTTAGCCGCTACGCCACCACCGACGATAACGCTTTTCGGCTTGAACTCATCGACGGCCAACATGACTTTATCCACGATAGTCTCAGACGCAATTTGGGCGAAGCTGGCGCAAATATCACGCTTTTGTTCGTCCGTCAGGAGACCGGGGAGGGCGAGGGAAGAAAGTGTGTGGTCTTTGCCGACAAGCTGCTGACTGAGCCGCAGCACGGCTGTCTTCAGGCCAGAGAAACTGAAGTCGTATTTGCCGGTCATACGAGCTTTTGGCAGGCGGTAAGCCGCCGAGTTGCCCTTTTCGGCTAGCAGACTCACATTGACGCCGCCAGGGTAGGGCATGCCGATCATTTTGGCGACTTTGTCGTAGGCTTCACCGATGGCGTCGTCCTGGGTCTGCCCGAGGAGCGTGTAGTCGAAATGATTCCGGAATAGGACGAGTTGGCTGTGGCCGCCACTGACGATGACGCCGAGCATCGGGAAGGTTGGCTGCTGATTGCGGGGCGTGATGTCGGGTACATGACTTTGAGTGATGAAATTAACGTAGAGGTGTGCCTCAACGTGGTTGATGGCGTAAAGCGGTTTGTCGTGTACGATGGCGAGTGTGCGAGCGGTGAGAGCGCCGATGAGCAGGCTGCCCAGAAGCCCCGCCCCATACGTTACCGCTATGCCGTCAATGTCGTCCCATGAGCATTGCGCTTGGCTCAGCGCTTGGTCGATGACCGGAATGATAACTTCGATGTGACTTCGCGCAGCGAGTTCGGGAATAACGCCGCCATATTGGGCATGGATGTCCATGCTGCTGGCCACGACGTTGGCGAGCAGCTCGCTACCATCTTTAACGATGCCGACGGCTGTCTCGTCACAGCTGGATTCGATGCCAAGAATAATCATTATATATCAGCATATCACAGGGTTAAGCGGCGGTCGGTATATCAAAAGCGCCTTGGCGCAGAACGTCGATACCGTTCGATGTTACTCGCGCGATGGTCGATGGAAGTCGCGCGGACAGATCGCCGCCGTCGACGTAGAAATCAGCTGTGTCTTTGAAGTAACTGTACGCTTCATCAATGGTGCTGGCCGGCAATTCGCCCGGCAGGTTAGCGCTGGTGGTGGCAAGCGGACCGGTCTGGAGGAGCAGCTGGCGGAGACGCTCGTCGGCCGGGATACGAATCGGGAAGTCGCCAAGGCCTTGGTGGAGGTGTGGCAACACGTCATCTTGGGGCGTGAGCACGATGCTGAACGGATTCGGCCACAGATGCTCTACGGCTCGAATGTCGTGTTCGGATAGGCCCAGCGCGAGGAGCTGTCCTACTGTCGCGGCAATGACCGTGCCTGGCTTACGTTCGCGATGCTTGATCTGATACATCCGCGCAACTGCCGCGGCATCGGCGGCACGAGAAACCAGACCATAGAGTGTGTCTGTGGGCATGACGCCAACCTCGCCAGCCAGAAGCGCCTGGATGGCTTGCTGATCTTGCAATAAATTCATGCAATCAATTGTAGCAGGTTTTTGTCAAATTAACAGAGATGCGCTAGCTGTGAGTATTCGTGGATGAGTTGTTCGGTCCGCAGCGGTGAACCCTTGAATTTCTCAGGATTCATGAAGGCGACTTCATCGCCATCATCGCCAGGGCTGAACATCATTCGTTCTGGCCTTAGTTCGTAGATGAGGCGAATCTGCCAAAAGTTCTGCGGCTTGAGAAGAGCTGGTTTTTCGACGTGAATGATCTGGGAATCGAATTCGCCTTCGAGATTGACTTCTTCTTTCATCTCCCGGGCAATGGCAGTCGGTATATCCTCGTTATGGTCCATGCCGCCGCCAGGTAAATCCCACCAGTCACGACCAGCCTCTTTAACTACAAGCACTTCGCCAGCGTCGTTGCGGATCAGGCATTTAAGGGAGACACGATAGAGGTAGTCGGTCCGACGGGAGGAGTCTTCGTACGTAATGACGCCATGTGTTTCTGGGGATGCAGGCATACGGACATTATACCTGTGTCTGCCAAAATATTGTATAAGTTCGTAATGCGTCCCGGCGCCCACGAGTGTGGGGCGCCGGGACAACGTGTTACCGGTGTTACGAGATCTGGGTCACCAGGTCGCCGAGCGCGCGCTTGGTCGGCGAGTGGTAGGTGATGAGCTTCGCGTCGCTGTGGCGCCGCGTGAGCACCCGCACCGCGTCCAGGCTCGGCTGGTTGCCGTGCTTGGCCGGGTAGGTCACCCACAGCTCTTCGCCCCTCCTCAGGAGGTGGGCGACGCTGCGGCCGTCGTGCGGCAGGACTGCCTTGACGGCGGCGACGTCGCTGTTCCCGAAGGCCCCCTCGCTGGGGGTGAAGATGGTGCGCATCGTGCCGTCGCACGTCATGGTGACTCGGATGGTGGACATGCCTTACTCCTTTGATCTCACGGAATAACGACATGTATAATACAACATTTTATTCTAAATAGCTAGATACTTAGCCAGCTTGGCTGTGAATCGCTGCAAATGCGGATCAAATATGAGCGAATCTGTCTCCATGATCTCGTCGAAGGTGTACCATTCGACGTCAGTAAATTCACTTCGGTCGTACTGGAGCTTGTCGTGGATATTGCCGCGCAGGAGATACCACAAATCCACGTCAGTATGTCCGGGCGTCAACCCGACAGTTTGCGTGACGGTCACGAAGAAAGGCTTGTCATTGTTATGGAGAAACTGAGCTTGAATGGTCAGTTCTTCGCGCGCTTCACGGATGACCGCGCTCCGTGGTAACTCGTTGAGTTCAACGTGTCCGCCAGAAGGCAGCCACAGCTGCGCCTTGATATGATCCACTAGTAGGATACTTCGATGGTCCGGATCGACCAAGACAAAATACGACACCAGATGTTTCGGCGGAATATCAGGCTTCTTTAGGCGAAAAGGGTTCGCGCCACTCTCCAGCCAAGCGCAGATGTCTTGCTGATGGCTCCGTTCGACTGCGTCATGCGGCGTGATGGCGGCTACTTCGTCGTGAATGTGTGCGATGACGGTGGGGTTGAGTGTGGGTTTCATGATCCCAAGTGTAGTCGCCTGTTTCGGTGAACTGAATCTCTAAATTTACAACATATGGTCTTTTTTGTAGTCGCCTGTCATAATATGGTTAAGTTTAATCTAAGTTCATTGCAAGCAAGAAAACGACTTACTAAAGGAGCCTACATGAAGTCACAGCCGGGGTTGAATAATTTCTGGAAAGTCGCCAGGAATAAGAAGATCGTGGCGATAAGTGTTGCTGCGATAATTTTGGTAGCTGGGCTTTCTATCGTGCTGACGCGGGCCGCAAGCTTTTTTGCTGCCATCGAGCTCGAGCAAGCCACGCTATCTACCAATGCCAAGCTGGTTAATGATTCTCGTGCGTCCGGAGGCCAAGCCGTCCAGTTTACCGCGCCAACCACAACGCCGCCGCCAACTACCGGTGTCTGCGCAGTGTCGACGCCTCATGTTCCTGATGGTCCCGATGGTATGGGCGGCTGCTGGCCTGGCGCGAGCAACACCGGTCCTAACGCTGCCGAATCATCCATGACCGCATATACTGGTTCCTGCACAGTCAATACCGCCAATGTCACTATTGAATCAAAGATCGTGAACTGTAGCCCACTAAACGTTGGCAATAACGCCACGAATTTAATGATCAAAAATTCGTATGTGAAAGGTGGAGTTATCAGTAACGGCTCGGCCACTTTTACTATTCAAGATTCGCTGATCGACAACGCCGTTTCCTATCCGGCATGTAGCGGTGGTAAGTGTGCGGCTGGCAAGTATGCTTGTGGCGACATCAACAATGCAACCGCCATTTGTGGGGTTGGCTACAAGAACTTCACTATTCTGAGAACTGAAATCGTCAACACTAACCGCGCCGCATACTGCGGTAGCACCTGTACTATCCAGGATAGCTACTTCCACGGCACGACTCTTTGGCCTGACGCGACGAACAAGGCTCACGCTTCATCGGTTCGCAGCGAGCAGTACCTGACTCTGCGCCACAACGCGATCGGTTGCGACTACGCCGGTCCATATCCGAATGATGAAATCGGCTGCTCGGCAGACCTAACCGGCTACCCTGACTTCGCACCCGTCATGCATGCGACGATCGACAAGAATCTCTTTCTGGCGAACAGCGTCGGAAACGCAGTCTGCGCCTACGGCGGCGGGACATCTGGCAAGCCATATTCTAACGATCCGGCGAATGCGACGTACATCGCGTTTACCAACAATATTTTCCAGCGCGGTGCGAACGGCAAATGCGCCCTGTATGGCCCAATGTTGGACTTCATCCCTGGCCGCACTGGCAATGTATGGACGAACAACAAGTACGATAACGGCACCACGGTAAACCCTACCTAAATGACTGATCCCGCTTCAATAGCCCTCAAGGTAGTTAGTGCTCTGCGCGATGAGCGTTTTGCTGAAGTAGAGGCTTTGTTTGCAGAACCTCTGCGTGCCGTTGCCTCTGCTGATACGTTGCAAACTGCCTGGGCGGCAGAGATTAGCAAGAGTGGCCCGGTTACTTCGCTCGGCGATTCAGCACTAGAAAAAATGGCGCAAGGCTTTGTCCGTGCGAGCATAGTGGTGACGCAGGAACATGGTGAGTTTACGGTTAATATGTCTATCGATGACGCAGGCGCGTTGCAGGGCCTGCGCTTTGTGCCGGTCGTTTCAGCTGAGTGGGCGCCACCGGCCTACGCCAAACCGAGTAAGTTCACGGAAGAGGATGTGACGCTTGCAGCCGGTTCACTATCGGTCGAGGGCACGCTATCCCTACCGAAGAAGAGTGCACCTTTGCCAGCGGTTATCCTGCTGAGCGGCGGCGGGCCGTTTGACCGCGACGAAACGCATGGCATTAATAAGCCGCTTAAAGATATTGCGTGGGGCTTGGCAAGCCGTGGAATAGTAGTCCTGCGATTCGATAAAGTAACGCAGACACATAGCGAAGTAGCAAATTCACCGGACTTTACGATGACCGAGGAGTACGTGCCGCATGCTGTCGCGGGTATTCATATGCTGCAAAATCACGCGGCCGTAGATCCGGCACGGGTCTTCGTCTTGGGTCACAGTATGGGCGGGAAGGTTGCTCCACGCGTGGGCGCAGCAGAACCATCGATTGCCGGACTGGTGCTTTTGGCGGCCGACGCAGTGCCTATGCAGCAGGCAGCGGTGCGGGTGGGGAATTATCTGGCAGAAATAGATCCGAGCGACGCCAATAAGCGGGCGGCCGAAACTATTGCGCGTCAGGCTGCCGCGGTGGATGATGCTGGGCTGTCAGTCTCAACACCTGCGAGCGCATTGCCTTTTGGTTTTTCTGCGCAGTATTGGCTCGATATGCGTAGTTACGATCCAGTGGCTACGGCTGCATCGCTCGACAAGCCAATGTTTATCGCGCAGGGTGGTCGTGACTATCAAGTGACGGCCAAAGACGACTTTTCGAAGTGGAAGGCCGGACTTAGCGCGCAGCCTGATAAAACATTTCATTTATATGAACCCGACAACCACCTCTTCTTCCCCGGAGAAGGGAAATCTGCTCCCGCAGAGTACGATCCGCCTCAGCATGTCGATGCTCATGTGATCGCCGATGTTGCTGAGTGGCTGAGCCCGCAGCGCGGAATTGTTGCCCTGGTAAGGAAATTGCTACGGGTGTAGTTTAAGCTCGCTGATTATTTCGTCAGACATTTTCGTAAGAGGTACGTCCTGTTGGCTTTAAGGACGTACCTCTTAAACTTAAAACTAACTACTAATAGTAGGTTACAGAGGCGTCTACTGTGGAATCATCAACCCGGAAGGTCATGTTCGGGGCGTGGTTCTTTACCTGCGCACGTACCATATAGGTGCAAAGTGCGTCCTTATTGTCGGCAGGGCACCGTACCGCAGCAGTTCGCGTAAATGCGTTGCTCTCCCAAGCGCTCCCATCCGTCTGGCTATTTGCCCAGCTAAACGAATCAGATTCTGGTGCATTCGGTTGGCCTTCGACGTTGTCGATCAACACACGACCCTGACACCATTGGCTGTCCGATGTTGAGACGGTACAGCTAACTTCGGCATCAGTCTTGACGACGACTAAGGCTGACTTGCCTCGTGGCACCGACACCGAAAAGCTGCCGCACTGCATATTCGCCCAGTCGGTATTTGTATAGTTGGTCGCCGTATTGTTGGTGTACACTCGATTCTGTACGGAGGCATTGGTGGCTGAGTAGAATTTACAGTCAGGCGCTGCCGCTGCCACCTGAGCCTTGGCGTCAAGCTTGGCGTTAGCCGCATCCTGGCCGTTCTTGGCAACGTTTGTCGCCGCGAATGCCGAACCGCCGCCCAGCACAAACACGCTGAGGATGCCAGCTAGCGCTAATAGTTTTTTATTAATTGATTTTCTCATAGATACTCCATATACAATGTTATATTGAGTTGTCTATCGTGAGCTCAGCGATATATGCTGATTATTGCAAAAGAATATTATCTAAATATTAAGCCAGACATTAAGTGAAGATTAGTATAAACCAGAGGGATTCGAACTCTTCCAAACTTTCATAAGAAGCTCCTACCGAAGAATAAATTCCAGAAACATCCAAATGACACTGCGCTCACCGTGTGGTGCGTTTTTTATATGAGGTCACTTGTTTTCTAGGAGAAGAATGGTAGAGTATAACTACGTTTGCTACCTGAAGGGCTGAAGATGAGTGTTGCGTGGAAACTGATGAAAAAAGGCGAGAACGGCGTGTTCGAAGCCGCAACGGTAAAGCCGGGTGTTGTGATCCCGCCGACACATGTCATCGGTGCCGTGATCGATACAGGGTCTCCCGAGACCATGTCGATCATGATGCAGCTCGGAGAAATAGCCGACATCTATTGGATCAGCCGAACCGCAACCGTGGCGGCAGTCGTCTTTCCTAGCGGGATGAGCTGGGCCCAGGCTCAGGCGCTTCTCAAGCGAGCGGCCGATCTGAGGGAGGCTCAGATTTTGCGCTACGTAAAGGAGGGCCCGGGCATGGCCAAAGTACGGTCGGGTCTTCGGCGCATGCGAAGCAAATACGGGTTCTAGGACCCGTATTTCCGGTGGTGGCTACGTATGGCGGGCTCCCTTTTTCTTGGGGGTCCGCCGGTGAACCTTAGTATTTATAGTGATCTACGCCAAAAATTGTCATCATGCGCACATTAAATTCTGGAAAATAATTCGCGATCAAATGAAGTATTTCGGCGCAAATAAAAGGTGTGATAATTATTTCGTGGCTGGCGAGGTAGGACTCGAACCTACAATCCCTAGTGCCAGAAACTAGTGCCTTACCATTTGGCCACTCGCCATCGTCATGGGTCTTGGTGCTATGGCTGAAGTGCCTTCCACTTTTGCTCGTCTTCGGATAAATCCTCCAGACTCGGCCAAGCTTGGAAAACTCAAGTTGCCGCGGGCAACTTTCGCCATTTGGCCACTCGCCATTAACTTAGGGGATTATAACAGATTGAACGTGGAGCGTAAATAAAAGTCGACTTGCAACATTGCTAATGAGATGTCGTTATAGTAAAATTTAAGATGCCAACCACAGAAAGCCCCGATGTGAATCCGGGGCTCGAAATTTAACTAAGGAGTTGGGCATGTTGAGGCTTCGCCTTTTGTTGGCGGCTGCCGTGCTCATGCTGCTCGGCGGCGGCGCAATCTATCTCAATCGAGATGACGCGTCGCCGACCGACCAGGTCGCGACCGTTGCGGACGGCGCGCCGAGTTACTGCAAGCAGCTGTCGACGACCCCCAAGGGTTTCTCGGCGGCTCTCAGTAGTGCGGCCGCTGGCAACGCGTCAGCGCAGGACAAGAAGCTCATCGGCGATGTCGTCCGTCAGCTGCGTACCGCGGCGACGGCCAAGGGCGTTTCTCCCGAGCTGAAAGGCAAGATCAACAGCGCAACCGCGCTGCTGGACAAGCTGGCGAAGGGCGATGGTCTGACCCTC
>Ga0247769_1000053_pt1 | contig 18752 bp, 24 predicted proteins | sample UWRJL166409R6_FD_179942 | JGI IMG/M metagenome (GOLD analysis project Ga0247769, IMG submission 179942) | Plant litter microbial communities from Arlington Agricultural Research Station in Wisconsin, United States - UWRJ-L166-409R-6 | ecosystem: Environmental > Terrestrial > Plant litter >... | reverse complement strand
GCTTATTCACATCCTCGTTTTCGCCTTCCCGCTTCGCTCCTGTTGGGCGGTCCTGACCATCACGAAATCCCTACGAACAACTGCTCGCAGCAAGACGCTCAAAGACTTTAAATTCGCCCACCGCCGCCGCGGCTCTTCGACTTCGCTATCAAGCTCGGAAACGTTGACCTCGTCGCGAGACCTCAGCTCCACGTCGAGCAGTGAGGCCGGCGATATCGACACGGAATTCTACAACGAAGATATCGCCCCCGATCGCATTATTCATGCGGTTGTTGTGCCGAACTACAAGGAGGAGAATGAGACCTTGAGGGAGACCTTGGAGGTTCTTGCATCGCACCCCCAGGCCCGCAACACCTACGATGTAAGTGGTCAACTTGACGACGATCCTCGGTGGGACAGCATCCCTTTCCTAGACTACTGGCTAACAAAGACGGACTAGGTATACCTTGCCATGGAACAGAGGGAGCATAACGCCGAGACTAAAGCCCTCCGTTTCGTCAACGAATTTCAAAAGAAGTTTCGCTCAATTGACTTTACCATTCACCCATCCGACATTCCTGGTGAGCTTGCTGGGAAGGGAAGCAATATGGCCTGGGCTGCGCGGAAACTTAGTGAGAAGTACTCGATTGGGCAGCGAAAGGATGTGATAGTAACTGGGATTGATGGTATGTGTACGAGCCGTTCCTGCTTGGGCGCACCGCAAATTTGGGATACTACTCCGCGTTTGCATTTCGTGACTCGCTAACACAATCTTGAATGCAGCCGATAGCCATCTCTCCTCCAACTACTTCGCGCTCGTCACTACGATGCACATGGCCTACCCGGAAACGGCCAGCACGACACTCTATTCTGCCCCGATCATATTTGACCGCAACGCGCATAATGTACCCGCTATCGTTCGAGTTGCCGATGTCCTGTGGTCAGCCGCGGGCATGTCTGGACTCTACAAGGGGTCTTCTGTCGCTCCTCCTACTTCGGTCTACTCCCTCCCACTCGAATTAGTCGACCGAGTTGGCGGCTGGGACTGTGATTCGGAGGCCATTGGCGAAGACTTACACATGTATCTCAAGTGCTTCTTTGCGCTCAACGGGAATCTGACCACGAGGACCGTGATGAGCCCCGTAAGCCAGACCAATGTCACTGGTGGTGGTCGTGGCAAGGGCTACCCGGGCATCGTCACGGACGTGCGTGCTCGATACAAGCAGGCTCTGCGCCATATGTGGGGTGCTCTGGATACTGGGTACGCCATCAGGAAAGCTGCCGAGCTTTGGCATGAGCGCAAGCACACCTCTAGGGCTTTCCGGCCCCTACATACCTCAATGTGAGTCTTCAGTCCTTCCCAAGCGTGGTAGACATAGACTGATTCAAGGTTCTACCATTTTAGGAATGACGGCTCCGACGCCTACGTTCCAGATCTTCAAGTCGATGGCGCTGATCTCCAGGTTTTGCCGGAGAGTGGCATTTTCTCCGATGTTGTGACAGACACCCTCAAGAGTCCCAATTACGAGCGCCTCATAGTCCTCTTCCACCGGTTGTTCGAAGCTCATTTCTTGTCGGTCCAGATGACGATTCTTCTCGGCAGCTCAACACTGTTCGTCTGGATCTACGAGGGGACTGGTGATATCCATCAAGTCAGCTGGATATTCACCATCTGCAACTATCTACGCACTGCCGGTTTCATGGAGGTGGCGCTTTACCTAGCGCTGTACGAAGGCTTCCACAGAATATGCGTGGAGATGCGAGAGAAAGAGATGAGCGACGCTGGGCTTACCAAGGGTATGCACTTCTCTCACCGGGAAGTCAAGACGAACTTCATTGACTACGTCATGGTCCCCTTGGTGGCGCCAATCTTCGGCTCAATTCCATGTGCGCAGGCCCAAGTTTTTCACTTCTGGACACTGGACCTAGTCTATACAGTCAGCAAGAAGGTCACTCGAAAACGTGGCAAGTCTCTGACCGCCGATGCGATGGTATAGCGCCGTGACGCTGCCTCATGGTTTTCATAGGCCATATCTCTTGTTTTACCAAACTATTCGCTTCTCCCAGGCTCGGCGCCGACCTGTTGATCACCGACACCCAGCGCCACAGAGCAATCCTTTTGTTTTCGCTTCTACGAATCCTAGTTTCCACACCAGGGCGAACACTTGGAGCAGGTTCGCCGTTTTCGACCATCGTTGAAAAGCCCTTTTTCGTGAGGCGCGCAGGTGTAAATAGAGGACGGGATGTTGATATGCATGGCAGGGCATCGGCATTTGGCATCTAGATTTGGGGTGGGGGTTTGAGTCTTTCGCTTGTTTGGGCTTCAACGGAGTTCACGGAGCAGGAGAGACATTATACCGCAGATGGGAGGGCCATCGGATATGGACGAGATCCCACCTGCTGGCATCGCTCGTTTACAAGAGAGGCAAGCGCTGGGAAACGGCACAACGGAAGATGGTGTTTTGGTCATTACGGGGTGGGTGGCTGAGCTGAGAAGGCGATCGGGCTACCTACTTGAATGCTTCCGCTGGGGTTGAGGGCTAGCTCCAGCAAACATCGCAGTCGCGACGGTGGCTGTTGTGCCTGCCTGCTGTGATGCAGAGCGCCACATTCCTAATACCTGCTGGCCCATAATATTTAATTACTACTTGTACATAGGATGATCGGGAAACCGAGAAGGGAAACGGTCTGGCGCTGCTGGAGTTGGGCGCCGCCTGACGGGGGTTAAGGTGTGATACGGGGACCGGAGCGGAGACGAGTTGATGGACGCTGGCTCGGGAGGTTGCAATTGCGACCTGCAATGTTGGTGATATCTTATATTGCGTTTCCCAGCGGGATGGCCAATATCTATCTCGACTGCATCAGTGTAGATGTCAGATAGAAACTCGCTTGATAACTCATTTTTGATGCCTGTCTTGAGCCCGGGGGATTGATCGTCGACGAAGAATATAGCTCATTAGAACACGCAGTCGTCGCCTTCCGTCTGGACCTGTAACAACCAAGTCATGTTGGCTGGCCGCGTCAGCAAGGGCGCATTTCCCAATCAGTGGCTGGGTCACAGCGGCACAATTTGGACACCAAAGGGGCAGGATTGCGACGCGTGGTTGATCAAGGTTGACAGGTATTTAGGGGTTGGATTTGACACACTCGTAGGAGTTCCTGCAGGCACTCCTTACCTGGTGCATCCTGCGGCTGGGCTGCGGTGTCTACATTGACCCCTTATGCACCAAGTCGTTACATGCAGGTGGACCATGAGACAGATAGACGACTTCGAATGGTTGTGTGGAACTAAGGTACCTTAGATGTGTAAGGTAGGTCTAATCTGTCCGATTATGTCAAGTCAGGTCAAAACTCCGTGGCCGACCGGCTGCAGTCCCCCGTTTCCCGCCCGTCGGGTCCACAGCGCGGCTCGAATCCGACAACGAGGCTCCGAGACAGTTCGGAGGTTGTCTAGGGCCTGGCCAATCATCGACGGAGGGCCACACCCACTGCGTCCAAACTTCCGGCAGCGGAAGTCGTTTTGATCGGATCATCATGAATGAGGAGAAGCTGGCCGTATTTGGCTTCTGTGTTAAGGACGATGGGGACCGTGTGATTTCTGAGACTGGCTACAAATCCGAGTCTTCCATTCCGAGCAGGCGGTTATTCAGGACAGGCCGGTCGCACGTTGTATGACTTACTACCTTGGTAGCTAAGCTCCGGTTGCATACGGCCTGAAAGGTTTTGGCCGGCTTCACACAAAGCGAACCGATGAGGGTTCATGCCATATAAGGACCGTGACATGACACCACCTGCAGTTGTTGCGCTGAACTTCTTTTGCAGCTAACAAGGCATATATATTCCCGGTCAACTTGGTATCGCCCCTCCCGACACTACTTCAACTCCCCTCGCGCCAGTCAGCCTTAATTCACTTCCGAACCGACCTCCAGCATCGTACAAGCTCCTCCCTGATTTGGTCGATATCCTCCTAATCCAGAGCCAATTGCATTACGGCCTTTCGACTTTACAACCGCTCGATCCCGAACAATGGGCACTTCTGAATCTCGCAAGACGGTCCACATCGGGGTCTACCTACCCGTCGGCTGCCAGTTACTTGACATGGCCTGTATCGACATCTTCGCTACTATCAGCCACGAGTACCTCTCGCTACTGGATGGCCTCGCTCCACCGCCCATCGTCAACCTAGCACCCAGCATCAGAATATATTGTAAGTAGGCTGCCAACTACCGAGATAGGTACCGACTGCGACACGATGTGCGTGTGCTTACCTCGAGTTTCGTCTCGGTCGAAAATAAAAGACATAGGTTCTGTGGAGCCAGGCGAACAGATTGACTTGACTGCGGGGGTTCGAATCCAGTGCACCCATCACTTCTCGGACCCGGAAGTCCAACCCGGAAAACTGGACATTGTCCTCGTTCCAGGCCCGGACCCAACCAGCACCTATGAGAAGCCCGTTACCGACTGGCTTGCCGCACAGGCTGCGTCGAAGGACACCGACATCCTGTCTGTCTGCACTGGGATCTACCTGTGCGGCGAAGCGGGGCTGCTGAAGGGAAAGAAAGTCTGTGGCCCAAGGGGCCTTCAGAGTCAGCTTAAGTCCAAGTTTGAAGGGGCCACCTGGTTTGGCGAGGATTTGAGGTGGATCCAGGATGGGAATTTCTGGTCCTGTGGTATGCTCCCTCCACCACCCGCCTTGACTTTTGCACTTATTCTGTATCCGAGTATTCCATTTCCTGGGATTTCCTAGCTGACAGATTCACTTCTTCACAATCTAGGAGGCGTCACCAACGGGAACGACTTGGTGACAGCATACATCCGAGAGAGCGCTCGCTTCCCTGGACCCCTCGCCGAATTTGGCGCGGTGCTGACTGACACGGGCGACAGGTCGCAAAAGTACGCGACAGGCAAGACCATGTTTACTTTGGGGATTGTCTGGCAGGTTATCAAAGCCGCATTCATGGGTATAGGAAGGTCGAAGCATGACTAGGTGGTTATATGAAGGTATTGTACCTTCTGCTCGGAGTAGAAACCAGCCTTGTCATTCTTCAGAGATAAGCTACCTTAGGTACCCTACCTTCCTTAGTATGGTAGGTACCACACCTTGGTTAGGTAAGGAAGGTAAGATCGGGAGTCCAACTTTGGCGTCTGGGGTTCCACGGTACCAGGGACCTAGGTATTGAGAGTAGTCTAGACGTTCGGAATTTTCCAATGTAATCGCAAATGTATTTTTATGAAGCCTAGTACAAAAGCGCTCTCATGGGTGAGAGCATGTGACTTGCGGATGTGGATAAGGAACGAGCTTCGGAACCTGGCTCATCGTCGGGCTCACAAAATTTCTTTTTAAATACCACACACCTCAGCCTTGTCATTGCCCTGAGCGGGAGCCTCAGGGCCTGAGGCGGTCAGGGACATCCTTGGCGGGCGTGCCGTTTCTCTGGCAATGCTCTGTCGCAACAAGAGATTCCTGCAAGCCAGCGGACCCGTGATTGGTCCTGGCGCGATAAGAAAAAAAATGGTGTGGGGTTGCTGAAGATGGACTCGATTTGTAGGAAAAACTTCGCGCATCCGAGCTTCTCTCGAGTCTTCTTCTCTTTCCTTCCCCGTGTCTGAATTCCCCAACTCTTCCTCTTCTCATCAGCCACCTCCCAATCCTCTCCAGACTCTCATCGGTACCGGAATTTTCTTTCCTCCTTCCGTACACAAGTCCATTGCGCATCATCGGTCGCATCGTCGGTTCTCATACCCTCTCGTTCAGCGTTTGACGGCAGCGAAGCGTTTTCCCTAGGCACGATCAATCATCATGTCGCCTCTACTGCCGGTCGCACTCTATGGCCTGGAGGTTCCTCCAGGAGGAATCATGGTTCCAGCCTGCATCGAGTTTCCCGCGACTGTATGTCAATCATCCTGCTGTCACTCTAACGAACTTCCCGAACGGAGCGCTTACAAGTCTGCTAAGATTCGCATCACCATGGCTGCAATTGATCCCACTGCCGAGCCAGAGGCCGATGCCGAGGGCAATCTCCCCTCAGTCCCTCGCTCCACCCTCAAGATTATCAAGGCGAGCGGCGAGGTCGACTCGGACGATGAGGATGACGAGGATGCACTCGAGCGGCTCCTCGCCAGCGGCGACGACGAAGAGGATTCAGAAGACGACGAGGAGCCCAATGGTGGCCCTAGCGACCCCTCCAAGTCCAAGAAGGCGCGTCAGGCCGCTGCGATTCAGAAGTTAATCGAGGCTACCCAGGAGGAGGGTTCCGATGACGAAATGGAAGATGCCGATGTCGAGGCGAACGGCGTCAAGGCCAAGAAGGGCAAAGGCAAGGCTAGCGACGAAGACGAGGAGGAGGAGGAGGACGACGACGATGATAGCGACGACGAAGATGATCTTAACGTGGAGGACTACGTTATCTGCACACTAGATACCGAGCGCGTGAGTAGCCCGCCCCGTTTCCCTCTGCATTGCCCTTGACTGTACCTGGCTAAAACTATCTACAGAACTACCAACAGCCCCTTGACATCGTAGTTGGCGAGGGCGAGCAGGTGTACTTTGTTGTCACGGGAACCCACACAATCTACCTAACCGGAAACTATGTAGTACCTGAGGGTGAGGACTCGGATGTTGATTCGGATGACGAGGACTACGATCTGCCTCCTGGCCTTGGTGGCGAAGATGACTCGGAACTTAGCGACGAGCTGGACGAGCTTGATGGCATGCCCCGCGTCAAGGAAATTGACACCGATGACGAGAAAGAGGCACCCAAGCTCGTCAACATCAAGAAGGAGAAGGGCAAGAACAAGCGCCCAGCTGAGGACGAGGTTGAAGGTCTCGACGAGATGATTGCTAGCGACGGCAAGAAGCTTAGCAAAAAGCAGCAGAAGAAGCTGAAGACAGAGGCCGCTGCCAAGGAAGCTGCCAAGGAAACTGCTGTCAAGGATTCGCCTTCCTCCAAGTCGGACAAGAAGGTCCAGTTCGCCAAGGAGTTGGAGCAGGGACCGACCGGCCCGGCTAAGCAGCAGGCTGAGAAGGCCGACAACAAGACGACGACCAGTGTGAAGGTCGTTCAGGGTGTTACGATTGATGATAGGAAAGTCGGCACCGGCCGTACTGTCAAAAATGGAGACAAGGTCGGTATGCGCTATATTGGAAAGCTGGATAACGGCAAGGTCTTCGATGGTGAGTTCTTGTTCCCCGGTAGAGATGTCGAGAAACTAAGCTGACACCCCATTCAGCCAACAAGAAGGGGCCCCCTTTCACTTTCCAGATCGGAAAGGGGCAAGTTATCAAGGGCTGGGACATCGGCATCCTTGGCATGGCGGTAGGTGGCGAGCGTCGCTTGGTTATTCCCGCACACCTCGCCTACGGCAGCAAGTCCATGCCAGGCATCCCGGGGAACAGCACGCTTACTTTCGACGTCAAGCTGTTGGAGATCAAGTAGATGGTGGATTATCAGCAGCGCTGTACACTTTGTACAATTTGGCTGGAGTTTGTCATTTCCCTTTGTCGCGGTTGCTGCCGGCTCGATCTTTCTCGCGTTCCTATATACCTACCCATTGGTCGCTTATGGAAATGACGGCCTCAAGCACTAGTAATGATAGTCCTCTGACCTGCGCGAGCGCCTGCTTCTGAGGTATGAGGAGTGGGTTGCAGTAAGACGGGATGACGAGACCGGCATTGCATTGGGTCGGCAAAGGAAAAGTTGGGCGACGAGGGTTCTTGCTTTATTTCCTCACTTCGTACTCATCTGGTTAGCCAGGGAGTTAGTTAAGTCAGCGATGAATGTAAATTTCTCTGATGTGCCCCTTTGTGCCCCTTTTGACAACCACGAAGCCTCGATCGCTCCGAGACACCTCCCAATTTGCCGTCAAATGTCAGGCACCGTCGCAAGTTCTCATGACAAGAAATCCGGAAGGTGCGGTTGGCGGTTGGATCTTTCCCATAACGATCCGCCAGACTTTCCACTCAGTACCTCTCACTCAAGCACTTAGCAAGAAGCAGGCCTCGCCTGCCCGCAGAGGTAGGGTAATAAGCCGCCCAAGGCACCCAACTTGTAGCTGGATATGTCATACCGTCTGCAGTCATCGCCGCTTCTAGACCGTCTCTCTTTGCCATTGCTGTCCTCGACTGCTCGAGGCTCTCAACTTACATCTTACGCCTCAGCGCTATCTAACCCGGTGTCCATGGGTGCGGCCGCAGCACGACATGAAGAGGAGAGTTTCTCTCGATCCAATCCACAGGGGCGCAGACTTTCTAGAAAGTGAGCGTGGGAGTGGTCTACCCTCAAGTGTCAGTTCGCTCCCTCCGGTGGAGAGCGGCTCTTCTCGTCCCTCTAGGCTTGGGTCCAGGATTGCCTTCGCCCTTGGATCATTAACCAACACCAGTGAGTGGCTTCCTCCCGACCTGAACGCAGACCAGGCAGGGGGGAGACATCACCCCAGTGCCTGAGACCTTTGGTGTCATAGGTTCGGACAGGTTCGAGGGCGTGCAGCTCCAGAGCGCGCATTCGAGCTCGGTAAGCTCCAAGACGAGGGCCATACTCAGAAGCGGCCTGAGAAGGATGTCGAGCACTCTGCTTCGGATTCCGCCAGACCCCACCGTTGTCCGCCGCGCCACTCCGAAAGCTCGCCCATCGTTACAGCAGACTTTCCCTCACATTGACCCCCCGCTGCAGACATGCCAGCACGTAGACAGTCTACAAATCAGCAATAATGAGCCGCCCAGGGAGATGATCCTGACAAACTCCAACACGGAGTCCAGCAAGCACAGTAATGGCAACAGCCAGTCGGGCAGGTCGCCCGATGACTCGACCGGCCACACGTCGCTAGACTCCAGATATCAGACGTCCAACTCAGCGAACATTACACGCCAGGACAGTAACCACAACACCGGGTCCTCAGAGCGCAGACAGCATGCGGTGTACATGCACAAGACGTCGGCAAGCCGTCGGAACCCGAACGCAAGATCCAGCCCCGACAGCAACCTAACAACAATCCAGGAGACTGTCCTCGACCAGATCTCGCCGAGTGTATTGACGGTGGAACGTGCAGCGGCGGCTAAGATATTCCTTGAAACATACTTTAACGAGCGGCTCGGCGCTGGGCTGAGCCCACGTTCCATTCGCCTTCAGCAACTTGAACACCAGCTTTCTAGCTCTCCCAGAACCTGCAATCTCGGGGCTGCAGACCTAGATACTCTCCGTTCCCATTTCCATAGGCGGGAGAGCGATCACTTGCGGGAGACGCGGGTGATGAAAGCTCGTAGCATACGAGCGCTGGCCGCCCCCCGGGGTTCTGCTGACGCTTGCCTTGTCAATGACTACGAGGTGATCAAGATCCTAGGTAAAGGCAGTTTTGGTGTTGTCAGGCTAGTGCGTGAGAGGCCACGCTGGGGAGATGAGGTACGTGGCGAGGGTGGTGATGGGTGGTCTGAGGGCGAGAGGAGGCGGGTGTATGCGATGAAGGTGATTCGCAAGTCGGACATGCTGCGCACCAGCCAAGAGGGGCATCTCCGGGCAGAACGCGACTTTCTCATCGCATCCGAAGGTTCGAAGTGGTATGTCCCCTCCCTCACGCCCCAAAGAGTTCACGGTGGAAGGGGAGACGGCTTGACAGGCGGTTGTGTAGGATCGTGCCGCTCATTGCCAGCTTCCAGGATGCGGCCAATTTGTACCTGGTGATGGAGTATATGCCCGGCGGTGATTTTCTCGGGCTTCTCATTCGTGAGAACGTTCTGCACGAGTCCGTGGCGAGGTTCTATGTTGCCGAAATGATATTGTGCGTGGAAGCAGCCCACGCCCTCCGCTGCATCCACCGGGACATCAAGCCCGACAACTTTCTCGTTTCGGCGTCGGGGCATCTCAAAATCAGCGACTTCGGCTTGGCCTTCGACGGCCACTGGTCGCACGATGCAGCCTACTACAACAGCCACCGCTACAGCCTGCTGAGCAGACTAGGCATCTACGTTGAGGGGGACGAACAGGACCAGACGGATGGACGCAACTTACAGCAGACGATGAAGTGGGCTAACAATATCATGACGGGCATCGAGAAGCATGAGAAGAACCAAAACGACGGAGAGCCGCTGCTTAACTGGCGCAACCGTTGCGGAAACCGCGCCTCGGCCGTCAGTGTGGTGGGGACAAGCCAGTACATGGCTCCAGAGGTGGTGGAAGGCAAGCAGTATGACGCTCGATGCGACTAGTGGAGTATCGGCGTGATCCTGTACGAGTGTATTTACGGTCACACGCCGTTCTTGGCCGAGGCGGGTCGCCAGGCAACGAAGCAGAACATTCTCGTGAGCGCCGCCGCCTAACACCACCCATTTGATGATCTTTGACGGCGACAGCGAGGAGAGTCTACTAATCCTTCATTCGGTAGAGACACAAGGAAACGTTCGGCTTCCCTTCCCGTCCCGTCGTGTCGCACCGGTGTCAGCATCTGATCGCCTCACTCATCCAGGACAAGGAGAACCGCTTGTGCTCAAAGCGGTACCACTTCCAGGACCTAGTATCTGCGTCGTCGACAACCTCCGCAATGGTAGGCACTGGCGCCGGCTCCAGTGCTCAGCCTGGGCCGCGATCGACGTCGCAGAAGCGGCAATCCAGAGGACCCCGTGACTTCGCAGGCCACTACGTGTTTCCCTACGATGCCGAAGACATCAAGGCGCACAAATGGTTTAGGGGGGTGCCGTGGGACTGCCTCCACGAGCTGAGGCCGCCGCATGTGCCCGAGCTTCACGCCGTTGATGATACGCGTTACTTTGACGAGGAAGATGAGATCAGTGACTGGAGCGAGAGCGAAGCGTCCGAGTTTGAGCAGCAACATGTGGGAGCAGGAGGGAACGGCGGAGCCGAGCCAGGCGCGATCACAGGCGGCAGCATCCTGCTAGCGCGACGACCACAACGTACTTCACCAAGAAATATCCCTGAAGGAGGTGTTGCTATTCCCTCCAAGCCGCGTTCGCCCCAGGAGAAGGGAGAAGAGGCACGCCGCGCGCTCAGGGGCCTCCACCGCACTGTGCAGAAATGGGCCATGGCAGCCATTGCCACACCATACGATAGCACGCGCCTGCTCGACCTTGACGCGCAGATCGAGGGACTTCCCGGACTAGCGCTAGTAGAGCGGAATTTGCTGCGCCAGTTCATCCGGGCGTTCGGGCGCAAGGATCGCAAGCGGCCACGGGACCGGTTGCTACGCGACCGGAACGCGCGCGGCGTCGTGATGGAGGTGCGCAAGAGAACGGCCTTCCTAGGGTACACTTGGCGTCGCATGCGACCACCTGTTGGTCTGGACGACGTGAGCTTTGGTGATGGGGCGGAGTACGGTCTGAGCGCAGTTCGGTGCAGTGCCGAGACATATCAACACCCAAAGCCTACCCAAGATGTCGTTGTTCAGGGTGAGTGGCTTGGCGCCGGACTGGACGGCGGAGATACCAATGGTCATAGCAACGGACTTTTTCGTGGCGGTCGCGGCGACGATGTGGCTGCGGTACGAGCGCTGTATAGAGGAAGAATGAGCTTGCGGTGAGGGAGTGAGAGCATTGGGAGCATGAATGAGTGCGCTTGAGAGGGGTGCGAAACATTGATAGGCAGAATTAGCATTATTGATTTGGATTATGTCGGTTATACCCTATATTCGTACCCAGAATCACCACGCTCGTTCGTCGCCCTCTAGGTCTTCTCGTGCAGGCTCCACACCGCCTCCGACGGAGGCCTTTGCGTTCATGACTTCCCATTGAAACTCCTTTAGCCCCCCCAGTTCACTCTTGAAGAACAGCAAGGCGAGCAGACCGTCGACGGTCCCGGCAACCAGTCCGAGGCTGCTCACGAGTATGAGGACGAAGGAGACATAAGTATACGGGTTGAACCACACGCCAACGAGACAGGCGACGGTGACAGCGATCGAGGCGAAGAAGTGGCGAGCGCGCCACTTGAGCTGGGACCGCTCGCGACGTTCGTACTTTTGTATGATAGCAAGGATCTCGTCGTAGGCGGAGCTAGGGAGGGCCGTGGGCTCTTCTGGGCTGGCAAGCGAAAGGAGTTGCGCGTCCAACCGTTTCGCGGTGGAGGGCGAGTGGGTGTAGTCTACGCTTGGTGCTGGTGACTGCGTCTGGATATGCAGGAATGTGCCGTTCTGGAGGGCAAGGGTGGGGATATGGGTGGAGAGGGTGCGCATGTCGACGTCACGATCCTTGTTGGCGAGGGCGCCGTCGACGAGAATTTCGCTGTCGGCGCGGGGAACAGCGGTAGTGACGCTCGACGGGAACCTTGGCTGGGTAAGGTGCTGCCCGGAAGGGCTGCCGTTACTGCCCGGTAAGGGGTGGAAGGTGAGTGTCGCCTCGATGGCGAAGTGGTCGCTGAGCGAGCAGCCGAGCTCGGGATGGCGCATCATCATGCCGACGCTGGTGCGGCTAACAACCCAGCCACCCTTGAGAGCAGCCATATCGCCGGAGTTCACGAATATGTAGTCGAGACGCTTGCCGCGGTGGTCTGCGCTCCAGGTTAGCAGGCTAGTTTTCCGAGAGCTAGGTCTGTCGATCTACGTACCGATCGTGTCTGGCGGCACCGTCACTTCTGGCCTTCCCAGGCCCAGAAGTTTCTGCTGTTGCTTGCTCCAACGCCATGTGTTGTACGGGCCGTCAGAAGCGGCGCCGTTCTCAAGGATGTTAAATTCGGCAGTGGGGATCGGGCGGCGTCGAGCCTTCTCGGCCGGGTGATCAGCCGGGCCGACAGAACTGTCTGGGTGGAGCACACGCCAGGTGTCACGTACGGGGGCATAGGCCGTGATGATGCGGTGCTCGAGTGAGAGGGGGATCATGTTGAAGTCACCAAGACCGACGACCAGGTGGCCCCGCTCCGCGGCGCCACGGAGGAGTTTGGACATCTCCCAAGCTTGGGCAAGACGGTGGCACAGATATGAATCGTTGGGCCCCTGCTCATAGGGAGCATGAGTCTGAGAGAGCTCGTTAGCAATGGGATCGACAACGACATGATATGGGAGGCCCTCAGAGCTTCGTACATGGGTGTTGAACACTTCGAGAACCTGCTTCGGCCCGGGCCCATACCGAATCTTGGCATGTGCTACACCCTTCCCAACGAACCAGTCCCCGCGGAAGAAGGCAGTTGGACGGCTGTTGAGGGGATAGCGAAACATGGTGGACTCCTCGATAGGCAATTTGGACAGGATGGCCAGGCCACTACCGAAGGCGCCGCTGTGGTAGAACTTTCCATAGGGGAGAGTGAACCGCGTCTCCCGGCGGATGCTGCGATAGTCCTCCTGCGTGAAGCACTCTTGCAGGCCGACGATGTGCGGTTGAGGGTCGGCGGCAGCGAGCTGGCGGCCAATTTCTCTGAGACGCTCACGGCGCAACTTGGAGATATACTTTAGCCCCCAGCAGTTGAGGGTGACAATAGATATCTCGCAAGGAGCTGGAGGTTCTTCCATTGTGGGCGAGCTATGCTTGCTTCATACCTCTCTACCTTAGCTCAGCACACAGCTCTCCGCCTCACACTATATCACACCGCTGACTGGACCGGGCGAGCAGAACAAAACACAGTGATTCGATCCAAGATGCCGCTTGCTCGTCGTTGCGGTGTGACGGTGTTCTGCTATGATACTCGGTGGGGCTCGGGTGTAAATGGCGTTACGAACGCGAGTCGCGTTTTTGGCACTTGGTGCGGAAACGCTCAAAATTCAAATCTCGCTGTTCAGCTCTCCACCCCAGCTGATTCTTTCATCGTCGACGCCAAGTATTGTCCTAAATTTCAATCGGTACTCCGGATCAGGTACCGACCTAGAACAGCTAGCGTAGAATCCCCGGACCCACCACGCCGTCCTCGCCCCGCAGTTCTCCAACTTTGACGCAGGGCTAAGTTCTACACGCTCGGCGGCGCGGCACGCTTTCGAGCCACTGCATATCAACTTTGCAAACGGTGGCCGTCGGGCCCGTCCAAAAACCTAGATGATGGAGCGCGAATCTGTGGGGGTAATTTCCAAAGACGAACCCCCGTCGAAGAGGCGTAGGGTACATGACGATAGCCTCGATTCAACGCCTCGGTACGGTTCCCCTGACCAGATCAACGCCCAGAACTTGTCCATCCGTCGAGCGCGCCCCCCCGACAGCTCCAGAAGCAGGAGCATGAGTCCACATCGAGGAGATAAGGATGGAACCGGCCCCGGCATCGGCGGTGATGACGACAAAAAGCGATATCGCTCATCCACGCCGTCAAGTTCTCGGCCTTCGCGGTCGAGGTCGCGGTCGAGATCACGATCTCGAAGTAACTCTTATTCAGCTTCGCGGTCCCGATCCCGATCCCCACGGTCCGGCCGATCCCGCTCTCGGTCTGGTTCACAGTACCGATCTCGTTCGCGATCGAGGCCGAGCTCGTCCAGTCGCTCCCGATCCTCGTCCCGCTCGCGGTCTTCCTCATCCCCCAGGCATAGCGCGTCGCAATCGGATTCCCGACCGCCTCCGACAGGGTCGGCTCCACCACCACCTTTGAAACCGCAATATCGCAGGCGGGATGTGCTCCGGGGCCACACGGCCGCAGTCAGCCAGGTACGCATCTCGCCGGATGGGAGATGGATTGCATCGGCTTCGGCCGACGGCACGGCGAAGATCTGGGACGCCGAGACGGGATCGAACATTGACACACTCGTAGGCCACATGGCCGGCGTCTCATGCCTGGCCTGGGCCCCTGACAGCAACACTCTAGCGACAGGTTCTGACGACAAGGCTATCCGGCTATGGGACCGCGTCACTGCTAGCCCAGGCCATGCACGCGGGGATGGTGGAAAGATGCACGGCGCTTCCAGGAGTGGGAAAGCGAGGGCAGAGACACGCGGCGGCAGGACGGGGAAGGGCCCATTGCTCGGCCACCACAACTACGTCTACTGCTTGGCGTTCTCGCCAAAGGGGAATATTCTGGCCAGTGGAAGCTACGATGAGGCTGTCTTTCTGTGGGATATCAGAGCAGGGCGGCTGATGCGCAGTCTGCCGGCGCACAGTGACCCGGTCAGTGGCATAGACTTCTCCAGGGATGGGACTTTGGTTGTCAGTTGCTCCACGGATGGCTTAATGTAAGTGGTCCCGAGGATGGCTGGTGTGTTGTCACTGACATGTATGCGTTGCCTTGCTTCTAGCCGGATATGGGACACCTCAACGGGTCAGTGTCTTCGCACCCTGGTCCACGAGGACAACCCTGCCGTCACAAACGTCTGTTTTAGTCCCAACGGTCGCTTCGTTCTGGCTTTCAGCCTGGATAGCAGCATCCGATTGTGGGACTATGTGTCAGGCGCGGTGAAAAAAACGTATCAAGGTCACAAGAATGAGGGTTTCTCCGTCGGCGGGTGCTTCGGCTTGCTAACAGAGGCCGACAACCCAAACGAGGAGGATGTTGATGGCGATGGGCGAGCCTTGGCTTTTGTCGCGTCGGCGAGTGAGGATGGCGATATTTTTCTGTGGGATGTTGCATCAAAGGAGGTTGTCCAGCGTATCACGGGGACACGGAAGGGAGTTTGCTTCTGGGTCGACGTGCATGGTCGTGTCCTGGTGAGCGCTGGGCAGGATGGCACGATCGAGGTCTTCAGGAACGACCCGACGTCGCTAGAGGGCCAGGATGCAAAAGGTGTCGACGGCGCCGAAATAAATGGGCTAAACGGCCACGACATAGCCAGCATTGCGGCTGCTGCCGACGAAGAGCTTCAGCGTCAGATTGGAGAGGACCCAAGCTCGCCGCTACATCATGTTAAAGAGGAGCAGATATAAAGCATCATGCGTCGGAGATAATGCCCTTCTTTCTAGCCTCGGTCCATCGCTGACGAGACAGTCCGGCCATAGCTACCCCGATCCATTGAGCTTCGTGGATGCTTTTGCTCAGCTTGCAGGATCGTGCTTTGACTTTCTCGCGGCATTCGATGACTCGAACATCGCAGCCATATACAAACAAATACAAAGCACGACCGCTTGTTAGTTGCTAATTCCATGGCGAGCCTCCAACACATCAACATCTAGCTCCTCCATCACCTCGATCACTAGCGCGAGACTGTCCATGAAGGAGTTGACAGCAACCCTCAGCATCCGGTTTGTGGCCGCTTTGTACTCAACCCGGAGGATTGATTCTCCAGGTGTCATAGTTGAGTCAGACCCCGACCCAGGCCCGGCACCAGCGACGGTCGAGAAATTTCGCTGCACAAGAGAAGAGAGTTCCTTGTCCACACGTAGGGCGCGCAGTGCAACTGATGCGAGGCGGGGGTCGGGAAAAGGGACATCAAGTGTTCTGAGTGCGGCCGGTTTGTGTCAGCAACGATCCAGCCAAAGCGGCGATGAATTTATGGTGAATCCATTGCCCGCCATCGGATCTTGACCTACAGGAAACACGGGAAGTCGGTGACGGTCGCCATGGCTGCGAACAACGCTCCAAATGATCAGGTCGGTTGGACAGCGAGGGTCGAATTGTTGGTGGGGTTTGGTCTCGCCTGATGCTAGCGCGGCTGCATGGGCGCTGCGAAACAGCACCCCTGCCAAACACACGTTGGACCTGGGCGCCGGGAGGAATAGCCGTTGCCGTGGAGACAAGACTAGCAGGCCACTAGTGAGCGCTCATTGGCTGCGCCTTGGTCTCCCATGCAGAGACAACCAAAATACACAGCGACCACTCCGCAGTGATAAAACGCAGAGCACATGCTCTCCTTCCCATTTGCATTACCTGATTCTTCAACTCCTCGGGCCTCCTCCTCGCAACTTGCGCTTTGCCATTGCGCCTCTTGGGCAATACTTGTCGCATCTCAGCAAGCACTTCACTAACAACAAGTACTCCACGCACCGAACCCACCAAAGCGGCGCGTTCCGTACTTGCGACCCAGCAGGTTTTGGTCGAAGGCGAGCGCAGTTCAGGAGCAAGCCCAACTCGTTACTTTCACTGTACGAGGTTTGCGCTCACATCAGTGTTTGGAAACCAGCATACACAGCATCTGTACATGCCATCACGCGCACATTGATACCTACACGCACCTACAATACCCATCCAGGACTGCAGCGGAGATGGCCCCTTCTACCAAGTATTCCAGCAATTTTGGGCAAGTTATCGAGTATATTCCGGGTATGTAGACAATCTCTTCTGTTTTGCCATACATTGAAGGAGCGCGATGCCATCCGCGCGGCGAAAGGGGTCCGACGATCTGAGCTGGCCAAGTGCGCATGGATTTCGATTATTCAGTCGTTCGCGGTACTAACCAACCTAGACCGATTATACCTCGCCTCGTACTTTGAAGCCCCAGACGAGAACATCCCGTTTCCCTATCCGGATGTCGCGCCACGCTCGCCTAGCAAGCGGTCTCAGAGAGCGGTTGACGGTCCAGCACCGGCTCGCGGCGCAGGCAGCCAAAAGAAGCCATATTACTTCACAGTAGACGACACTCTTTTGTACAATGCCTTTCATCACGATTTTGGTCCGCTCCACATTGGCCATCTGTACCGCTTTGCGCTGCAGTTCCATGAGATCCTGGCTGCGCAGGAAAATAAAGACAGACCAGTGGTATTCTGGAGCAGGGCAGACCCACGTAGTATGTTTACACTTTCCTCCACATTGGCTACTCACACGGCGTCGCTGACACTACCACTACCAGGCCGCGCCAATGCTTCGTGCTTGTTAGCTTGCTACATGGTTCTCATTCAGTCGTGGCCTCCGCATCTTGCGCTTGCGCCGATGGCGCAGGTGGATCCTCCCGTGATGCCGTTCAGGGACGCCGGGTATAGCCAGGCAGACTATGGAATCACGGTGCAGGATGTCGTCTACGGCGTCTGGAAGGCAAAGGAAGAAGGTTGCTGCGTTCTGGAGAAATTTGACTTGGACGAGTACGAAAGGTTCGAAAGGGTGGAGCATGGCGATTTCAACTGGATTTCCCCCCATTTCCTCGCGTTTGCCTCACCGCAAAGCAACCCAGCCACGCGCACTCCAGAGGGAACAGAGCAATGGGCTGCCCTTCCCAAGAGCTTCGGCGCCATCGATGCCCACCCTACCCTGCCTCAGCCATTTAAGAACGTCTTGAAACACTTCACCGAGAGGAATATCGGGCTGGTCGTGCGGTTGAACTCCGTGCTCTACAACTCTTCTTATTTTGAAGCCCTGGGCATTCAGCATCTCGATATGATCTTCGAGGATGGCACGTGCCCGCCGCTCTCGACTGTGAGGAAGTTTATCCGGTTGGCACACGAAACGATAACGGTCAAGAAGAAGGGAATCGCGGTGCATTGCAAGGCTGGTCTGGGTCGGACGGGATGCTTAATTGGCGCGTACTTGATCTATCGACATGGTTTCACTGCAAACGAGATCATTGCCTACATGCGCTTCATGCGACCGGGGATGGTTGTCGGCCCCCAGCAGCACTGGCTTCACCTGAACCAAGGTGTGTTTCGCGAGTGGTGGGTCGAGGAGCGCATTGAGCGCAAGTTGCGCAAGGAAGCTGCACTGGCTGCCGCTGTCACACAGGCAAATGGCAACCTTCAGCCAAGTACCCCGATTCGGGCGATGCAGAAAACGAGTCTGGGTCGGAGCGCCAGCAAGAATGGGACGTCGACACCTCCGAACAGAGGTTCCAATCGAACACCTCTCGGCGAGATGGAACAGGAGCACACCCGTGATAATAACACGATCGGCGTGCAAGATGACTATCTCCCTGCACCGACGCCTGGACAGCCTCGGAAGACGCAGCGACTGGGAACCGAACGCCATCATCCCTATAACCGCGGTAGCAACCCCATTCGCGAGGAGGCCGAG
>Ga0247769_1000051_pt1 | contig 18883 bp, 29 predicted proteins | sample UWRJL166409R6_FD_179942 | JGI IMG/M metagenome (GOLD analysis project Ga0247769, IMG submission 179942) | Plant litter microbial communities from Arlington Agricultural Research Station in Wisconsin, United States - UWRJ-L166-409R-6 | ecosystem: Environmental > Terrestrial > Plant litter >... | reverse complement strand
CGAGCTCGTTACGTGAGTGTCGAGATTTGTTCGCATCGTCTGTGAAGAGGAATCGGAATCAGATCGGTGGACCCCGTATTCCTTTTCTATACCTCGCACGAACTCCCCCTCGCAGACCCAACATAGTTGCATGTCACACACTTGCCACTCGTTGGGCCGCTACCTTCTCGTCTCCACGCGCTTGTGTCGGCCTATCATTTCCTCCCGATATAACACCCGCAACCCGGCTACGCGAGACGGAATCCGCAGGGCGACGCACACCATCTTTGGTCCCTCTGTGCATGTCGGGTACCTTGCCTCGCCTCGCCTTGCCGCCGCTACTGCTGAGATACAGAGGGCATTATGGAGCGCCCATCGGTATTCGGCGCGGGACCGCCAACACCCTCACCACCCTTGGCACTCTCGGATCTCCTAGCCCAGAGGCCCTTCCCTCCATATACCCCCCCGTATGAGCGGCCCATCACAAGTCCCGAGACGGCGCTCGGGGAGCTGGACGAGCAATCTATGCAGGTGGTTGCGAGCGGGAATGAGACCCAGGCCAGCCCTGCACAGCAAGACAAACCCGAGATCCGGATCACGGTTGCTCCCAAGCCGGCGGCGGGCTCCCTGCCCCCTTCTTTTTGCAACGCTGAGACGCAAACAGCCCCAGTGATCAAGTCCGCGCCACCTTCCACAGCAGACTGGCTAGCCAAGAGAAATCAGCTCCGGCCTCATAAACACCAAGGGAGCAAGGCCGACTGGGTCCGAGGCTGGAGCGAGGGGGTCGGTGCACATGGCCAGGAGACGTATTGCGCATGCTCCGAATCATCGTCGGTTGGGGACTGGAGCCTCGGCAGTCGAGGAAGCAGCAGTGCCAAAGCCGGCCTACGGGCTATACTGAGGGTGAAGCGGCCCATCGTCGGCAACGGCCTCGCCGGCACGAAAGCCACGGCAGGATCCCCAGAGCCTGATATCTGTGCTAACTGCAGTCGCATGCCTTCGCCGCCCGTGACTGCCACTTCAAGCCTCGACGGCGGGGAACCTGAACTGCAGACGAAGGGAAGTCTCGCCACGAAGATCAACGGCCTCCTTCAACGCGCCAGGCCTGGGAGACGGAAAGAGACAGGTGGGAGTCAGAGCCCGACCTCTATGCCGCAGGGCCAGATAGCGTTTGGTACGCTACAGCATCCAGCCCAGGACCCGCAAGCAAAGTCAGGTCCAACGTCAACCTCGACCAGGGAGCCGGTGGGAATGATCACGCTGGCGCCAGTAGGTCCGAACCTCGGGAGAAAACCACACCAAGCCGAACAGTCGCAGGACTCCGACAATATCGCAACTGCCTCACCAGCCGCTGTCCGGGAACACAGCAAATCCACCCCTTCCCCGTCTGGCATCTCAAGTAGTTCCGACAAACCTCGTGGCGATGGCGGCATTACCCGACGGATGTCTCGTCTTCAACGAGCGGCCACACTTCTTCGGCGGGCAGAACGCAGTAACTAGGTGCCACAGGTTCATCTCCCCGAGCGGTTGCCGGGATGGGCAAAGAGGGATGGAACACAGCCGATGGCTTGACTGACAGTTGCAAATAAGCAACCCGTCTCATGTGGTGTCTTTCTCTGAGAAGTCGACGAATGGTCAGAGGTTTCTTCCATGGCCCTAGTCCCGGATACGGAATCGCCCTGGAAGTCGGAGCTGGGGAAGGATTGCACCAATCAAAAACGAAACGTTGTTACTTCCAACATATATCCCGTGCTAGGGAATAACAATAGTCAGGGACAGCCCCAACTCCGCGTCTTGCCATCAAGCACGCAGGAGTGGTGCTTGCAGTGGCAGAGCACGAGGGAAAGGATAGAGATCCGATGTTGACCCACAAACGGTGCCCCCTCGCCTTGACGGCGACCTCTTTGCATGCGGACCACGGACCCAGCCGAGCCAGCTGCGCTTGGTCGCGGACATGATCGCGAAATTTGTCTTGATTGATTGGGGGTGTATAATTTTGACGTGGTTGACGTCTTTATTGCTGATGTGGGATTAATGGTGAAGCAGTTATGAGGGGCATAATGTTGTAGGAATGCTTTTGGAGATGGCACAGCATCAGAGAGGACCAATAGAGACTGCTCTGCAAGCGATCTGTTGAGCGCCGGGACGTTGAGGTTGGCTTCGCAGCTCAAAGACCCGAGGCAGAAGAGTATGATGGTGTCTTCAGGCGGCGAGATGGAGAGAGGGGCTATGATACCCAGTTACCGGATGGCAGAGTTCCATTACGAGTAGACATTACACGATAAGTCGGTGACGCGGGCAGATGGTGGCCGGGATAGCGAATAAACAAGAGCCCTTGCATATATGCCTCCTTTGACGCGTGAAGGCTATAAGTACACGCTTGCGGACTGACCTTGGTTGAAGAACTCGTCTCGTAGTCACCTCGATAGATGTAAGGACATGATGAAGGGTTATCCGCATGGAACATCATGGTAGCAGTAGCTGGATCATTATAGAAATGGGTTGGGTTTATGAGCAGCTGGAGAGTGCTGTTCATGTGAGACCACAGTATTGGTGTGGTGGTGTGGTGCCACGACGACGCGACCCAGGGGACAGCAGAGTCGCTGGCTTGGCGTACATACATACATACATACCATACCATACCCACATAAGATACATACATGATACATCATACATGTGCCAGAAGGGCTGGCTTTCTCTCTTTATACATGTGTAGATGATCTGGGATGTGTAGGTTATGGTAGTAGAAGGTCGTTTTTTTATTTTTTAACAATATATTAATAAATAACTAAATAAAAGAGGGGGATAGAGATGTGAAAAAGAGAAAAAGATCCCTGAACTGAACTGCTGCCGGTGATGGAAAGAAAGGAAGCACTGTATACTATATTCTCGAAGCTGACGAGAGTGTTTGACAGGTGATAGGGGGAAAGTATTTAATAATAATAATAATGATAATAAGATTTTCAAAACTAAAAAATACCTTGAGGGACTGGGATCATGATATATTATTTTTATATTGTTTCATATGATCATTGTTATCACTACATATCATATCATTCTGTTGCATAGCGTGTGAGTACGGGGATTGTTTCATCAGCGTTCTGACTATGTTCCGAGACAGGAGTCAGGATGCAAGAGCAGAGAGGCAGAGAATACGTATGTACTTACCTACCCAGATAGCACCTACCTTACCTAAAGTAGGGTACCATAGGTACCTGCATATGGGTCAAGCGAGTGGAGGCGACGGAGACGTAAGGTACATAGGGAGTGAGTGAGTGGAACTGCTGAGCAAATTTTCTTGATACGCTGGACAGCAATCCTAGCATGATCTTATCCGATGCCGGCCGGTATGATATGTCATCATACAATATCTCAGAGGGACAGGGGTCAACAAGTATAACTGCGGATGCACTCTTTGCTTGTGGTTGTCTAAGCCCGTGTATCGACGTGGTTGTAGCTGTGGTTATGCAGAGTGGGCGAGGAAGGCGCATATATAGCCTGGAAGGACAAGCCATCGGGCACAATAGCCCGTCGAAGCCAGCGCAGCTCACACCAAACACCAAAGCCGCAACCCCGGATTAGAACAAACATTGTTTGGTCTACAATAGGCCTTTCTGAGGGCTTGTTACATCTCTGCAGGGTAAAAGCCAATAGTGCTCGGTCAAACAACGGGCTGACACCCGGTAGAGGAAACGGGCGCTCGGGTTACATGAACACAGAACCGACGAAAACAGGTATCCTTCCCACTCCCAGCTCTGACTCCGACCCGAAGTCCATTCATATTCCGGTCGATGGGGATAATCACAACACCCGGCAGACACACACCCTTCGAAAACACAGTAGGCACGCATACAAACACCGTGGGGGGAAACATGCGAACACGCAAAAGTAGAAACAGGACCAGACAGACATATCGTATGAACCTGTTTCTTGTACCAAGTCCGTCTCCAGGGGACTGAGAGCACAGGGATCCTTGCCGACGACCAAAGGAGAGGAGACACAAATGACAAGTGGTAATGAGCCTACTGTGGTATGTTTGTGTTGCCTCGCCGGTTGGAAGATCATCGGCTCCCCGCCGGAACGCTTCTCCCATTACCGCACGTTGGACGAGTCCCAGGGAAGAGAGCAGGCTGAAAAACAGAAAGCAGAATAGAAAAGGGTGCCAATCACCATGTCCTGCATTTTCATATCCCCAGCGTCAACCAACTCCCTACCGCAATCCCGTCCCAGCCATGACCAATGTGCAGCTTTGAACGTCCACCAGCCAGAGCTACGACAACAGAGCCCAGTTCTCCCATGTTAACAAAGTGGAAAGCAGAAGAAAGTCGAGACCAGTTGCGGACGATAGAGGCCTCCAGAGCCCGAAGACCTCGGATCTTTCGCGAACACAGTACTGGATAAGGAGACAAAAATGGGTTGGGGCCGTTTAGGACTCGGCAGTCGGCTCGCCCGCCGTAGCTTCTGTCTTCTCCTTCTCCTCTTCAGCCTTGGGGGCCTCAGCCTGACCGGCGGCCTCGGCCTCGCCGCTATCCGAAGAAGTCCACAGAGTCAGGTTGTCGCGAAGCAGCTGCATGATAAGCGTGCTATCACGGTACGACTCCTCAGAGAGGGAGTCGAGCTCGGCGATCGCATCGTCAAATGCCTGCTTTGCGAGATGGCAAGCACGGTCGGGGGAGTTGAGAATTTCGTAGTAGAAGACTGAGAAGTTGAGGGCCAGACCAAGGCGGATAGGGTGGGTCGGGGTCAGCTCGGTCTGGGCAACGTCGGTGGCGCTCTAGATCCAGGGTAGACGCATGTCAGACAGGTGCTGAGAGAGCATGGTGCGTAACAGGAAGCTTTTACCTTGTAGGCCTCGTGGGCGGCAGTGGCAGCGACCTTGCGCTTCTCGCCGGAGGCGAACTCAGCAAGGTACCGGTGGTAGTCGCCCTTCCTATACGCGAAGAGGTTAGACAGAGTCGTGAGATTCTTGTAGACCGGCCGCCTGGCTTGCGAGCACCTACATCTTGTGGTAGAAAACCTTCGACTCGCCCGAAGCCGCGTGGGGGATGAGAGACTCGTCCAAGACGTCGAGAACATCTTGGCAGACCTTCTCCAGCTCGCTCTCGATCTTCTGACGGTACTCGCGGATGGTGCCGACGTGCTTGTCGGAGCCCTTGGACTCCTCCTTCTGCTCAATCGAGGAGATAATGCGCCAGCTGGCACGGCGTGTGCCGACCACGTTCTTGTAGGCCACCGACAAAAGGTTACGCTCGTCGACGGTGAGCTCACCGCCCAGCTTGGCAACCTCCTTCATGTACGTGACCATCTCATCGTAGCGCTCGGCCTGCTCGCAGAGGCGGGCGAGGAAAGTCTTGCTGTTATGTTAACCGTTTCGTCAGTACAGCGGTCGTCAGCGGGGCGGAAGCCCGAGTCAGAGCTGCCGCAGAGTTGGCAACACACCTTTCGCGCTGTATGACGGTTGCCATGGTTAGCAAAATGTGTCTTTCTACGCGAAGGGAAGGTTCGTGGCACGGAGCCGCACATCCGATGCTCGAGGCTGTCACCGCCCACGAGGCAGTGTCGGGCTCGAGCGACAGGGCGGGGAGCAAAAGAGCGGCTTTGGGCGGCGTGACGGCTGCATGTGTCTTGGATTTTTACTTACCTCGTTCGCCATTTTTTGGTCTTGGATTTGTGTTCAGTAGGGAATGCCCGAGTCAGATAATATTTAAAAGTTCCGAGAGTGACGGAGGGGAGTGCGTATCACTGAGAGGGTTGTTTTGGGAGGGAGTGTTTGTTGTCTTGTGACGTGATGTGGTTGACGAGCAAGTTCAAGTTCGATGGTTGAGGCGAAGGGACTTGGAGAGAGGCGGCACAACTCCCCCCTCAGGTCGGACTGGGGCCCCTGGGTTTTCGGGGACGAAGTTGAATTAGACGACGATTAGCGCGATAAAGTAAGACCCACCGGCCGCGTTCTTTCCTCACTTTTCTTCCGTACCTTCTTAGCACTTGAAATGGCCCTCAGGGTCTCTTTGAGCTGGGCCTGTGGATCACACTTGACCGTCCTTCTGGTTTCTTCCGTTCATCCCAGAATACGAAGAGTTCTGCGAACGGTCTCTACATATCTGGCTTATCTCCCACTCGTTTTCCGCCGTCTTGCTGCTCATCCTCCTCTCCCCCCATGCCCTCAGCGATAGAATTCTAACACTATCCGATCCTGCTTGGATTTAGATGAGGCGGTACAGCAAAGTCTAAACTCCATCTCGGAAACAACAATGGGTCTCCACCTTCTTGGCTCTCAGCAGACAGCCACTGTCCCTGCCCCACCATCGCACCTTTGAGCTTTAAGATTGTGTCCGCCAGTGGGAAGCCGTCGTCGATGCCAATTTCCTCGGATGTCTTGCAATTTTGAAGGTTGCGTTTCGGCCTTTCCAATGTCAGGAGGAAGGCACGGATCGGAATAGAGGGGCACCGGCTTCGCATCTCCCCGCGCCCGCGCTCCTCACAAAACGCATAGTCTTTTTTTGACTCAGAGGGCCCCGATACCCCTCTTCTGCCCACCATCTGTCAAAACAAGGCGATCTTTCTTATCGGCTCGCGCTTGGGCACATTCGGTACGTCTCGTGCTTCGCGACCGCCCCAGCAGCCCAGTCATGTGGCAGACAAGCCACCCACTGCCGATTCTGCTAATGGCGGCTCGTTGCCGCCTTCGGATGGCCCCAAGCAACGCTCCTGGAGCATGGATCACATTACTTCCACGCACCTTGTCGTGAGAAGTAAGGAGCACCAGACCTCCACTGATATCCTCACAGGACGAGAGGCGCTGGTGGAGCCGGCTGACTTTGTACAACTCATGGCCGGCGGAGAAAAGGTGATAGTGGAACTGGCTAGAACGCGAGAAAATCCATCTTGGGAGAGCAGGGGGGAATGGAGCCCCCGTGACTCCCAACATACTCACCAAACAAAAAGTCTGCTTCCGGGGCAAAAAGGCAATCGGCATCAGCAGCACAGCCCCGTTGATGAAAGCAAAAACAATTGCGCCATTTGTCCGACTGGCTCAGAGGAAACTTGCTTTTCAAGACACCCCCTCTTTTTCATCACTCTCAGCTGCCGTTGCATCTCCTGTGTTGAACGCCAATCGGTTGTTGTAAATCGGCCCCATCGTCATCAGGCGGCGATGAGACTCCATTCTCACGAGGCCGCCCAGTGGTGGCAACTTGTCCACATACCATGCCTTATTCTGCGTCTCTTACTAAGTATGTAGTACCTGGAACAGAGTTTCCTGGGAACTTTGGCCAGCTGGCGCCTGCGAAGGCTGCGGCCGAAAGAGACGGTCACTTAGTCCCGTGTGAGATGGGCTTAGATACCAGATACTACTAACAAGTGCTTCTGAGTGCAACCACAGAGTTGTCTGATATTTAGCAAGGCGTTCATTGCGTGGATGATAGCTTCAGAACCATTATTGAAATGTATCTACATATCTTTCTAGTTCAAAAGTGCTGCGAGTCGTCGCGTAGAAGATTCGCAAAACAAAACGAAAAAAAACCATGACGCCCCTCGCACCAACTACTTTAGTAAAAGTGGACGAATGGACTACGGGGATGCTTTCTTCGGCCGAAGCCCCCTTCCTCCAAGGGTTGTAAGGTGATTCATTGGCAGAGATGATCATGGCAACATGGCAACATGCCGGGGGGCCACGGTGTCAGCAAACAAAAGCTACCTCGAGGCAGCTAGCCACTCATGTGGGAGGCAGTAATGATTCCAATGCGGTGCGACATAGAGACGAAGTTCGACAAATTATCAGTAGTGGGCTTCGAGGATGCCGTAACACCACGCGTATCGTGTTTACCTGTGATGGGAAGGTTTCTGTGTTCTCCGCGTGTTGACGGCGGTTGCTGACTGACGGGGAGTTGCCGGAACCATCAACATCTATAAACATAATTAGAGGCCGCAACAGTTGCCTTTGTAGAGGTGCTGCAAAGGATAAAGACGTATTACATTTTATTGGCCTATTCCGTTATGAAACGGACCTCAACTTTTGAGAGCTGCTGCCGGAACTATATGTGCTCTGCCTTATGTCCAACCGACTAGGAGGACTTAACGTCTAGCGAATCAATATGCCAAACTCCGTCCCTATGTTTCATGTTATTCGTAGCAAAACCCCCCGGTGAATGCTCTCATAAGTCATTCATAGTGTCCCTAGACACATTATATCTCCCCCTCCACCAGTCGGCAGGATCACCGCCGGGCAGGCACAGCCCAAGCCTCCAAAAGTAGTCCCGGTGTGCAAAGAAAAGCTGCCAGAGCTTAAACCTTGCCGGGAAACCCCGAGCCATGAGCACCTGCTCCGAGTCCTCTGGGATGTCCGCCTCCAACTCCGACTTCTGTCCCCGCAGGGCGCCCCATATCCAACTTACCCAGTCCTCAGAGTTCGCTCCGCTGATACAGTCCGGATCGCTGTCTCCGCGGCAGATACGCAAATCTTCCGGCGCGGGCTGCAACTCCGATTTTGATATGTACACCTCACCGGCGTGAGAACGGAAGCCCCACTCGGTCAAGGGAAGGAGGGGTACTGGGTCGTTGACGTGGGTGACGCGACGGTACGGCAGCTTTTCCGGGTCTGCGATACTTCCATCCTTCAGGTTGAAAGCGGCGTCCAGGTAGTTGACCAGCCCCTTGTTACCCACGCGCGGCTCACCGAATGTCGTGACTGTGAGATCGGTCCATTCCAGGGAGAGACGTAACTCCAACGCGGCCAGTGCCGCGACGGCGCCACCCAGGCTGTGCCCGACGAGGTGGATGGGGTATTCTGGATACCTCTGGCGCGCCGCCTTCAGTGCGGGGAGGACGACCTCGCGGGCGCTGCGCCAAGAAGCCATGAAGCCCATGTGCACAGTGCAGTTAGTGCAACGATGCTTCGGGTCGGTCCCGTCTCCATCGCCGTCGTCATCGCCGGGTGCGGGATATGGCACATACTCCTGTGGTACTGTGCTCAAGTCGACGATGGTGTTTGTGATGCTGTAGGTTCCCCGGAACGCCACAACAATGGCGGGCCCAAAACTGAGCTTCCCGCCATCCTTGGTCTTACGGTTCTCGCCGTGGTCGACAGCGATGTAGCCACAGCTGTCGCTCAGAAGAACACCCGTGTTCCACGTCCGCTCCAATTGCAACGAGGGGAAATCCTTGCATCGTGATGCGCACGAGAAGGGCTTTGAGACGCCTGTCGTGCCGACGCAGTAGGTGATATCAACTAATCGGGCGAGCCGTTCAAGAGAAGCGAAGAGCGGCAATGATACGCCTTGTGGGGCGGAGGGTTCATCGTGTGGTGCTGGAGTCTGCGCTATCGATGCCGATGATGCGAGAGGCGTTGCGACGGCGCTGAAGCGGCCCCCAAGTATCGCTAACAATGGGAGCGAGTCGAGACGCATCTTGCTGAGACTCTTGGAGATAATTGAACAACTCAGTTCGATGGGGAGCATGGTCGGGAAAAGCACAAAACGTTCAGGTCTTGAAGAGCGGCCTCCTTGTTAGCGACGGATGTCGGCGGAGCATGATCGTGTGGATGCAGCGCGTGACCAAAACGTTGAGAAGTGCAGTGTTCGGAGCCTCAATATGGCCGTCATATGCAGTGACCACGGCCAATGCAGTTGGGACTTAGTATTGCAGCAAAGACCTCGAGGCCATTTTGGACGATGTCGATGCGATAGGATCGGGTTGATCAGTCAACGTGGGAGAAAGAACGTCGGTTTGGGTGACTGCCCTGGGAGGAAGAGGAGATGGAGCCTGGAATCTGGGGAGGCCTGTTGCACTCGGCACGCCGACAGGGATTGGCGCCACATTGCGACACCCCGCGCTGCTGGGGGATGGGCTCAGGATGCAAGGCCACGGCGCAAGCGGTTGAAATGCACGCAGGACTGAAGCATATGTTGAAGGATTTGAACATCCGACGATTAATGATTCTTGAGTTCTTCCTCGCGTCTCACTTTGACTTCTACTTCCATTAGAGACCAGCCCTTCATTATGGACCGGAGGCCTATCCGCCCTCGCGCGACCACCCAAGCCACGCCCCGACCCGTCCCCCCGACCCGTCCCCAGGAGCTACTCGGAGCTCATCCCACATATTTCCAAAAAGGCCAGGGTAGCTCACTGCGGAGAGATGATTTCCTTGATCATATTCAAGGAGGCGCCGGCTGCAGGCTGGTGAAGTTCCCGTTTACCTGAACATCAACGGCCTGGCAGTAAGCGCCGTTTCCCAATGGCCAAGTTGGCGCGGTGGTGGGTTGACAGCTTATGGTGGGAAAGACACCTCCCGAAGCCTCCATGATCATCGCCCTGATATCGTCAGCATCGAGGCTCACGTGCCATGCCGCACTGGTTGTCAACTTACGAGCCGCTATTAGGGCAAGCCTTTTCTATCACGGTAACGACTCCGTCTCCGTAGATAAATTCCACTGTGGGGTTGTCGCAAGCATATCTGGGTGCAAGGCCTTCTTCCCCGACGTTCGGAGAACTTGCGTTCCTCTGGCAAGGCGTCTGAATCTGGGTGTCACTGTCCTGGTACTGGAAGTCCACCGTGATGTTGTTTGGATTGGATGGATCAGGGGTCCAGATTGCCAGTCCAAAGAGGGAGAATTTCTTCGGGTAGAAGCAATCGCGTTCTTGCAGAGTTGCTGCCCTTGGATAGCTCAGCCCGTTGACTGCCGAGATGATGGCCGCGAGTGCCACGAAGGCATATCGGGCTTGCAGCATTGTTTGTAGAGATGTGGTATCACAACCAAAGATACAAAGATAAATCTCGAGGCGGAGATCAGGATGGTCTCATTAGTCGGCTGGGGAGTGAATAGTAGTCGTATTAATACTTCAAGAGCCTCCGCTTTGGGCGGCGCCTGAACATTTAAATACCTTACGTAGGTAGGCATCACAATACATAAGGTAGGTACAGTCGAGCCCTCCCTGCCTTCCTACACTGTCCAAACGGGTCGGAGGTGGTCCGTACCTTGCAGATCCTACCCACCCACACAAAAGTCCTATGGTGGTGGCAAGTGCGCCTAGGTGGTCACCCATGTGGATGTGCCCGTCTCCCTGTCACCTCATCCGCAAACGGTCAAATGAAGGAGGGATGCACGATCTGGCTGCAATCACCCGGGGCCGGATGAAAAACCAGTTGGAACGGCCCTTGCGGTCCTTTCCTGGGGACGCTTCGAAGGAACCGGCACCGGAGCCAGGAAGCAGCCGCCCCCTCAACACGACAAAGGCCAATCAGGTGCCATTTCAGCCTGCCAGAGGAATCCAGCACTGAGATTTGCCTGGTTGGTCCCACGCCGACTTTGTTTCGTTTCAACGAACCGGCTCTAGCCAGCCAACCACAGGCATTTGCGAGAGTAAGGCTCGGAGGCGAGGTGCATCTGAGTTCTATCTTGAGGTTTTGGATAGCTTGGAACTTCGAGACAGGTTTCGTTTTCTCGATCTTTGCTCTGTTGCACAGACTCTGTGTGCTATCGGGCTGAACATCCGTCGAGGAAACGGGAAAGCCGTGAGAGGATCAAGCGACATCTCATGCGATCAAACTCTCAAGGTAGATAGATGGCATCCGTTCCGCTGAACGCCCGGATTCCGTGAAACCCTGCCTTTGTCTCCCCGTTGGAGCGGTACGAGCTGCCCATGCCGCCAGCCGCGAATTCCCTTCACGGAGCTGGACAATATCCATTCTGGGGCTAAAACGAGAGCCCCAGAGACAAGCTGAACCGTCGACTCAAAAGCATAGATCGAATATCGGGACGTAAGCTCACACCCCACGGGGCCTCCACTGCTATTCATTGCGCCAGATATCATGGATGGTCGAGCACATATTCCTTGAGGTATTCTTGAAAGCATGACACGGCCACGCAGTTCCACACGGAACGGCCAGGTACTCGGCCGATGCAAATCTCCGTGAACAACCCACCGATGCTTGAGGTACGAAGAGAACCCTTGTAACCACGTTCTAGGCAGGAATAACAGTAAGTGATAAGCACAAGGTAGAGGAGGTGTTCAGTCCGGAAGTTTGGGTAACTTGAGAGAATCGACTGCGAGAATGGTGAGCTGGAACGGTTGAACCGTTACCCCCGACGAGTGGTGGTGGAACTGTCCAATGGTTGTACAATACCTAACCATGCCAGCAGTGCTTCGATGAGGCTTGTCAAAAAAGCGATGCGTCGCTGGACACCAAGGACTCAACCTCGGTGAGGTGGAAGCTCTGCACTCTGGTACACGGAAGCACCTCGATGGCTGGAGGGTGTGTTGTGTAAAGCTGGTACCAGGCGGTACACATTTCAATCCGGTCAAGATCGCCAACAGAAGGCCCAGATCCCCGATGAGCGCCACTCCCCCACATTGCATCAGCCACGCAGGGAGGCAAGCCACAGACCATGCTGCCAAGCAATGCCCCACCCGGACCCACAAGCCACTCCCACACAAACCCTCTCCAAATTCGCAGTTACTCTCAAAATTTTGGAATTTCTCCCCTCCAAGTCACGACGACATCGCCGACAACAACCCCATTTCGAGATCGCCAATTCCCTCGTCTCGAAATTACCACCACAATCACAATGGCCAAGGGATCCCCCAAGTCCGGCTTGGCCGTCGGCCTCCAGAAGGGTCACGTATGTCTCACCTCGTGGAGGATCTCTGCGTCGCCGTCCTGAAGCAAATATCCTCTTCGTTGTCGCATCTCATCAACCTCCTCGCCTCGCTCGCCATACCGCTCGCTCCCTTCAATCAATTTTGAGAGATGATGCGGCGAGCGAACGGGGTGGGGTGGGCTGATAAGAGCGCCGCGATCGGGATGTTTTTCTTCTCTCCCACGACGGGGTCATCGCAGATGATGGACTTTCTCCCTCTTCCCTTTTTGCACACCTCAAACCCAACCCGAACGAAGGAATCTGTGTAACTGACTGGATCTTCTCTGTGTCTTTTCCCCAAATACAGAAGACCACTGCCCGCGTCAGCAAGCCCCGTGTTTCGCGGACCAAGGGCCACCTCAGCAAGCGCACCGCTTTTGTTCGTGACATCGTGAAGGAGGTCGCCGGGTAAGTTCTCCTTTCAATTTTCTTGCATGGGACACGAGGGATAGGCAGGATGACATGGGTGTATTGTGCTCTCGAGTGGACGGCAACCAAGAATAGGAGGCAATTTTGCTGACGATGTTGCTCATACAGTCTCGCTCCCTATGAGCGCCGTGTTATCGAGTTGCTGCGAAACAGCAAGGACAAGCGTGCTCGTAAGCTCGCCAAGAAGAGGGTACGTCTTTCGTTCTTCACGTCACCACATCCCCCCCAAGTACTAATGCGCTCATCCAGCTCGGAACTTTCGGTCGCGCCAAGGCGAAGGTCGACGAGCTCCAGCGTGTCATTGCTGAGTCTCGCCGCGCGGGCCACTAAGTAAAAAGCAATTTGATCTGGTGTCCGGGGCTTGGGTTTGCTTTTGGCATTGGTTTGGCGTGGTCAGTCGTGGATCTCCTGGGACAATTGATATCAAGGATGGTCTTAGGGAAAACATATCTTCTGCAGGCCGCAGCAAGATAGCTTGGAATGGCAAGATGCTCGGCTCCGCAATTACACTACAGGTCGAGACTGTGATATTTCCAGTTGACAGGCCCCATGCTATGAGGCTATATACCGAAGCTACTCATCAGAACATGTGCTGTGCATATTCATACTGTCTTCCGCTTCATGCCTCATATAAACTACCCAGGCCATAGCGCCGATAATCCAACCCAACGATGTTTGCGACCAAGATATCTGCCTCGCTCCGCCCCAACTATCCCATATGAAGGGACAAACATAAGAAATCCGGAGATCTGGCTTCACGGAGCTCCTCACTTCTTACCCGGCAGCCTGAACAGCTTGCCGATCTTCTTGCGCAGTGCATCAGGATCTGCTTTGGACTCACTACTTCCCGAATTGACAGGTTTAGTCGATGGTCCAGCTGATGCCTCCGCATCATTTGAGGCCGTCTGCGGTACCTCGGGTACAACGACCGCTTTCGCCTGACTAGCGATACTGCCCTTCAGGAACGATGAACTACGTGCCTGGGCGGAAGCAGCATCCTCCCACAACAGATTCAGGAGCTCGCGGCTTTTCAACTTATACCCAGCGATGAGGAGCTTGTTGTCCTCGTGGATGGAAGAGTTCGGGCCGGACATGATTAGCTTGAACGGCTGGTTGGGATGCGCCATGACGCCGCGGATGGCCCGGTATAGGAATGCACCGGTATGCTCGGGGCCAACCACCCATTGCGCAGAGGTTTGGTCTGGGAACCGGACTTTGACGTCGACTTTGGTGATCTTTGCGAGCTTCGCAGCTGCCTCCGCCGCAACGGCGGCGAGCTCCGCGTCGGACTTCAGCCGTGTGTTTTGTGTTCGGGCGAGCAGCTGCTGTTGGCGGAGCTGTGCATGAGCGATCGTAGGCTCGTAAACCGCGTCGTCTTCCCGAATCTGAGCAGCAACAGGCGTTGAGGACGACGGTGCTGAGAACACATTGACGGGTTGGAGCGGATTGGTGCGGGCGGAGGCTTCCGGCGTTTCGTCAACGTCCATCGCATCGGGGGCTTTGTTTGATTCTGCCTTTTTTGTGTCAAGGGAGACATGCTCTGGTTCCGTAGACTGCAACCCCGGTGTGTCTTCAACGGGTGCTGCTTGCTCTGGCTTGGGCCCTTCTGTAGCAGTCGGCTCTGGATCTGGTTTCTTTTCATCCGTAGGCGGAGCCGGATCGACGTCCTTGAAGTACTGACCAATCTCCCACAAGGCGCTGTACAAGGTCTTGTCTGTGCTCTTGAATGAAATCCTTAGAACCATACTCCCGGACCTTATTCCGCATTGCGATAATGTCTTTTGCAAATCCTCTAGTGCAGAGTACTCCCGACCCATGATGTTGACCACTGGGCGTTCATAGTATAGCTGACCGCCATCACCGGACTTCGGGGTGGCTCTTCCCGTGATGTTCAAGTCCTTTTCTGCGCTCTCGAACTGCCGTAGAACCTGCCACAGCGCCATGTCGCTGGTCAGCTTCTTAGTGAACCTGCGGCCAAGTACATCAAGTGCAATGGCAACCACGGATGGACTGTTTGATTTCTGAATGAGCTCAAGCTTTGCTCCGGGGCCAAGACCGGACGTTCTATACGGCCCCGACAGGTCCACAGTCTTTTGTTTGTGTCTAGTATTGCGTGAGTCATGATGCCGGGCAAATACTCGTTGGCGACCACTTACTTGAGCAAATACTTGTCGCTTTTGAAGTTAAGTTTCTGGCAGGCCTCGCTGAGCACGTCGATCATATATGTACCGGGCGTGACCCTGACTTTGACCCTGCGCAAGTCGGTCGACACAACCTCGACGTGGGCTGCCATGCTTGGCCAACAGACCGGATCGATCGACGAAGCCGACAAAGTCCTCTTCAGTTAGGTGCGGCGGCGAAGGAGTACCAGGTAAGGAAATGGTTGATTTCACTCTCAGGAAGCAAAGTTAAGGAATAAAAAGAGGAGACGGAGCGCTAATATCAAAGCTTAACTTTGGCAGTTGGTTCGTTATGTGTGACAGGATAGGCTCCCACCCAGGCAGCGAGCCTGCTGTGTAAGCGGGCACACGGTAGGTACTAGGTAGGGGCAGAAGTCGAGTCCCTGAAACCCAGAAGGCCACAGCAAGCTGATGAGCTCTTCCCACCAGCGGACTCGATGTTGGTGGTGGACCGAACGAATGGGAAATAACAACTGCTTGTCAGGGCACACACCTCTGTTATAACTTATCGCTGTACGGGCTACAAGTGACCAACTTTCTTAAAGGAAACGTAGTCTAAGCAGCCGCGTTTGTCGTGCTTCGAGTTGCTTCCACCGTTGTTTAGGTTGGAGGGGCAAACCAACAGTCAAGCAGCGGGTCGTTAGAGTGGGGTGGGGTGCTCAAGCTTCCCCCGGACAGCAAAAAGCCGACTCGAAAAGGTACCGCCGCTCGTCACCGCCTTCCACTTCCAGTCAGCCCAAGCTCCTATCCCCAGTCCGTCTAGCCCAGCCGCGCCAGCTGCGTGTTGCCTTGCCTCAACCTCCATTGCTTGTCAACTGGAGCTCCTTCCCCGTCCCCAAGGCTGATGCTAGTTTGAGACTTGTGAAGGAGAGCTCAATCACCACAGCTTCAACACCACCCGACGCCCGACGCCCGACGCCCACGAATCTCTCCCTAGAGAAAAGCCCAGGCATTTTAACGAACCGAATTCCCCCGCCCATTGCGCTCTCTGATCAACGCAGAGCTAGCTATCTACCATAGCCTGTCGTCCGCTTCGAGAACACATCGCGCCCTCCGCCCATCCCCATCTCCATCACCACCACACACACCAATAACACCCATCTACAATGGTATATCTCAACCCCCGAACGGCCACCCACTCACCTACCCAACAAAACCCCTAATCAATACCCAACTAACACATCTCTCCTCCCATCAATATAGTCATCCCCATTCTCCATAAACGGCGGCGCCTGCGTCGCCATGGTCGGGAAGGACTGCGTAGCCATCGCGTGCGATCTCCGTCTCGGCCTGCAGGCGCTCACGGTCTCCAACAACTTCCCCAAGATCTTCCAGTACGGCGACAACGTCTTCCTCGGGCTCACGGGCTTGGCGACGGACGTGGCGACGGTGTCGGACCTCTTCCGGTACAAGGTCAACCTGTACAGGCTGCGGGAGGAGCGGGCGATCGCGCCGCGGACCTTCGCCAACCTGGTCAGCAGCAGTCTGTACGAGAAGCGGTTCGGCCCTTACTTCGTCAGCCCCGTCGTGGCCGGTCTGGATCCCAAGACGGGCGCCCCCTTCATCTGCGGGTTCGACAGCATCGGCTGCATCGACTTCGCCAAGGACTTTATCGTCAGCGGCACTGCTAGCGACCAGCTGTTTGGCATGTGCGAGAGCTTGTGGGAGCCGGAACTCGTAAGGATGCTCCTCCCTGCTGCGCGCTGTTGCTCTCCCGGCATTGTAGTGTTACTGACTAGACTTCGTGTTACACGTAGGGAGCCGACGACTTGTTCGAGACCATATCGCAGGCGCTTCTGAACGCGGTCGATCGTGACGCCCTCTCCGGCTGGGGCGCACACGTCTACATCATCGAGAAGGACAAGGTAACACAGAGGCTACTGAAGGGACGACAGGATTAAGGCGCTTGGGCTCGAGGGCCGTCGTGGGCTTGTTATGTTGGCTGGGGTAGAGCTCCGACGCTTCCAGTCAACTGAGTAATGTCAACTGCCAGTTCAACCGACCAAGCCTTTGTAATATTAAGCATAAATAAAGCGGCGATACCTCAAAATGTGGATTCGCATTAGATTACTATATCCTTTGCTATCCTGACCCCCAGATTGTGATCGCGCCGGCTTTGAAGCCCTTCGCGTGGCACCATGTGCCATGATCTACGACACTAGTATACATGGGTCTCTACTGGGTATGTACGGGACGCCATCTCTCAAGTACTTTATTCTCTACTCTTCTTTCTTTGCCTTCAGCGTCAAAAACGATGTGTTTTGGGTGAAGAATGCACGCTCAAAAAACTTCAGGACCTCGTCGATGAGTCTGCGGGATGTTAGCTATCTGTATCTGGCGCAGCCCCGAGGGTAGGGAAAGTCACTCACATAACAGGCGCGCTGACGATCAGAACGGCCTTCCACTCGGTCAAGTTGAGAGGAAGGATAGAAAACAAAGTCTGGAGAACCGGCGTGTAGAGCAGCGCAAAGTGCAGTGCCAAGGAAAGACCAATGGCGTACACTAGCATCATGTTCTCCCAGAGAGGAAGGGTGAGCAGGGATTCGCTGGATGAGAGCGCATTCATAGCGTTGAACATCTCAATGACGACCAAGATCGAGAGAGAGACGGTCGAGCCGGCCTTCGCCATGTCGTTTGTGAACATGCTACACCCGATCTCGGGGAATTCGGCGGAGCAGCGGTGGAAGTGGGACAGCTGGTAGAAGCTGATCTGGGGGCCCTCCGAGTAGAACATGAACCACCACGCATATCCGGCCACGGTGGCCAGGCCGACGTATGTGCCGATGACGAGGTAGCGGAAGAACAGCCATCCACCAATGAGCGGTTCATCACGCTTCCTTGGGCTTCTTCTCATGATCTCGTGGTCAGGTGGGTTGAACGACAGGGCTGTGGCCGGGAGGCCGTCAGTGACGAGATTGACCCAGAGAAGTTGAACGGGAATCAGAGCCTCCGGCATGCCAAGGGCAGCGGTCAAGAAGATGGAGACAACTTCGCCAATGTTCGACGATATCAGATACCGAATGAATTGCTGAGTGTTGTTATAGATTGCACGTCCTTCCTCAATGGCAACTCCGATAGTAGCAAAGTTGTCGTCGGCAAGGACCATATCGGATGCGAGCTTAGACACGTCGGTGCCAGACCCCATGGCCACACCAATATCGGCTTTCTTCAGCGCGGGCGCGTCGTTGACACCATCGCCGGTCATGGCCACGACTTCGCCCAAGGACTGGAGAAGGTCAACAAGCTTGGACTTGTGAGCGGGTTCCACGCGAGAGAAAAGCGAGGCATGCTTCGCCGCCTCGAGCTGCTCGCCAGGGCTGAGATTGTCAAATTCACGTCCAGTGAAGCTTTTCCCTGTGAGGTCTTCATAAGGCCCGAAAACACCAATTTGCCGGCAGATGCTCTCGGCGGTATTCCGATTGTCTCCGGTGATGACGATGACACGAATTCCGGCTTCCTTGCACCTCTGAATAGCCGCAGGGACTTCCGGACGCGGGGGATCAAGCATGCCAACAAGACCAAGCAGGGTAAGGCCCTGCTCTAAGGAGGCGTACTCAGACGTCGACTTGGCGGAGTGAAGAAGCGGGTTGCCCGAGACATCATCGTGGCTGGCCAAGGCAATAATTCGCAGGCCTTGATTGCCATAATCGACAACCTCCT
>Ga0247769_1000050_pt1 | contig 19119 bp, 20 predicted proteins | sample UWRJL166409R6_FD_179942 | JGI IMG/M metagenome (GOLD analysis project Ga0247769, IMG submission 179942) | Plant litter microbial communities from Arlington Agricultural Research Station in Wisconsin, United States - UWRJ-L166-409R-6 | ecosystem: Environmental > Terrestrial > Plant litter >... | reverse complement strand
TAGGTAGCTTTAAGGCCTTTATTTCCCTAAAAATTCGGTTAGATTTGTTCGCTATACCGCAACTATTAACTTTTATCTACTATCGCCGACCAAGCTTAATCACCGTTAATTTAGCTATAACAGCACTTATTTTGCATATTACACGCTAATTCTTAATTCTTATTAGCGTTCCTATCAATTACTGCCTTAGTCCCTCCATTTCCAGCGATATCTGCCCTCCCGATTCTAAAGTATTTGTATCTAGAGTAGAAGATTTAATACGACTACTTTAAGCTAGCATATCCTATACTAAATAAATATTAATAGTACTCAAATAACCTCCCTACGGCTATTAATATACCCCGGGTAGCGTTTACCTTATCTAAGTGCTAGGTTATATACGTACTATATTACGTATTACTTAAGGTGAAACCTCTTTAAGAACGCTATCCTTAGTATAAGGCGCCTTTTTAATTACCTTAAGGCGTTATTAATCTAGTAAGCCTAAATAGTAGCCCTATTCGACTTTACTAACCTTGTCCTAATATATAACGTTATACTCTACTATAACCGGTCTTCATAGCCCCGAATCTAAACGTAACCCCTTAACAACCATATCCTATTATAATATTTCGATTTGTTCCGCTTATTACAACTTTAGTACTAATATAAGCGCCGCCTCCGCGCTAAAACCGTACTCTCCGCGCCGCTCCCGCTTTAACGCTCGATACCGAGTTACGTTTGGTTATAAATAACGCTCGTCGGACCGCTATAGCTACTAACGTTATTATACGGCCTAATACTCTTACGTTACCGTATAACTTCCGTATTTTAAAGGCTACTACGTAGCTTAGGACCGATAAAACGATAACTTGCGAGTTTTTAGCTGACCTAGCTACCCTCTATCGTTAGGATAATATTACACTCCCGCTAAACTAGTCTTTCAAGTCGTTATAGGAGTTTTTTAAAGAGTTGATACGATTAACGGAGTATAACGACCCTTAGACCTTTGATTTAGCCAACCTCCGCCTATTAGCTAATAAAACTAAGCGACGAGGGGTAAAGCTTATAGTTAGAAACGTTGCTATTAGTAAGCGTATAGCCTTCGATTAGAAAACTCTCTAGCTAAAGCTTAGTAGTAAGGCCGAAGAGGACCTTTCACCTAGGGAGGTTATAATAATTACTGCTTATATTATAGAGGAGAGTGGTATAGAGCTTATTACTAGTCCTATTATAAAGGGGAAAAAGGGAAAAAAGTAGGGAAGCGAACAGGAAAGAAAAGTGAAATAAGAGCCTACTTCTAAGTAAGTAAAGCAGGATAGTTTAAAAGAGAAGGTGGTTAAGCAGAACGTTATCCCTAAGATAAAATGGGAAAATTAGTTTATAGAAGAGGTTAAAGCTAAAGATTATTAGGTTAAACGTAAAGCTACTAAAGTGGAAAGAAAGGGGCGGATTAAGGATAAAGAGGAGGGTATTTAGCCGAAGAGGTAGAAACGCTATTAAAGTCTAAGTGATAATGCTATAGTAAGTAAAGCCTAGGTTTATACGGAGTTAATTCTTTATAACCTTTACATAATTACCTTATATACGTCTAAGGCTTTATATAACCCTAAGCGGTAGTTTGATTAGTTAGATGAAAATTAGAATAAGCTTAAGATAATTAACTTATCTAAGTTTTATTAATAATAAGATAGCTTTCCTTAATTTCTTACAGTATAGCTTAATTATCGTTAATTAAATACTAGTTTTACAAAGTTACTATCACCATTTTTACAAAGTTAGAAGTCATAGTATATTTATTATGCTAGATATAATATTATATTATCTCTATTTTGTCCTTAGACGCCCTTTCCGTAAGTATTATAAGCTATATATTAAACCTATTCTAAACGCCTTAAACTTAATATATCTACTATAGTGCTATACGCTTTCGCGTACGTATAGGCCGCCTAATAAGAGTTACAGGTCTAGTAGGACCTTTAGTTTAGATAGAAGTAGATTAAGCTTCCCGTATACGTTACTCCTTTACTGCTCTCTTTTCCTCTAGCTCCTTATTAACTACTTTAATTACGTAATTAAGCTCCTTAAGCGTTAACTCCTTAAGCTCCTCGTCCTTTAATCTAATTTACTTATCTAGATCCTTAATTAACTCCTCCTTCTCTTAGTCTATATTAGTTAGCCTTATCCTATCCTAAGTAATTATAATTAAAACTTACTAAGACGATACTTATACTTCTTACCCTTACCCGTAAAATAGTAGTTAGTATATACTCCCTTACTATACTTTATATTCTTCAGGATAAAATAATATACCAACAGGCCTTAGTAAGCGCTATCTATATAGGTCGAGTATATTCCCATACTTTTGTTCCGCTCCTCGAATAATACTAATACAACTGCCATTACCTTCTAAAAGTTAGTAATCTAACTATTACTTTTTATCTTTCCTAAGTTAATATCTATAAGCTAACCTCCCTACCGCACATTTTTCACAAATAGCTTCCAAGTTCTTAGGATATCCTATAATTATATTAGTAGCTATTATCTTAAATATATTTATTTTTACTCACCTTGTAATTAGTTAAATAGTTTATAACCTGCTTATTCTATACTAGCAGGATCTTTTTTAGGATATTAAGAGTGGTTCGCCACCGTATTATATATATCGTATCTTAAAGTATTATATCGGTGATTTCTTCACTATTAATGTTAAACTCTACTAAAGTCTACTTGCTAATTACCTCCTCGGCTAATAAGGTGAGAGGTATTATAATGATATGTACGGGATAGTGTCTCCCGGTAGTAAATGTATATCTCTCGAAATAGGACGGCGCGCTCCGTTAGCAATAGTAGCGCAGCGACTTAATCGCTAGTAATTAAGCGTAATTAAGGTTAAACGTCACGATGCGCGATAGGTAGGAAGGTAACCTAACCTGCAGTAGTAGGTGAAGATTGTAGTGGGAAGTTGCGTAGGGAAAGTGTAGCTGGTTGAAGGAGGAGAAAATAATTCCACGCCTTGGGTGTAGGTGGAAGAGAAAGTAGTAGGGTAAAAAATCAGTTTGGGGTAAATTTTACGCGGGCGCTTTGGCGATTTTGATTTTGACACAAATCTACCTATTTGCCTCCGTAGTACCCAGTACCCAAGAATCGGCCTCAGGTCGGATTGTATAAGGCACATACATATGTACGCAATTCTCCACCATGACCGCAACACCTCAGTGTACGCGGTGCAAACGTAGTTGCGACATTCCCATAGAACCTCGATTGGTCAGTCAGCGCTCCACTCTCAATGTGATTCCACTCCGTGATACTGGTTGCCAGGGCGGACTTCGCGACATCAGCTCATCTTTGCCAAATCCACCATCGCTCCAACAAATAAGACATGATTTAGGACGAACACGAGTTGATGTTAATCTACACAACCTCACCGGGCCACCCTCGCATCTGCCATCCAAAGCACGAAGCCCCGCAGTCTCTATACCCACCACCCCGTGATCCTAGTACGAAAGTGGATTTTAAGTCTAGAGGTTACTATATGCACAAAGGACGAGCCGGAGTTTTTCAAACGGCCTGGCGAACTGATGCTGTTGATACATTTTCCATTCCCCTGCCGTCACCCTTCTATACCTTCAAACCGAGCTCCTCCGCATATGGTAACGCGAACAGGTCTCCAACCGACGCTACCGACGCTTTGCCGTCCAACAGCGTCTTCGCCGCCTAGTAACATATCATTAGTATTTTCACAATAAAACTTCACCATCAGGACTCGAACTTACAGCCTTGAGCTTCTCGCCTGTTACGGACTCCAACGCCTTCAGCGTCTCGTTGACCTGGAAGGGTTGCGCGCCACTAACAAGGCTTGCACCGGCGTGGACGAGACCCGTTCCGCCGGTCTCGCTCATCGACAGCAAGTTAAATCTCGCCTTAGCAATGGCTTTGACGACGTCCTCCTGAGAAACCTTGCCGGCAGCGACACCCTGGAGAGCCTTCGCAGCCTCCTTCGCAGCCGCCCCAACGGCGCCCTTCTCACCACCAATCTGGATAGTGAAAAGACCAGTATCCGAATAGGCAAAGTTGGAAGCCTGGGCGTGAGCCCCAGGTGCCGCAGACACTGCCTTGGTGAGGAGACTGAAGCCAGGAGACCACTTGATGGTGGGCTCGCCGCCAAGCAGAGCTGCGAGAACTGCGATCTCAGGCTGGTTGGCGCCGAGAGCTGCGCCCGGGAAGGCGATAACCACGGCGTTGCCGCCCTTCGTAGCAATCCGAGCCTCGCCACCAAAGTACTTGGAGACTGATGTGTTGAGCTTGATCTCCGACTCTCCCTTCACGCCCTTGAAAAAGGGCTCGATCCATTTCGACAATGCAGCCTGGCTAGCGCCATCAGCCACCACAGCGAGGTTGGGCTTTATGTAGGCGGCCTCGGCAAATTGCGCGACGCGTTCTTCGTTGAGATAGGATGCTACCGGAGTGTCGGGCGTAGGGTAGAGGGGGGCACCAAGGCCGGTATGGAAAGCGACGGCATGGGCCGCGTCGAGGGCAATGGCGGCGGCATTGACCCTGGCCTGCTTCTGCCGGATGACACCCTCGACTTCCTCGTGAAACTCGTGGGCTATGCAAGTCAGTAAGCGGAGCGTCTCAGGGGCCGTAAATGATGTCTTGACGCACTGGTGTACTTCGTCTGGCCAACAACCTCGGAAAGCAGCTCCACGAAATACGGCAGGTCCTCGCGGAGGAAGTTAGCTTGCAAGACCAAGGCCTCGCGGGTGTGGTACGAGGTCAATTGACCTCCCAGGAGCTCAGACTCGCGAGTGATGCGCAGAGCGGAGCGCCTGAGGGTGTTCTGATGCCGGAATACGAATTAGCTCATCGAGGCCCCCGACACGCGCCGGCTGGTGCACCAGCTGCCGCAGCCTAATTGACCTGCCTTGAAAGCGAATTCCTCCAATCCAACGGTCAGGCCAGGAAGAGGCTCGTATCGGGTACCGGCTTTGGCGATGACGGCGAGGCGAGTGGTCGGGCCACCGTCGTCTCTCGAAGCGACCTTGAGGCCCGCGATGTTGGTTGGCTCGTACGATGCGTTCTCGGAGGCGGCAGCGGCGAATCCACGCTGCGCGATCTTCGCGGCGCCGCGGCTGCGAAGAGCCAGCTGGCTGCTCCTCGACAGAGCCGATCGAGAGATCATGGTGGGAGGGGGTTTGTCGTAAATTGACAAGAAATCTTTGGCAGCTCTGCTTAAGGGAGCTGTTCCAAACGAGCTTCTTCCCGAAAAGTTCCTACGAACCGGGACGATCGCTGCGGAAAAATAACTCTGCCGAAGACTTTCGTAATTAAACCCTAACCCTGACAGGGCTTGGCGCTAGTACCAGGGTGTAAGCAGTGAAGAGTGGGCCCCAATTGGTCGGACTCGGTTGTCGACAGAAACTAAAAAGCGCCTTGCGGACCCGCCCAACCGCCTTCTCGAAAGGCATGACTCTGCAACAACACTTCGAAAACACAAACTCAGACTTCGTCCCCCACCACACAACCCTTCAATGAAGAAACGGTAGCAATCGTGGCAGCTCTAGAGATAGTGAGAGGATCTCTAGAAGCCAAAGCTTGACTTAACATCAATCATTCTTGCGGTCACAATGCAGGTTGTATGTGCAGTCCTGTCGCATCACCCTCTTACACTCCTACTTGGTGCTAACAATTTGAGGTCTAGACACAGAATGTAGCAGAGCTCTGCGCTCTGCTGATTGATGAGCTCCATGGCGAACTTCCTTCGGTACGATCGAACATATATTGCTTGACTTGCAGCCGACTGACACTTCTCACAGAGAATATTCGCCACGCTTCTCGAACATGGCAGATCATCACTTCCTCAGCTTTGCGTGTCCATGTCCATGGGCCCGCGCCAGCTCCGACATGGGCTTTCTGTTCTCCTCCAATACAATCTATTGTACTGGCTGGATGATGATGGCGTGGCAATCTACGAAGCCAATGCGGAATGCGCTTACAATCTTGTGCGCACTGGGAAGATCTTGGAGATGATCGACGGGTCGTTTGGAGCGCCTGCCAGGGATGTCATGCAAAGCCTTCTGGTTTCCGGTCAGACGCGTGTCTCGGATCTTATAGCTGCTTACCAAGAGAAAATCGAGCACCTCAATGGCGGCGCCAACCTCGACGATGGTGAGGACTTCCCCGATATCGATATGAACAGCGTCAATGGGGGCTCTGAATCTGCCAGGAAGCCCGAAGCCCTGATCAAAAGCAAAGCCCAGCTGAACTCTGTCATCTGCCGTCTCGTTGAAGCAGAGCTTGTTGACGTGGTGCACACGAAAACCTTCCAAAGCCCCCAGGACATCCTCAAAGGCGTCGAAAATGACGTAACCGACACCTATTTCCCGGCAGGAGTAAAGGGAGGGAAGGGCAAGATCGAGTTTGAGACTAAGGTTGCCGAGGGCTTACGAAAGGTTCGGGGCGAGTCAAAATCACTTAAGCGTAAGCTGGAACAAAACGGCGGTGCTGCGAAGAGACGAAAGATATCCGCATCCATGGGACCATCGAATGGGACAACGAATGGTACGCACGAGGACGAAATAGACCCAGCATTGGACGTAAGTGAACTGTCTCATCACCTAATAGTGTGTGCCCCGCTAACGGTTTGAAGTCGAAACAAGTCATCCGTATCAACTATGAGAGGTGCCTTGTCGACCTGCGCAACAGGCGACTGGTGCAGTTTGCTGCGGAGACTATTGGAGACACCACTTCTTATGTCTACGGGGTGCTACTTCGCATACTGACCAAGAAGCTGTCGCGCTGCCGGCCCGATCCCTTGATCGATATTACGGAGGAGAACGACGACATAGACACCGGCCGTGGTTTTGTTACAACAAGTGAGATTCTGGATAATCTAAAAACGTCTGTGGACATCTCGCTGGGCTTTGGAAAACCGGCCATGAAGGAAGTGTCGTCTGTCGTCGCTGAAAAGGTCTCGGAGGACCCCCCCAAGGCAAAGCTATTCATCGCAGAGGCCGAAGTAGACGGCGATGCCAGCGCCGATGAGTCCGATGACGACTCTAGTGATGACGACTCCGACGACGACACAGATTTCAAGGATCAAGCAGCCGCACCCGCAACGAATGGCTCCAGGGTCAAGTTTGCAGATGGAGCGGTCAATCCTTGGCAAAGGATGGGGCGCCCAGGTCACCTACGGCAGCATCTCCTTCTTCTGGCAGATAGCAGCCAGCACTTTGTTCGCCACTGCGGCCGTGACGAGTGGACGGTGGACTTCATTCCGCTGATGAAAGCGATGCGCGAAGCAGAGCTAGACTCGGTCATTGAGCGAACATCGGGAAGACAGGGCCTGCGCCTTGTTCGTATTCTTCGCGCTAAGGGGAAGCTGGATGAAAAGGCACTTATCAATACTGGGCTGATGCGGAAGGCGGAGGTGCAGCAGAAGATGGTCGAGATGGAGCAGGCCGGATTCGTTCAAATCCAGGAAGTGCCGAGGGACAACAAGGCGGATGTGAAAAAATCGATATTTTTGTGGTTCTGCAACCCAGACGAGAGCTACATGAAGCTCCTCGATACCAGCTACAAAAGCATGGTTCGCTGCCTCCAAGTTTTGGAGGTGCTCCGGCAGAAAGACAAGGACGTCCTGATGCTGACGAAGCGGACGGACGTCAAGGGAAGGGAGAAGGACGTCATGAGGAAAGAGTACTTCGACAGGTATTCCCGTTTTCAGGAGAACGAGCGGAAGCTCCTCGCCCAGATTATGAGGATAGATGATTTAGTCGCCCTGTTGCGAGACTTCTGAAAAGCTACGGTATCTTGGGAAGGGGCATCGGCGGGCGTCAAAAGCATTGCATCAACTGGCGTTTCGGGGGATGGCATTAGTGTTTTATGATGTTCACGAATGCCATACATGGGCAGTCCGGTGGATGGGTCTACTTTCTGGTCCCAGATAGCTTTTGTAGATAGTTGATCACATGAGGTGACAGCGAAATGGATTCTCTGCAAGTCGGTGTTGCTCGGTGTCCAGTGCCCATATTCTCCCGCGTACCGACATCTTGGTTGCATGCATGTTTGTGGAGCAAGTGGGGTGAACTCAACGAATTGGCCTACCGATAAGGCTGCTTGGAGGCACGATAAGCCCTCCCCGAAAGGGTCCCCAATGCCGATTACGGTGACCTTGAGGACTGTTGTAATTTTTTTTCTGACTCTCCCCAAAATTTCCCGCGAATTCGTTCTGCGATCTGACTGCTAGCTCCTTGCCTGTTGTTTTGCATTCCTCCTTTTGCTCTTGCAGAGAAAGTCGTGCCCTCCCCCGAAAAATTGCAGCGTACATTCGGTCTTTTTGTATTTCACATACCGAAAAGAGAGAAAAATAATGTCTCCACCAATGGCTAGTGCGCGGGAGAAGGAGTCGGGTCTTGCGAGGCTGTTGGGTTCCGGTATGCTCGTGATTATCGCTGGGGGGCTGTTTTGCAATGATGTGATGGGGCGAGATGCGTTACTAACTTTTTTGACCGTTGCGGTGGTGATATAGGTTCCGCTGGTATTGCTGAATTGGCGATTTTCCATCCTGTGGGTTTTTTTTTGCATCTTTTGAGGGTGACATAACGTCAAGGGCGGAAGGGCCAGGCGGAAGCTGAGAAATGTCTGTCTTACTGACTTAATTGTTGTTCCTAGGTTGATACAATTGCGAAGCGGTTGATGAGCAACGAGACGAAGGTGCGCACTTACCAAATCGCCTGAGCTCCGGGTTGGTTGGCTTGTTGGCTGGGTCCAGAGTTGCTGCTAACGGGCTGAGTGTGTGTTGGACGACGTAGGTGTCGAGCGCGTCGCAGTTGAACAAGGTTATCTTCAGGGATACGGCGACGGCGCCGGTAGGGAGGAAATTCGTCTCGCTCTTCCCTGGGTTGGGATACGCCGCCGGTTACAAGGTCAGATCGAGACTTCCGTGGGGGGATGGCCGACATCTTGCTGACGATAAAGTTGTGTTGTTATGGGAGTGCAGGTCCTCCAGCGGGTATACAAGTATGGTGGCCAGCCGGTGGCGCGCGACTTCCTCTCTCTGCACTACGGCAAGGACTTTGAAAATGCGTTTGGCAAGAAGACAGGCAAAGCTATCATGCATTCGACTGCCGGCAGGTAAGGACCAGGTCTACAAAGCAGACGCCATCAAGGCCTATGAACCGGGGATGGTGCAATGAGGCTGACATGACGCTCTGTCGCAGCTTGATCGGTATCGGTGAGATCGTCCTCCTGCCGCTCGACGTTCTCAAGATCAAGCGCCAGACAAACCCCGAGGCATTCCGCGGCCGTGGCGTGCTCAAGATTGTCAAAGATGAGGGTTTCGGTCTCTACAGGGGCTGGGGCTGGACGGCAGCAAGAAACGCCCCGGGCTCTTTTGCGGTATGTTTACTTTGTCCCTTTACCCCTTTATTATTTTAGCTAATCCAGGATAGCTCTTCGGTGGTTCCGCCTTTGCCAAGGAGTTCCTCTTCAGTCTCCAGGACTATAACAAGGCGACTTGGTTTCAGAACTTTGTAGCATCTATCGCCGGTGCCTCCGCCTCGCTCGTTGTTTCGGCGCCGCTCGACGTCATCAAGACGCGTATTCAGAACCGTAACTTCGACAACCCCGAGAGCGGCTTCCGCATCTTGACCAATATGGCGCGGAACGAAGGCGCCTCGGCTTTCTTCAAAGGATTGGTGCCAAAAGTATGGCAACAGCTCCATCCGTCCTTACCTCAAATTAGACCAGGGTAACTAACGTGTCTGCCTCATAGCTCCTGATGACTGGCCCCAAGCTGGTCTTCTCATTCTGGCTCGCACAAACGCTGATTCCAGCGTTTGACACTGCATTCAAGAAATAAATGAGAATGCATGTTGCGCCTCCGTACTGCCACTTGATGTGACAACACATCCCCGGCCCATGGAGAGAGCAGAGGGATGTAGGATGTCACGCCACATCCTTGCAACTCGCTGATCATCATTACCACCACCGTGCGACCCAAGAGCTGGTGATTGACAGTCTTTCTGTCTGGCTCGGTCGCCTCGATGCCACATGCCTACCTGACTGACATCGAACTCGCTGGTCCATGTCACATCTCCGAGTTTCCATCTAAGTGACAGAAAAAGAGGAGTCTCAGAGCGCAAGGAGCTCTTGGTATATATTTCCGGCATCTACCAATCTCTTCTGTGCTTCGTGTTTTTGAATACAGGAAGAACATGAAAAGTGTATGTCTTGATGCACTGATGGGCGGCTCACAGCCGCCGGAGAGCGTATTAAAAAAGGGGGGAGGCTCAAAACAAGGGGCCAAAACGGGGTGGGGCGGGGGAAATGTTTTCTTTCCCTTCATCCAGCAATCCAAGCAAGGCAAGGCGACATCTTCCACTGTTCCACATCCCATTTTCTCTCCTGTATTCAACCATCTTCTATTTCGAGGGATCCAGGGAATAGATTATGTAATTGTTGTAATAGATCTCGAAGCTCTCTTCTCTTTTACTTACCTATGCATATGTAAGCTTTTGAACATCAATGCATATCACAACATTGATCCGGACTGTAGCGCTAGTCGCTGCAAAAGGGTCGTCTGTTTTCTATCAACATCAAAAGCCCTTATTCAAAGTACAGATCGCTACATAAACTCATACCTCAAGTGATGATTGTGCAAACGATCGCTTGCCCCGGCCGACCTTGAGCAAGCATGCTTATCGCCATAGACTGGGGTTGGTATAGTAAGCTGTGCTGTCTTCCTTGAAGACCTTGATCTCGCCAGTCCAGTGAAAGTGAGGTGCGCCCAATGGCACATCCAGCCTGCCTAAAGCTCTCTGCACGTCCCGGTAGGCCTTCCTCGTCTCAGCACGGTACTCCTTAATGGCCGTGATAACGTCACGCATCCTCTCAAGATCCACTTTCTCGGGCCTCTCCATGAATTTGGGCTCAAACATTGCATCCCAGGCCGCCCCGAAGATGTACGATCCAGGTGGCACGCCGGCCGCGACATGATTTGGTGTGGCTGGCTGTACTGCCCGTTGAAACTCGGGGATCGTGGCGAGGCGCGCGTACTCGCTGACAGCCGTATCCTCAGGTCCAGCCCAGACCGATATATCCATGCTGTCCAGATTTACAGTGACAAATCGGCCTCTGGGCGTGGGTCTGTCAACCGGCTGGAAGTCTGGGAGTCGGACCGACTGCTGGGTCTGCGGACCCGGTTTGTCGCGCGGTCTCACCTTCGATGCCGATGCTTTTGCAGCCGCCCAGCCACTTGTATCAAAAGAGCTGTCCATTTCCTCGAGCTCCTGTATTGGGTCGTGCTCGAACTCGAGACCAAGGTATCTGAGACCCGACATCGTCTGGGGCGCGTGGCGACTCGAGGGTTGTGCATCACGCACAGCCCGTTCTTGGATCGAGGCTAGTCTCAAGAATGTGACGAGTTTCTGGATGAGCGGACCAGTGGATCGCCTGGGAATCTTGGTCAATGTCAGGAACCGGATCCTAGGATTCATGTCTGGCACAAATGTTTGGGGGAACACGACCTCAGCTCGAGGCAGAAGGTAGGTCTCAGCCGCCCACGAGGCCACCATGGTCGGCACACGTTCGGGCAAATGGTCAGTTTCTACTGTAAGAATTTGCGTGACGAGTGAGTGGTGGATGCGAAGAACTTGAAGATTTGAAGAGAATACCGGTCGGAAGAGGTGTGCCGCTCCAAGCATCCCGACAAGCTCAGTTCGTGGGGGAAGAAACGCAAGTCCACGGGTGTCCCATGGTGTTCTAAAATGCATGGAATCGCACTCAAAGTTTTGCAGGTGTCCCCGGGACAATCTGAGCAGCTGCGCGACTCCCGATGCTGTCAAGAGATTTCCATTGAGGCGAAAGTGTGTGATTCTATCGTGCACTTGGCATAGATCGAGGTGGCCGACGCGGTGAACAAAGGGGCTGTCAGTACCCTCGAGGGGAGTGTGAAGTGTCACAAGGGTCGCTTTTACTGCGGCTGCCGAATCGTCGGCGACTCTGGTCCGTCCGTCCAACCGGTGGACCGCACGATTATTCGGTTGTTGATTTGGATAGCCGGGGGCGTCGACCCTATACCTATCGGGATGGCTGAAAGTCGCACTCCAGTCGGACTCATCGACAAACATGACGTTGGAGTGATCAGAGGTTCGCAGATTTCCCTCAACGGCAAAACGGGTGTTGTCCATCCTAGAATACTCCCTTAAATCGCCGTCGTCGTCCGGGAAAATCAAATCGGCGAGCTTCAGCAAGCTGTCATCGGAAATGCGGTTCCGGCTCAGATCCAAACTCCATAGCTGCTTCCGAAATGCTCTGACCAGCCTCGATGCAAACACGCCTCCCATCTCATGGCCCTGGATCTTCAACACACGAAGTTGTGCAAGGGTTTGCGATGTAAGACTCGTCCATAGCGCCGGCCTCGCGACGCCTTTCGGCACGTCAGAAATGTCGAGATAGACAAGCCCTCGGAAGTAAGGCGAGCTGAGGGTCGTCATTTTGATGCTGGCTTCATATTTAGGTACACTCAGCATGAGGAGCGGTTCATTGGCCACCGCAGCATCATCATCGCGCGCGAGTGCTTCTAAATTTGCGTCGGCATGGCCGTCTAGAAGCAGACAACGGAGCCTTGGCAGTCTGGATGGCAGAGTTCTGATGGCGCCGGTGATGCTCCTCTCGTCGTCGTCCAAAGAAAAGTCAGCTGCTTCCGTCGCAAAGCCCCGCACGTCTAGCGAATGCACGAGGCTGCGGACTTGGGGGCGGACATGATGTGGTCGGTCAGGATCCAGGTGGTTCTGCATGAAGTCACAGAGCCAGTCAAGATCTTGAAACTCGGCGATTAGATTTGATGCTAGAAGCTGGCTAACAGGAAAGCATCGCAGAGCGGGACGAACCGTTCTCTGTCCTCCGCGACAGACCACGAACGTGGGCCACCGGGTCATTCCACAGGCGCGGCGCAAACTGGCGGTAGAATCGTTTGGAGACCAAGCAGAGATGGGTATAGCATCGCGGTGGGATGTAGGGCGAAACGATGCACAGCCAGTCCTTCCCCTTTGTGGCCTCGCCATATGAAGGAGGACCCGAAGTCGGGCTGTCGGGTAGTTGCGCCGTGTCATCCATTTTCGAGTGTGTCGACGTCCGAAGACTTGCGGAGCGAGATCAAGACAATCCGGGCATTAAGAGCACAAGCTGGTCGACAAGCTGAGATGCGGTTCCTCATCTCCCCACGGAGCGTCATGTTGCGGAGACCTCTCAGAAGGACATGCCTCGTACTTGCATAGGTACCTACTGACATCTGGGCATCTGAGCATTGGCACTAGGGGGAAGGATGATCGGGTGACCCGGCCGATGAGGAAGGCACACTCTGCCTCGTGCACGGGCCATACGGTATGCTGCTTGCTCCTCTGCGCCCAGGCTGGCGGTTCCTCCCGAATCACCGAAGTCTAGGTAGGTACGAATACCTTAGTGATTGATTACTGAAGGGCCTTGAAATCCCGACAATATTTTGGATATGGTCTTATAAGGTAGGTACGTTTAACGGTGTAAACTTCCTGTGAAGGTACTTGCCACTTGTCATTGGCGACCCCCTAGAAGGGGTGAGGTAGAACCGGCATCTCCCAAAATGCGTTGTCTGCCGAAATCCGACGACACATTTACAAACTTGCATATACCTACCTCAGGTACCTACCTACCGTCGCACCATGGGACGTAACGCTGTATGTATCCGACAAACCATGTCCACAACAACCTGTACATCTACACACTACGAGGCGGCAGTCAGACCGGATGGGATCAAAATCTCCGGACGAAAGTCAGGTGACCAATCGACAATGTCTACTGTCCTCTGTAGGATTGACAGTAGCTCAGGTACTAAGGCCGGCCTGCAGTGTCTCTGCTTGCAGGTACGACGCATGGCGGATCAGGGGGGGCGGGCAAGAAAGCACAACAGCAAGGCAAAAAAGAAAAAAAGTCAAGACAGCAGCAGCAGCGCGCGCTGTCCTCCTCCGCAACGGCTACGCCCAATCATCGCCACTCATACCTACGCCGCGTCGGACCTATCTCTCCGCCACCATGCGAACGCGCAAACGCGTTACCTACCAATGGGGGGACCGTGTCATGGGCAAATCTACCTCCCCACCCTCAAGAATGGGATGAGGATGGGAATTCGCAAAATGGGAGAAACCCAACCCCACCTCCCCACCAAGCCGTGAAGGACATGGTAGATCTGTGTTAGATCTTCACAGGATGCCCTCAGGGAGAAGGGCGAAGTACCATCGAATGGAATGCCATTATAGGCCCGAGACGGCGCCGAGGATCTGAGAGCCGTTGGTGGGAGGGAAAAGAAGAGGAGCAAAGGTCTCGGATGCTCGCCGTGTGAGTGGTTACCGACCAGTCGTCCTGGCTGAGCCAGTTGTGTGTTTCAGCATACACACTGCTCGAGAAAGATGGAGTGAGACAACTAAGGCAGGTAGGCAGGTACGGTTCACAACTTTTGTCATGATTTTCTTGCCTGCCTTATACCATTCCCAAGCTCCACTATCCACCGTGTATTCCATTTTCCCCTCTCCCCCATCGGGCCCTTTAACTTGTCACCTCTTCAGGTAAATAGCCAGTAGCTACCTACCTTACATTTGACTATGTAAACCTCCCAGTGCGAGAAAGGGTCCGCCTATTCTGTCTCGACCTTGTGTGTCTTTCGTTGTCTCGGCCTTACCCCAAGCCAGATGGAATGCAATGCATCCACCTCCAAGACCATCGGGGCACAAGACATGCATGGCCCCAAAACCGCATCATCGCCACTGAGACAAGACAGAGGGACAATCGAACGTCTTTCCCCTCCCCTTCCGCTCTCTCTCTCCTTTCTCAGGCACCTTGTGGAGGTAGCTAGTAGCACGAAATTTAGGATTTGTGCAAAGTGCAAGGGTACGAGAGAGAGGTTATAGGGTTCATCGTGATGCCGTTCAAAAGAAAAGTCAGGCACGATGCAAGAAGTGGCAGCTCTGTCACCACTGGATGATGGCAAGAACAGAGGATTGATCAAGTATTAGGTTTTCATTTTTTTTTTCGATAGACCGAGTTCGCTGTATTACCTCTGATGCTACTGCTACACATGCTGACAGATGTGCTGAATCCCCTATGTCCTGAACCATACATGCATTCCAAACATATTCGTACCGGTTCCTTTTCCCCTCGCAGAACAAAATACCGTAGCCGACACGCCGTTTCCCCTATCCCAAATACAAGTCTGTAGAGGTAATTGTTGCATATTCCTTGAATGCCAAATTCGTGGCCAATTTACGCAGCCTTATGCTCGAGACCTAGCTAGAGCCCTTTTTGTTGGCCGCCGGGTTTTCAATCGTTCCAACAACTCTTCCAGCATCGCCGCAGCCCCTTCCACAAACTTCACGCGGCCTGCCTTCCGATCCGTCAAATGTAAAGCGATGTGCTGTCGTAGGTTGTCGGTGCGGTTGAACGCACGAGGGCAGCATGGACACTGATATTCTTCCCCCCTATGGTAGCTACGGTTCTTGTTAGCGCCACGAAATATGCTAGATCAAACGACGAGGGCGAAGGTTCCATTGCAAGCGTACCTCTTAATGTGCCTTTGCAAGTGTTCCCTCTTCCCGAATTTTTTGGGGCAGCCCTGCCAAGTGCAGTGATGTTTCGAGCTCTTGGCCTTGGTCATTGGGAGGTCATTAAGATCCGCCAACTGGTCCACGGATTCGCGCGTTTTGGGTAGGCGGGGCCGCTTCAGAACATTTTCAGTTGGCTGATTTTGGATGTTCTGGAGCGCCGTGGTTCGCTCCTTGGCTGTCTCAACAAAGAGTCGACGGCCAATATCGTCTGTCTTGATAGATGGCGACGAGCGCTCCCGCTTCACCGTTGTCACTACCTGGAGAGGCGTCGGCTGCTTCCCAAAACTGATGGGGCTCTCCTGTTGCGTCCACATCGGCCACGCGCCCCAGCCGTCATCGGCCTTGACCGATCGCACAGGTGTAGGCGGTAGGGGCGAGGGTCCAAGCTCGTTTGCGAAGCTGTAGAAGGGCATGGACTGTGGCGGAGTATGCTGGCAGCTGTCGAAGTCGTAGGGAAGGCCGGAGTAGTCAGCCTGGGCCCGTGAGGGCGTAGCGGGGAGCCGGGACTGGAAGAAGCCACAGGGATCCTCGGTCTTTGAGACCATCTGAAAGTACGTCGACGCGGCGGAAGAGGGAGGTGTCATATCGTAGGCGAATGAATTGACCGATGTTGCAAACGAAGAACTGAGGTCCATCATGTCTGGGTCTAGGGGTGATGCTACTCGGGAGCTCGAAGTTGGCGTATAGGGGCCATAGCCGGTCGAATCAGCAGAGGTCGGGGTGTAAGGGCCAAAATGGGATGAGTCCGACGAAAAGCTATGGGCACTGGAGGGAGCATGGTATCCCATTGCTTGGCTGTCGAGGCTGAATCTCCCATGATCGGAGAAGTCAGTCTCCAGGGGGGCGATAGTGAGACGGGCGATATCCATCCTGCTCGTCTGGTGCGTCACGGGGCGCTGAAGAGTGGAGATGGCTCTAGGAGACCGAGAAGATACAGAACAGAGGGTTGATGCGAGGATTGGATCTTCACAGCGAAGAAGAGACGAAGGGGGCCGCGGTAAGTTATACAGGACCAGAGCAAGATCGTCAGCTTGACTTTCATAACCGTAAGACAGAGATGGGCAGGGTGATCATTAACGAGGAGATAGCCTCTCAATATAAAGGGCGGGACGCGTGAGAGAAGAGCCGCGGTGGAATGTGCCCACGCGAGGCGAGTTGTGAAGGGGTGTACATCGAGAAGGGCTGCCAGTCGCCCATCGAGGACATAGCCCAGGGGGGGAGACACGAGGTAAATGGCCGAGAAAGGGTGTCACTGGAGCCCCACATGTTTTCTCGCACCAAGCAGGTCCGGCTTCAAGCCCACCATGTGCTGAGATGCGAAGGGTGCATAGGTATCCAGACAGACGTATCTCGAAGTACACGACAGCCAACCCCGGCCGCCCACCGATCATGGCCGCCAGCGCCCACATCTACCCAAAAGCAACCGTTGACACCAACACGGCGGCGAGGACAGGATACGAGTGGGCAACATGTCGTCTAGAGGCAAGCCCTTGCGTAGTGGGGCTCGACATGGACGTTGAGAAGATGTTCCCCAGCCCCGGTCACACCGTGCTGGCAAGTTGGCTAGCTCAAGCTGCTGGGCCGGGGGTTGGCTGACGACGGATGGGCGTTGGGAAGGCGAAGGCCGAAGCAACTGGTGGAATGAGGGGCGCTCTGGCCTCTTTGGCGGAGCTTGTAGAGCTGTCAGGTATGAGACACCACTCCCCTCGATAGATCGTCGACCACCCGCCCAAGAGAAACGCCGAGCATCGACGGCCTGGACATTCCGAAGCAGGGCGTTCAAGGTGAAAGGGACCGGCTCGATGGGTCTGCAGTCTTGAGATTGAGAAAGGACAGCCACCGGAGCATCATAGCCACTACCATCATCGCGGTCGGGCCATTCGCTGGCAGGAAAACATCGTGACCACTCCCCTCGCCGGTTTCCCCCCCTCTTCCCTTTCTGGACGACCCTACCCACAGGTAGTGTAAGGTAGGTAGCCCCCTGCTCTCCACTGGAGAGGTCAGGAAAGCGGGGTATGAAAAATGAAAATCGTGAAAGAAGAAAAGAGCCTGCACGAAATGGAAGGGGTCATGGAGCAATTGGGAATGTCGGCTGAGACGAAAGGCATTGGGGCTGGAAGTTCAGCTTGGCGAGGGACGTTTGACATGGGAGGTCCCACAGGCCCAGTGCGAACGGGGAAGAACCTGAAAGACCAGGATGGGGAAGCTTGGGCCATATACCTAGGGTCAGGGGCTGTTTGCCAGGCTAGGCAGAACCGTGCGGAAGCTTAAATCGACATCTCTCCTCTGTTGGCACTGGGGAAGATGCAGTGAGAAGCAACTTTTGCCAAGCGGGAACCGAACCAGGATATCTTCTCCCATCAACTCGCAACACACCATCTCATATTGAGCCAGGCCGAGTAGGGAACGAAAGCGCAAAAAATGGCAGAGGTGGCACTGCTGCACAAGCCCGGAGAACAAAGAGATGCATCGAGCAAACAGAGCATTGTCTCCTGCACTCGAGAGTCCAAACGAGCACATGTCCCCCTCGTTCTCGAATCAGGGCATCAGGGCACCTCACAGAGCAGACCGCTGCCCCCCGCCCGTCGCCCTCCACCGCTCGCAGCTTCACGCAGACGGCCTGCTGGCTGACTGGCTCCTCGACCACGATTTCTCGGAAATTACGCCGCAACGGTACCTATGTTTGGCGCACGGCTCGAGGCCTCAGGGATTTGCCGCGTTTCTCGTGCTCTCATACCCCATGTTCTCACGGCGATCCCTAAACACCGTCGACCACAGACATTTCTCCCCTCGCAGTAGCCCTTCGCCGACGCTTGGCGGCCCGGAGATGGCGTCTGCCAAAAACCCTAGCTGTCGCCATTCTCAGCCACCTCTCGTTTTGGTTCGCTCGGTGTGGAGAGAGTTCCCATGTCCCTACCAACCGGGAAGTTTTGACCAGTCAGATCGTTCACTAGCCATTATGAATACCCGGCCAACGCCCAATCGCTGACATCGCTATATGCTTGCGGTCAGATGTTTCGATACACAGACTCTGAACGCCCAGCTGCACGGGCGAGCCATCACATGCAGCTAAACTCTCAGGCTCTCTCACACCAAGAGAAGCAGTGCTTTCTATTGGCGGTATCGACACAGCTCGGCCTTCCCCTCAGAGAAGCCCTGTTATTATTGCCCGGTATATGCCGAGGGTACGTGCCAGGACCAGGATTGACCGTATCCTGGTTCCTGCAGGACATCGCCTTGCACCTCCACCGCTCATCGGACTCGATGGACTGTCGCAGCTCCCTTTGGGCTCGTGGGATGCCGATCGATGCTTGCAGCTCACCCGTCGCCTCGGCTTTCCCTTCGCAAGCTGGCATCCGACGCCTGCGTCGGGGAGATGCCCGACAACCCAATCTCCAAAGTTGCTAACTACGATTGGCTGAGTGGCCGCAAGGCGTTTCCTTGGTGCCTATTCTGGCGCCGTACTTGTACTGCGTGCATCCTGTCCGTCTCGCTTCCCCAGGTG